>Ga0265326_10000118_pt1 | contig 40502 bp, 56 predicted proteins | sample 41424metaG_FD_192439 | JGI IMG/M metagenome (GOLD analysis project Ga0265326, IMG submission 192439) | Rhizosphere microbial communities from Carex aquatilis grown in University of Washington, Seatle, WA, United States - 4-14-24 metaG | ecosystem: Host-associated > Plants > Roots > Rhizosphere... | reverse complement strand
GTAAGGGCGCCCCACTCTTCCAGACTTTTGACCCGCCCCCCCGTCAGTACCAAACACCGCGCTCTTGCAGGCTGCCTTGCTCGGCCTTCTGCTTCTCGCTGTCGTGATAGGCCTTCGTCACGGTTTGGATGTTGTCAGGGTCCCAAAAGAGAACGGGATCGCCTCGGTGAGGTACCTTGTGGTCAGCAACAGGACTATCGGGTGCAGGGTACTTGCCCGCACAGATGACGCCTGTCTGCTGGCAGGTGTAGTTATCGCGGATGAAGATGGTGAGGCGCAGCTTAAGCCAGCGGGCCGATGCGTACCAAGCCTTCCACGGTGGTGGTGCCAAGCTGTTGCCCAATGCACGTGGTGAAGGCATCGCCGCCTACACCATGGATGTATTACGAGCAGCACAAGCCGAACTACTCAATTCATAATGCAAAAGCCCCGCATTTGCGGGGCTTGATCAAGATTGTTTCACGTAAGCGCAGCACTCCGGGTGGTTACGGGGTGGCTAAAGGTGTGGCTGACAGGGTGGCTACAGTTTCTCGACCATTCCTACCGCCATCTTCATGGTCGCAATGCGCCCGAAGATGTCGACAGCAAGACTCACGCGTTCCGATTCGTCAATGTCCTCGATCCTCCCCTCGCGCGCCTGTTGCGCCAATGATGCCGGAAGCTGTTCAATCACCGCGCTAAATCCGGCGAATGGCCCCTGTGCAATTCTCACTGTCTCACCAACATCAAACAGCTTTCGCATCAGGATCACGCCTGGAATAGCGCCATCGATCTCCTGCCCGCGCATGTGAGCAATCAGTTCCGCATCGACAGGGACAGGCAGATCACCTGCACAGACGAGACCATGAACGCCTGCCGCATCGAAGCAGCCATGCCTGCGATCGTCATTGAGATCGAAGCGCACGAACAGATAGGACGGAAACACTGGCCTGAGCACAGCCCGCTTCACGACGGCGCCTGCGGCGCGCTGCTTGCGCGACATCTGCTTTCGGCTGATCGGTCGCATGATGCGCGTCAGAGGAAAGTAGACCTCGAAACCGTACTTGCCGAGGAAATCCTTCGCCGCGTTCTCGCGTCCACCACGCGTCATCGCGAGGTGCCACGGCGCATCGGCTTTCTGCACGGGCCGTTCCACAACCTCAACGAAGTCCCCGATTTTAAGCATCTTGTTCACCCTCGCCTCCGTTATCGGCTATTTCCAGATTGATCGTCCCATCCTTACGTGGCGGCCAGCGGCACGGCACACGAAGGCCATGTGTTCGTCGACGCACCTCGATGGGCGGCCTGCCGAGGCCCATTTCCATCATCGTGGTTCCTTCCAGCATGACGATACCGGCCTCAACGTGTTGTCCGGTCCAGTCGTGCAGCCGACGCGCCCACGCCACGAACTCCGGTGAATTCGCTTCCGCGACAAAACCGTCATCACGGCGGAGCTGGCGAAACTGATGCATCGCGCGATAGTCCGGCGAAATCGCACCGGCGCGCATCACGCCCGTGCCGTGACCGGGAACATCTGTCGCTCTCGGCTGTGGCCGGTCGATGATCCGCGCAACGACGCACATCGCCGCGAAATCGTCGCTATTCTCGGCGATGAACACGCGCTGCGCCGGTTCGGGCTGCAATTTCGCATTCGGAAAATTCTCGAACATCCGGTCGCGAAGCCACATGTCCGGTCGGCGTGGCTTCGGAGCTTTCGGAAGTGAGCATTGCTTGGCGTAGAGCGCAGCAGCGGCGCGCGCATGTTCGGCTTCCGCAGGTGTCAGCGCCACGAACACCCCGAGCGTCTTTCGCCAATCCCACATCGACGGCATCGGATAGTCCCGCCTAAACTCGGCGAAATGTTCCGGCTCAGCCTGCCCGCTTCCATCATCAGATTTCGGATCACACCCCCCCGGAGGGGGGTTGGGGGGAGAATCTTTTAGATGGTTGTTAAGTGGTGGTTCTAGGGGTGGCTGGAGTGCTACCCCGCCCCTAGCAGACTGCGACCCCGCCCCTTGCTGTTGGCTACCCTCGCCAGTAGCCAGACCCCCCTTGCTATTGGCTAGGGGGGTCTCGGCCTGATCGTCGTCTTGCGATGCGTCGGTGTCCTCGGTATCGCGCGTCCGCATCACCTCGAGCATGCAGCGGATATCACGCGAGGTCTCGCGGCCACGCCCATCCTGGTTGCGCTTGCCGTGCTCATCCATCCATGCACGGAATGTGACGACGAGCCCCAATTCCTCCAGCGACTTGAGCCGCCGGCGGACGCTGTCGACAGACATGTCGCAATCGTTGGCGAGCCGTGTCAGGGATGGCCAGCCGTGGCCGTTTTCGTCGGCGTAGTCGGCGATGGCGCGCAGGAGCGATTTGCCCATGGCATCGCCGACATATGTTTTGCGCGCCCAATTGAGCGCTTCGATGCTCATCTTTTCTCTCTTGGTTTCTTGGTTTCATCGAACACACGACGCAACAGAACATAGCCTCACGGAACGGTGCCCGCGGGCCGGGACAGAATGTGCTGAACGATCTGCTCGACCGTGTATTTCGTCAGCGCGCCACGCTCCGCGGCGGTAGCGAGGCGGTTGAGCCATTCCAGCGGCACGGTCTTGACCTCGCGCCGGTCGCCGTCATGCGTCGGCACCAGGCGCGTTGCCAGTTCGCCGAGTTCTCCGCCTTCGACGACAAGGCGCGTCAGCACCAGCGCCGCGATCAGCGCCTCTGGGGCGCGGCCTGACATGAAGACTCCGAGGCGATCGTGCGCATCCGTCATGATGCCGCCTCAAGCAAGGTGAGCTGACGGCCATGCACCCGGCTGAGTGCGGTCGCGCATGCGGGATTGACCCAGATCACTTCGGTGCGCGGGCGCGCACCATCGGCCAATGCCGGACGCTCGATGCGCCGCCAATCGTGCAAGGCATCGTCGTAAAGCGGATGCGGATAGCCGGACAGCACCACCATTCCGCTTAGTTCGCGAAGGCCAGCCAAAAGCTCGACATGATCGGCATCTGACAGTTCGTGCCGGTACATCCGGTGTTTCAGATCGTATTTGTTCGCCGGCGAGCGCGTTGAGGCAACATAAGGAGGATCGACATAGTGGAGCGTGCCCCCCCCGTCATGCGATTTCATCACTTGCACAGCGTCGCGATGCTCGATGATGACGCCCCGCAGCCGCTCGATGATGGCATCGAGGCAATCGGGATAGTGCGACCAGTCGTAGGCGGGCGTGGTGCCCGACCTCGATGAATTGGCCCGGAAGCCGGTCGTCTTGTGACCGCGCCCGAGCGGGCTATGGGCGTTAGAGCCGAAGCCCATGAAGGCGCGAATGATCAGCCGCCGTGCCGTCTCGACGGGATCGTCGGACTGATCCCACGCAATCTCAAATTCCCGCCTGGCGAACGGCGTCAGCACCAACAGTTCGCGAAGCCGCGCGGATTTCAATGGATCCTGCAGGCAGCGAAACAGGTTCACCACGTCATCGTCGAGATCGTTGTAAACCTCGGCATAGGCGCGTTGCTTTCGCAGCAACACGCTGGCCGCGCCGCCGAACGGCTCGACATAAATGCGATGCGCCGGGAAATGCGAGATGATCCACGGTGCAAGCAGCCACTTGCCGCCATGCCATCGAAGAACCGGGCGCGTGGGCGCATTCATCCTCGCCTCCGCTCGATCGGCAAAAGGCCAAGGCTCCGCACAAGGTTGCGGCTGTCGGCATGGCAGGCGTGGCCGAGCCACGCAGCGAGGAATTTCTGTAACCGCCGGATTTCGCCGCCGGCGCGATAGGCCGCGATCTTGCGGCGCGCACGGGTGACGCTGTCACGCCGCAACAGCTTGTGGCTGGCCCATATCCGATAGCCGAGGAAGTTGATGCCGCGCGCGGCTGGCGAGATCTGCCATTTTGAGAACCGCAGGCCCAGCTCGCGGCGCGAGAATTCCTCGATGCTGGCCTTCACCTGCTCCAGATGCGCCCGGTCATCGCCCAGCACCACCAGATCGTCCATGTAGCGATACCAGGACTTTTCGCCGAGCGTCTGCTGCAAATGCCGGTCGAGTGTGGCGCCGGTGTAGACGTTGGCGAAGATCTGCGATGTCAGGTTGCCGATCGGCAGGCCGATGCCCTCGCGCGGCAAAATGCTTTCGATCAGCCCCAGCGTAGCGCGGCAGGAGATTTTCGCCTCGATTAGCCGCCACAGCACATCACGCTGGATCGATGCGAAATAGGCCGAGAAGTCCGTTTTGAGAAACCACGTCGCCTGCCCGCGCCGTACCCGCTGGCGCAACTCACTCTGCAGCAGTGCGGCGGCGGCATGCGTTCCCTTGCCGGGACGGCTGGCGAAGGCACGCGGCAGCATCGCGCGGTCGAAGATCGGCGCGATCACCAGGCACAATGCCTGCTGCGCGACACGGTCGCGAAACGGCAGCGCAGAGATCAGCCGCCGCTTTGGATCGAACACATAGAACTCGCGCGGCTCGCCTGGACGATAGCTCCCGTCCCGCATCTCGCGGGCGAGAAGCTGCAGGTTCAGCGGACCGAATTCCTTGAATTCGAGAAAGCCGGGCGTCAGCCGCTTGCCTGCCGCCGTAAGCCGCAGCGCCGCTTCCATGGTGCGCGGATCGGTGATGCGGCCGATCAGGTTGCGATAGCGGCGGGTCATCGGAAATCCCGCGCCCGGAATTTAAAGGGCTTGGGAATCGGCTCGCCGTCTTTCAGCGGCTCCCCGGTTTCAAGGTTGACGTAGGATTCCCTTTCCGGTCCGCAGCAGGTGGCGTGGAGAAGATCGCCGGAGATGTCGGGGTGCGGCGTGATGATCCTTACGGTCGAGCGGACCATGAAACGCATGTGCGAACGCAACGTCGCGAACTCGGCATCGACGGCATGCAGCCGCGACACCTGGCGAGACTTGGCCGCGTGATAAAGCCCTCCGATCGGCGAGAACAGTTGCGCCAGCACGACATCACGGAAGACGCCGTGCTTGCGCGGACTGGTCTGAAGGATCGGATAGAGATAGGTCACGAAGGCCTCGTATCGCTCGACAATCGCCAAGGCGTCGGTTGCAGAATTTTCATCCCTGACGATCATCGCGGGTTCACGCGGCGCTGCTGCCGCAGCGCCTATGCAAGTTGCAGGTGATCACTGCGGCCCCGAGCGCCCAGACGGCCGCCCGAGAGGCCCGGCCAGTAGTAGGCGACGTACGCGTAGCGCGAGCCCGCGTCGCCGTCGTTCCACCAGCTCCCGCCAAACAACGACGCTCGCGGCTCGTCCGGATCGCCGTCATGGCCCCAGACCCACATGTTGCCGGTCGCCTGCATGATGCCGAACTTGCTGGTGCGCGCCGCATCGAGGCCGGTCTTCTCCGGATCGTCCTTGGCCGCCGACTTCTCCGTCACCCCGCAGGTCGCGGCGGCAAACTCAGAGAACGAGAGAAGCTGCTTGCCGTGATGCGCCATCACCGCGACGGCGGTTTCGTAATCCAGATTCTCGAACGACTTGCCCGTCGCGGGATTTGTCGGCTGATCGTTGCCGTCGGCGATCGTCACGCCGAACCTGCTGGTGCCATTGGCAAGATGGTTCTGGCCGAGCAGATAGATATCGCACCAGAATTTGCGACCATAGGTACGCTCGATCAGCGCCATGCCGCGCGGGTCGGCGCAGGCCGGGCGGAAGTTGCGATCCCACAGCGAGTAAGGATTGATCGCGGGCACACTGTCGCCGCCGCAGCGTTCAACGGCGATGCCGCCCGGCGCATAATGGAAGCCGCCGAGCGCATTGTTCGGAATGCCCGGCAACGTATGGCGGGCGATCTCCAGCCTGCCGTCATCCAGCGCCACGATGGCGTAGTCGGCGCCGGGGGTGCGGATAGCCTCCGGGAAACGAATGACTTCACTGCCATCATACGTGTGGCCCAGAAACGCTGTGCCAGGCTTGATCTCGATATCGCCGGAAATGGCAATGGAGAATGCGGGTGAATTAGGATCGGTCTTCGTCAGGAGCGCTGCGGCGGATGCCGCGGCAATCGTCGTCTGCTTGTTCATGGGTCATGCCTCCATGGTGACCGGCTTCCCGCCGGCAGGGTTGGCGGCCACACATGGCGGCGTGCGGTCGCAATCCAGTTTCTCGATGTCGCCGATGCACCAGAACTCGATCCAGTGCTGCTGGCCTTCATGGCGCGTCACCTTGACGATGCCGCACCCGTTCAGGCATTCGCGTTCGGTTTTGCGCGGAAGACGATTAGGCTCGCCCAAGCGATGGCGCGGTTGCGTCATTCGGCGGCCTCCGCGATCTCGGCCATGTCGCCGCAATTCGCCGCGACAAGCGCGCACGCCATCGGCGGCGAAACACTGTTGCCGCATTTGGCAACCTGGTCGGTCTTGCTGATCGGACGCCGCTCGTGTTCGGTCCAGCGCGCGCCCTCGGCCTCGCGCTCGACCGGAAAGACGCCCGTCTCGATTTCGTAGGTCTCGGGAAATCCCTGCGCGCGGAACAACTCGCGCGGCACCAGCATGCGCATACCGATGTCCGTCAGCACCACGGTGACGCCGTGCAGATCGAACGTCACAAACTCGCGATCATCCCAAAGACCATGCTCGCGCAGCAGATCGGCGACCGCCCGCGCGCGTTCGTAATGCTCGGGTCCGAACGGCGGCATTGCGGCCATAATCTCGACAAGCCCGAACCGAGGTTTCGAGGTTGCGGTATGAACAGGCTCATCGATGCCGGAGTCTTGGTGAACGCCGTAGTATTTCGTCAGGAACGATGCCGCGAGTTGCGATTTTCCGCCGCCACCATCGGCCATCACCGTCTTGGCAGGATCATCGAGCGATGAACCGACAGCCGTCCCGAACTGGCGAACGAGATGCGCGCCACCAGCGGTGATCGTATGCGTCGGCTCGTCAGCGCCATTGAAGGGCTTCTGCGCACTGCGCATTGTCATCAGGTGCGGAGCGACGACGCCGATCGGCGCGGCTCCGCCCGGCTTCTTGATGTAGCTATTCGCCGTGACCGTTGGCACGGGTTCATCCATCCCGCTGCCGACGCTGTTGGCGCGGAACTTTGTCAGATGCGGCGCGATCACCGCATGATCCGGCGATGCCAGCACGGTCGAGAACGGTTCTTCGAGACTGTGAGCTCCCTTGCCCCGCCTCTTCCCGTTCCTATCGACCTCGCCATGCGCAGTGCGTGCTAGCAGCGGCGTCAGCACGACTGAATCCGCCTTCGCTGTCAGGGTCTGCAAAGGCACATCGCCCGAACGAGGTTCAGTCTGGCCCATTCGCCCGCCGACGCCGGCGATGATTGGTGTCACGAGCGCATGCTTGACGCCACCCGCCACAGCCGTGCCGAGGGGCTTGTCGAGACCCGGAACGCGTGGCGACTGGCCGGGCCGCTCGCCGTAACCCGTCTGCACCAACGTCGGAATAACGACGGCCTTCTCCCCGCGGTTCGCGCCTGTGACGGTCATCATCGGATCGGTGACCGCCTCTGTGCGCTCACCACCCTGATGTGTCAGGCTGACGATGAAGGGGTTGGCTGCCGCAAGGACATAACGGTGAACGCCCTTCGCGATCCGCGCCAGTGTTGCAGGTTTCAGCGGCCGCACGGCGCGCAGGCCATGCTCGCCCATGATCTCGACGGAGGTGGCGAAGATCGAAGGGCATGGCAACGACCAGTCTATGATCTCGGCGGCGGTGCGCCACGGGCGCATATCCTGAAGGTCTTTCAGCGTCAGCCCGTGGCCCTTCGCCCATTTGGTCACGATGCCGTCCGCATTAACCTCGGCGGGCGCATGCGTCGGCTTTGGCCAGACGATCGGCTTGCCATCACGACGTGCGATCAGGAACAATCTCTTGCGGATCGTCGGCGCGCCGAAGTCGCACGCGCGCAGTTCGCGATATTCAATAGCCTTGTAGCCATGACGCTTGAGTTCACGAATCCACTGCCGAAAGGTTTCGCCTTTGCGCTCGGGACAGGGTTTGCCGTCACCGCCGATCGGTCCCCACGTCCGGAATTCCTCGACGTTTTCGAGGATGATGACGCGCGGCCCACCTTCTCGGCGCATGGCCCAGCGAACGACCACCCAGGCAAGATCGCGAATGCCCTTCTCGACGGGGCGACCGCCCTTTGCCTTGGAGAAATGCTTGCAATCCGGCGAGAACCAGCCAAGCCCGATCGGTCCCTTGATTTCGTCGGGATCGACCTTCCATACGCTGTTGCACAGATGCAGCGTTTCGGGATGGTTCGCTTGATGCATGGCCAGCGCGACCGGATCGTGATTGATGGCGATGTCGGGAGAGCGTCCCAGTGCCATCTCGATGCCAGTCGATGCGCCGCCGCCGCCCGCGAAATTGTCAACGATCAGTTCGCGCAAGGCGACGCTCATTCCGCCGCCTCCTGCCGTGCAGGCGCCCGCCGCAGGAATGCCGGAATATCAAGCCCATCATCGGCGCGCGCTGGAAGTGGTTGCGGCGCGGGCACATCGATCCTGAAATCGTCCGGCAGGTCGATCGTCGCGCCGGGTGGAATCTCATCCTGCTCGGCAGGCGCATCGACAACCTCGAACTGGATGCCGCTTTCAGGCTGCGACGGCTGTGCCTGGTTGCCCCACGCGTCCCAATTCGGCGGCAGCGGGAAATTCTCATCATGGCGCGCGAAGCATTCCAGCACAGGGACACCGCCGGTCATGCGCGCGATCATGTCGCGATAGTGCTGCGGCTTGCGGGAGTGGCCGAGCGGCTTTGACCGTTCCCGATGATTGGAGTTCGCGACCTCGAAGGTGCGCGGCTTCGGCAGGCCCCGGCCCTTCTTGAACATCAGGAGGATTTCGTCCTGGTCGCGAACGAGAATGCCGGCACCGATATCGTCCGGGAATTCTTCGTCGGTCTTGGTCCAGACATAGGCGGTCGAGTACTGATCGAAGCCCATTGCCTCAGCGATCGCCCACGCGAGCGGCATCCTGACCCATGCCTTGACGATCTCGCCGGTCTCGACGATCTCAGCTTCAATAACAGTGCGATGAAGCGCCAGCATGTGCGCGCGCGGCACCCACATGAAGCCCCATGCATCGTCGAGCAGCAGTGGTGCCATCTGACGCGCCCATGCGACGATGTCGTCCCACGTCATCGTCGGATAATGATTCTCGTAGGAGCGGTCGGTTAGGCCCTGCTTTCGCTTCCATGGCGGATCGAAGTAGATCGCCGGGTATTTCCGGGTGCCGGTGATTTCCGCAGCCTTGTCGGAGAGCGCCTGTGCCAGATCGCGCCGTGCCCGCCGTTGTTCTTCCTCGGCACCAACCTTCAGGAGGTCCGTGGTCATCCGGCCCTTGGCCGAAGCAACCTCATCCCGGAAGGTCGCGAGCGAGGCCTCGAACTTCTCCTGTGGAACGGAAGCCATCTTCTGCGCATGCGACGACAGCTTGCGCGAGATACCGACCTCCTGGAGCTTGATCGGCGGCGGCTCCAAAACCTGTTCCTTTTCGGAACGGGTTTTTTCCGAAGGACGGCCGCCCTTATGCAGGCCGACCGTTTCCTTTTGTGACAGGATCATCTCGCCAAGCCGCCGCTCGGCTCGGAACCGGATTTCCAGCGCGTCGGCTTCAAGGGTCCGGTTCTCGGCCTGCCGGGCATAGGCCTTGATCGCCTCGGCTTGGTTGAGGACTTCCTTGACTTCGTCGACGGCCTTGGCCTCGGCCAGCAAACGGCAGGCCTGATCGTAAAGCGCCAGTTCTGCCGACGGCTCGATTTGAACGAGTTCGCTCATCACAGCATCCCCAGCGCGAGCATGTAGGTTTCGAGAATGGTCTCCTGCTCCTGCCGCTTGTCGGCGTCTTCCTTCCGCATGCGGATGATGGTGCGGAGCGCTTTCACGTCGAAGCCGCTCCCCTTGGCTTCGGCATAGACATCCTTGATGTCGTCGGAGATCGTCTTCTTTTCTTCCTCAAGCCGCTCGATGCGTTCGATGATCGACTTGAGCTGATCCTTGGCGAAGCGGTGCGCCGTCTCGGTGCGCGCGGATTCGTTTGCGGGGTTGAGGGCTACACTCATGAAGCAGCTCCCGGCATGCCGTTATGTTCGCGGCCGTCGAGCAATCTGCCTGCCGCTTTCTTTCCCACGCGAAATGTCAAACGGCCGTCATCCATCGATGTGAACTCGACGCCGCGTTCGGCAAAGACATGTCTCGGATCCTGCTTTTGGCTGCCGCCACAGTGCAATTTCATTCGGCCCGGTCTGACCGCCGTCGCGCCATGAACCTTCCCGCGGCCGGGCAGAACTTGACCGACGGGCAGATGCGCTCCCCATTGTTTGAAAAAGAACGCGATCCGGGCTTCAGCACACTGAGCGCGCAGCTCTCGCACCCAATCCGGATTCATCGGTCGAGCGCCAGGTCCGGACTCACCGCCGGCGATGACCCAATCGAGCATTCGGGCGCCGTCGAGGTGATCGACAGTCGGTCGCCGATTGCCGTCCTGACCATTCCAGTCATCCCATTTCGCCCAGCGGAGCGAGATAGGGCCGATCAACGGCTCCGCGCTGATGAAGCGAATCGCCGCGGGCGTGGCGAGCAGATCGGGGATGCGCCCCTCGGCGCGCTGTTGATCCTCGCAGGAAACGCCAAGCCACACGTTTGGCAGCGGCCAAGCTGGGATTTCGTAACGGCCGCGGCCGAGGTCGGCACAAAGCAGATCAACAGCCCGGTCCACGCGATACCAGAAAGCACGCTGTCCTTTCTCGTCAGCAGCGAAATACTTCCGCATCCGGGCGCTGCGCTTTGTGAGCACCTGAAATGTGTGCTGCGGCGCCAGCGCCATGATGGCGAAGATGCGATCGATCCATTCGTCCGGCACATCTTCGTGGAACAGGTCCGACATCGAGTTGACGAAATATGTCGTCGACTTTTTCCGCTGCAGCGGCTGCAGGAGAATGCTGTCCGGCGCCATCGCAATCTTGCCGGTCCAGACCGCGTTGCCGTTGACGACATTCGTCAGCCCCGCATAGTGCGGCAGATTGCCCATGGCCTCGATACGCCGCGCCATCGTCATAGCGTAGCAATGGGTGCAGCCGGGAGATTTGAGCGAGCAGCCAGCAATCGGATTCCATGTATGACCGGTCCACTCGATATTGGATTTGCTCATGCCCGCACCACGTTGTGCTTGCGCTTGCGGTCACGGTCCATCCTGTCGAGTTCGGCTGCGATCAGCGCGCCGGCGCGGACCAAGTCGCGTCGGTTGTCTTGTGGCTTCCACCAATCGTTGGACCACGGCCAGCAGCCAGGAGGATTGATCTGCTGAACGCCCTGATAGCGGTAGCGCGCCGCCATGGCATAAGCCGCGCCGGCAATGCCGATGATGCCGGGTTCATGTTCGTCATCATGCTCAGCCGTCCAACCCTCCACATCGATCTGGCGCCGGCGTTCGGCGGCGATCGCGAGGATTGAGGCTGGCATCGAAACGCGGATCTGCAGCGCCTCGAAAACGCGACGCAGGATGAAGCCGCGACAGATCGACACCACAGTCATGATGATCGCGAACAGAAAATTCTGATGGAAAGAGATCGTGACCCCGAGCAACGGTAGGAAGTACCACTGCGCCAACAACGAAATGCCGAAGCCTGCGCCCGTGTTCAGGCAGGTTTCGATCAGCGACATGCGCTTGGATTGCTTCACGATGCCCTCCCGTGCCGAAGGATCGCGGGATGTTCCGAACCGGAGCGCGGCAACTCACGCTCCGGTTCGGTCCCCTTGCCGCCCGTCATCGACGTTGCAACGTCACGGTCAGCGCGGAACTGTGAATTGATCGGACTGGCGGTGAGATGCGGCGCAATGCGTGCGCACAGAAACATTGCGGCTGCACGGCTCATTGTGGCGCTCCCATGAAGCGCCGTTCGAAATGCCGATACTGTTCGGGGGTGAGGCCGGGATGCTCGCCGTGCGGCTGCATCATCACGTCGGCAGCGTGACGCCGTGCGCGGCGGCGGTCGCGCGCGCGAAGCACGGCGACAACGACGCCGGCGAAGGCGAAGCCAAAGGCTGCGACGAGGATCGCGCAGAAGGCGATCACGATATGGGCCGGGTCGATCATTCGTGGCACTCCTGCTGGAGTGCCTCGACCTTGCGCTTTGCCTCATGCAGATCGCGGAACGCGGCGTTGACGTCGAGCTGCTTGCGGTACTTCGAAAACCACTCGGGTCTTGCGTCACCCATCAGCGCAAACAGAACCTCACGGCCCATCTCGGACCGCAAAAGCGCTGTCACCAGATCGAGATTTTCAGCACGAGTTCCGGCGAGTGCTTTTTGACAATTCGAGAGCGGTTGATCGGTCAAAAGATGCAGGTGCATCGCGGGCTTACTGCGCGGCAGCATGTTCTGCACTTTTTGCATAACGGGCGAAATCTGATTCCTGATTGTCCGTTTTTGATTCCTGATCCGGCAATGCGCTGATTTCGCGTTTGCGGCAGGCTTCGTTATGCGTTGCGTCATGATCAAGCCCCAAGAAATGCGGCACCGGCCAGACGCAACGCGCCGGTTACCATGTTGTGAAAGAAGGATGGATTGGAGTGGCCCCGAAGCCGGACAGTCCCCGCGCGGCGATGAGCCGTTGGGGAAATGGAAGGGGCAAAGAATTGCAAAACGACGTAGTGCCGGGCTTGATCGATCCCGATCGCGTGCCCGATGTCTTCGCAGAAGGTGTAGCGTCGATCGAGATGATCGGCGCGACGTGCTTGAGATGGACGCTTTACGCCACGCACCATTTCGGCGCAGACGTCGAGCATATCGTGGTCGCTCGAATCGTAATGCCCGCCCACATGGTGCCGACGGCAATCAAGCAGACCACCGCCGTTCTCAGCGGCCAGCCGTTCATTCACTCGGTGCCGATCAGCGCCTTTTTGAGCTGACTGATTCATGCGCTCACCCCGAAGAAGTCATTCGGCGTGAGCGCCCCTGCGCTAAAATTGACCAGTCGAGTGATCAGTGTCGCACCTGGCGTTTCACCTGCCTCGATGCGGGAGAGCCAGGACTTGGTGGTCCCAACTTCATTGGCAAGTTCTTCAAGGCTGAGATTCTTGGCCTTGCGAAATGCCTTCAGAGGGTGAATTGGCGAATCAGTCATGTAAAGAAAGTTACGTTATGCGTAACTCGCTCGCCAACAAAAGTTTCGTTAAACGATAACGACCTGTGGTTTCGGGTGGCGTAACATACTGTTATGCCAAAGAAATCCATGAAAAAAGAACCGGTCAGTACCCGCCCGAAATATCGGACGTTTTTTGCTGCATGGCGAATCTATCGCGGCCTCACCCAGGAAGAACTGGCCGACAGAATGGGCACAAACAAGATTCGCGTGAGCTTAAAGGAGCGCGATCTTGAGGCTTGGGATATGGATTATCTGGAGAGTCTATCAAAGGCGCTTAAGGTCGAAAAACAAGCCTTGATCTTTCAGGACCCTCAAGAGCTCCATACAAGCCCGGAAGGCGAGGCGTGGCTTCTGCTCGACAGCCTCTCGGATGACGCGAGAGCGAAAGCCGTCGATTATATGCGGACACTCCAGATCGCGTCCCGAGCTTCCAAAACGTAGATTACGTTTAACGAAACTTATATTGAAAATTAGTTTCGTATGACGTAACATTCTCCTGACCACAAATCAGGGGGATGTTATGGTCAAAATCTCGGACCTTCAGCAGACTGCACAATTACTGCCTTTCCCGGCTTCTTCTGTGGTTGCCAACGCCTTCCGGCTCGCTCGGCAGGCTGGCCGCACCATCGAGGAAGCACACGCGGAAGCCGCTGAGCTCGCCGGACGCATCGCGCCGGTGATCCGTCCGCAGGCGGCGCGCTAATGCAACTTTCCCTTAAGCCCGCCGAGCATTCCGCGCTGGTGCTGCAGATCCTCGCCGATGACCGGCCCCGCACGCCGCGCGAGATATCCAAGCCAAACAATCTCAACCCGGATTCGACCCGAAAAATTCTGCTCGAACTTGTCCGCGCCGGCCACGCCGTGCGGCATGGAGAGATCGGCAGCTATCGCTATCAGATCGTCCGTAGCCAGGGGAAAGTCGCATGAACGCCGAGACCATAATCTACACGGAGGCGGAGTTCGCCGCCCTCTCGCCCGAGCATCAGGCTGTGTTGCAGCGGCTCGCAGCCGGGATGCGCTATCATCAGATCGCCAGCGATATCCCGGTGCCGATCGGCACCGTCCGCAGCCGCATCAACCGCGCCAGAAAGGCCCTCGCCCGCATGCGTGCAACAGCGGAATGCGGTGCGGCATGAGCGAGACCGGCCGCCGCCTGCACCTTGTCGCGGCCGAAGCCGCATGCCCCGCCAACCCGCAGCAGACTTGCCTGAAATGTGGCTGCCTGCTTCTGGGGCGCGAACCCCGGCGCACGGTCTATCAGGAATGCTGGACCGACAGTCCCCTCAACTGCGAACGCGTCGGCCCGCCAGCGGCAAAGACAATTCCTTTATCGCGAGGGAACGCGGCATGACCCTGATGAGCCCGCCTCGCGAGACACCAGATCGACCGGTGAGGGTTTGCGCGCCGCGGCGGACCGACACCGTTTCCTATCCGCCTCGCGGCTTGTCGCATGAAGACGCGGCGCGATATATCGGCGTCGGCACCACCAAGTTCGATGAAATGGTGGCGGATGGCCGAATGCCCAAGCCGAAGCGCGTCGATGGCCGCGTCATATGGGATCGCCTGCAGCTCGATGCCGCGTTCAGCGATTTGCCCGAAGAACGTGTTCTCAACCCACTGGACCGCATGTTCGGCGCCGGTTAGCCTGCCCGGCTATGTCAGACGAGCACCCCGGAGCAAGTTGCTATTCCGACCGCCACGGCAAAGTCCGCTGGCGGTTTAGGCGCGGCAAGAAAACGATTCAACTTCCGCATGCGCCTGGTCATCCGGAATTCGAGGCTGCCTATACTGCAGCGATCGAGGGTCGCCCGGTCAGAAAAGCGGCTGTCGTCCCTCTTCCCACGGCTGCCCATCCTCATTCCTTTAAGGCCGCGTGGCGGCTTTTGCGCAGCGACGATCCCGAGTGGAAGGCGCTCGGTCCCGACATCAAGACAGCCCAGACGCGTATCGCCGAGCGGTTCCTGACAGAGCCTGTGGTCGAGGGTGAGAATCTAACGTTCGGCGATGTTGATGTGGCATTCCTGAAACGCAAACACATCAAGGCCCTCTTGGCGCGCCGGGCTGAGACGCCTCACGCGGCGGCTCACCTGCTCCGCGTCATCCGCAAACTGATCTGTATCGCCCTCGACCAGGAGTGGATCGAGAACGATCCGACCTACAAGCTTAAATATCGGCCCGCCTATGGCGGGTGGAAAGCATGGCCGGAAGAGATGCTGGATAAGTTTGAGGCTTACTGGCAGATCGGCTCGACGCCCCGCTTGGTGTATTCGCTGGCGCTTTATTTCGGCCATCGCCGGTCGGACGTGGCGAGGGTGCGCCCCGCCGATCTCCAGGAGACGGTGGCTAACGTCATCCAGAAAAAGACCGGCAAAGAACTGGTGCTGCCGATCCATCCGAATCTGCAGGACGCGCTGCGGGCCATTAACGACCTTGAAGAGCGCGAATTCGTGGTCATGACGGCGTGGGGCAAGCCGTTCAGCGCCAAGAGCCTCACGGGGCGCATGCGTAAATGGACGAAGGCCGCTGGCCTGCCGCCGGGCTACACGCTCCACGGGCTGCGGAAGACGCTGGGCAAGGTATTGGCGGAGCATGCAGCAACGACGCGCCAGCTAATGGACGTGCTGGGCCACGACAATATCGAGCACGCCGAGCTGTACAGCCGCGAAGCCGAACAGAAAGTGATGGCTGCGGCCGCGATGGACAAGATCGCCCTTTGGCGGCGCCCGAAGCAGGGTTAGCCGCGCTGGCTAACCACCCCGGCTAACCTGTCTATAGCGCATTGATTTAGGTAGTTTTTGGCGCTCCCTAGCGGACCGGCAATTTTTATATGAATCAATATATTAGGAACCAAGGTTAGCCAATAAGTTGCCCGCATGTTCTCGGCGCGCGGCTAACCGCCAATCTGGCTCGCCGCGATGGGAGCGAGAATTGGGATATAAAAAAGCCCGCGCCGGGCGAACCGGCGCGGGCAAGTCTAGGGAGGAAACGCCCAAGGAGGGCAGCAACAGCACTATCTTTGCCATCGCACCACAGCCGTTATAAGGCGGCTGAGGTTCGTTGACGCCTTTCGGCGAATTCGTGTTGGTTCATCCCAGCCGTGGCAGGAAACCCACCACGGCCGCCACCAGGAGCATCACCGCGATCATGATGCGTTTGTCCGACCATCCGTTCATCACCGCCATCTGGGAAACAGCCAGTAGGCCGCGATGCCGAGGGCGATCACGAGAGCGACGGTCCAGCCGACTTTGATCGGGTCGATCATGGCGTGCTCGCATAGTGCTTACGGTGATGATGGCGCCGCGCGTAGCGCTTGCCGTGTGCCCGCCCGGCCCAGCCGCCTAACTGGAAATGGCCGGCGTCCGCCCATCCCCACACTTCGCCATGGATCAGGCCGCAGGCCCGCGCCATGCTGGTGGCGGTCGACGGGATGCGCGGCCGGGTGATGTTGCGGGCATACTGGTTGATATCGAGCGCGAGACCTGCGGGGTGCAGCGAGTGCTTCACAGATCCGTGCCGCCTGTACCCTCCCATGAACCTGATGCGATAGCCCGAGGCGTCGAGCCGATCGACCAGGCACTGGAAGGCCGAGACGGCGCGGTCGGCGACATGCGCCGTGGCACCGGAGCGGGACCGGACGGTGCCGGCATGCGAACTCGATGCGACGCAGGCAAACGCCAGCGCCGCCGCAAGAGCAGCGATTCTCATTTCAATACCTCGATGTTTGGGGTTGCGCCCGGCGGCCTATTTGATGCCGGTGATCTTGAAGTGCTTGGCGAACCAGTCCCAGATCTGGGTCATGCCGACGAAAAGCCCGAAAGCCGTGGCGATCCCGACCCACAAGAACTTCCAGACGATGCCCGCGGCATTCATGAAGTCGATGTGGGATTCGAGCTGCTCGATCTTCTTCTTGTCGGCCTTCAGCAGAAACTCTCTCGCCGCAGGCGAGAGATCGTGGATGAAGTCGGCGGCGTCCCACATGTTGGCGACCCGCTGATCCGTGAGGCCTTTCCAGAACGCCTCCTGAACGTCAGTGGCATCTGGAGGCGTTCCATTTGTCATTCCAGCATTCCCAGCCTTAGAGTGTCGTCAGAAGCCGTTGGCGAACCGCTCGCGCTGGCTCACTTGGCAGTCGTGCGTTGCCTTGAGATTCCCGTTCGCCTGCCCCAGCGCCGCCCTGTGACGGGCGACCGATACCTTGGCACTCTGCCCCTTCGTCACCGGCGGATAAGGAACGATTTTCGCTAGATCCTCACAGTCGCGCGGAATCTGGACCGACGCCTTGGTCGGGCTACCGGGCAATCCCGCGCAGGCTGTTAACGTCGTCATCATCGAAAGAGCAGCCGCAACCGCCCGGGCTTTTCGCCAATCGATCCTCATAGTCCGTCACCTTCTGGTTTGCTTCGGCGGCCTGCTGTTCGGCCTGTTCGCGGAGCTTCTGCGCCTGCTCCGCTGTCTGCTTTTGTGTGTCGAGCTGTAGCTGGGTGAACGCCAGATCGGTCTTGAGGCGCTTCACTTCGGCGCGCTCATCCGAAAGCCGCGTGGCGATGAGGAAGCACAACAGCCCGAACAACAAGAAGGCGATAAGCTTTGCCGCTTCGATATATGGTCCGATCACGGGCAGGTATTTTGCGAGCGGGAAATAGCCGACAACCAGCGCGGCCAACAGAACGATGCCGATGATCGAAAGCACAAGGTATGAGGTCGCGAGCGACCAGATTAAATCGGCCATTTTACCAATCCACCCAAACCGCTGATAAAACCACAAACACCGATACGACGACTGCCACTACGAGGATGCCCGGCATTTCAGTCCTCCCTTAAGCACCACGTCTTTTCGCCCCACACGGGATCGTTGCGGCGATTGTCGAGACCCTTGAGATATTTCCCGTTGGCGTAGACGTAGTCCGACATCTTGTTGCAGGCCTCTTTCACGCGACCGGCATTGAGAAGCCGCGCGACGTGGCCGCATGCGATCGATGGCCCGAGATTGATTGAGAACAGGATCATTGCCGCCTGACGATGGGGCGGCATGGAATTGAAAGACGGGATGCATTCCTGCACCGGAGCCGCGTAGCGCGGGATGACCTTGCCGATCATTGCAAGGCACTCGCTCTCGGTGAATCGCTGGCCTTCTTTCAGCGTCGGAATGTCGTGTGTGGTGATCCCGCCGCAGACCGTGATCACGCCGGAAGGATCGAACGGCAGGTGTCGGGCGACGTAATTCCGACCTTCCCAATGGTTATAGCCAGCAGTCGCCAGCGCGATCACGGCGGCAGAAAGCCCAACCGCCGCCGCGCCCTTCTTCCCTACGGGGCGGTTCATTGCTCGGTCCCTGGCTGCTTAAGAAGCCGCGCAACTCCGAACGACACGACCATGACGACGCCGCCAACGGCGTACAGGCCGGGATGGATCGACCCTGCAAGTCCCGGCCAGACAAGGATCAGACCGGCAATCACCAGCCAGAAGATCGCAACCCGCATGCTCCAAAGCCGCAGGATTTCGGTCTTCCAGTTGTCGATAAGGCGCACGGGAGCGGCCGGCGGGGGCGCGTCGGACATTCGAATACTCCGTTTTGGCAGTTGTCTTCGCCGCCTTCAGGGATACGGTTCCCTGATGTCGGATGATGATGGGGCGGCCGAACTCATCCTCGGCATTGTTTTGGGTATCGGTGTTGGCGCTGCAGCGATAATCCTGATCGCCGCGATCTTCTTTGACGTATTTCCGCCCTTACTCGGACGATAGCCCCGCCGCCTTTCTGGCGCTGCGTTAGGCATTGGATTTGTGCTTTAAATGGGTTGGTCTTTTCCGCGCCCGGAGGTACCGTTCATTGTATCGAGTAACGATAGGATTGACGATACATTCATGGGGTGCGCATGGTTAGCTTACTGGCCGTAACGCCGCTCTTGGCATTAGCACATCATTGGTATTGCACACCTAACGGAAGAAAATGAAATTTCACATCGCCCATATTATTCCACACCCTCGTATGCACGGACTAAATGGATACAGAGAGGTTATAGATTCAATTATTTGGGGTCTCGGCCAACTTGGGCACGAGGTCACCTATTCAATTAATGAGTTTTCTTCTAGTGCGAGAAACATAGTGTTTGGTGCTCAAATGCTATCGCCTCATGACCAGTCGAATTTAAAAGACGACACTATAATTTATAATTTTGAGCAACTCCGAAATATCAACCCAATGTCGATTCGACCTGAGATGAAATCTTACGCGTCTCGTTTTCAAATTTGGGATTATAGCCAATTTAATTTAGATGCATGGTCACAACTAAATCCAAAACACAAAGTCATTTGTGTGCCAGTGGGCTATGCTCCAATCCTTGAGCGAATATCAAAACTGGAGACGCAGGACATCGATGTATTGATATACGGGCTGACAAATGAAGTGAGGCTGTCGGTATTCCATGCACTTTGTGCGCATGGAATTTCTGCCATGTATATATGCGGGCTTTATGGCAAAGCGCGAGACGCGTTAATAGCACGCTCGAAAATCATATTGAACGTCAGCCTTTATCAATCGTCAGGAATTTTTGAGATAGTTCGGGCCTCGTACCTAATGACAAATCGTAAGGCCGTAGTCGCGCATATTGAAGAATTTACAGCTGTTGAGCCTGATATCGCTCGAGGGTTTAAACCAAGCTCAAAGTCAACATTAGTTTCTGATGTACTAAGCCTCATTCAAGATGATGCGAAACGGCGCGACTTAGAAGATCGCGGGTATGAAGCCATAAAAAAGAGAAACATTAAAAATATTCTTGCCGCAGCCATTACTAACTAAGATCAGGCATGAGGCATGAGGCATCAAAATAACAGAATGATCTGCGCCAGCAGCCAAATGTTGACACCGCGCGTATACTAGGAATTTGGAATCCGCCTTTCGAATGATGATTGAGCGATACCGCCAAGGCGACCCGCCAGCATCATTCTCAGTTTAGGCAGATCATGCGTACCATTCGATCATAATTGAGCCAGCTTGACCCACAGACAGGCCACCCATGGAAAGACCCAAGCCTGAAATTCCTGGGAGGTTAATCGCGTGGCTATCGTAAGGGTTGGTGTAACTTAATGCGTTTGAGCCTGAGGCGTTGATATCACCTCCACTGGCGGAGCCGCCGGATCCTCCGGACCCTTGTCCTCCAGTCGCCGTGAGCGTTGAAATTGTCTGAGTACCCGAAGCGAGAGTGGTATTCCCGCCGTTGCCTCCGCCTGCGGAGCCTGCGGCACCGATTGTAGCAACCAGAGTATTTCCTGCCGTTAAGCCGGAAAGGTATTTTTTAAGACCTCCGGCTCCTGCTCCAAAGTTACCGCCTGTACCACCGACCATCGTTACTAAGGCGGAAGTAGCGCCTGCTGGGATGGTGATAGTCTGCGTGGACGTGTAAAAATTGACGGAGATAACACCCCCACCACTGCCTGACGGAGCCGCCCATGTGCCATCCCCGCGCCAAAAGGTGGAAGAGGACGCTGCCGTGCCGCTGTTCAGATTGGTTACCGGAAGATTGCCCGTAACATCACTCGCGAGTCGTACCGTGAGCGTGTTGTTTGCTCCGCTGATCGTCTTACCCGTGAGCGTAACAGTGGCACTGGCCCAACCGCTGATTTGAGCCTGCAATTTTCCGAACGCAGCCAGAACCGTGTCTGTCGCAGCTATCGCCGCGTTCGTTGCGGTCGAAAGGCTTGTCAGCACCGCATCGCGAACGCGCTGCGCAGTGAAATAAAGATTGGTCGATCCTTCCGTTACGCTGTCCGTCGAACCGGGCGATGCTTGAATCTCGACGTAGGCTGAACCCGACCAGCGGAACGTCTTATTATTATCGACGGTAACGTAGATTTTCCCACTCTCGCCCGTCGCAGGCAGAGAGGCAAAATCGCTGGCCTCGATAACATCGTCAACGTAGGACGGCAGGATCGCAGACGGGATCAATCCACTGCCATCAAGCACAGGAACATTGCCTGCGCTTGATCCTGCATCGAGCGCGGCAGCGGTGCCGAGAGCCGGCTTGTTCAGGATCGCAGCGTCACCAGAAGATGCATTCCAATCAGCTTGAACATTGACTTCCGCACCGTCCGCAATGCCCGCGAGCTTGGTTTTCTCCGTGGCCGTGAAATTCTTGTTCACTGCACCGTCGGACATATTATCTTGGTCGAAGGCGTCCGCAGCTTTCCCGTTCGGGTCGTAAACGGATTCAAGCATGTCGCCCGTACCGCTTCCCGATGCTCCTGTGTCGCCGCGAGGGATCGTAATATCCAAAACTGCGGCCGACGATGTGCCGGAGTTCTCGACGATCACGGATGATCCGGCTGCACCAGTCGTTACCGTTCCAACCGTGATGCTTGCCGCGGCGCCGTCATTTCCGTCGCTGCCAGGATCACCTTTCGGCAAAGTGAGATTGAGGGTTTGGTTCGGTGCGGTTCCGGTGATCGTGGCGGCAGCCGTATCGCCGCCGGTCACGGTGCCTATTGATAGAGAATTGGCTGGCCCAGCCGCGCCGTCAGATCCATCAGCACCTGCGTCTCCTGTATCTCCCTTGTCGCCCTTATCCCCCTTGGGCCCCGCAATGGATGATCCGGAAGACCACCCTCCACCATTAACGCGAACGTAAAGAAGAGACGTATCCGTTCCGAAATAAGTGAATCCTGGGTCTTCGCTGTCGAAGTCGCCGCGATCCGCAACTGGACCAGCGGCGTTGATCGCGATCCCTGCCCCGCTCGAAATGATCTTCCAGATGCCGCCGCTTCCATCGACGATGATCGATGCGCCGTTATCCTCGCTCTCCGTGTCGCTGGTATCGCGATAGAAGAACGCAATAAGGGTCTGGATATAGCAGAGCCAGAAGGTCGAACCGTCAAGCGCCCGCAGCGCATCGGGATTTCCAAGCCGGATCGGCAGATAAGCCCGTGCGTTGCCCTTCTGAACCGGGACACCATCTTGGAATACCGGATGCGGATTACCAGCCATCAGTTCAATTCCTCAAAAGCAGCCACGATCTCATCCCGCGTCGTGATGGCGCCGGACAGTATCGCTTGATCGATTTCTTTGTTCTTGTTGAAGCAGGCTTGGACGTAGGCCGTCACAGCATCGCCAGCCGCGATAATCGCTTTATTGCTCAACGGCACGTACACGCCGTCCGCGATCTTCCAGTTGTCAATTTTGAATTCTGGATCACCCTTCGCCATCACATAGGCGGAGGTCAGCACGCGCTGGGAATCCGTATCGGTTTCGATCCGCATTCCGTCGAGATCGAAGCCCGCGACGACTTTCCTCTGACGCTCAGCCGCCGCCCATGTCAGCAGCGTGGCATGGTCGGTCATCAGGCGGCTTCCTGCACTGTGAAGAGCCGGCGACCAAGGTTGGTGGCGTCAACATATTGTGCCGATGTGCCATTTGCACCGGATAGGAGCGCAATTGTATAGGTGTGGCTTGAGGCATCTGGAGCCGTCACCTCAAACTTGGCGGAAACAGGGGCATACACGCTAGAAGCAGTAATGCCGCTCTGGGTCGTACACCATGCAATCGCGCTCGAACCACTGTCACGAAACAGCGCAACAGATATAGCACAATCGCTGACGGCTAGGCTGCCGCCAGCAGAAGTCGTGATACTTGCCGTATATTCAAACCGAAGAACCGCATCAGTTTTTTTTGCGGCAAAGCTGAGTGTGACGGTATCAATCAGGCGTCTTTGAGATGTTGTCGGCGGGGTCGTCAGCGAATAGACATAGAGATTCGTTCCTAGCGGCGCTGTCGTTGAGCCTGACGTGGTTAGCGGCGTTGTCCTCCGATCAATCCACGTTCCTGCCGCAGAAATCCACGCAGAACCGTCGAACCGTAAATCCTGATTGAGGTTCTTGTCGTATGCGGTCCAGCCTTCTTTTGGGTCGTAGATCGTGAATGACCCCGCCACCTCGCAGATGGCGATCTTATTCGCAACGAACGGAGAAACCGAACTTGAACCGCAGATATAAGCGACGCCGACCTCGGGATCTGCTGGTGGACTGTTGGTGGTCGAATTTTCGACAATGAGGCGCGCGCCGAAGTTGATGGCTGCGGACAACGGTACCGAGTTTAGAGAGAGTGGCGTGGCCCCGAAGCCAGCAACCCAGTCTCCGTCTTCATTGCGGTGATAGTATCCACCCTCGTCTCGGACGTAGACAGACGCACCAACGGCCGCATCTATACTCTCCCATCCGCGAGCGGATAGATAAAGAATCGAGCCAATGCTGAACGTCGCCCAGTCGCCCGCCGGAGCGCCCATAAGGAGATAGGTGTCTCCCACCGCCGCCTCGGCCGGCGGTTCGGTCAGATCCTTGTCAAAAACCGATTTAGGCGTCCGCAGATCGTCGAGCTTATAGCGTCGCCCTCCATCAATAACGAGCGTGGTCACGCCGTCGTTCGGCGTCTCGGTGTCGGTCGCGTCGTAGTGAAACAGCCGACCCCGGTAGAGAATATCGATTATCGCTGCGCCGGTTTCGGGATCGACGCCGATCAAGTCCTCGGGGTTGGCATCATCGGCCAGCACGTAGGGTACGTCCCGGTAAAGGAGAGCCCGGAGTAGATTGCGCACGATTCCGCTCTGCGGCAGCGCCGCAGCAGCGTCATGATGAAATGTCATTAGTCGAGGTCCAGATCGGTTAGGACGAACGTCTGTTCGTCACGCTCAGGAATCCAGTCGGATTCGATGGACTTGTCGTACTCAATCAGGTCGAGGCTGATAGAGGCGAAACCGGCTGCAAATGTTGCCTTCCGGCAGAAGTAAATCCCGTTCGACTTCTTGAAGTTCACCGTCTCAAAGCGATGCGGGTACCCGACAAGAAGACCTTTGCAGTCGGCCAGATATGAGACATCAACCGGAACGGTCAGCGTTTTTCCGAGCCGCTTTTGGTCGAGATAGCGCTTTTGCAGCCGCTGGGCGCGGCGATCATCGCGCGTACAAGGCAGCTCCAAGGTGTCGTCGAGCGGCTCGCCGTCGATGGCTCGCAGGTCTGTCCGATCGAGGATCGGCCCATCGTCCAACTGATAGTTTCTCTCATCGACGATGAACCTGACCTTTAGGCGGTTGACCGCCTCCCGCTGAGGAAGACCATCTCGGTACTGGATTCCGCCGGCGATCAGCCCGTCATGGATCGTCGCTACCGGATCAAGCGGAAGCGACGATGTCGGCCAGCAGCGCGATCCGCTGTTGAGGATGAAGCCGCCATTGGCGGTCTTAAATGTCTCGATGATGTCGCTCGGCTTCTGACCGGATAGCTTGATTGCCGCGTCGATCGTATGCCGGCGGATCGGTACGCCGTCCTTCACACCGATGAACTCGTCGTCGTAGTCGGCCGCCTTGATCACCTTGTCCCAATCGATCTGATCGGGCCGATATTTCCCGCCGTAGGGCTGGGTCAGGAAGTGAGCTTGAACCAGCGCCGCATTATTGACGCCACGGGTCCAAGTTGCGCGTGCCGCGTTGGCCTCATCAAGATCGTTCGGGTCGTAAAAGATCGTGTTGGTCGGCTTGCGCGGATCAGGGACGCCGATACCCTCAAGCAGGAACATAAGATCTGGCGCGTCGGCGGAGCCCCACAGGTTCTGCCGTTCGTCCCAATCGGCTCCGTAATCATGTCTCACCGTGACGGTTGCGACGCCCTGCTGGCGATAAGTAGCCGCGAGCGATGGAAAATCCGATGCGAGCAGAGCATCGATCGTCTGGTTTGGATCGCCATCTCGGAAGCAAACCTTCATGCGGCCGGGATAGTTCGCCTGCCCGTCCGTGGCTATCGGTGAGCGGATGGCATTATTGGTCAATCCGTCGAAAAACAGATTGTTTTTCTCGATGCGCACGCGACGAAGTCCGGCGATCGGCTCGTCACACAGAAGAAAGGTCCGGTAAAGATAAGGCGGCTTCACCCGTTCGAAACAAATACCACCACCGGTTTCAGCGAGCCCGTAGATAATTCGCTTCGGGAGTAGCGACTGCTTTTCCGTGAACCTGACCTCGGGCGAATTAACCTGCGTCGGCTGATTGTCGCTGAGGTTTGTCGGCTTTGGCGACAACTCGCGGACAACGAGGGAAAGCGCCGTCGAGAGCGCGAACGGAATGATTAGCTGAGGCACGCCAGCGGCCTCCAGATAAAGCGCGCTGATTTGCGGGGGACGGTTGCGAATCCGCGACTCAATGGCCCCACCCACATGTCCATACGCCAGAAGAGTGCGCAGGCCGGGCCGAAATCCGTCCGGATGACTCCAAGATCGCCCAGCGCCGCATCGTCAGAGCTTTTCCGGCGCCAGCCGCGAAGCTGCCCCACTCGTCCGATCTCGCGCGCCAGACCAAGCGGGCCCATCAATGATTGAGCAGTTACAGGGTCGGCATATCGGTCACGAAAGCTTTCAACCGGGTCATACCCGAGGAATGGCATCAAAACGGCAGCGCACCACAACACGCAGTCATTCTCGCCATAGACCATCTCACGGCCGCAGGCCTCATCGACGGCGCGCTCGATGGCAAGGTCGACAGCGTCGATCATGTCCGCGTCCATATGATGTCCTTGCCGGTGAGACTTGTGATCAGGTCGAAGCCGCTATCGTTGGGATACCGCTTGCGCTGGTCTTCAGCCGTCCAGCATTCGTCGATCGACCGCTCAAGCGTGTAGAAGCCTGCGTAGGCCAAAACCGAAACCTTCGCCGTCCCGTCGTCATCTACGTCTTGCGTTTGGTAATCGAGCCTGGTGCTCGGCAGCTCGTAAGGGTCCTTGATGACCCTGCCCTGCTCGTCCAGCGCCGCCAGCCATTGCCGGCCGGACCTGCCGCGAACGAAGGCATTCAGAAACTGCAGTTCTTCCTGATCAGGTTCGATGCCTGACAGACTGTAAGTGATCTCCTGGATGACGGTTTCCGTGGTGATCACCATCGGACCGACGTCGCCGAAGATGCCCAAACCGTACCAATCCTCGCCGTTGTAGCGCAGCGTGCCGATGCCGGACCATGCACGAACGAGGCCGTCCGGGTGATCCAATTCGACGAGGGCTGCGAGCGGGCGCTTTTCCTTCAGAGCCCTCGCCATCTCCGGCGTGATAAGCGCGCTCAAAGCACATTCTCGATCAGGGTAAAGCCAAGACTGGCGGTTGTCGGCGGGGTGTATCCAGCCTGCCCCTGGTCATCGTCAGACAACCGAAAGACCGTCTGGGCGCGCTGCAGAACCGCCATATCACCGGCAGCAAGTCCCTTTCGCAATGGCGGACGAAATACGACGCGGGTGTTGCCGTCAGCGTTAGTCGCGGCATCCATCATGACGCGATGCATGCTCGGCGTCTCATCGGCGATGCCCCCACGGCGAAATTCAATGATGTCGCCGCGCCGCAAGACCCGCTCCGTCGACAGCGGAAGGCCGCCACCTAGGACGGCGCTGGCCGCGCTGTGGACTTCCGGTGCAATGACGCTGATTTTCGGAGGGAGCATCCCCTCAACCCAGCCAGTGCCGTCGCTCCAGAGCGTTCCATCGGCGAAGGCCTGGTCGATTCCTTGTATGTCCATATTCCATTGCGGCTCGGGCTGCATGGGGCTTCCCATTCGGATCAGGCCGGAAGATCCACCAACGCGCTCCAAAAAAGCCTCGATCTGAAATGACAACGGCGCATCGATGTTCACCATCGACACTTCGATGACCCAGAACTGCGCGTGCGGACCATAGACATTGCGCCGGCCGGTCCATGGCGAGATGGACGCCTGCGACCGCGAGCGCAGATAGCACTTTGCCGTCGCGAATCGATACCACTCGCAAGGAAATTCCCAGATCGGCGTCACGTCTCACCCAACCTTAAGATAGCGAGGGTTGTTTCGGCGCGTCTTGTCGACGTCCGCAACGATCTGTTGGCGCAGCTTCGCATCGCGGCGGTCCAGGTCGGCGCGAATGCGAGCCTCGCTACCGGGATCGGCGCCGCGGAAGTCATTGACGTTCGTGATATTCAGCGTCGTGCCACCACCACCGTGAGATTGAACGCCCAACTTGCCGTTTGAGCCTCGTGTGAGCGGCATGATCGCCTCGTCACCGGCCTCGCCCATCACGCCAAGGTTCGGAACGCCTCCGTTGGCAAACTGGAACATGGTGGGCTGAGACACGATCTGGTTAGTAAAAGCGCCACCTCCCGCGAACGGGGTGATGTTGTCGTTTGCAAATACGCGACCATGTGCGGCAAAGACCGGGAACGACAGCCCGCCGGTCCCCGCGCCGAGGCCCGTGGCATTGAACGACTGGCCGTAACTGCCGACCCCGCCGCCGCCGAACAGGCTGGTCAGAAATCCGCCGATCCCCCCGCTTGACGTGGATGCACCGCCGAAAGCCTTGCTCCAGAGAGCGTCGGCCGCCATCTGCGCCAGTTTATCGGAGATTTTGCTGAGGGCATTCAGACCGGCTGTTTTGAGAGCATCAAGCCAACTCGCGCCATTTCGGATGGCTTGCGTAAAATCGGTGAAGAACCCGCGATTGACGTCCTGCAGGGCAGCGCCGATCTGCTTCATCCCATCGGCGATACGCATCGTCGCCGACAACCCGTCGTTCATGAACGCTTGCCAGTCTGCACCGTGAAGGCTGCGCTGTACCGAGGCGATCTGCTGATCTACGTCGCCAAGGAACGCGGTCTGCAGGGTGAACTGCGCGTTATCGTTTGCTGCCGCCTGTGCGGCGAACTGCGCTTTCTTGCCGAGTTCGGCGTTGATCTTCTGCAGCCGCTCAAACTCCGCATTATCGAACGCCGTGCGGTTCTGCGAAGCCTGCTGCTCGAGCTGCTGCCGGGCCTGAAGATTGGCGCGCAGTTCTGTCTGCTGTCCGATGGACTTGCCGACTAGATCGATTTCAAGTTGCTGCGATGCCACGGCCTGATTAGCCGTCAATTCGCGCGCGCGAGCCTGTTCACTCAGTGCTACAGAGGATTGCTTGAGCGCATTCTGGTAGGCCTGCTCGGCCAGCGTCTTTCGCTGCTCGGGCGTGAAATTACTGCTCGCGGTCGATTGCAGGGATTCCTGACGTGCAACATCCGCCTTTGCTCCCGGCGAGAACGCCGTGATGGCGCGGTTCGAAAGCTGAAGCTGCGCCAGAGTGGTGTCGAACTCGGGCTTGAGGCTTGCCAGCCGACCTTTCACGACATCGATCGCGGCTGCAAGCTGGTTGAAGGTGATGCCGATCGCCTTTAGGCGCTCGCCCGCCGCCTCATCATTGGCTATGCTGTCGAAGAGGCGTTGCATCACCTGAAGCTGATTGTTCAGTTCTTCCTGCTGAGAGATAATCGGCGTGAAAGACCGAACGGTAGCCGCCTGAGCAAATGACTGCTGCGCCGCTTGCGCGCGCGCCGAAGCCGTCGCCATTTTCTCATAAGCCGTCGTGAGCCTCTCAACCTCGGCGCGTTGCGCTGCAATCTCGGCCGGCGTGCCACCCGTATTGATGCCGAAGCCAGAACTGTAATCTGTTGCCTGATTTTCGAGTGAGGCGAGCTTTTGGCGCGCGCGCTCAAGCTGCGTCTCGACAGACTGGCCAAAGCCAGCCATGGACGCCAGGAACTGGCCGAGGCCGGTCCATGCATTCGAGATGGCGTTCCCGATCGCGGTCCAGCCTCTCGCCGTCGATGATTGCGACTGCGCGAATCCGTCAAGACTGCCTTGCAGGCCATCCAGCAGAGCACGCTGGGCGCCATAAAGATCATTCTGCGCGACGAGGTTCTGGATATTCTGCTTCGTCGCCGCGTCGAGAAATCCCAGTCGCTGGTTGAGATCGTCCGCGCCCCTGACCGGGTCAGCGAAGGCGTCCGCGAGGATCTTGGTCGCGCCGGCGGCGTCCGTCCCGAAGGCGAGCGCGATGTCGCGCCCCATCTTGACGATCGGTAGGATATTATCGTTCGCGACCTTTCCCGTAGCGGCAAGAGAGCTGGCGAGATCGCGCGCTTCGGATACTGAAAGGCCAAACGTAGACGCGCCCTGCTGCGCCGCTGAATTGATGCTTCCTGCCGTTGCGCCAGACGCTCGACCGGCACCAAGAAGCGAAAAGTTCACTTTCTGCTGTGCGGCAAGATAGCTGTTCAGGGCCGCGACCGAGCCCACGATCAGCGCAGTAACCCCGCCGAACGCGATGCGGCCCGCCGTGAGAAAACCCGTGAGCCACGATCCGGCCTGCTTAAAGAAGCCGCCAACCGTCCCCGTCGAGGACGAGAAAATATCGAGGGCCTGCGTTCCCTGCTGGATGCCAACCGTCCAAAGGTTCTGACCGCTCGCCAGCGACACGAATACGTCCTGCGCTTGTCGCCCCAAGTTGATAAGTTCGTATCGCTGGAGACCGACCGCCTTGGCGTTGTCGTTCGCGCCCCCGGTGACCTGATCCAGTTTCTGCTTTGCTGCGGCCAAGACGGTGTTGGCGCGGTCCTGGAGGGCCGGGTTCTGCGCCACGGCGGCATTCACCTGGCGCTGAACCTTCTCATAATCCTGCTGTGCGCGAACCTGAGCGACATATCGGCGCTCGATGCTCGCAAACTTTCCGTCCAGCGACAAGGTCGCCTTCTCGGTATTGGCGGAGGCGACCGCAACGTCATTCTGCGCGCCAGCCAGCTTCTCAAGCTGGCCGGTCGCCGCATCGACGCCGGAAACAGTTGCTTGAATCGAGAGGCGACGGATCGCCTCTTGCGTGGTTGCCATTACCGATTCCTCATCGTGATGACGATGGCGGGAAGACGTAGGGAGCGCTCATGAGCGGCGGCGGCACGGTTGCCCTCGCTAAACCCACCCACAAACTGCCCCTTCCTATTGCGAACGATCCGCCGGTTGACCGGCACATATTCCAGGATCGACCCACCCTCTGGCGCGCGGTATGAAAATCGAATGTTTACGATGTTGCCGAAGCGCGCCTTGGCGTCCTGAGCCGTTCGCTCGTAAATCCGGTTCGGTACAGACACGAGAAAGTCGCGCCCGCTCTTAGTTTTCCCGATTTCCAACTTTCGCGCATACGGCACCGGATTGAGGAAGACATATTCCTCAGCTCCCGGAAGAGCCTCGCCAACCGTCGTCTCGACACCGTCGGCAAATAAAGTATGTGACTTCTTATATTTGCCGGAACCGACCGGTGATCGTTCGATCAGCTTCTGCGCGATCCATGCCAGCACATCGATCGACAATTCCCATTCAGCAATGATGACGCCGCTCGGTGTGACGCTATCGAGCGTGGCTCCTGGCCGTCCGTCCACCGTCACGGTCTTGGGCGGCAGGCGCCCGAGAATTGTCCTATTGGTTTGATCGGCATCGGCAATGGCGGATCTGGCGAAATCGGCTACCGCCTTACTCTGCGCTGCGGGCGACAGCATCTCATTTACGATGAGGTTGATGTCTCTTGCGATTGGGTCGATCCGTGTTCGCACCGGCATCCGACTTATCCTCCTGCAGGATGACTGCCCGCCGGTGACCGAGCCTGACCAAGACCAAAGCGTCCCGCGGATCGATGTCGACGCCGCGCAGCGCGGACCATGCCGTCAGGGTTTCCCATGTGATGACGGCTGGCCCGAAACCTCCGGATGGCATCCCCATGGAAAGCTCGAGGAAGTCATTCCAGAGATATTCCAGAGGCCAAGGAAATGGCGGCGCATCTTCTACAACGACGACAGGCTTGCGCCTGAGTGCCGCCCACTGACGCGCCGCAGAGTCCTCGTGGTCCCCCGCCGCCGATCCGTCTTTTAGTTGACGGTTGCGCCTGAATTGCCACTCGGCGAAGACGAGGAGGTCCGCGACGAGCGATTCATAAAATTTGCTGCATCATTCGCAGCCACCCAAACCTGCACGAACAGCCAGTTCATGCCGGCTTCGCCGTAAAGCTCTTTGGCGTTATCAACCGTGCATGGCACGTCGATCACTTCTCGGGTGAATGGATCAACCAGATGCCAGGTCTTGGTCAACGCTGCGCACTTGGCAACGTTTTCCTCGAACGGGTCATTCGGCTCCGCGATGCCATTGCGGCTCTTCATGGCCTTCCGACGATACGCAGATCGCTGATCCTTGTCGAAGGCGCGACCAGCATCGCTGTCGGTCGATAGCACTTCAATGAAGGCTTTATTGCCGTCCTTATCGACAATCGGAAGGTCGGTGATTTGGTCGATGATCTCGACCTTGAAACTCTGGGAGACGTCAGCCGCGAGCGCGGCAAATTTTGATGGCATGGCGGTTTCCTTTGGCGGAAGGGGTGAGCGGAGCCGCCGCCAGCGACTCCGCTCGATCGCGATCACCCGGCCCAAGGCGGGCCGAGCAGGTTTCCCCGTGGCGGCGGGGATGTCGGTTAGGCGGCGATCTGGGTATCCACGATCTGGATCGTGGTCGCGTCGACACCCGCCGCACCAACTCCCTTGAGCGCCTGGAACGGCAAGGTCACGCTCTGACCGCCCTCGCCCGACGTCGCGACGTCAGCATCCGAAAACTTGATGCGCGGCAGGAGGATGGTCATGGCCGGCGTGGCCGGATCACTCTCGGTCGTCAGGTAGAGAAGGACCGAAATCTCATCTTCGTCGGTGAAGGCGTTGACCAGATCGCCATCCTGGAAGAACGCCGTCATCTGGCCGGTCACGTTGGCGCGGCCGAGGAAGACTTCAGGGATGAAGTTCTGGCCGACCACAGGATCCGACGACGGACTGAGGTCCATCTGAATGTTGATGCCGGTGACCACACCCTGGTTGACGCCATTGACGCGGACCAGTCCGTTCACAGCCGCAAAGATGCCGGTCGTCGTTTCGGACACCGGCGAGGTAAAGAACGGAGCCGCCGCATCTTCCAAAAGCTGCATGTTGCGGCCCATCACCGGAAACTCGATGGTGGACATGCCGGAGGCCGGCAACTGCATCGTGAAGCCGCCGACGCGGCATTCCGTGAACAAGCGCGCAACGTCGATGTCTTCGTTGTAGATTTCGAAGGCGAACTTACGGCTGACATGGCCGCTCGACGGAACGCTCAGGCGCTTGCCGATCGTGGCGAGTGTGAAATCCGTATCAGCGCTCATATCCGCCGGCGGCGGCGGGTAAACCTCAACCGTGCGATTGCTGGAGTCGGAGAAGCCGAGGATGACGAAGTTCAGCCCGGAATCCGTTGCCGCCGACGTATCCGTCAATCGAATGACGTGGCCGACCCGCAGGCCGAGAGCCACCGGATCACCGCCAGCGAACGTCAGGGTCGCTGCGTCGGCATCAGCCGCCACGCTGGTCAGTTCGGTTTCCGACAGCGAGACTGCCGCTTCCCATGTGCCTCGGCATGCAGCCTCGAAGAGATCGGCATAGGTCAGCGGGCTCAATTCGCCAGTGACCGAGCCAGTAACGCGACGGGTGCCGTGCCGGAAATCCGCGATCTGACGATCAGAACGGATTTCGTTCGACTGATAGGTGTCCTTCGCCAACTTCAGCGTCGAAGACACGCGGCGCAGGATCTGACCACCAGACGCACCGGGATCGGTTGCCGCATCGGGTTCAGTGTTCGCGGCAATGACGCCGGAGGCATACTTCTTGTACGAAATGCGCGCAGAGACGCCTTCAGCGAGGGGCATTGCAGTTCTCCGTGATGGAAGGATTTCGGCGATCAGCCGATCTGGTCAAAAAACAGGTCGATGGCGACGACCGTGCACTCGTACTGGTCGGCGGCAGATTCGAAGCCGGCAGGAACAAGGTCAGAGCCATTGCCGACCAGCATCGGCGTGGCGTCGAAACAGGAAATTACGTCGGAGCGGTAGCTTCGAAACGCCGCGGCGACGCGCTCGGAAAGAGCAGCCTCGGCTTCGACGGTGTAATTGCGCGGCACGAAGACGTAGCCATTGAGTTCTGCGCCGTTGCGGTAGGTATTTCGCCCTCGTCCGCCGCCGTAGGACACTGGTGCACCGGCCTTGTCGACGATCAGTTCGAAATAGACGAATGGCGCCGGCGTATCCGGCATCTCGTTCGGCTCACGCGGCCAGAAGATCGGCAGGCCGGTGATTTCTGCCGCGGCGCGCGCCTTGATGGCGGTCCATACGGCCGATAGATCGTCGGCGCTCATTTGCCGCGAACCTGAATTTCTAGGCCGACGAGCGTTCCGCCAATACGGCGGGTATTGTCGTCGACGCGGATGATTTGCAGTTCACGGTTCCGAACAACCGCTACGTCGTTTCCGACTGCTGGCTTAAGTGGAAGAAGATCGGCCAGCGGATCGGCTAAAACGATCAACTTCCGGTCGCCAAGCTGGACTGGGCCGATGATGTCCTTCGACGCATACTCAACGACCCGCGCGCGCACCGTCACCTCGGTTTTTGGCCGATCTGGCCCAGAGCCGGAATACCGGCGGATGACGATGTCCTCGCCGATCTCCTGCAGGAAGGCGCGAAGCTGGGCAGTCGCCTGAGCCGCGTTCATCGAAATTCTCGATAGGTCGACAACAGCGACGAAACAGCGCTGTCAACCGCCGCGCCAGCGTTGCCGCCGACGATGTATTGCTTCGAACCGACGCCTTCGACCGTATCCTGGCTGAGGAACAGATTTTGCGCCGTAAGCGAGCGCAAGTTACTCACCATCAGCGTGATGGCTGACTTCATCGGCTCCGGTACATCGTCAGGGCTCTCGTACCCGCAAGTGAATTCGATCTCGACCGCGCCCGGTTGGCATCGCGTATTCGGCCACGACTTGCCGTAAGCGGGCATGACCGTCGCACGACGACCTTCCGTGACAACGTAATCCGTCGTTTCGATGAGCACTTGCTCAATGCCAGCGTTGTCGATGTACCTGATGGCATCGACCGAGATGAGCGGAGGCAGCGGAATATCGATCGGACAGAATGGAAATTCGCTTGCGACGATTTTCCATGACTGCCGCATGATGGCTCGTCCCAGCCAGCCATCGCGGCCGTCGATCGTCTGCCGGGCGGCAGTGATGAAAGCCTCGATGACTTCGTCCGGAACTTCGGAGCCGATATTGAGGCGCGACTTGACGTCGGAAGCCTCAATCGGTTCCTCGACCGGAGCGGTGACCAGGACGAGATGCATGCTTATTCGTCAACCAAGACATGGAAAACGCCAACCTTGGCGTTACCGCCGGAAGCGACAACGATCTTGATCCGGTCGCTCGCCAGTCCGATCTTGTCCGAGACGGCAGTGCCGCCCGACGCATAGAGGTTTGCCGCACCCACTTGCGAGTGCGTTGGCGCGCGCGGATAGAACACGGCGGAGGCATTCACGTCCGACTTCGCGAGAACGCTTTCGCCCGTCACCTCGGCGGTGATGGTAAAGTCAACGCCATCGGCGAAGCCGTTGGAGCCATCCTTCACATACTGGATGCTATGCAGCTTGCCCGCGATGCGCGGGGTGTATGCGGTCGCAGAGCCGTCAGCTGCTGTGGTGACCGGAACCTTGTAACGTCGCATGGTAGCTCTCCTTTAGCGCGGTGCGCAGATTGGTCAGGACGACGACTTGTCGTCCTTGGTTTTCTGGTCCTTGTCGGTCTTGTTCGATGGCTGAGGCTCAGCTTTGTTCTTCGGAGTGGACTCCGATTTCTGCGAAGCCAGAACCGCGTCATCACCGACCTTCTTCTGGTTTGCGAGATTTTCGGCCGGCAACTCGGCATCAACTCGCGCGAATTTGGTCGGGTGTTTCTTCAGTAAATCCTCGCCCGCGGAGTCGCTGACCTCGAAGGCCTCGCCCGGACGAATGGTGTCGGGCTTGACCGAACTGATGTGGATTTGATCCAGAGCGCGAAGCTGCATGGAATTTCTCCTGTCAAATGAGCGAAGGCGGCGCCCGGCACTTCACCGGACGCCGTATTTCATCGCTTAGGCTGCGAGCGCCGTGGTGAAGGTGCCCTTCACGAAGGCCTCCGGGCGGTAGACAGCGAGTGCAAGGCGTTCCTCGGCACGGATCGTGACGAGGTTCTTGCGGAAGTTGTCGCTGTCCTCGGTCGAGATTTCGACGTTCGCTTCCTCACGGTCGAAGATCTGCGCGCCAAGCTGGAATGCCCCGGTCAGGAACGTGTCCACGGTCATGGCTTGAGTTTCCACCACGGGCAGACGCCACAGGCGCGGCTCGCTGCCGCCCTGCGGGTTGGCGAACAGGTACGCGCCTTCGTCGGTCTTGGTCAGCTCGATGTCCGCCCAATCCTTGGGGTTCATCGTGATGCCGTTTGCCGGGTATTCGGCCAGGAACGCCTGCAAGATCGCGAGACGGATCACGTCGATCTTGGTGAGGTTGCCCGCCGCGGTCGGGACGATCGGCGCCGAATACGCGGTTGCCTGCGTATAGATGCCGTTCAGATCGGTGCCGGTGCCGCCACCGTTGAGCAACTGACCTTCCTCGACGTACTGGAGGCCGTAGCGCAGGCGCCCATCGATGTACGACTGAAGCTGCGGGACGTCGTCGAGGATCTGCTTCGTCGCCAGCACCCAATGGGCGATGGTGGTGACAGCCGTCGTCATGATGTCGAACTTGATATTCGACTGCGGCTTGGTGGCGGTGCCATCTTCGGCCACCGTCGCGGCCGCATTGGTGAAGCCGGTTTCCTTCACGTACTGGATCGCGTTCGATGACGTGGTGCCAGGGGTGAGAAGGTCGCGGATCGTCATGCGACGGTTCGGCGGCGCAATGATGCCGGCCTGGCGCTGTGGAACAATGAGATCGCCGGCGGAGCCATCGGCATCCGTGGTCAGACCGGAAATCACAGCCTTGAGGCGGACACTGACCGTACCGCGGCCCGGCTTCGACTTCAGGAACTGCTTGACCTCGTCGCGATCGGTGAACTGCTCACCGACAGACTTTTGCCGCTCCGGGCCATTGCCGTTGCGCAGGTTGGTCAGCTTCTGCTCGATTTCCTTGACCTGCGCACTCAACTCATTGTGCTTGATCAAGGCTTCGTCGGCCGCCTTCTTGGTTTCTGCGGTCGTGTTCCCGAGGTTTTTGAGCTCGGTCTGTGTGGTTTCGGCCGACTTCTTGACGTTGTCGGCGGCTTCCTTGAGCTGAACGGCGAGGTCGCCCATCTGCTTTTCGAGGACGCCGATCGTAGCTGCACCTTCCGCGGCGTACACACCGAGGGTGTGAGCGTGGGCAACGGACGAATAGTCGAAGACGAGCACCGCAGCAACGGCGATCGCCACGATGACGGCAAGAGCCGTCCATGGTCCAAAACGTTTCATGGGATAGTCCTTCAGGTTGTGTGGGTGAGTTCCTTCAGCGCACCAATGGCGTCGCTGATGGATTTGATCGCCTCTTGACCCTCGGACTCGCTCCGAATGGCTTTCGCATAACCGACGGAGGCGATCCGCACGGCCATGGCCTTGGGGACACCTGCTTCGCGCAGGATGTCCTCGAACTCTTTGATGGATGGAACATCGCCGTCACGAAGACGTCGCGCAAATTCTGCGATGCATCGTTCCGATTTCACACTGTCGACGCGGGCCCGGCCATTTGCCGGGAACGACACGATGGAGGCTTCGAGCAGGTCGAGCTTGATCAGCTTGCGCGGCGTCGACGCATCGGCCGGCTCAACGTCCACCTCGCGGTATCCGATCGACATGCCCTGAATGGCGCCAGCCTTGAGCATGATCAAAGCTTCGTCGGCGCGCTGAACACCCTTCAGAAGCTGACCCTTGCCATAAAGGCCCTTCCCGTCATCACTCAACTCATTCCAGACACCGATCGGCTGCGCCGGGTCGTGCTGCCAGAGCATGAGCGGGTAAGTGCCTTGTCGTTGGTGCTTCGCGAGGCTTTCGGCGAAGGCGCCCGGCATTACGACCTCGTTATAGCTGTCGCGCACACCGAAGACCGAAGCGTAGCCCTCAATCTCACCAGCGTCGCCGGCAGCCTTCACTTTGAAGGAAAAGTCCTTGGTCTTCATGCCGCCTCATCCTCTCGCAGCGACGGGCCACCGTTATGGCCGATCATGGATTTCATCTTAGCTTCGATCACCGCATCGAGATCGCCGCCGAACATAATGTTCATGAGTGATGATCTAAGTTGCTGTTCCGGCGAACCCGCACTTGCCTTGCCGAGTTGGTTGAGCGGCAGAAGGTTCGATTGAACGGTGAGGACATCTCCACCTTCCATAGGAGGCCGATTATCCATCGCTCGGCCTTCGTTCCGAGTCAGGTATCCGTTCTGACCGAGTGAAGCGAGCAGCGCGGCGCGACCGGCGCTGTCGGCACGGAACAGGCCTTCGAACAAGAACTCGGCATAGATCTTCCCGCGGATAGAAGCGGGCAAGAGGCGCTTTTTAATCGCCTGCTCAATTCGACCGAGATAGGGGCGAAGCCCCAACACATACCAGCCGAGCATGATCTGCTCGATGCCGGATCCCCACATTGTTTGCCCTTGAGCGGCGTGGCCGACAAGAACCGGCGGCATCCGCAGCCACCGGCAGAGATCTTCAATGCTGAACCGCCATGTCAGGAGCATTTCCGCGTCCTTTGGCGGAAGGGTTACCGATTTAACGTCGAATCCGTGCTCAAGAAGTCCAGCGTTAAGTCCTTCTCCCCCAAGGTACGGATCAATGAATGCCGAACGAAAATCCTTGCGCTGATCTGACGTCAGCGACTTGCCACCAGATGGCTGCGTGAAAAAAATCGAGCTCTTCATCCCGTTGCGGAAGTACGTCCCCGCCGCAGCCGCGATTGCTTCTGAAAATCCCAGGCTTTCGCGCGCATACGACAGCGTCGATAGGCCGCCACCCTCTCCGTCGTCGCCAAAACCACGAATATGGAAGACGTCGTCCTCTGTCAGATTGTTGTACAGCTTGCCGCGGTGGGTGAAAGAATATCGCAGCACGCCGGCCTGATCGCGGCGGCGGCTCATATTCTTCGGGTCGGCAGACAGTGGCGTCAGTGAAATGATGGAGCCGTCGCCCCGCTTGTCTTTCAACGAGTAAGCGTTGCCATGAACAACAAGGTCTATGACCACACTTTCCCAGAACTCGGCGGCTGTCTGGTCTGCATTCGGGCTCTCATGGACGATATTGTATAGCCAATGATCGGAATTTGGCTTCTTGCTGCCGTCAGGCATGCGCTCATAAACAGCGCAAGGAAGCGCGCCGATCGTTTCTCCGTACAACCGAACACCGGACCACCATGTCGAGAGCCGCATTGCTCCCTGAGCGCCGAGATCGTATCCGGTCCACGTATCACTCTTTCCCCGGCGAGAATTCTCCGGGTCCTGCACTTTTAAGGCAGGTCTTGACCACCAACGGGAAAGCCAACTCATGCTGCAGCAGCCGCAGCAGCTTCGCGCAACCACGCACCAATATCAGGTCGCGCTTGCGGATTCCAACTCATGAGAATCGCGGCGCACAAAGAGGCAACAAACGGATCGATCTTGGCGCGACCTGAAATCTGCTTTGTCACCATGTTGCCGTTGCCTTTGATCTCGACCTTGATGTTGCTCACGCAAAACGTCATTAATTGCAGGCCTGAGTGAACAAGCGTTCCGTCGCTAAGCTTCCGCTCCATGCCCCACAGCGCCGGCGAAAGTGCAGCACCCTGGATCAGCCGCCGCAGCATTTCGTCAGTCATCCCACGTTTCGTCAGTTCCTCGATAATCGTTCCAACGTTATTAGGATCGAGACCTACAGCGTCTTTCTCGGGCAGCAATCCTGACTGAAGTACTCTCTCAAAAATATCGCCGAGCTTCTCAACATCCTCGGGCACTTTGCAGAAATCGAGTGAGCCTTCCTGCTCACAGTCTTTGAGAACCGGCGCTATGTCAGGACGCAGCTCGATAACCTTCTCGTGCGCAAACGCATGATTCCACATCAGCCACTTGCGAGTTTCACGTTCACGGCCAATGACAGCTACTCCGAGCAAGTCATCTAATCCACCGCCGTCGATTCCGAAGGTTACGACCTCAGATCTGTGAAGCAACTCATCGAGCGTGAGCGTCTTTTCGCTCTGAGCATCCCAGTAATCTGCCCCTCTCCACCCACCATCAGCGAGACCTACGCCGATCTCGATATTGAGATGTTGGGATGTCCAGATCTGTTCGGCCTGATCGGTTGCCTTACCGTTATTCTCGTAATCGTCGACGAGCCGCTTGGGATTGATTGATTTTCCGAGATTTGGCAAAACAAGACCCCAGTTTTTCTTGTCTCGCCAGAATGTCTTGTCACGCTGCAACTCGGCCGGAAACTCGTAGAGAACCGGCAACATAATTGGGTTGCTACCAGCCTTTCCATCACGAATGGCTCGGGCCTTGGCAAGCTCGGTCTTCCAGATGCCAGCGGGCGCTTCGTCCGACTGGGTGGTGATCATCAGGACCTGTCCGCCCTGCATGGTGATGCCGCCGCCACGGATCTGCTGCATGACGGCAGCGGCCTTCGCTTTCTTACCCAGTTCGTGGAGCTCATCGATGATCGTCAGCACAGGAATCTCTCCGGTGACAATCGACGTATCGAATGTTTTCACGTTCAACTGCGTTCCGGTCTTCCTGCGCTCGATGCATTTCAAGTGATCCTGCACCTTGAAGATCGAAACCAACTTCTGATCCAAACGCACCATTCCCTGAGCCTGGTCAAAAAGTCTGTCCGAGATATTCTGACTCGGACCGACCAGATTCATTTGCTGGTTCGGCGCATCCTCGATGTAGAGCGCGGTAAGCCCGAGCGCGGCTACATACGTCGTTTTCGAGTTCTTCTTCGGCACCATGCAGAGCAGCTCCCAAACAAGCCGCGCTTTGGTTTCCGGATCTTCGCTCGCCAGGAAGGCAACCGCGATATCACGAAACCAATCTCCGCACGCATCCCGGAGAAGCGGGTTGCCAGGAACGTCTGGAAGCTTGAGCCTGTTGAAGAAAGCTAAAGCTTTCGCTGCCTTCACCTCATTGATTGGTACTGCGGCCATTGGCGTTTCGCCGGCCTTGATCTTTTCCCACCAATCTGGACACGCAAAGCGAGGAAGATCGCTAATGGACTGCGGCGGCACCATGCGCCTCTGCATCAAGCTCGGCATTCAACGCCTCATCGGCATCCACCGCGCGTTGCTCATCTTCAACTTTCTTGCCAACCTTCGACGATCGAGTTGCAGGGACAGGATCTTCTTTGCCCATCGTCGCCTCAAACGTCATCCGATCATTTTCCCGCATCACATCGCGAAATTCCTTTGCCGCCGCTACGCTACCACCCATGAACAGTTCCCAAAGCTTGGTGAGCATGTTGGCATTCAATCGATCGCGAGCCACTTCGCGAAATTTCAGTTCGGAAAAATAATGCTTCCGTAGCGTCGGCACCGTGATGTACATCGCCGCCGCAATGCGCACGTTGCTCCAGCCAGCCGCGACTAACATACTGACGCGATTCCTATTTTGCTGAGACGCCACATGTTGAGGACGACCCGGCTGTCCCCAATTCGACGGAACCGGATCACCAAACAGGTCAAAAACATCAGGCATCAGAAAAAAATCTCCGAATGGC
>Ga0265326_10000117_pt1 | contig 40520 bp, 64 predicted proteins | sample 41424metaG_FD_192439 | JGI IMG/M metagenome (GOLD analysis project Ga0265326, IMG submission 192439) | Rhizosphere microbial communities from Carex aquatilis grown in University of Washington, Seatle, WA, United States - 4-14-24 metaG | ecosystem: Host-associated > Plants > Roots > Rhizosphere... | reverse complement strand
TCCGGACTTCCAAGCATTCCTGTCGGAGTTGAACGGCTTCCAAGCCGCCGACCTCGATTACAAGGAGGCCTTACGCCGGGCCATGGCATCCCCGAAGGTCAGCCCCCGGGTCAAGCAATGCCTGGCGGCGGCGCTGGAGGTGGCCTCGGAATAGTTAAGATAGTATGGTAACACGGGGAGAACCGGCGGCAGACCCATTAGAACCTGTCGAAAGTACCTACCGGCTCCCCGTCTTTTAAGGAATACCATGGCCAATGCGAACGACCTACTGGCGCTGAAGAAACGGGTGGAGCAAGCCCAACAGGAGGCGTCCAAAGCCACCGGGGCGCTGGAAGCCGGCATGGCCCGGCTGAAGAAGGAGTTCGGATGTGATACGCTGGAGGAAGCGCAAAGCAAACTCCGGCGCATGACCAAGGAGACGGAAAAGGCCCAAGCGGAGTTCGAGGAGGCCTTTTCCGCTTTCCAGAAAGAGCATGGGGCCAAGTTATGATCGTGAAGGCGTACAATCATACGGCGCCACTGGACCTGCAAATAGACAGCCTGCGGGCACAGATCCGAAATGCTTGTGAGCGGCTGGAGCGGATGCGGGAGTGGGGCTACCCAACCGGGGTCCTCGCCGCCTATAATCGGACGATCTGGATACGGTGCCATAGGCTGTCTCGGCTGCTGCGCAGAATGGAGTCAAACTAATGGACACGCCACTCCTATGGGTTCGGCAGCGCTGCTCGGGGACGGAGATGCTTATTGACGTCGGGTCGTTCTGTTCAAGCGAGCATATCATTCTCTACGATCGGTTGGACGAGAAGACGGGGGAAGCGGTACTGGCCCGGCTGGGTGGGGGTGCTTCGGATGTCTACAACCACCGGCTGGAAGCCATCAAATCCACCAAGGAGTTCCGAACATGAGACAGATATGGGTCATCAGCATGAACGATTTCCCGATTGAGGTGTGTCTCGGTGGGGAGCGGGCGGCCGAGACCCGCCGGCAGTGGCTACAGGAGGTGTGGGACAAGCGGGTGGCGGAGCAGCAGCGGAACAACCCGCGGGTGATCTACACACCCTTCTTCGTTCACAAATCCCTATGCCCCTGCTCGCCCGGGAGGACCAAGCCGTGAAGACCTTTCAAGCAATTGTCTTTGGATTGGTCACCGGTCTTTTGGTCTACTGGCTGGTGCGTTTTGGGGGCTGGGCGGATGGTATTTTCTCCATCAAGACTCCGACATTTTACCTGTACATCAGAATCCTGGCATGGGTGATCAGCATCGGTGCCGGGGTTTGGGCTGCTTTACTGTGGAGATTTGATGACCATGACTGACCAAGAAAAAATCGAAGCGTGGAATTTGTTGGAGGACCTACGATCCGAGGAGGGGTCGAGCGTGACGATCATGTGCGACAACCCGGATGGAGACGGCCCCAACAACGACTTCATAGAGTGGGTGTCTTCCGAGACAGAGTGGGTGATTAAGATCTTCATCGGCACCAGTGTCTTGGCCGCCCTTAGAAAAGCCAAAGCATGGAAGGACGGAGCCCGTGACTGACCTCACCCCCCTGCGCAAGTCAGTAGACAAGAAATTGGTGGAGTATGGTGCCGCCCGGCTACGCTATCGGCAGACCAATGAGTCACTGGAGCAGACGCAGGGGGAATTGCAAGACACCAAAGACGCCCAAGCCATAGCCCAGGAGGTGGCGCAGCAGGTGCAGGAGGAAGCCCACCGGAAGATCGCCGACGTTGTCTCCCGCTCGCTGGAAGCCGTCTTTGACGAGCCCTACACTTTCAAGATCAAGTTCGAGCAGAAGCGGGGCCGCACGGAGGCCTCCCTCGTCTTCGTCCGCGGGGACTTGGAAGTCGACCCGATGACCGCGTCAGGTGGTGGGGTGGTGGACTTGGCCGCCTTCGCCTTACGACTGTCTTGTCTGCTCCTGGCCAAGCCCCCGCTGCGCCGACTCCTGGTTTTGGATGAGCCCTTCCGTTTCATCTCCGCCGAGTTCCGCCCCCGGGTCCGTGCGCTGCTGCTGAAACTGGCTGAGGAGATGGGGGTGCAGGTGGTCATGGTGACCCATCAGGAAGAAATGCGCTGCGGGAAAATTCTGGAATTGTGACCACGTTACCTGTGCGAGCGCAGATAGTATGGCAGGAGATTGATTATGAAGCCTGATAGATATTTAGCGGTGGTGTTTACCCTGATGGCCGTAGCTCTGGTCTCCGCCATCCTCCTGTATCACGCCACCGAGCCGCTCAGCAGATAGTACGGTCTATGGCATCGTCGGGCCGTTGCTGCTCAATCCGCGGCGCATGGTCGGCTCGTACAGTGACCAGCGGCCCGACGATTTTACCTTTTACCTTGGAGCGGTCATGCTGATCACCATTGAAGAAATCAAAGCGGAAGTGCGGAACATCCGCAAGCTGGCCAAGACAGACCACGAGGCGGCCTACGGAGACGAAGTGAATCTGTATCGCCAGGTCCTGCTCGCCATCTCCACCGGCGAGGTGGCTCCGGTCTTCACGATGGAGATGGCGCTTCAAGCCCTGAAGGCCGCCAAGTTGAAGTTCCCCCGGCACACTGCGTAATGGGGCGTAGGAGATTCAGATGAAAAAGGACCGAGCAAACCGAGTGGCCGCCACCGCATTGTGGAAGATGGAGAATCGTCCGTTCGACGAGCACTTGGTTTACTTGGCCGCCATCATCCGCCGGGAGATCAAACGGGTGGGTGAAGCCGTCTACCATGACCGGTGCTGGCGATGCTTCCACTGTGGGGAGTTCTTCACCGACCCCAAAGACGCCCGGGCTCACTTCGGCCGGGTGCATTCGATCGTCAAATGCCTGAAGGAAAAGGCGAAAGCGGGTGGAAAGTGAACGTCGGGAGCTGTTACGTCTGTGCCAAGCACCAAGCACAAGAGAACGCCAACCGGTCCCGCACTCCCCGGTACCTTCACAAGTGGAATGGGATTTGGTGGATTGGCGTCGACCCCTGCACTGGAGCAGAAGAAGTAATGCCAAAGGAAAAGGCGAAAGGTCACCATGCGCGTCTCTCTAAAAAATGATCACTACGGCAGGACGATTGAATCGGCCATCTCCACCTTCCGCGGACGCAAATTCTGGCCCCTCGACCCCAGGCCGGAAGAGGTGTACATTGAAGACATTGCCCACGCCCTGTCCAATCAATGCCGCTACAATGGGCACTGCCGCTGGTTCTATTCGGTGGCTCAGCATTCAGTGCTGATGTCTGATGCGCTGCGGAACCCAAAGGTCCCTCGCTTTGACCTTGCGGCACAGTGGGCGTTGCTACACGACGCCGCCGAGGCCTACCTTTCGGATATCTGCACCCCGGTCAAGCGGCAGATCCCAGGTTGGGCTGTTATTGAAGACAACCTTTTGAAGACCATCGGCATGGCTTTTCAATTGCCTTGGCCTCCCCCGCAAGTGGTCCGGGATGCCGACTTGCGTATGCTGGCCACCGAAAAGCGGGACTTGGTCACCACCAAGGAGGAGTGGGAGTGCCTGAAGGGCGTCAAGCCCTACGACTTCCCTATCATTTACCAGCAGCCGGAGTATGCCGAGCGTGTATTTCTGAGACGGGCAAAAGAGCTTTTTAAAGGTGTGCTATGAATCAGATACGACTGGTGGCGGATGAAAAGGGCCGAGGCCGATGCATGCTGAATGGTCAGCGGGTCGATGGGCTGACCCGGGTGCAAGTGGACGTCTCCGTGGAGCGCCCAACACAAGTTACCCTGACCCTCTTCGCCAAGGTGTCGATGGATGTAAAAACCAAGCGGGCACAAAAGGTGGTGAGGAAATGAACCCCTTCAATGTCTTCGCCAAGGCGATGATCGAAAAGATGTACGGTAGAATACACACCTGTCCCAACGGCTACGTGTTTGGGGATGGCGGAACCACCAATGGGCAGGGGGATTACCCTGTGACGGATCGGGGGGCTTGGGTGCCGATGAAGGTCTGCCGCAAATGCCCCCACCACCTCAAGCGCCGGCGGGGGCAGCCCTATCCCTGCTGTACCATCCTCCGGGATATCGCCCGGAAGGGACCGAGCCCGGCGGAGCAAGTCAACGACCTGTTAGGCCGGGCTGTTGCTAAGACCAACGAAATACTGAAAGGATGACCACCACATCCCCGTAGAACCATCATTCCTGCGCCGGAAACGCTGTTTTCCGGCGTTCCTGCATCCCGGACCCTCCGGAACCCCGTCCAAACCAAAAGATCCCCGCAAATCGCCGGGAACTGAAGATGGTATTAAAAGGAATTTACTATGAAAAGAAACGGTAAGACAATCCCGGATAAGATGTGGTACGAGTTCGTGAGATTCGTCGCCCGGCACACCGACGATATCTTTTTCGTCGAAGGAGCCCTGACCGATAGGTTCCGAAGCATGTGGAACGAGGAAGAATACGGCAAGTCCTTTGATTGCTTCGCGGCTGGCTTCATTGCCGGGGGCGGGGAAGATGGTACGAAAAGGAGATTGAAAAATGACCCTACCTGAATACATCATCGCCCACACCATCCGAGGGGAATGTAAATGCGGCCAATGCATGGACGTCGGCAATCGCCCGGAGCCCACCGGACACATGGCTGATCTGATCTTCTTCAAGGTCTCGGCCAAAGACTCCCCGGACCCGGAAGAACTCAAACGTCTGGTCCTGGAACACAAAGAGGCGTTTTGTAACGTAAGCCCCTTTGACGGACTCGAGCACAACTACATGGAATTGGGCGCGTGGCTGGGGGACCAAGGCCTCGCCATGCAGTTCATGGGCTTGTGCGAAATCTTGGGGCTGGCGAGGATCCTCAGCCCCCGGATGCTGGGAGTGGATGAAGCCAGCATGTTGAGGATAGCGGGGATGGGGTACTTGACCATCATCTCCAAACCGGGATGATGGAAGACAGTTGATCCGAAAACGAAACCAACAGGAGTATTGAAATGATTGAAGATCTTGAATCGCGTCAGATGTTGAGCGCCCCGCCGGCTGTCTACTGGCCGTGGCCGGACGTGGACCCGGCTGCTCCGACGGCTTTCTCCGCCACCTTGATCTACAAGACGAATGCGCACGGCGTGAGGGCTCCATTCGTCAGATGCAAGTTTACAGATATGTCGAACCGAGAGACATGGTTCCAGCTCTGGACGGCGAAAGGTAAGATCGCCGTTAAGCAGGTGTGGCACCTGGCGGCCAACACCGGATACCTGAGCACCACGTCACAGGTCGGCGAGCGCGTGGTGCTGGATTACCCGTACAAGCCCGGATACGCGTACAACGTCCGGGCGTACATCGAAACTCCACCTGCCCCGGCGTACCTGGTGAATCGTGCCTCTCTGATGGGATCGTGGGACGGTGTGTTCGTGGCGTGAATAAGACAAAAGCCAACTAAAGAAATCAGACGGAAGACAACCAACGAAGGAGATACGAAAAATGGAAAAGCCCCCCACGATGACTGAGGAACAGATGGCGGAGTATCTACACCTCGCCCACGCCGTACAAACTGGTGTGGCCTACGAGCAGCAAATTGATCCGACCGATGGAACCCCCAAGCACCTGCGGGTCGGCATCAACCTCCTGCGTAGCGACCAAGCAGCCATCGCTGAATTGTTGATGGAGAAGGGAGTATTCACCCGGGAGGAATACTACGAGTCCATCTTGAAGTGGATGCGGAAGGAAGTGGAGACATACGAAAAATCCCTCAGCGCCCACTACGGAAAGACCATTAAGCTGGGCTGACCAAAACAGAAATATCGTCACGGCAGCCACCAGATATTTCCTGGGGAAGTCATTCCCCATCCGGTGGCTGTTTTCGTAATCTCATTGACCCAAAAGCCACGAGGACGTACCATCCGAGCCTTATGGCGATACAGGCACTACAAAGCGATACGGCAACCAAACAGAAATCTCCACGCCCGGCTCCACGGTATATATTCAAGCCGGGGAAGAAGGGATTTCAGAAGGGAACCATCGGCCCGGGGACGTCGATGCCGGAAAAGATACAGTTGTTCAAACGGGCGGCGCTGAACTCCATCACCCCCCAGGAATTGAAGGAAGTCCTCAGACGGATGTTGAAGGAAGCACTCAGGGGGGACGTGGCTGCGGCCCGGGTGCTGCTTGAGAGGGTATTGGGAAGAGTACCGCTGGCTGAAGATGATTCAGGGGCGATCGACTACAACCCCGACGAAAGGTTCTTATGAGCCGGACCACTACCAGCCAGAAGTGCATTGGGTTGTTAACCTGTGCCTGCGTGGTGGTGGCCATGACCGCCCAGAATGATCTGGTGGTGGGGATGGCGCAACTGTGGGTGATGGCCGGTTTGCTGGTGTTTGGTGTACTGCGGATGGTCGAATAGGAGATGTTATGAACGAGAACCATGATCCAAAGACAGGGGAGTTCAGTTCTGGGAGTGGGGGCTCCCGCACACCAACCTCCATGCTGCTAAGACCTGCCGACGTGCCGGCGAAAGAGCACATCCGACCCAAGACAACAAAGCAGGTTGATAAGTACCTGGCAGAAAAAGGGATTGCCACCACATTGGTTCGAGGAAATGGGTACCTGTATTTTTCGGATGAAGCGTCCTTGGGTTGGTACTCATCCTCTGTGGCCGTGGCCCGGGTCTCTGATTTGACCTTGGGTCAGTGGTTGGGGGAGTACAATAATTTGAAGAACGATTATCGAAACCATTAACCGGGCAGGAGTTCACTATGCCTTGGGTCACAATCAATGGCGCTCATGTTCTTATCGACGAAGCCGGCAATCCAGTGAGTGGTGCCGGTGGGGCTTTGGGTTCAAGTGCCAAGACGTCGGAGACGGGTCGAACACCCACTTCACAATTGAACAGGCCAGGCACCTCCAATATTGGTAAGGCCAAGACGCTGGACGAGGCAGTGCGTCATGCCAAGGAATTGGGGATCGGTCGGGTGGATTTGTCCCCTCCTGAGAAGGATTTGTTTGGTGAGCCCTTACCAGAAACTGAAGCATTGAAAAATCTTAATATCGTGAATGCCAAATTGGCAGATTTATTGGATAGGTACCCGGATATGCCGGTTAAGATCTCCCGACTGGTGATCAGTGATACTATTGACGGGGCGGCCACTCAAAGGGGCTCTTCCCGATCCTTGATGGTAGGAGTCCCTACTACACCCACGGCCGCACAGATTGGGGATATTCAAAAGAAAGATGAGTGGGAAGGCTTCACTTGGAATGCCGCTCGTTTTGACCATTGGGTAGAGGATTCGTTTACACATGAATTGGCGCATAACCTGGCCACGTCAAGAACAGCGGACGATTGGTATAGGGAAATGGTCCGCGGTGGGTATGGGAAAGATTGGGTGACAAAGAACATCAGTCGTTACGGTTCTATGAATGACAGGGAGGCCATCAGTGAAGCCTTTTCCATCTACACGCGTCCCGATTATAAGAAGGGGAAACTTCCAAGTGGTGTGGAATCGGTTTTAGAGTCCCTACTGAAAGGAAAAAAATGAGCGCCCCTATTCCTGCTCGTCAGTGCCTCCGATGCCGTAACCTGCAAGGGTTTGCCCCCTCCCCCAACCCACTTCCCGATGTGGAAGACAATGGGGTTTGTGTCTGTCGAGCCTTTCCCAAGGGTATTCCCGAGGACATCGGGTCCGGTACCTATGACCACCGCAACCCGCATGAAGGGGACGGGGGTATTCGGTGGCAACCTCTCACTTCAACCACTCCATACCCGGGGAGTCGGTAAATGCCATCCCGCAAGAATTGGGACCGGATGCTGAGCCACGCCCGAAAGCGGGGCCAGCCGAAGACGGTGATCCTGCCACATGGCGCCAGTCAAAAAGGAGTACCACGCCCCGCCAATCGCCGCCCTCATCCGATCGTCCGGACTCCTGCGGCCCATCAGCCGTTTTGGAGGAAGGAAGATCCGGTATTCGACGGCGATGGGCGTCTGGTGTTGGGCGGGATGTTCGAGCACCAGCGGAAGTGGTGGGACCTCCCCAACTTCATCAAGGTCTTGGTCGCCGGCTACGGAGCCGGGAAGACGATGGTGGGCGCCAAGTGGGCGATCGCTTCCGCCTTGCACAACGCCCCGGCCCCGGTCGGAGTGGTGAGCCCCACCTTCCCGCTCGCCCGGCACACCACCATCGCCACCATCCGGGATCTGCTGGTGGGGAAGCGCTCCCTGTACGGTGCCCAGTTGCTCCAAAAGGAAAACAAATCCTCTCACGAGTTCGACATCAAGTTCAAAGGCCGCCACGCCAAGATCATCGTGTACAGCGGTGAAGATCCTTCGGCGCTGGTCGGACCCAACTTGGGGTCGGCGTGGCTGGACGAGCCGTTCCTGATGCAGGAACAGGTATTCAAACAGATGATCGCCCGAGTCCGCCACCCCGACGCCCGGGTGAAAGAAATCCGGATGACCGGGACGCCTGAGCAGCTCAACTGGGGTTACGATCTTTGTATGGGGGAAACCCAGGAGCGGCATGACGTTGGGCTGGTCCAAGCATCCACCCGGGCCAACCTATCCCTTGATCCCTTGTACGTCGGCCGTCTGCTGGGGGCTTTCACCAACCGGGCCGCCGACGCCTTCGTGGACGGGCAGTTCGTCAACCTCTCCGAAGGAACTGTGTACTACGCCTTCAAAGCGCTGGGCGGGGACGACTCCAATGTCCAGAACCTCCCGATCCCTGAAACCGCGGAACTTGGCGTCGGCATGGACTTTAACGTCAACCCCTTTGCCTTCGTTGTCTTCTGGTTCGCCGCCGGGCACATCCACGTCTTCGACGAATACGAACTGCCGAATGCGGACACCCAATACGCCTGCACGCTGCTGCGGCAGAAATACGTGGATGATGAGACGCGGGAGACGAAGCAGAAACTGCACACCGTCTACCCCGACGCGAGCGGTAACGCCCGCCGGACATCGTCCCCCCATGGCAAGACAGACTTCAACTACATCACCGAAGCAGGCTTTGAGGTGGATGCGCCGGCCGCCAACCCCCTGATCCGCGATCGCGAGAATATTGTCAATGGGCGGCTGCGCCCCGTCTCCGGGCCGGTCTGTCTCACGGTCAGCCCGAAGTGTAAGAAATTGATCAAAGCCCTCAGCGTGGTGAGCCACGAGAACAAGAACACCGCAGAGCAGAAGGCCATGTCGCACATCCTCGACGCTTTCGGCTATCCGGTCGCCAGGAAGTTCCCGGTGAGCCGGGCGATACAGGTGCGGATGACCGGGGGTTGAGCAGATAGTATTGAAAGGAGCAGCTATGACTCGAAAAGGTAAGGACATTAATCTTTCACAATGGAAACTGTTCTGTGCCTGCGTCCTCCGAATCCAGCAGGAAGAGGAGCCGGATATTGAACTGGGTGCAATGAACCAGTCCAATGAAACGGAATGGGGTCCGGCTTGGGATCTGTGGTGGGATGGGCACAGCGCCGGCTTCCATGCCGGGCAGCTACGAGCCGGTACAAACTCAGAAAGGTGGGGGTGATCATGGATGTACAGGAAAGGAACAGGTTGGTGGTACAACACCTACGCATCGTGGGGGAGCAGGTGAGGAAAATAAAGCGCCAGGCTCCCGCCATGGTGGAGCCAGCCGATCTGTTCCAAGCCGGGGTGATCGGTTTGATGCGGGCCGTGGAGCGGTGGGACCCGGACAAGGGAAACCTGTACCACTTCGCCCGCATTCGCATCCATGGGGCCTTGTTGGACCATCTCAGAAGTCTGGACTATTGGAACCGTAGGCATTATCGCTTACTACAAAAGCAAGGGGTGTTTGTGCTGAGTATGGAGCGACTTCCCTTGCTTCACTCCCGGGGAGAGGAGGAGGCCGTAGGAGACCGTGGATGGATTGACCCCGGAGCCCCGGTAGGTGCGGAACTGGAGGAACAGGATGAGTGGAACTACGCCACCCGGGGGCTGGATGCCGTGGGGAAGCAGATGGTAGTGCTTCATTTCTTGGAAGGGTTGACCATGAAAGACGTAGGAGAGAAACTGGGGTACAGCGAGTCCCGGGTGTGCCAAAGAATTCTCAATTGGAAGGCCCAGGCGCGGGCTCACCAGACCACCAACAGATAGTATGGCAGAAGGAGGTGTCTTCAACATGGTCCATAAGCCCGTTCTTAATGTCCTATCCAATGTGAAGTGCCTGCAGTTTCTGCCGTTGATGTTACAATCTGTGCAGGAGTCCGCCGGTCCGTGGTTCCGGGTGGTGTGGCGCCCCTACCTCGTACCCCGTTCCGACCCCTTGTCCATGGGGGCTGGGTTGATGTGGGGTGTCCGGCAATGTGTTCCGACCGATTGGTGTATCATTCTTGACGACGACAACCGAATGCACCCGTCCTTTGGTGCGGTATTTAGTCGGTGGATACAGGATATGGGCCGAACCCGGGGGCTGGTTCTTTTCAATCAGGTGGATGCCCAAGGACAACCTCGGAGGCTGGTGTGTCCGCCAAGACTTAAAGGTGGGGGTGTGGACGCGGCTCAGTTTGGATTTCGGGCACAGGTGGCGTTGGATTACCCCATTCCTGACATATCCGCCCACTATGATGGGGCTTGGGCAGAGGTGTTGGCAAAAGCCCCCTTCGACCCACCGTTTCTGCCAGCGGTCCTGACCTATTGCAACTATTACCGTGCCTTGGAAAAGGCACCTGCGAAAGTCTAGTATGGCCTGGGTAAGGGATGAAAAGGGCTGGCGCCAATCCAAACCGAACCCACCCCATGCCTACAGCCTGATCCAAGCGATGGCGTTTATGGCCCGGGGTGGGCAGATGCAGCAGGGTGGGCTTTTGTACCGGTTGAAAGGTGATCGAATGTGGGTGACTAGAGTAGGGGCAGAATGGATGCCGGTTCCAAACGGTTGGTTCAGTGACCCCAACTTTCATGAGGGTTGGTTCAAACCCAAAGCCCGCGTTCGGAGCCTCAAATGAAAAAGTGGAGTATGGAAACGGTGGATCCGATTGACAAGCGGCGGGAGAAGGCACGGCGGAAGCGAGCACGACAGAGGAGAAGAAATGGCTGATGTAATGGATTGTTCTTTCATACCCACTGAGGACCTGATTGCTGAGCTTTGTCGTCGGTCATCCACTGTGGTGGTCGGCACCATTTCCCTAATCGAGCCTACCCGAATGGTCCTGCGGTATTATGGTCAGCATGCCTCGGCTCTTGGCCTACTCACCCTGCTCCGCCGCGACCTGCTACAGAATTTCGATGAGTGCAATCAGGAGTAGGACCTGAGATAGTATGGGTAAGAAAGAGGTGTTTTATGATGGTTGATATGGAAATCCTGGACGCGGTGAAGCAGTTGAAGGAGATCACGGACTACGCCGAGAAGGTAATCCTGATCCTGGTCATCCTGTGCGCTATCCAGACGGTGGTGGTGCTCTACCTGCTGTTCCGAGTGTGGTGGAACCGGCCCCGGTACACGACCCTGCAGGCCCGGTTTGGGGAGTGTGAGAAGTTCGGGGGTTGAAGATAGTACGGGTCTAATCGAAAGCATCAAAAGGAGATTGCTATGGCTGCGAAGAAGACCGATCATCAAGGAGTTCTGAACTACATCACGGCGCGCGATCCCGGGACATTTTTTGCACCCGGAGACATCGCCAAAGCATTGGGAAGGACTCCGGACTCGGTGGGGCATTCTTTGCGGTATTGGTATCGTCGAGGGGAACTGGGGAAACTTGGGGACATGTACAGGACGAGGAGGGATGGGGAGCACTTCTCGCCCGACGACTTCCCGGAGGAGCCAGTGAAAGACAGCCGATCGCTGGTGCGGGACGGCATCCGGGAGTTCTTCAGGATGCATGGCTACGTCGGGGTATGGACCGCCCGGCAGGTATGGCAAGGTCACACTGACCTACGGGACCGGAAACTCAAGCGCATCATCGAGGGACTGGAGGCCATGTCGTCGGGCGAGAAGTCCACGTTGGTCACCAAGGCCACGGACTCCGATGGGAAGGTTACCTGGCGTTGGTCGATCGAGCCCCCGCCAGTCGACCCCGGCCTGTTCGATTCGCCTGCGGAGAAGATTATGACCCGCTGCCGGCGCATCAACGACGACCTCGAGGAAACGCGGATGCAGAAGAAGCTGAACATCCTCCGGGACAACGCACCACCCTCTCTTGATATTTCTGCTTACGACGATGCCTCGGTCAAGCGCCAGGAATTGATGGATGTGGTGCACGAACTACGCTACCTGGCTTTCAAGTGGTTCGATGAGGGCCGGTATGAGGGGGCGAAGACGTTCCGCGCTCTGTCCCGGCAGGTGGAAGCGGTCAACCCGATTGAGTGACCCATGACATCAACCATCTCCTACATCGGTGAGTACACCTTTGGCGTCGAGCGGCCGGCCCTGGGGACGATGGATCTGATGCGGGCGATGGCCTACATGTCCAAGGGGGTGGAGATGATCCACCAGTATGAGACCCGAAACCCATACGTACAGGAAACCATTAGTACAGTTCCCAGGCATTACCGCATCCACCGCGGACGACTACAGGCCTATTGGCGTATCAATGGATACCGAGGCTGGTATCCCGCAGAGATAACAGAGTTCATGCGGGACGGTGGCTGGTCGATCGCGACCAATCCGATCAGCCGTCGAAGGGATCGGAAGCAGGCAAAGAAACTGAGGAGAAGCCATGGTCGATGATATGAGCATAATGAATTACCAAGGCACCATAGCCGGGGTGGCCCTGGCCGCCCGATTGCTGGTCAACGCCCCAATGTCTGTCCGGGATATGCTGGAAGCGATACGTGAGGCGGAGGCCGTCGGCCCGATGCTGGACCCGACCTTGTACAAAGCGAAAGCCCAGGCGATGGCGGAGGATAAGGCGCTGCTCGAGGCCGCCCTCCCCTTGTACGACTTCGCTCGCCGCCACTTCCAGGACCCCGGCTCCGGACCGACCTAATCTTCTGAGTCTGGCGGGGTCGTTATGAACCCCCGCGTTTCCAGGTGGCGGGCTTCAAACTGCCCTGCCACCTGTTTTCATTGAATTCTTATCTCCTATACGCGCGATTTTAACGAGGTTTGGGCGTCCGGACGGGTCACCGGAGGGGGCGAAGCGCAAAATCGCAGCCCCGGCGCTGGAAACCGCCCGGAAAATGCTTCTTGTAACCATGGCTCCACATGGTTACAGTACCGCCCATGGATCTTCCGGTCGCCCAACCTCGCCAATGTGGGGATTGCGATCTCTGCTGTACCTACATGGAGGTGGCGGGGGTGGTCGGGCTCCGGGCTCCGAAACCCAACTTCCAGGACTGCTCTTTCCAAGCCAAGTGCTCCCCGCGGACGGATACGAAGCGGGGCTGCTTGATCTACTCCGATCGGCCCCAGCCTTGCCGGGACTTCACCTGCTTATGGCGGGACGGTTCCCTGCTCCCCGATGATCTCCGCCCGGACTTGACCCGGGTCATCCTCTTTCGGCTGGTCATCGACGGCTGCCCCGAAGGAGTCTTGTGCGCCGTGCTGGAAGACGGGCCGACGATCGGGGAGACGAAGATGGGGACGATCGTGCGGGACCTGAGCCGCATCAATCCCATATTCATCGCCGATCGCACAGGCATCCGGGTCATCGGTCCCCGGGCTGAGCAGGAGCGGGCGAGATACTGGCTGACCAAGCACCAACAGAAAACGAAAGGCTCTCATGCCCATTGACTCAGTGCATCCGGACTACGAGAAGAACGTCACCCGTTGGTCCAAGTGCCGCGACGTGGTGGAAGGGGAGGAATCGGTCAAAAACGCCTCCTTCAAGTACCTGCCGGAACTAGGCGGACAAGACGATACGGAATACGAAGCCTACAAGATGCGTGCGCTGTTCTACGGAGCCACGCAGCGCACCGTGAAGGCCCTCGCCGGCACCGTCTTCGCCCGCCCCATGTCTTTGAAGTTCCCCAAGGCCAAAGAAGACATGCTGCAGACCTTCGGGGTGGACGGGGACACCTTCGACTCCATCGCCAAGAAAGCGGTGGAGGAGGTACTGTCGGTCGGCCGGCTCGGCATCTACATCGACGCCGACGCTTCGGAAGACGATGATGTCTTTGAATTGTCCGCCCCCTACGCCACGTTGTACTACGCGGAGAATATTATCAACTGGCGGTTTGAGCGGATCGACGGGAAGAAGGAATTGTCGTTGGTGGTATTGAAGGAGACAACGGAGGAGCAGGACGACGAGGATCCGTCAGGGTACAAGGTGGAGGAGTGCGAGCGCTATCGGGTCTTGCTGCTAAAGAATGGGGTGTTTACGGTACAGGTGTGGGAGGAGCAGGAGCAAGACGACCGACAGCGTAAAGCCGGGCAAGACAAGTGGGTCAAGATTTCTGACGTCACCCCGACCCTCAGCGGAGGCAAGACACTCGACTTCATTCCCTTCGTCTTCATCGGTCCCACCGGCATCACCGGAAACGTGGAGCAATCGCCCATCCTCTCCCTGGTCAATGTTAACCTCAGCCACTACCGCACCAGTGCTGACCTCGAGCATGGCCGTCACTTCACTGCCCTGCCTACCGCTTGGGCCGCCGGCTTTGAAACGAAGCAGCAATTCCGCATCGGCTCTTCGGTCGCATGGGTCACCGATAACACCGGGGCGAAGGCGGGGTTTCTTGAGTTCAGTGGCGCCGGGCTAGGCCATCTGTCGGCGGCCATAGTGGAGAAAGAGCACATGATGGCTGTGCTGGGCTCCCGGCTGCTGGAGGAGCAGAAGCGGGCGGCTGAGACGGCGGAAGCCATGGCCCTCAGGCAGTCCGGGGAGAACTCGGCGCTGACCAATGTGGTCGTCTCCGTCTCCAACGGTCTGACCAAAGTCCTCAAGTGGTACGCCACCTGGGCTTCCCTTGACGAAGCATCCGTTTCGGTGGAACTCAATACGGACTTCGGTCTGACCCTCATCGACGGCCCCACCTTGACGGCGCTCATGGCCGCGGTGCAATCCAATATGCTCTCCTGGGACACCTGGTTCTACAACGTCCAGCGGGGTGGGCTCATCCCGGACAACGTGGACAAGGACACGGAACGCCAGCAGATCGTGGCAGGACCCCCGATCCAGGCAGTTGGTATGCCCATTCCGGAGCCCGGCACGAAACCCGCACCCGGGGCACCGGCTAAACCGGCCGTTGCCGGTCCTGGCGCCCCCGCCAAGCCGGGTTTCCCAGCACCTAAAGCCAAAACACCCCCGACCGGAGCCGGTGTGGCTCAAGCCGGGGCAGCGAAAGCCTAACGAAAGGATGGTTTGCGATGAATCCGACCAATCAACCGACCAACACCAGCGGCATGAAGGTTGCCCAGGACAGTCACCCCAAAGGTGACCCAAAGCAGGTGCAGAAGGTTCACGGCAAGGTCAAGGCCGCCCAGGATCAGCACAACTGCCCGGACTGTGGCAAGACGCCTCCGGGACAATGCTGAGTCAGTCCGGGTTGGTTTCAACGATAGTCTTTATTGAAAAAGGAACACCATGTTCAATCCAAGTCAACCGCGTGATCCGAATGGTGAATGGGCCGGTGGTGGGGGTGGAAGGGGTGCTCGGTCTGTCAAGTCGAGTACCGGCGTCACGCCTTCCATGCGGGGGACGGCAAGGTTCCACCAAGGAATGCAACGGGACTCCGCTGCCAAACGGAGCGAGAGCGCCGTTGGTAGGACCTACGGACATGCAATGAAAAACGGCAGTCCCAAGAACACACCTTTGTGGGCAGCCCATGATGCCGTGGATGAATCCTCCCCTGCCTTTCCCTACCACCAAGCGGCTGCTCGTGCCTTCCTATCCGGGTCATCCGCGGACCATGAGGCAGCCGCGAGTGCTGCCCGGGACGCCATGCGGCACGGTGCGGAGTCCGGGTTGCAGTCTGCGGTGGACGCCCATAACCAGTTCGCAAATACCGCGGCACGGGATGAGTGGGTGCGGTCGGGCTACGGGCACAAAGAAGCGATGCGAATGAACGACCTGAAGCACAAGTAACCCATGGCAAAAACCCCAGTCAACGTCCCTTAATGAAAGGAATATTATGTTCAATCCTGATCAACCCCGTGCTAAAGATGGGGAGTGGACAAGTGGTGGCGGTGGAGGGGGTGCCCGAGCAGTCGGGTCGAACACCGGTATCACCCCAACCCACAACCTTGTCTCCGCAGTGGCCCCCAAGAAGTCGGACGTGACTGACCACATTCGTGCCTTGGGGAACGTCACTGCCAAGTATGACTCCTCGACCAAGGAATGGGAGATCAAATTGAAGGGGGACAAGGAGGGCCGGTCGTCCTACTTCACGGACGATCATGCGGACGCGATGGCGACGGCAACCCGGATGAGCCTGCAGGCCAAAGGACTGTCATCCGATGCGGGAAACAAGGCTCAAGAGGATGGGATGGCCATAATGCAACGGCAGATAGCGGAAGCCAGATCGAAGAGCCCTGCTGCCCTCCAGGCGGACAGACTGTGGAGACAGCAGGATGCGGAAGCAGCGGACTACAAGGCCCGTTATGGCAACTCCGTTCGTAGGATATAGGTATGGCAAAAACCCCAGCCAACACGGCTCTCCGGAATGCCTTTGTCGGTCACGGTGTGGACCTGATGCGAGTGAGTGAAGCCACTCGGCAGAATATCCTGCCCTACCTTGAGGTATTGAAACAGAACCTGGGTGACGCTATTCTCTCGGCGGACATCCCGGGTGTTTCCCGTACCGACTGGGGGAGCCGGGCCTTCCGGGTCAGTCGGCTGGGGGCAAGGCCCCTCCAAAGGCTCCGGGGGCTGCTGGCTCGACCGGTAAGGCGCCTCCGGGCGCCCCAACCGGTAAACCCCCCTCCGGCACCTCCACTTGCTCAGATAGTATTTTAAGGAGATTGCGATGAATGAAAACCATGACAACTTGGGAAGATTTGCTTCGGGATCGGGCGGTTCCGGATCGGTGCGGGAAGTGAAGTCTGGCACGGGGGTGTCTGTGCGGGATACTATGGGGGGCGTAAAAGGGGGACCAGCGCCGACGCACATGGCCCTTATGCAACGGGCGTTTGATCAAGGATCCACTATTGGAGGACACCCCCCTTTGGAATTTCTCCAGGGTGTGGCCGACCTGGTGAATAATGCAGAAATGAGTCCGAAGGACATCACCCTTCAACACGTACAATCCGCAATCACAGAAGGGAAAGCGGCCTTAGGGGACCAATACGGCGCTGAGGTAGGGATTAAGTCTCTGGCGGATTTTCAAAAGTGGGCACCTGACGTACAAAAACCCATCGCCCAGGCTTTTGCCCGGTTGGCCGGCCCCACCACCTCGTCGGATAAGCAGTGGTATCGACTCAACTATGGAAACTGATGGCCAAGAAATCCGCCAACACCAAACTCCAAAGTGCCTTCGTGGGCCTCTCCGTGGATCTTCACCGGGTGACCGAAGCCACCCGGCAGAAGATCCTTCCGTATCTCACGGTCCTCAAGCAAGACCTCGGGGACGCCATCACCTCCGCCGATATCCCCGGGGTCAGCCGGACCGACTGGCAGCGAGCCCGGACGGAGACACTCATCAAGCAGACCGGGAAGACGATCGACTCCACCTATTCCTCCATCGGCACCCGGATGACCGGCGAGATGATCGACTTGGCGGACTACGTCCACGACGCCTCCCACTCCATCTTCAAAGATGTCTTCAACGTGGATATCCTCTCCACTACCATGACCAAGAAGGACTTGGAGGTGATTGCCGAAGACACCCTGATCAAAGGAGCCCCGAGTTCCGACTGGTGGGAGAAGCAGTCGGCCGACTTGCAATCCCGCTTCGCTTCGGAGATTCGCATGGGTGTGTTACAAGGAGAAACCAACGACCAGTTGGTCCAGCGCATCCGCGGTGGCTTCGCCGGCTGGCGGAACATGGAGATAGATAATGAGTTGAAACCAGTGCGCTCCTACGAAGGGGGCGTGATGAACGTCTCCACCCGGGAGGCCGAAGCGCTGGTGCGGACTTCCGTACAAACCATCTCCAACGAAGTGCTCAGCCAGACCTACGAAGACAACCAAGACGTCTTGAAAGGTCGGCAGTTCGTGGCCACGCTGGACCTCCGCACCACGGAGATTTGCCGGGCGTATGATGGCGCCATCTTCGACTTCGACGATAACCCGACGCCAGACAGCCCGGTGCAATTGGAGTTCCCCGGGAACCCGCCGCTGCATTGGAACTGCCGGTCCGTGCTGGTCCCGATCACCAAGTCCTGGGATGAGTTGTCTGGACTCAAAGGTATACCGGAGATCGGGGACTCCACCCGGGCCTCCATGGATGGGCAGGTATCTGATAAACTGGACTACGAGGATTGGTTGCGAGGCCAATCGGAGGAGCGACAGATAGCGGTGCTCGGCCCCGGCAAGTATGAACTGTGGAAAGATGGCGGGCTGACCATGCAGCAGATGATTGATCAGCAGGGCAACCCGCTGACCATCGACGAGTTGCGGGCGCAAATGGCGGCCGACGCCCCTGCTCCGGCAACCCCACCGCCCACCCCGATCGGTCAAGCCACCACGTTTGAAGAAGCGGAGCAGCAGTCGAAAGACCTGGGGATTGGGGAAGTGGCCTATGCCCCGTATGGAACCACCCCCCCTGATGCCGCCGCTATGGCGAACATGACCTCGCAAGAGATTCAAACCGCCATGAAGCGGGTGGGGGAGACAGAGGATTTGTGGGGGAAGAGGATTGCGATTATGAATGAGCGGTTGGCCCAGCACAATCGGGTCAACTCCGCTATCAATGATTTCTACCAGCGCTTCCCGGATATGGTCAAGCCACAGATTGATCGGCTATTCGTCACCGATGCAAGTCGGGGACGAGCCACCTTCGCGGCGGATCTGGGACCATGGGATGCTAAGGTTGTGGCACCTCTGCCCCTGTCTGAACAGCAGAAGGTGGATTGGGCGGGTGCTGAGAAACTATCAGGTAAGGTGTGGGCGGCCACTCGGCCGGAAACATGGATTGAAGATGTGGTGCGGCATGAGTGGGGTCATCTGATGACCACCAAGCAAGTCTTATCAGATTGGGACATCGCCACGGCAGAGATTCAAGCTCTATCAGCAGCCGAAACAAAGGCTTGGTGGATTGATAACGTCAGTACCTATTCCGCCACCAACGTGTACGAACAGATAGCAGAGACTTTGACGAAGGTCTCGGCGCCCGGCTACAAAAAGGGCACGCTGCCAGCGAAGATCGAGAAAGTAATGTACAAGATGCTAGGAGTCAAGTACCCATGAGCGTCCCCTTACCACCACCGATGAACTGTCAGCAGTGCCGCCACCTCCGACCGGGAATGGTCGAACAGTCTACCCCCAAGGGGATTGAAGCAGACTGCGTGATCACTTGTGATGCTTTCCCCAAAGGTATCCCCCAAGGGATTCTTTCAGGTGGCAATGATCACCACCAGTCTTACCCTGGTGACCATGGCATTCAGTGGGAAGCCCGAAAGTGACCACCGCTTCTTCTCAATCCGACACCCCCGACGAGCCCCAGCCGCCCAGACCTCCCAGTTACTTCACTGATTATTGGCGGGGCTCAGACGATGCGGATGCCGGGGCTCCCCGCGACCCACTACAGACAGAAGAATATTTGGAGGGCTACGACACCGCCCAACGGTTGAGGCGGAGGGCAGCCATCTTAATACCTACAAAAGGAGACGTATGAAACGCACCTATGGTTGGAAACCTGATCTACCGGATATGCGGGACTTCATTCACGCCCCAGTGATGGATCTGCCTGCAATTCCAGACACCAGCGATCTGCGAGCCAACCCTTGGATCTACCCTGTCCCGTATGACCAGGGCTCATTGGGCTCCTGCACGGGCAACGGTGTGGCCTACGTGGACAAATATGCCGAGCAGGCATCCCAAGCCGTCCGCACCTGTCCGGTGGCGGACCGCTCCCGATTGTTCATTTATTTCTATGAACGGTACATTGAAGGTACGGTGGGTCAGGATGCGGGTGCGGCTATCCGGGATGGTATCAAGGCACTCAACCGGTATGGGGCACCTTCGGAAGCCATTTGGCCTTACGTGATCAAGAAATTCAAGACGGCTCCGACAGCGGCGGCACGGAAAGAAGCAGGACTTCACAAAGCCACCACCTACGGCCGGGTGGCCCGCTCCTGGGATACCATCTGCCGGACGTTGGTATCCTTCCCGATGGTCTTCGGCTTCACTGTCTACGATTCTTTCGAGTCCGACGCCGTGGCGCAGACCGGTATGGTGCCGATGCCCGCCAAAGGAGAGGGTGTCCTGGGCGGTCATTGTGTCGTGGCCATCGGTTACGACCGACTGAAGGGATTAGTGTTGGTGCGCAATTCTTGGGGCACTGGCTGGGGTCTGAGTGGCCATTGCTGGATGCCAAAGGAGTACCTGTTGGACTCCAACCTGTCGGACGATTTCTGGGTGGTTCAAGTGGCGGCGTAGTAATTCCGTATTTTTTGTCTGGTACTGTAAGAGGTAGGGAAGTATCATCCGGACCTTGTACGACAGACACTTTTTAGAAAGGATCATGTTATGGGACTGAAAGCTATGGTGGCGGACCTCAAAGAAATTCCCGAAGCGCTTCGGGGGCTCTACAAAGAGTCAGCCGACGGCAAGGAGTTCATCCTCGAAGTCGACGACAAGGACTACGGGGGCAAGTTGACCGAGGCCCGCAACAACTGGCGGGAACTGACCAAGGCCAAGAAGGACTTGGAAGCCAAGATGGCGCAGTTCGAGGGCATCGACCCGGCAAAGTATGCGGAGATGGTCGGGCAGGTGGCGGAACTCGACAAGCTGGCGGACAAGGACCTGATCAAGGCCGGCAAGTTCGACGAGGTGGTCGCTAAGCGGCTGCAATCGGTGCAGACGGACTACGAGAAGAAACTGGTGGAGGAGCGGAAGGCCCGGCAGCGCGACCAGGAACTCCTCGGCACTCTCAGCGGCAAGTACAGCAAGGTAATGATCGACACCCAGGTCAGCCAGGCCGTGCTGGATGTGGCCCAGCCCCGTCCGGGCGCCATGAACGACATCCTCAACCGAGCCCGGAACACGTGGAAGCTCAGCGAAGACGACAGCCTCAACGCCAATGACCTGTACGACGAGAAGGGCGCCCCCATGACCGTCAAGCAGTGGGCGCAGAAGCTGGTCACCGACGCCCCCTTCCTCTTCGAGGGTGGGTCGGGCGGCGGCGCAACCGGAGGCAAGAAAAAGTCTGCGGCAGGCGGCCCCAAGTTCGTCGCCAACGACCCCCTGGCCATCGGCCGGAACCTGGCGGCCATCGCCAAGGGGGAGGCCTCCGTGGCTATTGATCGTGGCGAGGGTGCGGAGTAAGCGGTCACTCGGCATCCTTGCGGGGGCGGCCCGAGCCATAGCGGGACCGCCCCTTTTTCGTAGGGCAGATAGTATCCCTTACCAACCCGAAAGGTCATATGGTGAAGAAAAAGAACGCACTACAGATGGAACTGTTGACGGGGTTCAAGCGACTCCGCCAGCAAGCCAAGCAAGCCAAGCGGGACAAAGCGAAAGCAAAAACCAAAGTGTCCGGCGCCCGCATCATTGGGGCGTTACGAGGGGTGGTCAAGACCTTGACCAAGAAACTCAATGCTGCCCAAGAGGCTTTGGAGCAGACCCAACTCCATGAGAAGGATTTGGATGTCCGACTAATGCGATCGGATCAGGCCTTGAATGGGGAAAAGGCTCGGGAGGAGCAATTGCAATGCCAGTTGGCCGGGTGCCTGACAGCTGCCGAAGGCTGGAACAATAACCCAGCCACACCAGATACGTGGGGTTGGTCCCCTGCCTATCAAGCCACATTGGATCTCCGCCGGACCTACGAGAAAAGCCTGCCGCTGCTCCGCATCCTCACCCTCATTGCTGATCGGTATGATGAGAACCGGCTGGATGATGAAGCCCGGAAGTATTGGGGGCCGAATAGTGAGAATCGGAATGCACTCGACCCGTCGGACATCATCCTCTACGAAGGGCGTGGTGGGGGCACCCTACTCACACTGAAGAATTGCCTTGAGGCCCGGGAACTGCTTCGCAGCCAGGACCTCCACCCGAAGGACTGCCCGTTCGACGGCTCGGAATTCTTCAAACCGGGCGTTCCGGTGGTCGAATGTCCCGCCTGCTCCAAAGCCGGGGCAGCGGACCGTCCGGTGTACCACACACCCCCTGTCTGCCCAAACGATCCCGCGGAGAAACCCAATGAGCAATAGGCATTTCGTCGCCCCGTTGACCGAAGAAGAGCGGATCATCGAAGGGGTGGAGTTCATCGACCATGCCTCCGGGAAGCGTTGCCGGGTCCGAAAGCGCCGGAAGATACAGCGGCTTGAGGAGTGGTGGCCCGGGACCCAACGGTGGATCTACTGGCGCCACATCACCATGGAAGACCGGCAGCGGCTGGGGTCCTTGCTAAACCCACCCAAGCCCCCTCAACCACCTCGCATGATAGACATCCTCCGGCGTAGCGGGAAGCGATCTTTGACTCCGGACGGGGTCACGGAGGGTCCGGGGGCGAAAAGCGCGGGAGAATCACAGCCAGCAGCAGTCTAGCATTATCTTTTCAAAAAGAGTCTTGAATCATATTAGCTAGGTTGATATGGTATCGTCTGAAAATTAAAGGCCGGCGCCAGGTAGATCCCGGGCCGACCCAGGCCTCCTAACAGGTAGATCCCGGGTGGAGACCGATTAGTCCTCGCATGGACAGTTGGTTTCTTTTTAGGAGGCCCAAAATGGGCAACACACTTACAGCCGTCATCCCCAAGATTCTTGCGATGGGCCTCATGGCTCTCCGCGAACAGGCCATTATGCCGCAGTTGGTCAATCGAGCCTACTCGACTGACGCCGGCAAAAAGGGCTCGACCATTGACGTGCCGCAGGCTTCCGCCGTCACGGCCGTTGCGGTGGCGCCCGCTGCCACACCCCAGGCGACCGGTGATCAGACGCCGACCAGTGTCAGCATCGCACTCAGCCAGTGGTATGAGGCAGCCTTTGAAATGACGGACAAGGATCTGCAGGAAGCGGAGGATGGCTTCCTCCCGATGCAGGCCAGCCAGGCCATCCGGGCTCTGGCGAACAACGTGGACTCCTACATCTTGGGCTTCCATACCGGTGTCTACGGCTGGGTCAATGAAGCGGACACGTGGTCGGCCGGTGCCCGTACCTTTGTGGCCCCAATTGTGCCGTTTGTCTCTACGACGGCCACCATCACAACGGCCCGCACCATCCTCAACAAACAACTGGCACCGCTCAACGATCGCCGGGTTGTCCTCAACCCGGACTCCGAAGGCAATGCACTCAGCCTCCCGGCCTTCCAGTATGCGGCGTATGCCGGCAACACTGGTGTCATCGGCGAAGGTCAGATCGGGCGCAAGCTCGGATTTGATTTTGCGATGGACCAGAACGTTCCCAGTCACACCTCCGGCACCATCACCACCGGGCTCATTGCGAAGGCTGCCACTGCGGTCGCCTTGGGCGTTCAGTCCATTCTGGTAACCACCGCCGGTTCTTCGGGTGCTTGTGCCCTGGTCATCGGTGACATCGTTCAATTCGCTGGGCATACCCAGACGTATGTGGTCACTGCGGCTTGCACCCAGGCGGCTGCGGCCAGTGATGCGACTTTGGCATTCGCACCAGGCTTGAAGAAGGCCTTGGTCGGCAGCGAAGCCATCACCGTCGCCGGCAGCCATGCCGTCAACCTGGCCTTCCACCGGGACGCTTTCGCGTTCGCCAGTCGCCCCCTCGAAGGGGTTGACGGACTCGGCTCCCTCATCACCTCCGCCGTCGATCCAATCAGTGGCTTGGCTCTGCGTCTCGAAGTGAGCCGCGAGCACAAGCGCACCCGCTGGTCCTACGACATCCTGTACGGCGCCCAGTTGATTCGTCCGGAACTGGCCTGCCGAATCGCTTCCATTCCCTAATCGGTGGAAGCCCTCTTGTGGAACCCCAAGGGGGCTTGGACTTGATCCAAGCCCCCTTATTTCTTTAACTACACAGGAGCGTTAGATGACAACGGCGGATCAGATAATCAGCAGCATTAAATCACTCATCACCACGCGAGGTGTTCAACTCATTGCCCGGTGGATTTGCAAGGGGTTGGTGGCCCTCGGGGCCGTTGAGATCACCACCCACACCAAGGTCGTGGAGGTGGTAGCCACCGCTGCCGCGGCTGGTTTGTGTGTACTGGTGGATCTTCTGTCGCACCGATACCAAGCAGCTATTCAATCACAAGTCGTGGAGGAGTTGGTCAACAAGATTGACTTGGAAGCCGCCACTCCGCTGACTACCCAGTTGGTACAACAGATGCCTGCGGCACAGGTTGCGGCGTTACCTGGCGAACTAATACGAAACTAAGGTGTATATGTTTCGATCAGTGATTTTCATCTTTATCGCCAGCATCACGGCCTGCGGGTCAATTCTTGGGCAAGTCGGTAGCGTTGAACGAATAGGTAGTGTAATTGCCCTATGCAGCACGATCATCGTCGGCGTCGTTGCTGTTCTCCGCTGTGGGTATAAGATTCTCGCCGCCTTCGAGCGACATCACCGCGAACATGAAGTATTCCACTGGCTCAGGTGCTGGCCACGGCGTCCTGGCGGTATTCCCATGACAACCCAGGAGGTGTACGAGATGGGGTCTGCAGAAGCATTCAGGAATCACAACATTGCTAGTTGCGGTCGAAGCGGGTGTGATTTCCTAAACGAGCGTGGACCCAGTGATGGCCGAAGTGGGCAGGGTCACGAGAATAATGATCGAAGCGGGGGTGACCGATGAGGCATTACCTCCGCACCCTCGCGATCGTCGCCGCGGTGCTGTCCCTGTTTTTGATGCTTATCCTCTCCGGCGGCTGCCGGCCGCAATGCCCGCTGTGGTAGATTATGGCTGACTTTCTCGAAAATTTCGATGGCGTGACAGCCCCGGCCATGCCTTCCACGGTCACTGTGGAAGTCGGCACAATCGTTACGTCCACCGCGCACGCCAAAAGCGGCACAAACTCCGCGAAGATCACGGGGACAAACAGCACGGTGCCCCGCCTCCGCACGATATCCAGCGGAGTGCCGGCGGACTCGAAAGCATCGTGCTGGCTGTGGCTTGGCGCGAAGGATCAATACACCGAGTTTTTTCTTGGAAACCGCGTTGACGCGAACGCGACCCTCACGGCACGCAAAGGGTACTGGCTTGAAATCGCAGTTGGCTCTGCCGATACCAATCCTGGATTATCGCTGGAGAAGGGCGACGTCGGCGGCAGTGCTCAGACGCAGCTCGGGTCTACGGTCGGAAACGCGGCCACGTTCAACGCCACAGAGTGGTACTACGCACGCATCCAATGCACCGGATCATCGACTACCCGCGTGCAGGCGTTCATTCAACGAGCGTCTGACTCGAAATGGTTGACTAGCGGCGGGACGTGGGACAGCACCGAGCAAGCCGCGATCGACGCAAACGATTCGTCGTCTCCCTACACGGCCGCCGGGCAGGCTGAAATATGCACATTCTACTACATCACGACAACCGACCATTACGTTGACAATTTCGCGCTCGCGTCGGCAGTTGTCGCGGGCTCGATTGTGGTCACCGGGCCGAGCAGCGGGCCGGCCGCACACCAGACATCTGACTTCACTTTCACCCCTTCCGCGACCATCACGAGCGACACCTGCACGCCATCGACAACCTACGGGACGTGGAGCCCGTCGTCGTTGACCTGGACCGCATCGTCCGCACCACAAACAAGCAAGTTCACGCCGGCCGCACCGAGCAGCGGAGCCATCACGCTGACATTCGCGATGTCCGGTAGCACGCCGACCCCGAGCAGCGTTGCCTTTACGGCCCTCAATCACGTGTCCCTGACCGGGACGACCAGCACGACCGGCGACAATCGCGAATACATCATCCCGTGGAACTACACCAGCGGGGCAATCAAGTGTGTCGTGTGGCACCATGGGTCCGGTGGCGATGAACTGATGATGAGTGGCGGCGCTGGCGGTGACGCGCAGGCCCAGCTCATGTTCAACGCACTGGTAAACGCGGGATACATGCTCATCTCGTGCGCCGGGCACAGTGCCACCAACTGGGGCAACGCAGCGGCCGTGGCAGATGTGGCCAATATGGTCGCGGACGTTACCGGAGCCTACAGCGTGTCGCACTGGTTTGTCCTTGGCGGTTCAATGGGCGGCCTGTGGTCGCTCAACAGCATCAAGGCTGGAGCAATCCCCGGATTCAAGGGATGGATCGGCGTTTGCCCGGTTTGTGACCTCGCATGGGCACACGCCAACGGCTTCGGATCGGCCATCGACGCTGCGTACCCGAGCGGATACACCGGGCACGACCCGATGACGTTCTCATGGTCAACGATCCTCGCAACTCCTGTGCCGATGGCGTTCGTGGCATCTCTCGGTGACACCACCGTGACCATGACTGACAACTCGCTCGCCTTAAGCGTGATAGTCCACACGTATTCGACCGAGACACCCGTGTTGATTGCATCCGACTCCGCCAGTCATGGGATGCACTCATGGGAGCCGTACTACGCGGTCGATGCGTTCGCGCGATGGGCCAACCCGGCCACGGGCGGAAGCGGCGGATCGTCCATCTTCCAATGTCCATTTATCAAGGGGTCGGCACAATGACTTACCTTCCCAGCGATCCCGTCAAGACAATCGTGTTTACCACGGCGAGCACAGGCGCACCTGTGGACGCCGACAGCCTGCCGACCGGAACAGTGCTGCAAAACGGGACAGCCGACGCAACGACCGTGACCGTGATTAAAAAAGCAACTGGCGAATACCTGTTCGCGTTCACGATCCCCAGCGGTTACGCGGCTGGCGACACGGTTACACTTGTGGCCAACGCGACGGTTGCCGGCGTGGCCGGCAAAGCGAACGTCTGGGAGACCAAAATAGGCACCGAAACCGTTGCGCTCACGTCGGCATACGACGCCGCAAAAATAGCCGCCAGCGGCTCGGCGTTGACCTCACTCGGTGTTTCGCTCAGCATGGCGATCGCCAATGCGCCGGACAACTCGACCATGGCCACGACGGTGACAGCTATCATCAACGCGATTCAGAACCTGTCCAACCTGACCGCGAACGCGAATCTATTTGGCGCGACGGTTGCAGAGATCCCGGACAGCGGCACGGTGCAGTTCCCGTTCACGTTGGTAGTGAGGAACGACACGAACCATCTGGTTGATCTTGATTCTACTCCGGCTATCACAGCCGTGAATACGGTAGGAACCAGTCGGTCAGGAAACTTGTCAACGATTACCCACGCGTCCACTGGCGTGTATACTGGCAGTTACGGAGTAGCGTCAAATGCCGTAGCTGAAGGCATCCGTATCGTAGCGACTGGAGCAGTTTCGTCTGATCCTCGCCGTGCAGATTTCGTGATGTCCGTGGTTGATTACGATCACGGAACTGCAATCAATACGATTCTGTCAACTGTCACAGATGGTACTAGTGGTACTGCTGCAATTTTCAACACCCTTAACACTTTGATACCGCACCCCATCCCGTTCACGCTCCAGGACACGACTCAGGTGCCAACGGTCAATTCAGTGTTCATTGCTGGTGAAACTCCGGATTACATCATCCCCGCGTACATCTTCGGAACTGACGGAAGCGGCGATGCAGCCCTTGTCGGGCCGAAGCTCGCGCTACAACTCACTAACCTGCAAACAGATTTGACGGCGGCCAAGGGCACAGGATTCACTTCCAGTGATAGCCTTCATGCGATTCGAGCGAGGGGGGATGCGGCGTGGACCACCGGTTCTGGTGGTGGGGGTGGAGGCGGCACCGGACTTCCGGTGGGTGGGGACGTGAGCCTCACCTGGCAGGATGACAGCAAGGCGGCAATTGGTCCGATGGCGTTCACGATCGTGGGTCAGGGGTCGGCGTGGAGCACCCCGGAAGGCACGTATGCCACCACCCTGTCCGACGGTACCTACACCGTCAAGACCGGCCCGAAGAATCTGGTGATATTCGAGGATGCCAGTTTGGTGGTGACCTCGGGCGCAGGTGCCCTGCTCATTACAGGAAGCACCACGGCAATCACCACCTCCAGCCCCGGGCTCACTACTGGGCACTTCGTCGCCTACGACGTCGACAATGCGGTGGCGGACGGTGCGGTGTTTGAGGTGGTCCTGGTAACCACGGACGGTGCGGACGGCCGCTCCTATCCCCGGGATCTGAAGACCGTCACATCCAGCGGATCGGGCGTGGTACAGGTCGTGAACATGCTCCAGAACGCCAACTATCAGGCTCGCCGTCAAAAGACGGACGGATCATGGGGACCCTGGGTGCCGGTCACTACGGGATCGGACGCCACCACCGTATTGCCTGAGATTTTAGGAAAGGTCGGCTGAGTGATTTGTGAATTGAGAATCTTATGAGTGTATTAGACGACACAATCGCATTCGGGGACTTCCGACCAAAAGCCGTGCGATTGTTGGCCTCGGCAGCGTCGACTTCGGGTACAATCAATGGGTCGCTGGCGTTTCTGATGGTCGAGTGACCTTTAGTGCCCGGCAATTTTAGATAGGAGATTTATTATGGCTGATGAACTTCCGACCGTGATGGTGATTCACAAGGAGTCCGGCACCGAGATGCGGATCAACACGGCCAACTTCGATCCCGAGCAGCACCAACCCCTCCTGAGTGCTGAGCAGGTGTTGAATGCCAATGTGGGTAAGCCGAAGGGAAAGCCCCTGCCCGCCCCCATCTCGATCTCACAGCCGGTGACCCCGGGCGACTTGGAAGACGACGACGATGAGGATGATGCGGAAACTCCGGGCGACGTGGATGAAGACGGGGACGGTGGCGATGACGACGTGGTCCCGAAGGCCGAGAAGCAGAAGAAGCCGAAGAAACAGAAGAAGCCGGCGGCTGATTGAAAGGTTTGTGCGATTGGCTCCGACCACCGGAGCCAATAGGCCCCGGAACCCGGATAAGACGCACGTGGCGGCGTTCTTTCCGGTCCGGGGTAGGAAAGGTGCACCATGACGCTAGACGCGACTGTGGGCGGTACTGGAGCGAACTCTTACGTGACCGTGGTCCGGGCACAAGCGCTCTTCGACCAGCGTCTGTATGTCGACACCTGGACGGCCGCCACCACCGCCCAAAAGGAAGCGGCGTTGGTTTGGGCCACCACCATCTTGGACCAGTCCTTCAATTGGGAGGGCTGGCTGCGGCATCCCGGTACAGGACCGGGCAACTCCGGTGGTCAGCGGTTGCGGTGGCCACGGTCGGCGGTGCTGATGCTGGACGGGTATCGTTGGTACGACTACGATCTGATCCCGGAGCCGATTGAGCGGGCAACCTGTGATTTGGCCCTGCTCCTGCTCCAGCGGGATCTGACGGCCATCCCGGAATTGCTCGGCACCGGAATCAGTGACGTCAGCGTCGGTCCTTTGAAAGTGACCATCAACCCAAAGATGATCCTGCCGTTAATTCCTCCGCAAATGATTGACACCCTTGCCCACTTGGGTCTGTGTCTGATAACCAGTCCTGCGGGTGGGCAGATCAAACTGATAAGGGCCTGATATGGATTTGAGTGGCGTTCTATCCTCGGTGGTTCAGAGCGTCCTGAAGACGCTTGGTCAGGACCTAACACTCTATCGGGTGGACCCGTCCACCTACGACCCCGTCTCCGGGGTGGATATTCCGAAAAAGACGACCTACACGGTCAAGGGCTCCCCACCCACGGCTTACGCGCAGTACCTGGTGGATGGCAATGTCATTCAGGCAGGGGATATGGAGATCTTGGTGTCGGCGAAGAGTGTTCGGGATGCCATGGGCTCGGTTCCGTTGGATACGAAGGTGCGGGTCGTTTTTGGTTCGGAGGATTTTGGTATTGAGCGGGCGACTCCGGTGTATGCCGGCACTCTGCCGGTGATGTTCAAACTGCAATGCAGGAAATGATATGGCTTCTTTTTCACAGAGCATCGGGTACTTTTGTGAGAAGACTCAAATCTCCGCAGGGGTCGTGCTTCGCAAACTGGCCTTTGATGGCCTGCGTTTGGTGATGAAGAAGTCCCCGGTGGATACCGGCCGCTTCCGCGCCAACTGGCGGGTAGGCATTAACAGTGCCGACCTGACCACACTGGAAGTCGCAGACATTCCCGGGGATCAGATCAACCCCGAAGGCAAGGAAGGCACATCCATCAATGTGAAGGGTCCGCCGGATGGCGGCGGCGAGGGCTCAGCCGTCCCCGATGGCTTGGCGCAAGATGCGGTGCGGAACCTGGCGAAGTGGGGTGATTCCATCTTCATCAGCAACAATCTGCCCTATGCGGACCCACTGGAGAATGGTGGACACTCCCAACAGGCCCCGAATGGTATGCTGATGATCAGTTTCCTTGAGATCAAAAGAGACTTCGCCGATGCCGTGGCGGAGGTAAGGAGACAATTTGGTCCCTGATTACACCAAGATCCGACGCACCTTTCGTCACGCCCTTGAAGCCATTGATGGTCTGCCAGTGAAGGCTTGGCAGAATCGAAACTTCACCCCTCCTGATCCACAAGCACAGTGGATCAGGGAAACCTTGATTCCGGCGGACGATAAGCCCATCACCACGGACCAGGTGGAGTCTGCCGGGATAATGATCTTCGATGTCTTCGATGCGGCCGGTACTGGCACGGAAGCCATTGAAGCGACCGCCAAACTGGTGGCCAGCGCCTTCCCGCTTGGAGCCATCTCGTACAACGGAACCAACGTGGCGATAGATCGGGTCTCCCAAAAAGGCCCCCGTCCATCGGGTCAGTGGTGTCAGATCGCTGTACAAATCCAGTGGAGATCCTATACTTATCACTAAGGAGACATTATGTCCAATGCGGCCGGCAGCAGAGCATCACTTTCCTACATCGCAGAAGTCACGCATGGTACGACCCCGGCGACACCGGCCATGAAGGCTTTGCGATGCACTTCTCGTGACATCAACCTGACGAAGAACACCATGAAGTCCGCAGAGGTCCGGACGGATCGGAATGCGGTGCGGACTCGGCAGGGATTCAACCAAATCACCGGCACGATCGGTGCGGAGTTGAGCCTGACCGCCTATGATGACTTCCTTGCGGCACTGCTCGGCGGTGCCTGGACTGCGGGCACGGCGGTGTCCGGCATATCCCTGCAAGCCACGGTTACTACCAACGTCTACACCCGGGCATCGGGGGATTTTGGGGCGGATGGGTACAAGATAGGGGACATCATTATTGTGGCGGGGTTCACAAATGCCGCCAACAACGGCCTCAAGCGAATTGTCACTGTCGGCACCACCACCATCACTGTGAATGAAGCCCTGGCAACTGAAACGGTGGCGTCGGGTGGTTCCATTAACCTACAGGGTAAGCGCCTGGACGTTGGCACCACCTTTACCACCTTCACCATCGAGCGCCTGTTTGCCGATATCTCCCAATATCAAGTCCTGAGGGGAGTGATGATCAAGACGGCGGCGTTGAAGATCACCCCGGACCAGATCGTCGGGTTGACCATGACCATGCTGGGCATGACCGCCGGGGCCTTCTCCGGCACTTCTTTGGGAACATCCCCGGGCTCCTCGGTGGCAGCCCCCACCAATGACCCCATGTCCGCCTTTGAGGGGGCCATCTTTGAGGGCGCCGCCACCATTGCGGTGGTTACGGATGTGGACTTAACGATTGATACCGGCCGGGCACTCTCGATGGTGGTCGGTTCAAAGACGTCCCCCGATGTCTTTGACGGCAGCCTGACGGTTACCGGGACCATGACGGCCCTCTTCACCGATGCCACCCTCTACAACAAGTTCATCAACGAGACGGCCTCATCCTTGTGGATCAGGCTCAACGACTTGAACGGCACGGATTTCATCAGCATTGTCATTCCCGGACTCACCTACACCGCCGGCGGCATCAATCCTCCGCAGGAAGGTCCGATCCTGATTCAGATGCCGTTCACCGCCGGATACAACGCCACGGCCGGCACCACGATCCGCATTCAGCGCAGCAACGCATCATAAGGAGCACCGATGTCTGGCCGGAAACAGCGATTTGCGGCGTTTGGGCTGGTTTGGGGTATCCAAGCCGGTCTTGGTGCGCAAAATCGCAGCCACAAGGCTCCGGCTGAGGTTCTACGAGGTTTTAGAAAGGTTACACTATGGATTTGAGCACTTTGGACGACCGGGACGCCGCTGGAGCAGGTATGCCGATGACGGTTCGCCACCCCGTTACCGGAGACCCGCTGATGGATGAGAAGACCCAAGAGCCGATGACCATCACCCTGGTCGGTCAGGACTCAAAGGAGTTCACGGCCAGCCGGCACAGGCTGATGACCCGCAAACTTCAAACGAAGCGGGGCTTCCGTAACGTTCTGAAGGCCGAGGAACTGGACGAGGATGCCATGAACCTACTGGTGGCGGCCACCAAGGCTTGGTCAGGTGTTCAGTTCCAAGGTAAGTACCCCGAATGTACTCCGGAAAACATCAAGCAGGTCTACGAGGCCTTGCCGTGGCTCCGGGAACAGGTTTCTGAGTTCGTCAGCGATCGGGCCAACTTCCTGGGAAACTCGTCTGCGAATTGCTGATCGTCGCCGAGAAGCAATTCGCATTGGCGATGAAGAGCCTCGGCGACGGGGAGGTGGGTCTTGAAGCCCACCTCCGTCAAGCAGAAAAGAGCGGAGTCGATGTCAGTGCCTACTACCCGCAATTCGAGATCCCGGAGGAACTCCAATACCTCTGGGGTTACTTCCTGTCCCTCAGCACCCACCGGCAAGGTGGGGGTATGGGGCCATCGGGTCTGGCGTTTACAGAGATTGAGGCTTGGGGTCGTTTCTACGGGATCGAATTGTCGCCGTGGGAATTGGGTGTCGTGCTCGATCTTGACACCTTGTGGTTGAAGGAGGCCTATCGTGCCCGACCTAGCCGAACTGAACCTCGTAATCAATAGCGTCCAAGCCGACGTGGCGGCTTTGAAGTTGAAGCAATTGGAGGAGCAGTCCAAGAAGACGGAAGGTGCGGCGCACAACCTTACCAGCGCCCACAAAGAGCAGGAATCCTTGTTGGAGAAACTACATGGCGGGTACACCAACCTGCTGGGGGTCCTCGGCTTGGCCGCTGGCGGCATTGAGGGGGTCCGGTTGGCCTACGAGGCCCTGCAAGCCTACGGCCATGAGGAGCAACTGGTGTTCCAGTTCACCGCCATCTTTCATTCAGCCGAAGCCGCCAAGGGTATGATCGAGAAGATGAACGAAGCCACATCGGGAACGGCTTTCAGTGGGGAGTCTTTGGCCCCCATGATTCAGAATCTAATGCGAGTGGGGTACAGCGCCAATGAGGCCCTGGACATGCTAACCTCCCTGATGAACATGGCGGCGGCCCGGGGAACGGGTATCAATGGGGTGGAGGATGTGACGCAGGCGTTGGTACGCATGAGTATGGCCGGTAAGGTCACCCAGATGGAATTGAGGGTGCTAAGAAACGCTGGCATAGACATCGTACATGACATTGCCAACGAGACAGGCACGACGTCCGAGATCATCACGAATAACATTGAGAAGGGGTTAATTTCTGTCAAGGCCATTATCGAGGCTGTAAAACAGAAATCAGATGAGCTCTACACAGGGATGGCGCAGAAGCAAGGGGGCACCTTGGAGGGGTTGTGGGCTCAGTGGAAGAATGAGGCGGAGTTAACCTTCGTCGAGGTCGGGAAGGCTTTAGATGAAGCGTTTAATATCAAGGGGGCGCTGGCGAATATGATCGGCTGGTTGAAGGAGTTCAAGGGGGAGGTACATCTCATCGCTAGTGATATTGTTGCTTGGGAACTGTCCCTGTCTAACGCATGGAAATGGCTGAACAGTATGAGCCCCATAGCCATTATTATTCGGTTGGCATTGGAAACCGCGGCGTTTGCTGTGGGTGTTATTGTGGCGTCTTCCCTTATATCCACGATGACTGAGGTGATGTGGACGTCAATGAAGTTCGCGGCAAACATGACTTTGGCTGCGGCGTCCACCAACGCCATGATGAATTTCTCGATCGCCATGCTGGTGGCACTAACGGCAGCAGGTAATCAAATCAACCACATTGAGGGGTTCCGCAAATCCATGTCGGACACCCTCAATTCGACGAATGAGGGATTCGCCAACGTGGTTATGTCCGCATTGGAGATGACCGGTCAGACGGACAATGCCCTGTATCGGGATGCCAAGGCCAATGTCAAGAATTCTCGCATTGAACAATACAACCCGCCCAATAGTAGCACGGCTCCTGTTAGCGGGGATGACTTGGCGGGAATGTTGAAACAGTACATGTCCAAACTCGCACCAGGAATTATGGGGGGTGTGTATGGATCGGACGACATGGCCAAACTCACCCAGCAGGCTAAGGATGCGGAAGATAGGGAGAGGGCTTTCAATCAGAAGCAGGGGGGCAGTAACCAGCACGCCGGTTCGCTTCCAGCCAAAGAAGCCTTAGAGGATATGGATAAGCAGATCCAACTCCAAAAAATGAGCAATAATGAAGGGGAGGTCGCCACGCAAATCTGGAAGTTCCAGAAATTGGAACTGGAGACCTACGGCACAGATCTCACTCACACCACCGCCGCCATGGACACCCTTACGAACAAATTGAAGGAGCTTCAAAAAGCCAAAGGGGATAAGTTGGTGTCAGACACCAACAAAGACTACGACCGGCAGTTAGAGTTGCTTACTTTGACCGCCGATCAGGCGGAGCGCCAACAACTGGACTGGAAGTTGATTGACGCCGGGGTTGATATGGCTGGGGATAATGTGGAAAAACTCCATGAGAAACTGGAACAACTCCAGGACGCCAAGGAGTTGAAGGCCATAGCGGACAGCATCGGGGAGTCCTTCGGCCGAGCGTTCGAGTCCGCCATCTTGGATGCCAAGAGCTTCGGTGACGTGTTCAAATCCTTGATGCGGGACATCGAACAGGAACTCCTGCATGAGATGGTCACCAAACAACTGGTCGCCAGCATCTCCGGAGGTTTGCAGAAATTGGTGGGTAGTGTGAATCTTGGCGGCACCAACTACGGCTCCCCAACCCTCGCCGCTGATTCAGCCAGTGGTGATGCCTACGCCGGTGCCATCGGGCACGCGACTGGCGGCATCATCGACAGCCCCACCTATTTCACCTACCACGGCCAGCGGCATGTCATGGGCGAGGCTGGCCCGGAAGAGATCCGCCCGCTGGGAAGCAAGGGTGGCAGCGGCACTACTATCCATATGACCGTAGTCACTCCAGATGCTGACTCCTTCCGTCGCAGTCGAGTCCAGGTTGCCAACGACATCAAACGAGGACTTCAATGAATTTCTCAGAAGAACGGTTCCCGGTAGACATCAGCATCGGCTCGGCCGGCGGGCCGGGGTTCCGCACAGATATTGTCACTACAGACAGCGGTGCGGAAGTCCGGGTCTCCCGCTGGTCCCGGCCCCGCCACCAATACGATGTGGCCTATGGCATTAAGTCCGTGGCCTTGTTTGCGGTCTTGAAAGCCTTCTACGTCGCCCGGGCTGGGGCCGCCTACGGGTTTCGCTACAAGGACTTCATGGATTTCACCTCCAACGCCGACGGCAACACGGCCCCCACCAACCTCGACCAAGCGATTGGGGTGGGGAACGGTATGCAAACCCTCTTCCAACTGCAAAAGTCGTACACCAGCGGGGCTGGGACCGTAGTCCGACCCATTACCAAGCCAGTGGCCGCGACCACGCTGGTGGCGAAGGACGGGGTCAACCAGACATCTGGCTGGTCGGTCAACACCACTAGCGGCATCATTACCTTCACCACCGCTCCGGCCAATGGGGTGGTGGTCGCGGCGGGGTTTGAATTTGACGTACCGGTTCGGTTCGACAAGTCGGTGGATGATGTGATGAAGTTCGGGTGGGATGATTACAATACGGTCTCTGCCCAAAGCATCCAACTGGTGGAGATCCTTGACCCGGTGCGGGTTGACTCGGCCTTGTACTACGGAGGGGCGGAGCAGATCACCCTGACCGCCAATTACCAACTGGCTGTGAGCAATGCCCGGGTGGTGGAGTTCACGCCGACCTCCGGTGGGTACGTAGTGAAACTCCCTGACCTGACGGCAGACGTGCCGTTTGGTGGTCCCCTGTTTGTTCTGGTGAATGTGAACAGCGGCGCCTACAGTATCACCCTGCAGGACTTTGCCGGGTCTGCCGTAGCAACCATCGGCGCCAACTCAGCGGTTACGATTTGGGTGGCGACGACGGATGGAACGACGAAAGCCTGGTTGCCATTATGATCACTTTGGACCGATATCTTGGCGGTGCGGCTCACACGGCGGTCACCACGACCGTCGTCTTGAATTTCTTGCAAGCCAAAGTTTGGCACCTGAACCCCACCGTTGCCGCTCAAGTCGTTCAGACGCCTCCACCGGCCCCTTTGCCTCTCGGGGGGCCGGTGGCTCTTCTCTGGAATGCCGGTTCTTATCCGGTCACTTTGAAAACCCCTGCCGGAGTATTCTTGGTCTACCTCGGGGTGGGCGAAGTGGCAGAAGTGTACCTGTTGAATGCGGCCGGTGAAGGAATTTGGTTTGCCCGTAAGGTGCGGACGTATTCATAGGAGGTCCGATGTCAGCCGCAGTGAAAAAGAGATTTGATGGAACACACACCCGGAGACTCGCGACCCTCATCACCATCGACCGGACAGACGGCATTTCCATGTACCTGACCGACCATGACTCCATCCTCATTGTCAACGGGTTTACGTTCCAGCCTGCGGGCGGGTTTTCTCCTTCAGCCCAGCAAGGCAAGGAAGGGATGGCGGCGTCCAATATGGAGATCCTCGGGGTGCTGGACGCCTCCTGTATCACCCATGAGGACCTGCGGGCCGGTCGGTACCTCGAGGCGAAGATCACGTATGAGACAGTTGACTGGTTGTATCCATGGGCGGGGTCCTTGGATCGCATGGTCTACTGGATCACAGACATCACATTCACCGGCACCTCTTGTACTGCTTCCCTTGCATCCATCCGCACCCAATTGAACCGACCTGCCGGCATGGTGTATACCAAGAACTGCTCAGCCCTTTTGGGGGACAGCAAGTGCCAAGTTGACATGACGTCTCGCGTCCATGTTGGCGCCGTGACGGTGGTTCGCAGCCAGGCCTCGATTGAAACCAACATGGCGCTGGCGAGTGATCTTTTGACCTATGGGCATCTGACCTGGCTGACCGGTGCAAACGTGGCGGCCCAATCCGAGGTGTCGTATCAGAAGACCCTCACCGATCACGGGACATACAACCTGATCAAGTTCTACAATCCGCCCGCGGCCCCTATTCAGGTCGGGGATATCTTCAGTGCCACGGAGGGTTGTGATTTCACTCCGGCGACCTGCAAGAACCGATTCAACAACCTCGTAAACTACCGAGGCGTCCCCTGGCTGCCGGGCAATGCTCAGATTGTGAGGCCAATCACGTGATCACACGGGAACAGATTATCGCCAAGGCCCGAGAGTACATTGGGACCCCATTCCGGCATCAGGCCCGACTGAAAGGTGTGGGGGTTGATTGCGGTGGCCTTATGGTGTGCGTGGTGAGGGATCTTAAGGGTTCTTCCTATGACTTCATTCAGTACCCGCGGCAGCCGGGAATGTGGTTGCTGGACCACCTACGGGCTGGGTATTACGAGATACCTGTTTCCGAGGCTGTGCCCGGGGACGCCGTTGTCTTTTGGATCAGGCACCCGGAGATCCCGGCTCACGTTGGCATTCTTTCAGACCGCGGCGTCATCCATTCGCACGATGGTATTCTCCGCGTGACGGAACAGTGCCTTGACGGCTTTTGGGAAGAGCGTAAGATGGCGGCTTTCGACCTGACAAAAGAGGTGTAGCATGGCGGTCATAGCATTGGCAGTTGTTGGTAATCTACTCGGCGTCGTAGCCGGTGAGGCCGCAACCGATCTGGTTATCGGAACCGTGCTTGGTGGGGCCATTGGTGGGATGGTCGGAGCGGTGGCTGGCTCTTACATCGACAGCAATTACCTCTTCCCTCCTCAAAAACAGGACCCTACCGGGGCGATGAAGTCCATGGCGGTGACAATGGGGTCGGACGGGTCGCCAGGAATGAAAATATTGGGCACGATCAAGATAGGTGGCGTTGTGATTTGGATGTCCGCAATTCGTAAGCATGTGGAGGATGCCTCATGAGCAAAGGTGGCGGGGATGCCCCGCAGGTAGTCGTGTACACCGCCGATGTGGCGATCTCCTTTTGTGAAGGACCCATTCACCGATTTGTCAAGGCTTGGTTCGACGAAACCCTGGTGTGGCAAAATGGTGGCCGGACCGACCCCAATATCCGGGGCGGTGTTGAGTACAGTCACCTTGGGGATGAGACACAGACAGCAGACTCGACCATTGAGGCGGAGAAGGGGGCAGGCAACGTCCCGGCGTTCCGGGGCCTCGCCTACATGGTGTTCAAGGACGTCAATTTGACAGCCTACGGCAATCGCATTCCGAATGTCACGGTGCTGATTGAGAAGACAGATGGCTACCCATCACTGGCGGAGGCCATCTCCGCCATCACGGGATACGGCGGGTTGGACAGTGAATACATAGATGTGGCGAAAGTCACCTCTACCACGTTGAGCGGTTATGCCATCTCTGGATTGCAGGCCCCAGGTGGGCTGGTGACGCCGCTAATGACGGCCTTCCTGATCGACGCCCAGGAGGTGGATGGGGTGCTGGTGTTCTTCAACCGCACCCAGCGTCGCACGGTCGTCGTGTCCGAAGGTGACCTCGGGGCTACATCGGAAGGATCAGACGCCACCCCGTCACTGACTTTGAAGGACACCTCGTCACTAGGCACACCCACCCGCCTCTATGTAAACTACCTTGATTCCACCTTGCATTACCAGCAAGGCACGCAGATGGCGAAGCGGGTCACCGCCCGCATCCCAAATGAAACCAGCGTTGACATTCCTGTCGCTATGATGCCAGCCTCAGCCCGAGCCATAGCCGATCGGCTGATCTGGTCCGCCTACCATGAACGAATGACGGCCCAGTTCAACCTACCGGCGACCTACGCCATCGCGGAAGCGGATTTGGTCTTGGTGCCCTACAAGGGGGCGACGTACAACGTCCGCGTCACTCAGGTGGATAAGGGGGCCAATTACATCTTGTCCGTCCAAGGGGTGGTGGAATCCTCTGCGGCGACCGGGGATGAGCCGGACGACCCGGTGGTGATTGTAGAGACTCCGCCGGAGCAGCAAGTGGTGGAAGTGTTGGACCCCACCGTCGTCATTGCAGATATTCCGTACGTCCGAACGCAGGAAATGTACACCTGTGGCGTCTACGTCGGTGCGTCCATCCCGACGGTCCTGGCTGACAGTTGGTCGGGTTCCCTCGCCCACGATCCGGTCTTCCGCGGCTCGGCCATCTACCTCTCCTATGATGGCGGCACCACCTACATCTACACTGGTATCTCCTTTGCCGCACCAGAACAGTCCCTCATCGGCAAAGCGGTGACCACCCTCACCGATGGGACCACCCGGATATCCTTTGACACTACGGATACGGTTACGGTCGTTCTTGGGGAGCCCACTCAATCTCTCGCCAGCACCACCGATTTGATGGTCACCGGGAACTATGTCAATATTGCCTACTTCGGCACCGGTGAAGTTCTTAGTTACGTCAACGCCACCCTGCAAACTCCATCCTATGGGGATACTGGCGGGCGCTACGTCCTTGATCGCCTCGCCCGGGGCCTGCGGAACACGGTGATGACTGGGCATGCCAGCAATGAATCCTTCCTGTGCTTCAATGGCGTGGTGAAGGTGGTTCCGATCGACCCCCGGTACATCGGATCGACACTGTACATCAAAGTGGTGCCGGCTGGTCAGGACCTGGACAGCGTCACTGGGCATAGTTTCACGTTCGAAAACAACATGAGCAGGCCATGGGCACCGGTCGATCTTGGCGTGACTCGGGTCCTACACTCCGGCACCGCCGGACGGTACGCCTGGGATGTGGGCGTGTCCTGGTCCGACCCCGACCCATCCTTGCACGCCATCTTCGGTACTCCGGGTGAGAATTACTCTGTCTACTCCGTCACGTTCTCCGACGCGACGTTTGATATCACCAGTGCCTCGTGGAGCAGCGGCAGCGGCGGCAAGGTGACGTTCACGACCACGGGTCAGCACCCGATGAACGCCGGCGAGGTGTTTGTGATTTCAGGTGCCACGCCTTCCGCCTACAACGGCACCTACACCGCGGACACCATCGCCGACTTTACGCACATCACCGCCACCAAGACCAGCGACCCAGGCACCTACTCCTCCGGAGCGACAGGGGTGTGGGGCGGCCCGGGGGTGGACTTTATCGGAGGGAACTACACGGTCATTAAGGATACGGTGCTGGTCATCCGAGCCACCCCCGATCAGATCGACGTGCCCTACACCATGGTCAGTGGGCACTACGCCGAGAATAGCCCGCTCTGCCGCAAGTTTGCCTGCCGCACCTTCAAGGTTAGTGTGAAGGCAATAGGAACTGGCGTTGGGGCGCCGCAACAGACGAGTCCAGTGGTGTCTTTCTGGGCACCTGACGTGTAATGCGAGGACGCCCTCCGGTTGTTCCGGAAGGAATTAAGCGTTCGGGAAGC
>Ga0265326_10000116_pt1 | contig 40741 bp, 49 predicted proteins | sample 41424metaG_FD_192439 | JGI IMG/M metagenome (GOLD analysis project Ga0265326, IMG submission 192439) | Rhizosphere microbial communities from Carex aquatilis grown in University of Washington, Seatle, WA, United States - 4-14-24 metaG | ecosystem: Host-associated > Plants > Roots > Rhizosphere... | reverse complement strand
TGCTGATTGTCCTCGACGCGTCCGACCCGTGTCTCGATCCGATCGACGGCTTCGGCGATGCGCTCGACGAGGCCGGTGACGATCGTCAGGTTCGTCGCCTGAGCGTGGGTGCGGTCCCCGAGCTGCTCCAGGCGCTTTTCGATCCGCGACGTCACCGCCTCGACAACAGCTAGGCGCTCACCGTCATCGTCGCGCTCCGCCGAGCGCGCCCGCGTCACCACCATGCGTGATCCTCGCGTTTAGAGTGAGATGAGGCGGACAGCCCGCAGCCGGGCCGGAAGCTCAGGGCGTCAGGATCGCCGTCTCGCGGTCGGCGGTGATGGCCTCCGCCGTGACGAGGGCGTCCATCCACGTCTTGACCTCCGATGAGGTGAGATCGACCGTCCCGGCGCTCAGCCCCTTGATGAGGCTGGCGCCCAGCGCGCCGGTCGTATCCGCCGCCGCGGCCTTCCAGATCGCCGCCTGCTCGTGCCCGTGCTGGTCGCGGTGATATAAGTGGGCGACGCGAGGCAGGAGACGGAGATAGGCGGCATGCCGCCGATCGACTGCGCGTGGGCGCCATTCGCAAAGATCATCAACCAAGGAAGCACAGCGAAGGAAAACGACCTGCTCACGGCAGCCTCCGCGCGCGTAGATAGCACCCGCCTGACACCGCGCCGGAGGTGATCGACGCCGATGCCAGGCAGTAGACCGTCGTAGACGATGTTACGTTGAACCTCGACGGCATCAGCACGAACGCCTGCTCCGTGGCCGTGTCGGTGGCCACGACCTGCGAGAAGGCGCGTCCGCTGGAGATGACCGAGGGCATCGACGTCGTGGTATTGACGCCGCCCGCCGCGGACTGGATCGTCCCGGTGGGCGTGACCGTCACGGTAGCGGTCACATCCCAATCGCCGGGCGTGAGCGTAACATTCGTGATGGGGGTAGCGCTGCCTGGGACGAAGACCCCGCTCGCGGCGTTGGAGACATACTCGCCCACGTAACCGGCCGGCGGATTCTGCCCCGACTGGGTGCCGCTCGTCCAATATGCCGTTCCGGTGGTCGTGTAGGTCTTCGGGTTGCTAGAACCTACGTCGCCGATGTCCGTCGTGTTGCCGACAAACGTGTTGTTCGCGCTGAGCACGCCGGATGAACCGGAGGCCAGGAGGATGCCGTCTTGCAGGTCTTCAAAGAAGTTGCTTGTGAACACGGTCCCCGGTGCCGCGCTGGCGATGAAGATGCCGACGTCGAGTCCGCTGTCCCCGTGGGGTCCGCGCCCCACCAGACCGGGTTAGCAGGGACTCCCTTGCCGCACGTCCACGAGCCAGTAAAGCGGACCAGTAGGTAGCCCACGGTCGAGCAGTACGCGCCATCGAACGCGGTGCTCAGCGATGTAGCCCCCGTACCGCCGCTGGCCACCGGCACTGGCACGGCGATGCCGGCGCCGAGGGCGTTTCCAGTGGTGCCGTTCCACGTCGGGATGTAGCCAGAGGTGGACGACCCCGGACCAGATAACACGGTGCTCGGCAGATCGGCCGTGACCAGCGACCGAAAGGTCGGCGTGGCGGCCGCGCCGGAGGACGGCCCGGCGAATACTGTGTTGGCGCTTTGCGTCTGGAGAGTGCCGGTTAGTGTCCCGCTCGTCGTCACCGGGGTACCCGAGACCGCAAAGACGCTGCTCGGCAAGTTCAGGCCAACGCTCGTGACCGTTCCGCCGCTTTGTGCTTTAGCTAGCGAGAACGCCATCAGAAAGATGATGCATGCAAGCGCGAGGATCCTCATCACGGACCTTCCTCAGTACAGTGGGGTTATGTAGATGGGCGTCGTTGCTGCCATTGCCGACCCTGTAGCCAGAGTCTTCGTAATATAATGACCCGGCCACCATAAGCGCCCCGCACCTGACCTGAATGAGACGATGCTGCGGTCGGCGAGACAGAGTACGTTGCCTGGGCAGCTACGTGGCTATGGATTCTAGGCAGGACAGCACTTTGTTCTCAGTTAATCAGGGAATCCACAGATGCTGAACGTTGTTGTAATGACCATGGTGTATAATGATGGCTCTAACTTACAGCGATGGATGCGGCATTATCAGCGGCATGTTAAGCATCTTTTGGTGATCGATCATGGTTCGGATGATGGGAGTACTGAAAACATTGCCCCGGCTGAACGTCTTCGACTCCCGCGCTCTCCATTTGACGATGCCGCTCGCGTTAATTTTGTAAATGATGTGCAGCGGTATTTTCTCCGACATTTTGACGCTGTGATTTATACCGATTCCGACGAATTGATTGTCCCCGATCCGCATGTTTTTACGACTATCACGGAATACGTCAGCTCGATGAGCAGCCCTTTCAGTCGCCCCGTTGGTTTTAATATCGTTCATCAACGCGAAAAGGAGCCTGCACTCGATCCGGCTCGTCCCATATTATCTCAGCGTACGGCGTTCGAATTTCGATCGCCCATGTGCAAGCCGGTGATCGTAAGAGAGCCGACGCGCTGGTCCGAAGGTTTCCATGCTAGCGATAAGCCGGTTCACGCTGATCCGGCATTATGGCTTTTTCACACAAAATGGGCCGACTACGAAATCGCAATTAATCGGCTGCGATTCACCAGGAATATGGCTTGGTCCGATCACGCTTTGACCGCGGGGTGGGGCGCACATCAGCGCCAGTCGGAAGAGGCTCATACCCGCGAACGATTTTACGAACCCAACGCCGCACTCAAAAAGCAAGGACGTTTAGCATATCTTCCAGCCCATGCGGAAGCCAATCGCTTCAATAGAGAGCTCGTGCTGGATGAATCTGGATTTTGGGTTGTGCCGTTCTTTGTGGGACGTATTTTTGCATCATTGCCGTATATGCACGATCTAATATAGCGGTGATGATGGCGGATCACATCTTGCGTCACAATCTCTGCACTTGCAGCTCGCCGCCGGCTCGGATGGAACCGCCACCGAACACGGCATTAATCATCAAATAAACAGTCGTCGAGACCGTGAATGTCATCACCGCCTGCCCAGCATCGACCGGACTGCTGCTGCCAGCGGTGTTTCGGAGCTGTCCGGTCGTTCCCACAGGCAAGACCCCGCTTGTTGTGCCAAATCCGCCGGCTATACTTGTTGCTGTCGTCGTTCCGACTGCGACACTTCCCCATATTAACCAAGTTCCCGGGCTTACTGTCATACTGAGAATATTGGTTGTCACGGCACTGCTTATGAAAGGTCCTGACGCGACAGCAACGGAGCTCTGGTAGTGACCATTAGTAAAGGTCGTATTGCCATTGATAATTTTGTAATAATCAGTTTGACTCCACGTTCCAGCATAGCAAGGGGGCGTCATCACGCCGATGCCCGAGATTTTGACGATATTGGAGTTACTGGCAGTCCCGACCGTGATTGCCGGGCCGGTTCCGCTGAAATTGACGTCGATAATGTTGTTTGCCACCACATCGCCAGGTGTGCTGGAAATGAGAATCCCGGTCGCCGCGGGGAATCCGCTAACCGGGTTTCCGTTGACATATCCCTTCACGATGTTACCGCTGGCCTGGGTGTTCATGTTTATGACAACGCCCGTGACCGAACCATAAAAACTGCAATTCGAGTCGAATTTATTGTTGCTCCCAGATATATTTACTGGCGCGCTATAGGCGCCTTCGAACTGGCAGGCAGCGAAAGTGTTGTTGCTCCCTGGGCGACAGTTGAGGGCATACCGTGAGCGGATCGTGGCGAACCCTGCCGTAGAATGGCGCGTCCATGGATGCAAATTAAACCAATAAAGGTCGCTGCCGGAATCCGCGTATAATCCGTCATAGGCGTTATTCGCACTGCGGCTGGAATCAACGATGTAACAGAAGTTAACGTTTCCGTCAGTCGGACCGCCGTCCCACCATCCGTGCTGCCCGCACGTGTCGATTGAAATATTCTCCCAGTACGCCGATGAGAACAATTCGAACCCTTGGGTGTGGGTCGGATCGTGCTGTGCGCTCCACGCATGACGAATGCCGCACCCAGCAACGTTGCAAATGTAGAGATCTTTCATCAATGGGGCGTTGCCGAAGATCGCTATACCATGCCCCGAGACGTTTCCGGCACCGTTGTTCCAATTGCCATCCAGGCACAGTCGCTGGAGGGAATATCGAACGGGAGGATTAACGGGATTGAGGGTGCCCCAATTTAAATTGCTGTTGACGCCATAAATTAGATCGGTATTCGATCCCACGATCTGCCGAATGATCGTTCCTGCTATTGGCGGCGTGAATGACGTATCGTTGGCTCCCATCGGTAGCCCGGTTCCCATCCAGTTCGTGCCACTATAGACAACTAACTGTGATACCATATAGGTCTTGGCCGAGAACAAGACCATCATGTTCCCGTGCGCACGCGCCCAGGTGTCCGCCGCCTGTATAGCGGCTGTATCATCGGTCGATCCGTCACCTTTCGCGCCGAAGTTCTCAGGGGTGACATATGTTGCAGTCAGCAGATTGCTGTCCATTGGATTAATAACTCCAACATTGAGTTGACGAGATACATAACACTGTAGTGGACCCACCAACGGCGACGATGACGGGATTGTTCGTGCCGAAACTCTCGATCTGAGCGCCGGACGGCGGATAGAAGTTCAGTACGTTGGCGCCACGATTAAGCACTCGGACCGGAATATTGGTCGCAGCGCTATCGATCACCCCGGTGCCCGACGCTACCGTGTTGATCACATTGACACTCGCCGTGAGAGCTGCGGCTGTTCCCTGTGTCGACCCCGTCGCCACAACACCGGACGAAACCGATGTAGGAAGATCGGCGGTGGTCAAAGACCGAAAGGTCGGCGCAGCGGCCGCGCCTGAAGACGGTCCGGCAAATACTGTGTTGGCGCTTTGCGTCTGAAGAGTGCCGGTCAGTACACCGCTGGTCGTGACAGGAGTACCAGAGACAGCAAAAATACTGCTCGGCAAGTTCAGGCCGACACTCGTGACTGAACCGCCTCCACCGCCGCCGGAGCCGCAAGGACTTCCGGTATCGGCTAAGATATGTCCGGCCCCAAATTCGACGCAGTTGCCGTTGGTGGTCGAGCCGGAAACCGTATAGACGGGGTTCGATCCTATCTCCAATGTAGTTCCGTCCCACGTCAAAGCCCCGTCCGTCACCAATTTCGTGCCGTCGTAGTAAGCGACTCCGTTCGTCGTTTGTGAGGTGGCATTCGTGCCGCCATGAGCCGTGTCGATCGGAACACCGTTCCAGGTGCCGGAACCGATGGTGCCAACGGTTGTCAGGCTGGAACTTCCGGCGAGAGGGGAGAACAAGCTCGTCAAGGCTGCGCCGCCTTGCTTGAGCGTTGAGGCATCGACCGTCCCGGCGCCCGTGATATCGTGATTCCCCATCACGATACCACCGCTCATTGTCCCGCCGGCTAATGGCAGATACGCTGTTATGGTTATTCCGTTTAATGTAGGATTGATCAAGTTCAAGTTGACCGAGCATCCGTTAATGGCGTCGATCTTAGCGGCAAAAAATTGCTTCCATTGCGAAACAATCGCGCCAAAGACACTGCCGCCGCCCGATATCGGCGGTGACTGGTTCTGTGGGCAGCCGCTTTGGGCATTTGCTGTAGACGCAATACCCAGCAACACAATCATGACAAGAAATCGCATGATATGTTCTTTTCGACTATGATCGTTTGACGCAGCGCATCTGCGTTCCGCATAATGCGCCTAAGGCATACGGCGCTAGGCGTGAAGATCAGACCGTCAGGCTGACAATGCTCGCCGGAAGTTCGGTCGCGCTCAGGGGGTTGCCATCGGCGATCAGATCGCAGGCGGCGACATAAGCGGCGATAGCTCCCGCAACCACCTTGTACTGATCGATCGTCAGCGTATGCCATCCTCCGTCCGCGTCCTTGAGCGGATAGCTCGTCGCGCCGCCAGGGAAAGTGCCGGTCGCAGCGATCGTCGTCACCACTGCGCTGAGTTTCTGCTGCGTCACCCGATCGGTCGGAAACAGTGTTGCGGCCAGCGCTACGCTACCGGACAGAGCCACAATTAGACCGCCGATCGCCGCCCCCCGCGCTTGCTGCGCCAATGTCGGCGACGGAGGGGAGGGGGGAGCATCAAATATCCACGTTTGGCCGTTTAAAGTCGCGGACCATCCATCTTGCGGTTGGGGCGAAATACGGCTGACATCTGTCGTCCACTGCATCGGCGGGGCGACAGGAAACATAGCTGCGGAAAGTTGGCAGATTTTGCCGTTGGCCACCAGAGCGAACAATGCCATGTTTACCACCACACGTTAATTTGGCCGTTGGCTCCATCGCCACCGGGGGACCCACCGCCACTGGCGTTTCCGGATGATCCGTTACCGCCGACGCCGGGATAATTTCCCGGATGACCTTCCGCACTATTATTCGGCGAAGGAGGTGGTCCCTTATAGGAAGACCCGCCTATTCCACCGAGATAAGAACCGTCGCCAATGGAATAACTGAAACCGCCATCTACACCGGAGCACTGAATTTGACCACCAACGGCATTGCCCCCTAAGGCAGGAATGCTACCATTGCCGACGCCCCCCATGCCGCCAGTCGCTGTCGCAAGCGATCCTAGCGAAGTGGCCGTGCCATTTGCTCCGTTTCCCCCGAAAGCCGAACCGCCAGTCCCGCCGAGACCAATAGTGATTGTGAATGTGCTTCTTGGCGTACAAGTGAAAAGTCCATAGAAATAACCACCACCACCGCCACCGGTCCCCCCCACCGCTATATTGCTAGTTGCACCGCCGCCACCGCCGCCACCTCCCCATCCTTCAGCATAAAAGTATGGCAGCGGGGGGGTGAATGTTCCGCTAGCTGTAAATATTAGCGAGCCATGTTGGGGAAATGTTTCCCAATTTGCTCCGCCGGTATCTGGATCGGACAAATTATTGTCGATTGTGGACACCCAGTAAACGCCGGCATATGTTGCGGAGGCGACAACAGCGCCGTTGGGATAGCCGCCGATTGTGATTTGGAATGCGCTGTCGTAAGCAACGGGAGCACCCCCAGCTTGCACCCATTGCAGCCATGCCGAGCAGATATAGAATATCCCGAGAAAATCTTGCCACCGAGGTGGGATGCCGCCCGCGCTCGGGTTGGTGGCATTGATGATCCCCCATCCCTCGTTCCATGATGCGAACCCATTGGGTTGCGCGGCCGTGGGGATTGGAACCGTCGCATTCGAAAGATTGCCCGAGGCAAATGGTGCTGGAATTTTGTAGGGGATACTACTTGCGTCCATGATTTTTCCCTATGACGGAAACAAAAAGAGCGCCCGAACGCCAGTTGGTGTTGGGAACACTCCTGAATTTTCGAGAATGGCGACTTCAAAAGGCTGGAGCGGAAACGAAAAGGTGTAGGTCATCGTCATGTCTTGATTGTCCTGCACCCAGCAATTCCCTCGATTAGGAAACAGGTTGAGCAGAATTTGATTAATCTCCGGAACCGAGTCGCCAGTAATGTTCGCCGCAGCTTTGGCGAGGATCAATAGTCGATAGGATTGGTTTGTGAGCGTAAAATTTACGGTGGTATTCTCGCCGTTATAGAAGATGCCGAAGCCGAATGGATTACCGCTCGCCTCGCTGGTGTCGTTGTTGCTGAAACCAAGAAACGGTCCCGCATTTCCGGTGACCACACGCCCCACCCCGACAATTCTGCCCCATACATCAAGGCCGTAGCCGATGGTGCTGGTGGGGTCGATGGACGTATTGTTGGGATCGAGCGCGTTCCAGATCAGGCTATAGAACTGCTCGAACAAATAATCCGGGTTGATCGCCTGCCCAAAAGAAGCAACCAACGCATCCGTGACCGGATCGCTGTCATATTGCGAAATGACCGTTTGGCTTAACTGCTGCATCAGACCAGGATCAGCGCGATATTTGCCGCCGATATGCCGGGCGACTGATTGATGTCCACCGTCACGTCATTGACGAGTGTCGTCCCGGTCATGAGTTCGCTCGAAACAGTCTGCGAAATCGAGACGGTCCAACTCGTTCCCGAGCCCGATACGATTGTCGTGCCGTTGGCGATGACGCCTGACGCGTCCTGCAAAAGCTGGCCGGCTGCAATTGTTCCGGTCACGCCGGAGACTGTCAGTGTTGTGCCGGCAATCGAACCGGTGAACTGCGCATCCGCACCGTTAAGTCCGAGCTGGATATCGACGATCTGCGCCCAGCTTCCAAGGGCCATGATGCCCGGGTAATAGCGGCTGGCAAATACCGTCGAGCCTATCTTGGCGCGTGTCCCGCCGTCCAAGCCGGCGAACGCCGCGATGATCGCATTCTGAACGAGTTGCAGCGCATTAGACGGGATGCCGGCATTGTTTTTCAGGACCACGACCGCGACAAACGCCACAACCTGCGCAGTTTCAAACATGACCGTGTAGGTCGGTGCTGGCGGGGCGTAAAGCGGGTTCGGATCAGTGACGATGACGCTTGTATTGCCCGAGGTGTACCAGGGAGCGCCGGGCATCTTGCCCTGCCACGCCGCAAGCGCCACAGCGGCAGACGATCCCCCAAGAACGCAGACATAGGTCGCGTGCGCATTGAGTGTCACACCGCCGATGGTCTGGGGTGAGTTGCTGTCGTTGGCGAAGCAGTAAAGATCAATCACGCCTGGCACAGCAGCCACATTGGCATAGATCGAATTGATCGGCCCTTGCGAATTCTTCCCCGTTGACTGCGACCGCCGCGCCTCGAATTGCGAGGGCGATTCAACCAAACTCCCCAAAACCGCATCACCGGTCGGCGTGAGGCTGTCGAGGCCGAAGACGGACTGAAAGCTTGTGAAACTGACAGGTCCCGTCGTTGGGCCGTTGACGGCGCAGGCGAAATTGAGCGTGACCGAGCCGCCCGAGGGTATGGTCCCCTCACCCTGGCTTAGCCATTGATTGCCGGCCTGATCCGTTGCCAGCAACCCGATCGGGATTTGCACACCCTGTAACCCGCTGCAGAGAACCGGCTGCACGGTTGGCTCGCCAGCGATGCGAGAAATGAAATAGATGCGCCCGATCGCATCCTGCATCCGACCGGAATTGAAAGCGGGATCGACCTGGTTACAGAACCATAGGAACATCGCGAAATTGTCGCCGATGACGGCAGTTTCGGACGTCGTGAGCTGGCCCTGCGGCGTCGGGTTGGTCTGCGAGCCGCCTGCCGTGGTGAAATTGAGCGTGCCTTGTGAGGCGAAAGCCTGCTGCCAGTCGGCTTGAACGCCGGCAAGTATCGCCGCCTCAGTCGGCGCCACGAAGCCATTTGGTCCGAAGCTCGGGAAGGGCACATTGGTTGTGGGCGGCGGTGATCCCATACGTCAATCCATCACGGCAGCGGCATTCACGTACCAGGGCGGCGACGAGTTCGCGGCCGCGTTCAGCGACACGGCAAACTGACCAGTGGTCTGCGCAGTCCCTGTCACCGAGCCGACGAGCAATCGCCCGGTGAATGATTTGAAGGTACAGACAGCGGTTGCCACGCCAGGAACCGTCAGAGCCGCCTGAACAAACTGCGCCTTGAGAAATTCGGCTGGCGGCCGTTTCCCGAGAATTTGCTCGAAGTACGGCATACCCTGCGTCGTGTCGTACCAGAGTTCGCCCCGAAACAGCCGGATCGCCGACGCTACGTCCTGCGCGAGCGCATAGAGCGGACGCAACGCCGGCGTCACCGGGGCTGCGTCATAGGCCGTCGCGATGTTGCCCGCCGCATTGAGCGTCAGGCCCCATCCCGCGGTGAGCAGAAGGGTATTCATAAGCGAGACATCCAGCCTATGAGCAAGAGCACTGGCGCATTGAAGCGCCAGACGCCGTGAGCGCCATCAAGGAAGTCATGAACCTCAAGAACTATACGCAGCGGGACTTGGCGGCTCTGCTCGGCTCAGCGTCCCGCGCTTCTGAAATCCTGAGCGGGAAGCGAAGCATCACGATGGAGCAAGCGCGCCTCTTGTTTCGTCAGTGGCATATTCCGGCCGAGAGCCTTATCGGCGCCGGCCCCTCCACAAATCGTGCGCCGCCCTGAGCGTGGATCAATCGATTATCACTAAACTGGCGGCCCGGTATCATCGGACCCATGCGTCACGTCACTGTGAAGGTGCGTGTCAAGATCGTGCCCGGCCTTAGTGATCACGTCGCCTGACATGTTGATCAGCGCGCCGTTGATGTGCCAGCCATCCGCATCGGTCGTCAGCACGTTGCCATTCTTGTCGGCGATCTTGAGCCCGGTCGCCGTGAAAGAGAAATATTGCGTCGGCGTGCCGGCGCTGATGCAGCCGAGGCACATTCCGTCCGAGTAATTGTTTCGTCGCGCGGAACCGGGATTTGATTGCTGCCCAGTCTTGAGAGCGCTCGATATGTCGGTTTCGGCTGCCGCAAAAATGACCAGATCGCCGATGACGGGATCGACGATGACTGCATTGGAACCGCCTTGCAGTCGCAGATAAGGCACCCCATAGACGGTCTGATGAGGCACCGGCTGCCCGGCACCGGTCACTTCGTTTACGAGAGGCAGTACATCGATTGTCTTGATCGGTTCTGCTGAACCGTATTCAACGATATTGGACGTTCCGACAATTTTAGCTACCGTTATGGTGTGGCGCTGATTTATAAGGCGCTGGACGAGGTTCACTTGCGCGTTGAACTGGTGATCGCTATCGCCAGGCGTCGCTACGCCCTGATAAGCATAATTAGCGGAACCGGTCATGATCCCGGCGTTGTGTTGCGGACCGCGACAATCGACGTTTCCCAGGGACCATCAGCTAGCTGCGCTGAAATATCGTGCGTAATTGTCGAAATCGGCCAGGTTCCGTTCGCGGCCTTAAGCTGGCTCTCCACCTGAATTTCATGGCCCACCGATAGCGATGCATGCGGGTCAAACAGCGTGCGTACCCGGATTAACCTCTGCTGAAATTCGGGGTAGCCGATCATTCCCGTCTGAGGGGAAATCAGTGGGGTATTGCCGCCAGTCCGATTGCCATTCTGGGGCCAGATCGCGTAGACGCTCTTGGCGGAATCCAGATAGCCGACCGCGCCCATCGCTGCGGTTATCGCCTTCACCTGATCCCACGCCGAACCGTGAAAATAGGGGTTTGAGAGGATCGCGGAAACACCGTTATTTTCGAGGACAAATTTGGTTGGTTTCAATGCCGCGGTGAGCGCGGTCACGCCATTTGTCGGACCGCTGAAGGTCGTTGGATTGGCTGGCGTGAGTTGGATGCCGTATGCGGGGTTGAGCACGATGACGAGCGGCATTTCAGGCTGGTTCGCGCGCGGGTAGGCTTGGACGATTTCTCCAGTGAAGATCGTCGTCAGACCGTTCACGGAATCGCCAGCCTGGATGGCGACGTAATTACCGCGGCTTCCCCATATGAGCCCTGCAATGCTGAGTTGGTTGATCGTATCTAGGCTCAGACCCCATACTTGAACGATAGCTAGACCCGGAAACGGCGCTGAAGCGGCCTGAATTTGCACGACGCACCGCAGGCTATTGTAGGGTTGTGTCCCTGCGTTGCCGATCGGCCCGAGAGTTAAAGTGTTCGAGCCGGAATTACCGAAGGAGCCGGTGCCGAGCTGGATAACAAGCGATATGATCCGCGCGACAAATGACCCACTGGCCTGCGTCGGCGCGGTTACGGTCGTCGGCGTCGGGGGCGTTTGTGCTGTCGGTGCCTGGGCCGTGACATTGACATCGGGCAGCGTGCCCAGGTCGACGACACCGGAAGACGAGCCCATTTTACTGATCGAACCAATAGGTTAAAAGATATCGCGTGCCGAGACCGGCAATCGTTGGGTCGGTATCACCTTCGGTGTCCTCGATCGCGATCTCGCCGACGAAACCGAAATACGAGTTCTGCACGACACCCACCCCGTTACGCACGAGGCATCCGCCGATGATCAGTGTGTCATTGAGAAATAAGTCGAGGAAGAAGACCGTCGTCTCAACATACGCGGGCGGGTCGGTCGGGATCGAGCCGGCCGGCGTCACCGGCACCCAGATGTTCTTGGCGTAGATGTTGATTTGGCAAGCTTGCTGATTCAGCGTCACGTTGAGGGTTTGTGAAGCCACTGGCTGGCTTGGGATGATTTGCGAGACTGCGGCCATCAGGTTGTTGGCCCCTTATAGAAGGCCGATGTCTCGTTGAGATTTTGCGTCGCAGGCGGCGCGAGATTGAAGAACTGATAATTCGAATTCGTCTGCGCCTGCGACGTGGTGATCGTGGTCTGCGGCCCCACACCGGACGGCGAGGCTGTCTGCGATGTCAGCGCGGCGCCTGGCTGCTGGATGCCATTTTGCTGAGGCGCCGCGCCATTGACCGATGCCGTATTCGACAATGCGGCGCTTGTGATGAGCCGGACTTCTTCGAGGTCGATCTCAACGAGGATTAGTGTGACGCCGTTCTTCGCTGTGCGGCGGTAACTGACGTGAACCGGGTTTGCGTTAAGGTAGGGTATCTCCGGCGTAATGATCGTGACAAGATCAAGCGTCGCGCACACCTGCTCGGCCTGATTGAGAAAGGCCGATCGCGTTCCGGCATCACCGCCGACAAGGAACCCCACCTTCGCAATAAAAGGCTGCTGCACCTTGTTGTAGCTGGCGAACGCGCCTTGCTCTTGTTGGTAATTGGAGATGCGATAGTCGTGCGCGTAATCGAGCGTGGCAAAGGATGATGCGACTAGCGTTGGCGTGCCGTCCTGACTGAACAAGCCCCACTGTGGCGGGCTAGCATTCGACAGCACGGATGCGAAAGGGGAGCCCATCAGCGATTACCGTTGCCGCTATCGCCAAGCAGCCCACTTACCGTGATGGACGCCCTATGAGAGCGTTGACCTTGCATGGCCATCTTTCTCATCACCGCGACCCGCGAGCCTTCGCTCGTCGAAAAGGCAATCATCGATTTCCTGCTCGCCGCGTTCTCGAAAGGTGAACGCGCGAACCTGTCCAAGGCAGAACGAAATGCGTTGGCAACCATATCGAAAGCCATTGTCGCCGAATATCGTGCACGCGTCGTGAAAGCGAGGGCTTAACCATGAGCAAGGCAGCATTCGACAAGATCGCCGAAGGGCTGAGCGAAGCCCTGGAAATCGCGCGGGGAACCGCAGCGCCGCGGCGGTTGCATGTGCCGCCGAAAATCGATGTGCGTAGTATCCGCAACAAGGCGGAGATGACGCAGGATCATTTCGCCTCGGCGTGTCGACGAAGTATTCAACGGTCCGGCGGATAGCAGCTCCAATCTCATGACCGGCCTACCGCCTCCACTCCCCGGTAACGATCATCGTTGAAGGTTGAAGGCAGAAAGGAAGAGGCTCTATGCGTTTCATGTCCCATCGGGAAATTCTTGGACGGCTAATTGCGATCGTAATCGCAATCTCAAATATCGACGTTGCCGAGGCTCAAAATAGCGTCCCGGCCGGAATGCCTGAATGCTACGACCCTCGTTCGGCCACTTGTACCGCTCGCATCGCACCTTGTTGGTCGGATTATGAAGTCGTCAAAAAGGCTTGCAAAAATGGGACGTGCAGTTTGGCGCTCGTCGCGCGCGTAACGGCAGATTGGAATCGCGCGCTAATGACCTGCACGCATACTGGACTCCCCTGAGCCGGGTTTTACTGTTGCCCCGTGTTAATCTGGCTCGTCAGAAGCTGGCTTTGCAGCGCAGCGTTGATCGCTTCGCCGATCTTATAGCCATCGCTGCCTGGTGCGACCGTAACGTGGATGCCGCCGTTCAGCGCGATATCATTGTTCGTAGCATGCGTTGTGCTTGTACTTCCGCCAGCCTGCGCCGCTTGGATAGAGCGGAGATGAGCGGCATTGACGCCCACATTAGCGTTAGCGAACTCCGAGACAACGCTATTCACCATGTCTTTCGACGGCCCACGAATTCCTACCTCATTGCGGATCATTGCGGCTGTAACGGCCGAAAGCGTAGCGGCATCGTGAAGATTGAGCGGCTGGTCAGGCGCAAATCCTGTCTGCTGTGCCGCCTCGGCTATTAATCGCTCGGTATTGTTTTCAAAGGGAGGCGCCCAGCGCGTGATGATCCCACGCAACGTGTTGAGCCCATGGCGATCCTGATATGTTTGCAAGAGGCTCGCCGTCGCCTGTGCCCCGGCTTGCGGCGTGGCGAAAGACTTAAATCCGCCGCCAACCGGGCCGGCAGTGAGCCCCGGACGTCGCAAGCCGCCAAAATTGTTGATGGCCAATTCTGTCCCACTCTGCCCGGTATCTGGCGGCATCGGGATAGCGGGCACATCACCTTGCGGCGCAGCATGTAAGCTAACAGGTCCCGCCGGGGATGCCACCTGACCGCCAAGCCATGTCGGCGCGTTTCGCTGCCACCAGTTTCGTGTGTCATTTGGCGCGGCGCCTTCGCTAGTCGCAGCATCTCGCGGCGGCGGCACGGCCGAAACACTACTCGGTGCCGAGCGTCCTCCGACCCATGTCGGCGCGTTTCGCTGCCACCAGTTTCGTGTGTCGGCCGGAGACGACTGCCCTTGGATCGTAGAGGACTGTCCTCCAGTCGCGGCATCTCCTGCATGTAGCGCCGCAACGATTGCCGGACCTCCCGGCAAAAGCATTAGAAGCGCATCACGGCCGATTGAAGCTCCCTGTTTCCCGGTCAACCGGTCCAGAATACTAGCCAGAAGATTGTCAAAGCGGCTCAGTGCGGGATCGATTTCCTCGCCGATTCGGCGTTCAAGGCTTTGCCACGCCACGTCAAGATTGGCCTGTGCCTGCGTCAGGTCGCGAGCAGCTTGGCTTTGCCCTTCCGTCGCTGAGCGCTGCCGCTCTAGCTGTATCTGCTCTTGCAAGCCCGCGATGCCGAGATTATGCAGCGCGAGCGCTAAGGCCGCACTCTGACCGATCATTTCTCCCATGCCGATGGCGACATCGCCCGTCACGGAATGAAAATTCTGCGCTATCGCCTCAAGGACTTTCTCAGGGCTGTCATTGAACGTATTCACCCCGGGCGCGAAGCGCGCGATCGTCGCCAAATTCTGAGCGGCACCAGTATCGCCCTGCTGAGCCCTAACCTGCATTCCCCGTAATTGTGATAGCCATCCCTGCGTCTCGGCTTCCGGCACATTGCCGCCGTGCAGCAGCGCTTGACTGATCGCGGTATATTGCTGGATGGGAACGCCGGCCGCGGCCGCGCCAACACTCGCGCCGAATAAGTTACGCGCTGTCTCGGTTGCCGAGTTTCGTACTTTGTCGAGCGCTACAAAGGCCGCCACAGCCGTCAGTCCGGCGACGCCCATTGCCCTAAGACCCGCGGCCCCCTGGAGAGCGCCAGCCTCGACCTCCGCTCCTGTACGTCGCCCCTGTTGACCCAGAACGTGAAGTTGCATTCCCGACTGTTCAGCGGATTTGACCACTGTGGCATAGTTGCGTTGTGCAACCGTAAGCGCCTGTCCGGTTTGCTGACTTTGGCGCGAAAGCGCAGCTAGATTCTTTTGTGGCGTCGCGGTGACAGTCGCCAATCTTTCGAAATGCTGACGAAGGCTCCCAAGCGGGGATTCAAGCGCTCGAAAAAAGGTCACTATTCCGTGACCTGACTGTTGAATATTTTGATTGGCGCGATGAGCGCTTTCCTCCATGCGCCGTAGATCGTTCGCTAATTTGCGCTGTCCCTCGGTGAACTGCGAGGGATCAAGGCTGAGCGAGACGACAAGCTGATCGATAATCGTCGGCATGCGCTATTCCTCGCGCCTATTTCGGTGCGAGCGTTATACAGACGCACCGGCACCAATCTTTCGCGTGGCATTCACCTTCGCAAGGATGTCCGCTTGGTGGCGGCTCAAGATACGAGAACACCTTGCCGGCGTTATTGAGGGCAATATCACATGCGATCATAGGCGCTGGAACAGCCCATCGATATTTCGTAAGACCTAAAGAGACCGCCTGCTTGCGTCTGAATTCAGCCGTCTGCGCAAAGCGGCGTCGCATCCGGCGGTTATAGTCATCCTCATCGCGTGCTTTTGGAATATTCGACGATCCGCGGGCATTAGGCCCTCGAAATGTCTCAAGCTCTGGGTATCCTTCCGGCGTCCGAACCGTAGGGATGCCATATTCTGGCAGTGTTACACTTTGCATAGATAGCGCTAGATGTTGATCGGCCATTGGGCGGGAAGTGTGGGCTCAGTGAATCCCGGAAGCGCCATTGCGGATGACCCCCGCCATCGCCATGTTAGACGTATCGCCGGCCTATCTCCCCTGGGCGCTGGCGGCTGAGAGGCACCACAAGCGTAGCCATCTGAATGGCAGCGCACCCTCCCGCCTAATTCGGGCAAAGGAAGGGTTCCGGTGAACGGTTCTCTCATGCAAAATGAAACATATATTGCTGCTGGAAGACGATTCTGGCGTAGTTGAGCTGTTATCGTCGCTCTTGCAAGAGGCGGGTTATTATGTCTCCACCACGGCACGGGTGGCTGATGCAAAAGAAATGCTTGAACGATCTAAGGTAGACCTGTTCATCGCCGACATACTGCTTCCTGACGGAACGGCATTTCCAGCGATAGATGAGGCAAAAAGGCGGAACATCCCATACCTCTTGATGACTGGGAGTTTCCCTCACATGGCCCAACTAGAGGCTAACGGTGAATTCCATCTAGTAAAGCCCTTCAGGCTCGCGGACTTCACAGAATCAATTGTAGCCCGCATCGGGCCTGGCGACGGCCATAATTGAGGCGCGCTTCGGCTCATCACGCGCGAGGCGGCGGCGAGTCCTTACGCCGCCCCTTAGGTGCCCTTCTCGCCGCGTTTCGGCTTCTCGGCCGGTTTCGATCGCGCGACCTGATCGAACAGGCTGTCAACCGCCTCGCCGGGTTCCTCCGCACCGACCTCGCGCGCCGTCTTAAGGAAGCGCTTGTACTGTTCCGGGTTGTCGGGCTTGGGGGCTGGTTTTCGTGGCATGCTCAGATGATAGCACAGCTTCGCGGTATTTGACTCTTTGCGCGTTTTGGTTTTGCTAGAGTGCATGGATGCACTCAACCGACCTAAGCCATACGGATATATAGCATATATCGATGAGGCCGGCGACGACGGCCTTTACAGCGCTATGAAGCCGGACTCTCAAGGTGGAGCATCCGAATGGATGGTGATGTCCGCAGTGGTCGTGCGCGCGGAGAATGAGACCACGACGGTCAAATGGGCCAAGGACATCATTCGCGACATCGATCAGCACCAGATGACGCATTTGCATTTCAGTAAATTGCGTGAGGACAAAAAATCGATTGTGTGCAACGCCGTAGCGAACCTGCCGCTCCGATCGTTCACCGTTCTGTCGCACAAGAAAAATATGAAAAACCATCGCAACCTTGCGGCAGAGAAAGCGAGGGTCAATCGCACGGCGTGGTTTTTTTGCTGGATGTCCAGGTTACTGTTAGAGCGGGTAACGGCCTACTGCGAGTACCGTTCGATGAATGATTATCAAGAACTTAGAAAAGTTCGAATAGAATTTTCAGAGCGCGGCGGAGTCAACATTGACGATATCAAAGCATATTATCGCTACCTGTCTCAGCAAAGCGAACTTAATATGCTATATTTAGACCTTTACCAGCCCGCTTGGCCGGTGGTGGATATCGATCAGTTTTTTATTTATCCGAATAGAATGCGGGCGGGGTTACAACTTGCTGATGCCGTATCGAGTTCATTTTACCACGCTGTCGAGCGCACCAACGAGGGCCTAGTCAGACCTCAGTTTGCCAAGCTCCTGCATAAAACCGTCTGCATCAACCCGAAGACGGCGCTTCGATACGGCTTCGGATTGAAAGTGATGCCGACATGGATTCCGTCGCGTCTGCCGCCCGATCAGGCGGATATCTTGAACCATTATCTCGACGGATAAGGAGGGCGGCGAGCCCCCGGACCCTCTTTTCATCGGCGGTGTTCTAGCCCGCTCCCAGAGAAGGCATCCATCCGACTGCCACGTTTCCGCAACAAGGGCACTCCGGCGTTGCTCGCAAATCCGATTCTATGAAGATTCGCGATCAGAATCAATCATATACGGGTAACATCCGGTTTTTGCTGGATTTTCTGTCAAGATGAACAGAACGTGAATCACGAATCGAATTTGAACGCCAGTTGAAAAGGGCGCTTCGACTTAGGCGACCGCGCGATCAGTGCCACGGTACGTCAATCGCTTACCCTTGGCGCCAGCAAGGATCGCATCGGCGCGCGCCGCGTCGTCAAAGCCGAGCTTCTGGCGATGGTTGTGCATGAAATCACGTTCCGCAGCGTAGCGATGCAGATGAGCTTCGCTGACGTGGAAGTAGCAGCCGAACACCGACCGCTTGAACATCGAGAAGTAGTTTTCGACGGTGTTCGTGTGCCAGAACTGCGCCCGGACATATTCCTCCGCCGAGTGATTGACGGTGCCGTGAGCGGAGAACCAGCGGCCGATACTGGGGTAGACGGGAGCCTCATCCGTCATCACGAAGGTAGCGCGATCGACGTTCGCGGTGATGACCGGCCCAAGTGTCGCGGCCGTCACGTTCGGAACATGGAACGAGCGAACCTTGCCGTCGCGCTCGACCAGCGCCAGCACAACGAACTTCGGCGGGATTTTGCCCTTCCGGTTCTTTGCCTTGCCGCCAACGTAGGTCTCGTCAATCTCGACAACCTGATTTGCGCCGCCGAGTTGGCTGCCGCTGGGCACGTCTAGCCCGAGCTGCGCCATCGCCTCGCGGACGCGATGCCCAAGGAACCACGCGGTTTTCATCGACCCGCCAAAGGTGCGCTGAAGCTGGCGCGTCGAGATGCCCTTCTTGCTACTGGAAAACAGGTAGATGGTTTGCAGCCAGATGTGCAGCGGAATATGCGACGACTCGAACACCGTGCCGATCTTGACCGTGAAGGGCTTGTCGCAGGCGCGACAGTTCCACAAACCGGGCCGCGTCGTCTTGCCCTTTGAGCGCGCAGCCTCGCCGACTGTGCCGCAATGCGGGCAGACCGGGCCGTTCGGCCACAGCCGCGCCTCGACGTACTCGATTGCGGCTTCTTCGTTGCACAGATGCGGGGCGTTAAGGGCTGATTTCATGACGGTATTCCTTCTTGACCGTCATTCTATCAGTAGCGCTTTCTACGTCAAGTGTAACATTGCCCATATTCTTGTCTAATATCAACAGACTTTGGGGCTACATTTTTCTTGTCTCGCCCCAAAAGCCGTTTCAGCCACAACATTAGCGCCGCCCGAACCCACAGCAATACGCCAATTATGCGCTAATCCGATGTCCAGACAAGTTAACACCAATTCAGCTCTGCCTCGCGCGCCGCTGGTTCTCCGCATCAACAGCAAGGATTTCGACCATGTCGTAAAGGTCTTCCAGGCCGTACACGGTTTGCAGTTCGTTCAGTGTGGCAAGCCTTCCTGAAACGACGACTCCGACAGCGGATGCGATGTTGGCGTATTCGACGAAACTTCCTGGCGCCGCAAAACCTCCAACGCCAACAGGGAGAGGATTTCGGCGACGGAAAAACCGCAGTGCAGCTCAAACACCTCCTGGCGCAAGAGCAGTCGGGTTTGTACCTCCTCGATGTCGTCCTCGGTCGGCGGCCGCCCTTCTGGGATACGATCCTCGATCACTCTGACGCAGGATAGCATCTCATCAAGTAGCGGCTCTGCCTCATTCCACGGCAGCGAGCCGATGCCCTTCATCACGCCATAGGCGAGGATCGCGCCCCAGTTCGTCGCTCCCTCGGGTACGTCGAGGCCGCATTTCGTCATCGCCAGCGTAAGGCGCATTGCCCAGCGCTCAGCCGCAAACGCCGACATTTCCGTAAGCAGGAACCGCTTGCCGTGGTCGCGGTTTTCGCCGGTTTTGGGATGCTCCGGGTCGGCTGGCGGCGCACCCCATGAGATGGTGATTTCCTTGGTTCTTCGCATGTGCTCGGTCCTACAGTGGTTGACCGAAGATCGCCGGCACGCCTTGCTGCGGCGGCATCCACGTAATTTCGAATTGCCGAGGCGACAGCGTCTTCTTCGCGCTGGGGGCGGCGGCACCGCGTGAAATCACGCCTTGGTTCAGCGTGTATCTACGACCGATCGAGGGATACCGAAGAGAACCGAACAGGTAGACCACATCCGGTCCGTTGCCGAAGGGCCCGTTATCCTGCGCCTGCTGGATCAGCTCAAAAAAGTTCACCGATCGAGACGATGCCAAGAGCGTGATTGTTTGCTTGTTCAGACGTGGAATCCAGCCGGCGACGCCGATACTGTCCGCCCCGAGCTGGACTTCAGCCCAATCGACCATGTCATGATCGAAAATGTCATCCATGCTGAAGTCTTGGATCGTCTGCGGCGTCGAGAAGACACCCGTCGCGCCAAGCGCCAACGTGACATTTGCGGAGGTTATCGTGCCATTCCCGGCCATGTTTCGACCTCGTCCAGTTGATTACGGGCCGGCGAGCGCGACCAGCATGAAGCTGGCCTGATGCCTTCCCACGTTAGTGCCAAAATTGTAGGTCCAGTCGAAGACCAGTGCTCGCTGTACCTGAGGAAGACCTGGAACTTCGCTCATCGACGTATCGCCAGCGAGAAGCTGCACGGCCAAATTACCGTTGCCATCCAGCGTTCCGCGTCCGGTGTTGAGGATGTCCACCTGATCGCAATCGTTGATGATCGTCTCGGTCTTGGTATCGACGATCGTCAGTGTCAAAGTATCGAGGGATGCAGCCGATATGCCGCGTCCAAACCCATCGACGATCTTCGCCCGATAGATCGGTGTCGATCCGGCGGGGATAGGTCCGCCGGGGATGTTGATGATCGCAGGCAATGCCTAGACCAGTATTGCGTCATCGACGATTGAGGCGGAAAGCATCGCGTCATCGATGAGGCTGATCGGCGGATAGGCCAGCGTCACATAGGGTAGCCAGGTATCGGCCATGCGGCGACGGCGCGCGAGAATGGCCGAGAATTCGGGGGGCGGCCGACGGGGACGATCGGCAAGCCAATCGGACACGGCTAGCCTCCCATTTCTTCGACCCAGACGGTGCCTGACAAATGCACGACGCCGATCAGGCCGTTCAGAAGCTCAAGTACCCACGCCTCACCCGGGCCGACCAATGGAGCGCCATGACCGACGCCGTCATCGAAAGGCTCGTCGAACCCTTTGTAGAGATAAAAGCCACTTTCATACAGGGTCGCCGGAGACCCGTTGGTGGTCGCCTTCGTCGTGCTGTTCGTCAGCGCCACAAAGCTCGCTGCCGCATCCCCCGGATCAGTCCGCGCCGGTGTCGGGTTTCCGCCCCCTGACCCTGAAATCACCGTGGCGGGCAGAAAGCGGGCACGGACCGCGAGCATTTGGCTCGCCGGCAGCACCGGATCACTGCATGAGAGCACAGCGCGACGGATACGCAGCATCTTCCCGGCTGCACCGCTGACCTGAAAAAGGTCTTGGACAGCGGTGATCAGCGCTTGTTCAAAAGAGACCGTGTAGATGCGAGGCATCTGATTTCCCTGCTACTGCGGCGTCGGTGTCAGGGCGTGAGGATCGCCGTCTCGCGATCGGCGGTGATTGCCCCTGCCGTGACGAGGCTGTCCATCCAGCCTTTGACGATTGTCGAGGTCAGGTCGACCGTCCCGGCCGTCAGCCCTTTGGTCAGCCCGGCGCCGATCGCACCCGTCGCATCCTGTGCCGCCGCCTTCCAGATCGCAGCCTGCTCGGCGTCCGTAAATCGGCCCTGAAAAGCCGCCGATGAAATCGTTGTCAGTGCCGGAATATCCGCGTAGGTCGGCGTCGCGGTGACGCTGCCATCCGCGAGCGCATAGCAGATCTGGGTGAGACTCTGGCCACTCGGCGCGGTCGGTGTCGTCACCGCGTAAATCCCCACCGCGGCGAGACGATCAGATGGCCATAGCGGGAGGCTAGAGTAGGGGGTGCGGCTGCTGTCGGGCAATGTCACCGTACTGCCAGGGGACAAGATGTCGAGATCACCATTTCCGTCAGAGGCAAGGTATACCGTCGGCGGGGCAACTCGCCCGTCGATGCACGATGCGGTTTGCGCTTGTGACTGTGTCGCCGCAATGGCGGTGGCCAGCGCAATCAGATGACGGCAAAATTTCATGAACCGGCTCTCCGACTTAATTTGACGGCGTGAGCTTGATGCAGCCCGAGGCTCCTAAACCGATAAAAAATCCGGCCCCTCCGCCTCCACCGCAGGTACCACCCATAGTCTGGGGCGTAGTGGAGCTATTGTAACCACCGCCGCCCCCGCCGCCCAAGCCGCCACCCATTTCGGTTCCGTTAGCGCCCGAAGAGAGACTCGCGCCTCCCGCTCCACCAAACCCCGCGTCCCCCGAACCGCCGACGCTTGAAGTAGAATTATTGCCCGCTCCGTAGGGGCCGGCCGCGCCACCTCCTCCCCCCGACGATGATGAAAAACCGGAGCCTCCGGCATATTTAAGAGTACCGATCGCTCCAGTTGTCGAAGCTCCTGCGGGCGCAGTACCCGCGCCATTCGCTCCTGCTATAACGGCAGTTCCAACGATCGAAGCGCAGTTGCTCGTAGAATTACAGACCCAGGTGTTCCCCCCAGGAGCGAGTCCGTTTGAATATGCAATCGTGAGGCCGGGGGTTATGGACACGAAACCTGAACTGGAATATCCGCCTCCGCCACCGCCCTTTGATCCTCCATTCTGTCCGGCCCCAATAACCTCCGCCGTGAGGTGATTACAATTTACCGGCTGCGTGTAGGTGCCCGTTCCGGTCGCGGTGATGTAGGTCGGCGATGCAGTGCATGGTGCCACTGCTATTGGCGGCATGCCGACCGGACTCGCAAGCGCGATTTCGGCAACCGACACCGCGCGAGCCGCGATGCAAGTCAGCAGCGCAACGCAGACCGCCCACGGCAAGTAGCGGCGCATCGTTCTCAGTCCTCAGTGAAAATTCAGGCCGAAGGTGCCGACATCGACGGCACTGCTCGTCCTGGCATAAAACCCGAAGTCATCCACCGCATTGGCGGCAGTTGAGAGCGTCGGCGCCGTCGCGTTCGCGAACTTGAACACGCTATTCCAACTTGCAATGTCGGAGCCCGAGGACGATTGAACGATCGTGATAACCCCGGTTATGCCGACCCGAGACGACAGGTTGCTCGGGGCCGCGATCGTGCAAGGGCATGAGGCATGCACGAGCTGGATGATGCAGTGGTTCCCCTGATTGAAGTCACAGGTGAAAGTGGACCCGCTGATCGTCGGGGTGAACTGACCGCCGCTCTGCCCGGCCGTCCAAGTTTCAGCCGTGCCCGGAGCGCCGTAGTCCGTCCCGGCCGTTGCCGCCGTCAGTCCACCGGAACTGGCTTTCTGGATCGCGCTTCCCGTCGTCGGTCCTACATAATCCGTCCCGGCGACAGCATTCGCAAACCCACCCGCGCTTGCCTTCAAAATCGATGAACCCGTCGTCGCCGGTGCGTAATCCGTCCCGGCCGTCGCAGCGCTCGGCGCACTCGTGCCATTGCCCTTGACGAGACCGGTGATCGATGAACCACCGAAAGCACCGCTGTTGTTGTACTGAACGGCTCCATTCGTACCGCCGGGTGAAACCGCCGGACCGTTCGACCCCGCCATCTGAGCGAATGCCGGCGCTCCGCCGAGGATCAGCACCGCGACGGCAGCAAAGAGCTTCCCAGTCATTGCACCATCCCCGAGATGGCTGCGGTGATCGTGCCAGACGTGAAGGTAAAGGGACTGGCGTTTGATGAGACGAGAAACACGATTCCCGTCGAGAAATAAGCCGGAGGGCCGCCGAGCGTCGATATGCTGCATTGCCCGCTCGCCGGCAGGTAGCTCCACGCCAAGGGCGTGACCGAACTTCCCGTCGTCGGTGCGGCGGTCGCGTTGATCAGCATGCAGATGCCGGCCGTCGTCGTCGCGTTAAAGGCCGAGCCGGAATAGAAATTGCCCGCACTCGATTTGAGGACGTGAGACGCTTCGGCCGATGCTGAAGCGACAGGAACGATGCCTGCGCCCGCAGCCGCGGTGGGCGCAGGCGATATGCCGAGAATGCCCGTACCGAGCGACGGCACCGAGCCGCCGGCGATTTGAGAAATGTTCGCCGGGACGACCGTTCCGCCGGACACGCCCTGAATGCTCACGATGCCGCCGGCGGGAGACCCGGCCGTCCCCAGCCCCTCCGCGTAGCAAGGCGCGCCGCTGCTCGATCCGCACTGATTGGCGGCCGTCGAGGCTCCGGTGGGAAGCGGTAGGCTCGCCGCGCTCACCGGGAAGGTTGCGCCGGACGCGGGCTGGGTATAGAGGCCGTTGGTGCTTCCAATCACGGCGCCGCCCTGCACCAAGGCTACATCAAACGGCGAACTCGTCGTCGGGGGAGAAGACCCCGCGATCGTGGTCCCATCCTGGCCCACGGCAACTCGCACCGATCCCGCGCCCACGGCGCCGGCTCCGGTCAGGACCGCATTGCCGTCGATCTGCGTAAGATTTTCTGTCCACGGCCCGGAGGCTTGTGTAACGGCCCCGATCGTATTCGAGCCCGCCGGGATCGAAGGCAGCGCTTTGACATCCGTGTACAGATAGCCCGAGGCATCTCCCTGTAGCGCGAGAGATTGCCCGTCCGATGGCGTAAGCGGTGAAGAATTGTAGACGAGACCGGCGACCGCCATGCTCGCAGGGGCCGTGCCGGCTCCGACGACACCTTGAACGTCGGTTTGATTTGCTGCGGTTGCCGCACCGGAGGGTAGCGGGAGAGAAGCCGCCGAGACCGATAGAGCGGTGCCGCCGCTTACGCCCTGGACGGTGAAAATCCCTCCGCTTGGCGAACCAGCGGTGCCAAGCCCCTCACTGTAGCAAGGAGATCCACTCTCCCAGCCGCACTGATCAGCCGAGATCGCCGCGCCGCTCGGCAGAGGAAGTGATGCGGCACTGACCGGGAATGTCGCGCCGGTGCCCGGTTGCACATAGAGACCGTTGAGAGCGCCGATGACCGCTCCGCCCTGCACGAGGCTCACGTCAAACGGAGAAGAAGTAGTGGGCGGCGCACTGCCGGCGATCGTGTTGGTGTCCTCGGCGACGGTCACGCGCTGCGCGCCACCTCCCGCAGCACCGGCCCCGGTGGACACCGTTGAGCCGTTCACCTGGGCGACGTTGGTCGAGATAGTGGCGCTAGTCGCGATATCGACCTTGAGATTCCCCGAGGCATCGCCTTGCAGCGCGAGGGCTTGTCCGTTGGACGGCGTGGGAGCCGCTGAGTTATAGACCAGCCCCGCCATAACGGCATTTGAGGGTGCGGTGCCCGCCGCGACCGTGCCCTGCACGCTGGACTGGTTGGCGGCGGTCGCGGCGCCGGTCGGCAGCGGCAACGACGCTGCGCTTATCGGCTGCGTCGTCTGCCAGAACGTGCCCGAGACCGCGACCTTCCCGCCGGATACCGTGCCGGCAAGAGTAGCAAGATTACCGCCCGTTTCCTGAGCTGCATTTGACGGCAGCGGCAGCGACGCCGCAGAGACGGGAACGGCCTGACCGCTTGTGACGCCTTGGATCGAGACTACACCGCCAGCCGGCGAACCTGCCGTGCCGGCTCCGACGACGGTGGCATTGAGGTTCGCTGCGGTGGGCTGGCTGACCGTCCATGGCCCCGACGCTTGCGTCACGGCACCGATGGTGTTGGCACCGGCGGGGAGCGAAGTTTTCAGGTCAACCAACAGGTTCCCGCCCGAGTCGCCCTGTAAGGCGACTGTCTGACCATTGCTCGGCGCAGGAGGCGACGTGTTGTACTGCAAGCCGGAGACGATCATGTCGGACGGTGCCGCCCCAGGCCCGAGCGTTGCCTCCAGATCAGGCAAGTTCCCCATGAGCAACCGCGTCGCCGTAAGCCTGGCAACGCCGGCTTGTCCCGAAGACAAGGAGGTGGGCGAAGTCGTGTAGATGCCGCCGATCGGCGTCAGGGCCGTAGTGCCCTGCGTGAATGATGACGCATCCGCCAGCGATGTTCCGCCGCCGCTTCCTCCCCCTGAACACCCTGACTCGCAGATGATCGGCAACGGGTTGCCAGATGTCACCAGCGATCCGCCGAGCGCCAACGTAACATCAAAGGGAGTGGCTGCTGTCGGGGGAGCGGAACCGGCGATGGTCGAAGCATCCTGTCCCACGGCTACGCGCTGAGACCCGACTCCTGCCGCGCCGGCTCCAGTCGAAGTCGTGATCCCGGCGATTTGCGAGAGATTGACACTCTGGTTGGGCGCCAACGAGCTATCATTCGAGATCGTCACCCGAGGGATGCCGGCTCCGCTTACGCCCGTCCCCGTCGCAATCGCGTTACCGCCGAACTGGGTTATATTGGAAGTCCACGGCCCCGATGCCTGAGTCACGGCGCCAAGCGTATTGGAACCGGCCGGAAGCGCCGCAGCGAGCGAGACTGACCCGCCGGTCTGTTGCATCGGCGAGCCGAGCGCCGTCAGGATCGCTGCCAGCGTCGTCTGCGTAGCCGCGCCCGAAGGCAATGGCAGCGATACAGCGGAGATCGGCTGCGTTGCCTGCCAGAATGTTCCGCTGACGGGAAACGTCGCACCCGAACCGGGCTGAACCGGAAGGGCATTCGTCGCAGAGACAACTGCGCCGCCAAGTACGAGCTGATTAAACCATGCCTGCGACGCGGAACCCGCGCTGCCCTGACTGACTGTGGACGCCAACCCTCCTGACGTAGGCGGCGAAAAATAGCCCTGCTGGATCGAGAGTGTCGCTGTTCCGGTCCCGGTGATGCCCGCAAGGTACCCGGCGCCATTGACTGCGAGGTTGAGCGTCTGTCCCGGATTCACCAGCGAGTTGGACAGATTAGCGCAGGGCCATATGGCGGTCACCGACGAGCCGCCGAATGCTACACAAGCCGGCGTCACCCCCTGATTTGTGACCAGCGCTGTCGGTACGCTCGAGATCGCAGTGCGACTGGATGTCGTCCCGGGCGTCAGAGTGGTGGTCGCGGTTGCGGTGAACTGGTAGCCGGAGGGCAGCGGCGCGGTCTGCGCCATAGCGGCGCCGGTCCACAATATAGCTACTGAGACTATCGAATGGCTTACATGTCGCTGCACTGTATGCTCTCGTCCATTATGCTCTGGAGGCCCCTTCAACCAGCTCGGGCAAAAATCGGTTGCTCTTTTCCCGATTTTCCGCCGCCGTGACGATGCGGAGATTTCCTTCCCAATGCAGCCCGCAGACATTTTTGCCTGCCAACGGCACGATGTGATCCACGTCGTGCGCGATGCCAGTCTCTTTCGTCAGTCGCGCGGCTTCTCGATAGATCGCCCGCATGATCTTGTGATCGGCCCATTCGGGGAAAGCCTGTTTCTCGCGAGCCCGCCGAATAGATCTGGCAAATCGGTTTTGCTCAGGCTGTTCGATCAAGCGCCGCTTCCGCAACGCCTGCATTTTGTCTGGATTATTCTGGCGATAAGCGCGCTCACTCGCCGCTACCGCTTCGGCATTTTCCTGGCGATATGCTTTCCGATATTGACGGCGCGCCTCGACATTAGCGGTTCGCCAGTCACGTCGCATTTTAAGAAAGCGATCTTCGTTCCTAGCGCGCCACGCCATTGTGGCGGCCTTATGAGCATCAGGATTGTTTTGGCGATATTTGGCTGAACGCAATCGTTCGCGGTCGTAGTTCTTTTCGTAGTAGCGCTTGTTATATTCGCGCTGCCGTTTCTTACGTTCTTCATGCGTCATCTTGTTATTGTACTTGAACGCTCGCGAGATTGATACTTTGGATGCTTTCACCAGTCGAATAAAATATCGTGCATGGCGGCGACGTGCGGCTCTGTCGCACCTGCGCGATGGCCGGCTTGACTTGGAGATAATAGCCCTGGTTCGCTACGGCAGTTGCGGCGTTGGTATTGCCTGCTGCGCTGTTGATCTGGGCGATCTGGGCATTCGACAGCGTGACACCTGGTACGATCATGCCGAAGTTCAGCGCTTGCGATATCGGATCGAGCAATACCGCCTCGACCATCGCATAGCCTGGCGGCGCATACGGCAGCGATTTCGCCGTCGTCGTCAGCAGCATGAGCGCGAGTTGGCACTGGTTGTTGAACCAGATCTGGTTGAAATAGTCGTCGGCCCACGTGAACGGCCCCGAGACGAGACCACGTTGCCACTGGATGAAGGCTTGGTTCGCTGTCGTGTAATCGCCGTAAAAATTGATCCCGTAACCGAACGAACCCTGCACTTGAGGATTGCCCGCGAGAATGACCGCGACGTTCCCATCCGTGATATCGGGCAGCAGCCCGGATTGCCCTTTGCCGGCGAAAGTCACATCGCCGTTCGTTTCGGTGTAATCGACCGAGGCGACCATACCGGCGAAGAAAGCGGCTTTTTCGCCGGGCAGCGTCGTGATGTCCGGGTTCTGGTAGATCATCACCGTCCCGGACAATTGCCCGGCATTGATATACGCGGCCGGCGGAGAGGGACCGCCCTGCTCGGTATCAAGCACGTTCGTATCCCACATGATGTAGCCGTAGCGGTTCAGCGTGCCGCCATTCTGACCGCTTGCCCAGGCGGCGAAGCCTTCCTTGTCGCTGTCGCTCGGCTCCCAATCGGTCTGGAAGGTGACCCAATTCTGCGTGATCGCGGTAATCGCGTTCATCGATGATGCCGGGGTATAGGCCGCCGTTCCTTGCGACAGCACGGCTCCGGTTGCTTGGGTCAACTTGAGCGAGGATGCAAACGCATCGGTTGCGGCAAAGGTGATCGTCGAGTTTGCGCCGGTCGTGCCGGAATGGATGATGAAGGCCCCGAAGACGCTGTCATAGGCAACGGCAGGCCACGCCGAAGTCATTGATTCGCTCTCTACCTGCATGCTGTTGGTGAGCGTGTAAGTGCCGGCGGCGCCGGAAGTGTCCGACGCCATGCCACTGATAAAGCTGTCGGCCGTGACCCCTGCGCCGGAGACGAGCTGGCCAACCGCCAATGTGCCTGTCGGGGTGCCCGTCACGGTCATCTGGGTGCTGGTCATGGTAATAGACGTGCCCGATGCCGTACTGGGCTGGCTGGTCACATAGACACCAGCGCCCCCTGTGGTTCCCGACGTTTGACTGACGATATAGGTGCCGCTCGTGATCCCCGTGCCTGAAATCGTGGCAGTCGCTGCCGAACCTGGCGTGATGACGCCGGCGACGCTCGTGACCGTCAGATTTGTGCCCGAGGCGGTTCCGGTGAATGTCGCGCCGATCGATGCGGTAAAGCTCGCGGCCGCCTCGCCCTCAATGCCGAGGGTGTCCTGAATGATCTGCGCCGCGCTCGAAAAGCTGGTCGCGGTGGACAGATCGACATCGCCCGATTTCAGCACCGCATCGATGGTGACGCTGAGCGTGCCGTTCAGGGCCTGTAACTGCGTGAGGCTGAGACCCGAGACATTGCCGCCCCGCAGATACGCACCGACCGCAGTGGTCGCGTGCCGCCAGAAATTGAGCAGGCCCGGCTTTACGTTCGAGTTGTTGAACCCGTTGAAATAGACGCTCGCAAGTCCGGCTTGCGTAGTATTCTGGCCGAAGAACGCGGCGACGTCGGTCGGGCTGGCGAACTGATAGACGCTGCCGATCGGCACACGCCAATTCTGCGTCAGCATCGTCTCGATCAGGTTGAGCGCGTTCCCGCCCGCTGGCAGGACGTTCGACGTGACCGTAACGAGCTGTCCCGCGGAGATCGCGGGGGTGATAAATTCAGCCATGTGTTATGATCCTCAGAAGAGAGGAAGGGCGAACTCTCTCAGGCTTTTGGAGTCAAAATTAGGGCGCTGCGGAGAGAGCGACGTAGCGGATCACTACGGCCGCGGCACCAACCCGCCCGGATTTGTCGGCGGATCGATAGGCGGTGCGGCGCGTTCGTCGCCCTCGACGTATCGGGGATAGGCTTCGATCGTTTGTAGCTCGACTTGATCGAAGAACTGCGCCGGCGTGCCGATGATCGGGTTGATCTGCATCACCGCATCCATCGACCAGCGGTATTCATATTTCTGCTGATCATTGACGAAGGGAACTTCGCGAGCTTCATCGCAGTAGAGCGGCACGAGCTGCCAATCTGACGGCTCGCCGATCGCGAACGTACCGTAATCCGAGCGAAACAGCCCCTCGATGATTTTGGTGTTGTTGCCGCTGTTGGGGCCGTGGATGTCAAGCTGCACCGTCCATTCGGTCGGCACCAGATCGGAACGAACGCCCACGTAAAGGGCTTGGCTCGGCAGGTTCTGCGATACCGAAACTCGGTAAGTTCCGACGCTCCCTTCTGGCCCGGTCAACTGTTCGATGATCGTCGTGTTCGCGGCGATGACCTGCGGCCAGTTGCCGTCGATGATCAGCATTCCCGCGCCGAGCGGGCTTTGAGCTTGAGCAATCTCCGTGACGATGAGGGTCGTGTCCGAGATCGATCCCGTCAGCACATTGTCCTGATACGTCGTGTCGTTGGTGGCAAGCCGCTTCTGTCGGAGCGGCGTCATCACGATGAAGTCGGGACCACTCGGCTCCGGCACCTGGTTGTTGCCGGCCTGCCCGCGGATGACCCGCATTGGCTGCGTGGGATCCAACGGAGTGGAGATGCCGAGTAGAAACGATCCTAAAGCGGTAAATGCCTGACTTTCAGAGAACGACAGCGTCGGGATCGCCATGATCAGCGTAGCCCAAAGCCCCGCTCTGCCGATACCGCTGACATAAGCTGTTTTATTAGGCTCTGAAGCTCATCGGCGCTTGGTGCCGATAGCCTCATGGCAGTCTCGCCTATTGTAACGGTGTAGGAGAACTCGCGACCTTGGATGTTCTGCACGGCCAGCAACGCTCGGCCCATGACGCGAGCGATCGTTTGATTCGGCGAACCCGGGCTGGCATCCATGCCGAGCCTGTCATATTCCTCGGCAGCCGCGCGCTCAAAAACGGCAAACGCCTCGTCCTTCGTCATCTATCCCTCACTTGCCGTTCTGCGCGATAACCACGCACTTGCACCACCCGTTACCGCCCGTCAGCCCTTCCCCCCAGGTTTCGAGCACCTGAGCGACCATCCATACCGATCCATCAGGAAAAGTGACGAGGGAGCCGTTCGATTGCGACGCTCGGATCAGCCCGGTCACATTGCCGTAGAAGTAGATCGCGCGCAGCGTGCCTTGCAGGTTGAGGCCGTCGATCTGCCGCAAATCCTTGCCGCTAAGGGCTTGGATTTGCGCCTGTACGCTGGTTGTAGTATAGACTGGCGTGACTGTGAAATCTGCCGCGATTGTCGACGTGCTACCGGTTTGCAGCGCGACTGTTTGTGTCGGGTTGACAGCGGCAACCACATTGGCAACGACTGCGTGGAGGTTCATTTCTTACCGACGAAACCGAATGTCTTCGGGTCGGGCCAGCGCCAAATCGGCTGGCCTTCTGCGTTCACCAGGCCGGTGTTAACCGGTTCGCCGCTCGCTTCAAAAACTACATCGGCACCATAAATCTGCGGTTCTGCATTGAACGCATTGGCCGACGCTTCGCCAGTGGCTTTGAAAGACGCATTTTTACCGGACGTCGTAATCGATGCTGTTCAGCAAATGGCCGGTGTCGACCAGAGGCTTTGCGCTTCCCTTGCGCGCGATCGTTGCCGGCTTCAGCGGCGGCTCATTGGTGTCGATGATGCTCTGCCGTAGTTGGCCTGCCACCGCGTCGCCGGCTTGGGCCAGCGTCAAGGCTGCGTCGTAGTTATTGACTACGAGCAGATTGGCAATGGCGTCGGGCCACTCATTGGATTTCGCCGCGATCATGTGCCGAAAATAGGGGCGCGGCGGAATACCTTTGGATGGCGCTCCGAATTCTTGGATGGCAGCAATCATCGCCACGAACGTACCATCGGGATAAGTGGCATTTTCCAAAAACCCGACCTTGACCGTCGCCGCCTTGTTGGCATTGCGCCCAATCTCGGCGAGACGCGCTTGCAGCTTTTCGCCGCCCTGGATGTAATGGGTTGCCATTCTTATCTCACCGTGAACACACGCGGGCCGATGGGCCACGGCGCAGAACCAAGGGTCGGAAATGCCGGTTGCATCGGGGCACCGGGCACATATCGGAACGTCCGGAAGCGTGCCGTCGCCGCCCAGAACGCGGCGCCGGGCTGCGTCTGCTGATACCAGGCTGCGCCTTGCGGTTGGTTCGGCATATCGAACGCTACGGTGACGGAGCCCTCGCTAGCATTGCTGACGCGTCCGACTTGGCTCGGGGGCGCCGACGTTCCGGCTGTATTGGGCTGCCCATTGAGCTGCGGCGCATTGAGATAGGCCAGATGCGCCGTCAGCATGTTCAGCAAAGCGCTGAGCGTATTGACATCACAGACAATGCCAAGAACGTTCGCGCAATAGAGCGATGCCTCATTGAAAAGAAGCTGGGCGAAATCCGAGTCCACTGCCGCGAGGCCCGGATAGCGCGCTACCCATGCGATATAGTTGAACGTGACGGCTGGCGTTTGGGTCAATGTAGCCTCGGATTTTTGCGCGACATCACGAGAACCCGGCGACGATTGGGATTGACACACATCGGCAATTGATTTCACTTCCGGGCCAGATTCTTTTCCCTATCGCCGGATCAAGCCACCCTTCGTCAATATTGTAGGTCACACCCTCTCGGCTTGCCTTAACATGCGAGGGTCTGGGTTCTTTGCCGCCCCCTGAATGGCGCCACTTGGCGGTTTTTATCCCGAGTTCGACATAGCGAACTCGCGTCAGTGCCGCCGTCGCCTTGTTATTTTGGTCTAGGCTTATCCTCGCCGCGCGTCGCTTCGTTACCCCGAATTGTTCTTGCAGCTCCTTGGCGAGGCTTTCGAGATCGCGTCCCGCGGTGACCGAGCGCATCACTAATCCCTCGACCTGCGTCAAATGCTGCGAAGCGATGCTTTTGATCAGTGAGACGTTTTCCCCGACCGTCGCCTGTAGCACATCATTCATGGCCCGGGTAAGCTTGAACTGCACCGTGAACCCGCTACGCTTCAGGATCGAGCGCAGGGCAGCATCGTTCCGCTCGGTAACGGCGGTGGCGAAATACTTGGCCAGGTCGAGAGACGCGTCGTCGAAGCGCTTCTGCCACTGTCGCGTGAGTTGGCGCATTCTCTCGCGCAATGCCATGGCCGGGCTGCGCTGGATCGGTGTTCCGCCGCTGGCATCGGGGGGAGCATCGTGCGCCAATAGCTCGGGTTCATTTGCCCGATAAGCCGCCGTGAGCCAGTACGTCAATGACGCGTGCATGGCTTTTACCAGCGCGTCGATCTTCTTCCGATAGGCGATTTCGATGCCCGCGTTGGGCCGTACAGGCTTCAACGTCTTCGGCGCATTCCGAGGCATCTTGTAGAGACGCTAGCCTACGCCTGGATCGCCACGCTGTTGATGACGCCGGTATTGGCCCCTGAAGCGGAGGTCACCAGCATGGTGATCTCGACCGCGACATGCTGACCCGGCGCGAGACCGGTCCCGGTGACAGTAAATGTCAGCGTCTCGCCAGTCTTGTCGAACTGTTGCGCCGCCGATACAGTCAGCGCCGCTTCGACGCCGTTCGTCTCGGTGTACGCCGCCACGGTTATCGTCGTTGACGCCCCGGTCAATGTACCCGACCCCGTCACGATTGCATTGACGACGACGGGAATCGCGGCGCCGGCGACATAGGTGCTCGGCAGATTGAATTCGAAGAACGCCTTATCGGTCTTGGCGCTCGACGATGTGGCCTCGCCCACGAGCTGAAGGCTGGTTCCGGCGGTGCGGGAAATCCCCACGGCACCCGCCGGCGTGCCGGCCGCTGCCGTCAGCGGTATTCCGCTATCTGCCTTCGCGTCGGTGAGAGACAGGTACCGTGTCTGCGGCCCTTGGATCGCGGCCAGAGTCGTTGCGTTGAGAACGAAATCACCGCGTTGGGTATCGAGAAGATTGTAATACGTGCTCATGTCTCACTCCGCTGCGATTTCGTAAATGATGCCTTGTTTGAGCAGAGGTGAATCGGCGTTCGCAACGCACCATGATTCCCAAAATGTACGTGGCACCAGCGGTGTTATCGCTACCGCGCCGCCTCGTTCGTCCCAGAACAGCGAAGCGTCGGCAGCGGCGCCAGTTCCGCGAAGCAAGATGCTGGCATCTTCCTGAAACCGATTGAGTCCCGTGTCGGCATCATTGACCGATACGAAACTGCGAAGCCGGACACCGTTCACCAAGCGGCAACCGATGGAAACGGCATCCCCCTTTTCGGCGGACGCCGGCTTAGGCGGCGCGGGCGCCCGGCGCGTGTTCGCCACGGGTAATTCCTGCAAAGTCGCGCGGATTGCGCGCTGTTGGGTTGTCGGGATCAAGCGGCTCCAGTCCCGATTTCACATCCTTCATGTCGCGTGCCTGACCGCTGGCCCGGTCGTAGCTCGATGAGGCAAAGACGATCTGGTTGCGAACCAGGTCACTGTGTTTATTTTGATCCAGCCAGCGCTCCCAGAAATCGCGCGGGATTCCCGGTGTGAGGGCATAACCACCGACAATCCCATCGGGAAGTTCGCCGGCTTGCCGATAGGCACCGAGGTTCACGATTGGCCCGCGGACGACATATTGCGTTCCGGTCGGAAGAAAGACTTTCTCTTCCTTGACCCCACCGCCCAGCACGGGACGAGATTCTACCGTTTCGTCAAACACCCGCAGGATCAAGCCATTCGCGAGCTTGCAGGCTACGGTCACGGTATCCGTTCCGCTTGCCGGCGCCGATGGCGGCGTCGGCGTCGCTGGGAACGCCGGTGCCCCGCGTTCATCGGTCGGATGCGGGATGCCTCGATTTGCACCCTGCTGAGGGGCGCGCTGATGCGGATGATCGACCATCACACGCCGACCATGCTGGCAATCGCCAACGGCATGCGGATGACCGTTCCCCAGGCGCCGGAAGTCCGCTTCTGCTCGTAGTAGCTGGACTGTGCGACGAGGCGGTGCGTCCGCATCTTGTCGCTATAAAACGAGGTCGCGCTACGCTGCGTCGCGATTTCCGGCACCACGATCTGGATAAGGTTCCCCGCGGCGATCCCAATCGGATTCTGCGCACTGGTCGCAGAATACTCCTGCACTCCCTCGACCAGCTCGAGATTGGGATAATTCTCCTTGAGCAGGTTCCGCACCGTGACCCCGAAGGAATTCGTCGCGGTGAGCGCGTTGCTGACCGATGCCGGAAGAGCAAAGCGCATGCGCGATGAGGTCGTGACCTGGCCATCGGCCTGGCTGATCACCTGGCCGACAACCGACTGAATGTCCGTGAAAATCTCGTTTGCCGTGGCCTTGACGACGCCGCCGACCGTCCACGCAGTGCCACCATAGGCTTTCACCGCCGGCGTCAGGGAGGCGCTGAGATTGGGATCGTTCACCGATCCGTAATTTTGCAATCCATTGACGCCAAAGGCGTAGACGCCGTTGCCGAACTTGGCGAGCCGGAAGGCGGCCGAATTCTGCTTTTCAGCGATGATATTGACATTGGCGCGAGCGGCACGAGCAGCTTCCAGATCACCATAGGTAATCATGATCTGCCACAGATAATTCTCGCGCTGCGGCCAGTTGAGGTTGACCCCGGCGACACCGGTCTTCTGGTAGTCGTCGTAAGATGTCGGCTCGCCAATGTACTCGGACGTCGGAAACATCGCCGAGATATCTTCCCAGGAACCCCGCTGTTCTTCGCCTTCGAAGATTTCAGCAACCTTCATGGGCGCGAACAGAATATTGTAGGTCCTGGGATCGACGATGTTGGTGAACAGCATCGGGACGCCGGCGTTCGGCTCGGTGATGAGCGCGGGGAGCGCGTCCATCGCCATATTGAAAGGCGTGCCGAGGCGAGGATCGCTTGATGCGTAAAGAAGAGGCTCGGTGCCAGGCTCGAAGCGGATGCCCCGCGCGTGCAGCATCGGCAGGTCCGCCCGCATGGCAGCGAGCGACTGCTGGACGTTCATGGTTCTTTCCTTCCTGCTGAGGCTATTACGGGAGCCGCGAAATCTTGACGATCTCGCCGGGATTGCCCGAAGACTGGGCGTACCACGCGGTCTCGACGTTGATCGCGGCGACCGAGATCGTGGTGGAACCCGCGGTCTGCGACGGGTTGACCGCAAAGGTCGAGCCAGTGCCGCCGGTACCGGTGAGAAGCTGGGTCAGCACCGAACCCGAAGTAACGCCCGAGCCGGAGATGACATCGTTGACCGCAAAGATGCCACCGGTGACCGTGCCGAGGGTCAGCGTACCGTAGGTGCCGCTGATGGCGGTCGAGGCTGCGCTCTGCTCGCCGATCGACACCGCATAAGTCCCGACCCCGCCGGCCGCTCCAGAAAGCTGACTGGCGATCAGCGTGCCCGAGGCGACATTAGTGCCGGAAATCGCGGCGCCCCGGACGACAGGCCCCGATCCGACAGCCGTAACGGTAAGCACATTGCCGCTGATCGAGCCGGTGACGGAAAAGGTCGATGGCGCAATGCTTGAGCTGGCCCCCGAGGCGCCGGTCGTCGGCGAACCCGTCGCCGCAAAGGACGAACTGCCATCGGCGAAGGCCGCGTAGACCTTTTGACCGATCAGAGCCTGGGTCGAACCGCCATTGATGATCCAGGTATCGCCTGCGGTTAGAATGCCAACAGGCAGTCCTGAAGGAAGCAAAAGGCTTGCCTCCTTCAGAAATACCGTGACGAGCCCCTGAAGGTGGTTCGGCACCAGCCCGATCGGCAGACCGCTGCCGAAATTGTTGACGACGTTCGGCTGGTTGTCCGGGTTCAAATAGTTCTGTGACAACCATGCCCAGCGTCCGACGAGGATGCCGCCATCGGCCGCGCCGTCATCACCGGCGACAAGTCCACCAGGGCCGGCCGGGTAGTAATATTGCGGATTGAGGCTCGCCGGCGCGCCAACCAGACCCGGCGAGGGGAGCTGGTTGACGATGCTCTGGAAGCCCTGGCTGCTCTGCGCCATGACTTATCTCTCCTTTTCGAAAAGCTGTGGCGAGCGTTAAGCGGCACCGAGGATGCGCTGCTCAAACGGCAGCACACCTTCGGGAAGCGCAACATCGGCGGCGAGGGGGGGTATGGCCGTCTTGGGGATTGCCGCACAGGCGTCCCACACCGCTTCGAGACCGGCATCAGGCACGTTCTTGGCGGCAATGCCCTTCATTTCGAGGGCCTTCCGGAAGACGGCCGGGGCGGAGTCGCAGGCAACCCGGATCTCGCCGACCGATGGACGCACCTTTGCGAGCGCCGCGGCGATGCCGGTGTGCTTTGCATCATTGGCGCGCAGAGCAACGCGAATGGCCTCGTCCATCGCCTCTTTGGTGACGGCATTTTCGGGCATTCCGTTCTTGGCCTTTTTTTCGATCTCTTCGTCATGTGCCCGCAACTCTTCGCCGATCAGCTCGTCGAGCTTGGCACAGTCCTCGGGCGACATTTTTTCCTTGCAGAAGGCGCGGACCTTGGCGACGATCGGATGCTCTTCCTTGTCCTCACCGTTGGCATCGTTGTCATCGTCTTCGTCTTCCGGCTCGGCGACCATCGGCATCGCGGCGTTTGGCTCGATCTCGTCCTCGCCTTCGGCCTTCTGAGCCTCTTCGATGACGCGTTCGGCTGCCTGAATGACATCGACGACATCATCGATGTCGGCATCCTTTGCGAGCTTTCCGGTGATGGCGGTCTTGAGTGCCGTCACGATGCCGGTCGTCTGCATCACCCGATTGGTGATCGGCGCTCCGGTTAGGATGCCCCCGATGTCTGGCAGTTTCTGGTCCGCGGCCATTCGCGGCGCCAGGTAAACAGCAAGCGCACCGCGCAGCTCACGGCCCGCGGGCGACAACTTTTGTGCCTGTTTCGGCATGTCGTCACGTCTCCTGTGGTTGTCGCCCGTTGACCGCCGGGCTGCGGTTTTCTTTGCGAGCTTAGCGCGCCATCGCGGGCAGATCGGCCCAGCGGAAATCCTTGCGCATAACGCTCTTTTTCAAAGCGGCGTCGCCGACCATGACATCGCTTCCGACGCGCCCTTCGGCACAGAGCATCACATGATTCCCAAAAATTTGGGTCATTCGACCATCGAATTGTTCGCCCTCGGGCGTCACGCCGGGCGTCATGTCTGCGACGTATCGATAAGAAGCCGACAATTGCCGACGCTCGTTTCTATCGATGTCGTTGATCGCTTCCTGCGGCCAAAATATCAATGAGTTCTTTAGGTAAGGAGCTTCAAATTTAGCTTCCGTCCCCGTTGCGCCGACAACAAGCTCGCGCGGATGATCCTCAGCCGTTGATGGCTGATGCTCATCAAGAATGGGGACGCCGTTGAAGGTGTCGACCGCTTTGGCAAGCTCTTTTGGATCGCGGTAAAGCCGGTAAATCTTGTTTGGTTCCAGACCAAGCCTGTCCCAATCGGGTATTTCATGTCCCCAGTAAGGACTTACATTGGACTTGCTGATATTGGCGACCGACACCCGAAGGCGACCGTCATGATCGATCGTCCGCGTCGACTTGCGATCGAAAGCCACTCCCGAAAGTTGTCGGCGATCCTCGAACAGATGAATACGCCCTGGCATCCGATCGGCCGCCATCGCAACAAGCGCCTCATCGCGACCCGGTATCTTGCCGTGCTCGCGTCCTATGAACACGGCAAGCGCCTTCGGGTCATGAACGCCTTTCTTGTGTGCCAGACTGTGTTCGAGCTTTTCGAAGCTCTCGTCGTCCTTCGCGGTGAAACAATCCTCGGCGTCGCTGAATTCCCGTTCACGAATGGCGTCGGCCCGACGCGCGATATCCTTGCGACCCTGCATCCGGGCACGCCGCGCTGCCGCCAACAGCAAGTTGCGGGTGTATTTCCATTCCCCGTCGCGCTTTTCCTTGACCGGATAGGTGCGGTCAGGACCAAGAAAGGCGGATTGCGGCATTTCCTCGCGGCGCTCAGAACCTTCGCGGCCGATATCCTCCCGCGTCGTCGCTGAAAGCTTGCCTTCTGAGTTTGCATCTGCGGCAAGACGTTCTTTCATCTTGCGGCAGAGATCATCGATCGCCGAGTGACGAGGCTCGGGCAATTCTCCGGGCATCGCCCAAACATGCGCCGTGTGCTCTTCGCTCAGCGTCGGCTCGAATTCCTCAGGGACGCGGGCGAGATAGGTGACGTGATCCCATTGTTTCGGCGTCTTTTGCTTCAGCAGCTCATCAAGGCGCGACGGAACGTGATCGCCGACTTCCTCTTTCGCCTCGCGCCGGGCGGCATCCTCCGCTTCTTCGCCTGTCTCGGCCTTCCCGCCGGGCAAGCCCCATTCGCCGGCCCGGTAGTCGTCGGTCGGTGACCGCTTAAGCAACAGCACTTTGCCGCTCGGAGCGACGAACAGGATCGATGCCGCCTTTTTCGTTTCCGGCGCCGCATCGAAACCCAGCAACTTCCGGAGCCCGCGACCGAGCCTCAGCATGAAGGCTTCATCGTCTGCGTGTTCGGGCTCTTTTCGTTCTTCTGCGATCCATTCGCCGAAGAGGCGCTGCAACTCATCCCATTCAGAACCCGACATATCTTCTGCATCAACGCCGGTGATGGTTTTGGCGTTGCGGCTCGCGTTGAAGACTTCTTTGCCCTTTTTGCGGCCATACTCGGCCTGCATGGCGCGGAGGACTGTCTCTCCCTTAGATGTCAACGGCATCACTACCACCGCTCACAGGCGAATTCATGACCGCTGGTGGCGGCATTCACGGATACCGGATTGGTCAGCGGTGATTGCTGAGTCCAGGTATAGGACTGCCCCGGCACCAACTCGATCGTCGTGCCGTTCTCAGTCGTCGTTGCGCTCGTTACCATATTGAGAGCGAGGTCTTCCGCCGTCTCGATACCTTGGTTCGCGGCCGAGGTCGGATTGACGATAATGTAGCCATTGACTGGGCCGGTGATCGCGGAGACCGCTGTCCCACCGGTTGATACCGTTGTTGTGTCGCAGGCGCGCGGCGTGACCGGCACCGGCGATGTCTGCGCCATCGCCGGCGCGGTCATGGCAGCGAAGAGGCCGAGCAAAATCGCGGCGAGAACCTTCATTTCGCATCTCCGCGATTGCGTTGTTGATAGTGTAGACGGCGAATTACAATGACTGTCGATGCCGCCGCGCGGCCGCGACAATCTCTACCATCTTGAACTGCCCAATATTGAACATCGCAGCGAGCGCTTTTCTGCGCCCGGTGCCGCGCACGATCCAGGCGGGAAACTCGCCTAGCCGTAACGCGACCCCGTCATGCCGCACAAACCGCACCATCTCGCTGCAGCCGATCCACACGACGGCGTGATCATCGCCAAGATCAAGCCACTTGCCATGCATCCAGACGTGCTCGCCATCCTCGGCAACACGAACACGAAGCCCTGGCGCGGTCTTTTCCTCTCCGGGCGCGATCCCAAAAAACTGAGCCATATTGCTCAGCCCAGATAGAATTCCTCTGCGTCGGGATCGTCGCTGGGCGCGATCGTCAGCCCCTCGGCGGTCGCGTAGCCGAACTTGTCTTCTTCTTCCGTACGGCGGCTGTCGGTGGCAGCATCCGTCGCCGTTGAACCGGTCTTGGCTTTCTCGTGCGGCATCAGTTCGACCTCCAACAGGCGTTCTCAGTCTTATCGCGCCACTTCCTTGGCTGGCGATTGCGGAGCCACAGTGAGGCAGCTTGCGTATCCGGCGATCGTCAGCCCCTCGGCGACATTAGTGCCGGAAATCGCGGCGCCCCGGACGACAGTCCCCGATCCGACAGCCGTAACGGTAAGCACATTGCCGCTGATCATTTCCTCGCGGCGCTCAGAATCCTCTGCGTCGGGATCGTCGCTGGGCGCGATCGTCAGCCCCTCGGCG
>Ga0265326_10000115_pt1 | contig 40807 bp, 52 predicted proteins | sample 41424metaG_FD_192439 | JGI IMG/M metagenome (GOLD analysis project Ga0265326, IMG submission 192439) | Rhizosphere microbial communities from Carex aquatilis grown in University of Washington, Seatle, WA, United States - 4-14-24 metaG | ecosystem: Host-associated > Plants > Roots > Rhizosphere... | reverse complement strand
TTCTCCAACCTGACGCCCGGCCAGCGCGATCGCCAGACGATCGTGGACACCTACCCGCAGTTCGTCGCGCGCGTCGCCGCCACGTTCAAGTTCTCCTCGATCATCAACGGCGACAACGATTGGGTCGCGGTCGAGGCGACGGGCCACGACGGCGCCAAGGACCCCACCACGCTGACCTGGGCCGAGCAGTATCGTGACGCGCTGCTAGGCGGCCTGACCGATCCCTCGACCGGCTTCCTGGAACAGTATTTCGCGATGCTCCTGGAGCGCGAGGTCTACGGCAACGGCCGCCTGTACGGCGGCGATCGGCCGGGCCAGCTGCCGATCGTGCGCTGCTCGCCGATGCGTGACAGCGCCTGGGAGGCCGGCGCCGGCCACGAGCCCGACACGCATTTCTGGCGCCAGTCGCTGAGCGCCGCTGAGTGGGCGAAGAAGTTTCCCAACAAGCTGTTGGGCGATGCGGTGACGGATGCGGCCAAGAGTGTCATCGGGCGCGACCGGCCTTTCACGTTCATCCACGCGCTGCTGGAGAACCCCGGCTGGTCGCCGACCGAGGCCGACCAGGTGCCGACCAAGCGGCGCTACCTGTCGGTCTGGCTGAACGAGCAGGAAAAGGTCCTGGTCCAGGCCGCCTGGCGCAGCAGTCGCAGCTACGAGGCGTTCCGTGGTCGCATGCGGCCCGGCGAGAATTACGGCCGCGAGGGCGGCGACGAGGCGCTGGAAGAAGCCTTGATGGCGCAGCGCGTGCGCGTCGCGGTGATCCGCTCGATGGAAAAGGCCATCGACCCGGTGATGCTGCTGCCGGACGACGGCGTCATCACGCCGCCGACCAACGAGCCCGAGGGCGCGATGGTGGTAAAGTCCGAGCTGCTGACGCGGGCCAACGATCCGATCCGCTACATGAAAAGCGAGGGCCGGCCCGACCTCGGCATGGAGTTCCTGCGCGACGGCATCTACGGCTCGCTCGATCGCGCTTTCGGCAAGGACCTCTACACGCTGCCGCGCGAGCCGCGCATGCTCGACGGCCAGATCGTCGGCCTGCAGGAGGAACAGAGCCGGGGCACCGTGCCGCTGATCGTGCCGCTGTTCGCGCCGACCGCGCGTTTCCTCGGCCACATCGCCAGCATCATGGGGCGCCAGGGCCGCCTGCCCAGGCCGCCGCGCGCGGCGCACAAGCTCACGCTCAGTTTCAAGTTCAAGAACCCTCTGGAACGCGCGAGCCGCCTGGCCGAGGTGCGCGCCTTCATGCAGGCCATGTCGATCCTGGTCCAGGCGGTCCAGGTCGATCCTGGCGCGCGGCACGCCATCAAGGTCATCGAAGGCGTGCAGTATTGCGCGCGCATCCTGGGTGTTCCGGAAAGGCTCATCACGCCGCCCAAGGAGTTGGCGGCGCTGCTCGATGCCGACCAGAAGGCGGCGATGCAGAAGATGCAGCTTGACCAGGCCAAGGACGTGACCACGGCGGTCAAGAACGCCGGCACCGGCCTGTCCGGTTTCGTGCAGCCGCAGCAGCTCCAGGCGGCCGCATGAACCAGCCGCACGACACGCGCTCTGTCGCTGCTGCCTTGGGTGATGCCGAGAACACCCGGTATCGCGCCACCGAGGCGCTGACCGCCGCCTACCAGGCGGTGTTCGACGGCAACCCGTCGCGGGACGACCAGGCGATGGTCAAGAACGACCTCTCGGATTTCTGCGGCATGCGCACGGCGATGCTGCGGGGCACGTTTCACGAAACAGCGCAGGCGGTCGGCATGTTTCGTGTCTGGCAGCGGATAGACGCCTTCCGTTTTCCGCGCGCCCAACGTCCGCCGGACGTTGCCACGCTCGCGACCGCGATCGACGGGCCGCTGCCACCGGCCACACCCGGCGGCGGCGTCGCCGAACACACCGAGGACTGAGAAGGGACTGACCATGTCAAACGACAAGATGCCAAACGAGTTCAAGCCATCGACCCGCCAGCAGCTGAAGCAGCTGGCCGTCGCGCACAAGGCGCTGCTGGAGGCGATGCCCGAGGCGCTGCATCTCAGCGCCGCCGGCGAGCAGGCGCGCCAGGACAGCCTGGCCGCGTGCCAGGCGATCATCAGCGGGAAGCGGTCCAATGCTGCTTAAGCGCATTTACCTCGCGCCGAATGACGGCGGCGGGACGGGCGGCGACGGTGGCGCTGGCGGTAGCGGCGGCACTGGCGGTAGCGGTGGGACTGGCGGCGCTGGCGGTGGTGGCACCGGCGGGACTGGTGGCGGCGCTGGTGGTGGCACTGGCGGCACGCAGCAGCCAGGGTTCCTGGCGCAATTCCCGGAAGCTCAGCGCGAGCGGTTGATGACCTTCAACCCCAAGGGGCCAGGCGACATCGGCGCCAAGCTCTTTGAGCTGGACGACCTGGTGGGCAGGAGCCGGATCGCGCTGCCAGGCGAGGACGCCACGCCCGAGGCGGTGCAGAGCTTCTATCACGCGATCGGCGTGCCGAAGGACGCCAAGGACTACGGCGACTTCAAGTTCGACAACGTCGAGCCTGACGCCAACATGGTGAACTTCGCGCGGGAGATTTTCCCGAAAGCAGGCGTCACCAAGAAGGGCGCCGAGACGATCGTGCGCAGCTGGAACGGCATGATGGCCAAGGTGGTCGGCGATCACCAGAAGGCGGTCGAGGCCAAGCTGCAGCAGGGCGAGGAGGCGTTTGCTGCGGCGCAAGGCGGCAAGGCGGCCGCCAGCCTCGACATCGTCAACCGCGCCAGCCAGGCGCTGGGCGTCGCCCCCGAGGCCTTGAAGGCGATCAAGGGCGCGATCGGCGCCAAGGAAGCAAACGAGCTGTTCCTCAAGATCGGCCACGCGATCGCGACGGATGGCGACGATCCGGAGGGCGGTGGCATCACGCTCCAGATCACGACCAAGACCCAGGCCCAGGCCGAACTCGACAAGATGAAGGCCGACCCGAACATCGCGGCAGCGATCCGCGATCCGAACCACAAGGAACACAAGGCCGCCAAGGCGAAGTGGGATCGACTGACCGACATCAAGGCCGGTTTCGACAGCTCGCGGCGGTAACGAAGGGGACGAACGATGAAGCCAGGCGAAATGAAGGGCGGGCTTAGCCCCGCTGAAATCCGGCTCTACTGCATGGACATGGCGTTGCGCCAGGCGCAGCTGACCGGCCGTGGCCACAACGTCGAGGGCGTGGCGGACCTGATCTTTCAGTGGGTTACGACCGGCCGCCGCGATCACCGGCCGGCGCCGCCGCAGCAACAGCAACAGCACGAGCCGGCGGACGATGCCGGCAAGGTTGGCGCCGAGGGCGCCGAGGGCAACGACGGCGCGGAGGCCGGCAAGGGGCCGGCGTCGCTGCGCCAGGCCGGGAGCGGCAACAAGGATTAGCGAGAGCAAGACCGAACGGTAACGGGCGGCCCGGCAATTTGGCCGGGCCGCCACAAGCCGCCGATCAAAGCCCTCGCGAACGTCGCGCCGAGACGTAAAGCGGCCGTGCCAGGCGTCGCGCGACACGCCGAGAACAGGGGCCGCAAGGCTTCTGCCAGACTTGCAATCCGGGCGCGGTTCCTGCGTCGGCCGGGGCGGAAAAGCGGGAGAGATACGGAACTCGGTTCGCTCACCTGATTTGGAGCGAAGCGACAATGAGCCAGCAGCAAGAGCTCGCCAATGCGATGACCTCGAAGTATTCGGAGTCGATCGAGCTTTGGGCGCAGCAGGAGGAGGCCGTTACCGAAGGCCTCTGCATCGAGGACAGCGAAAGCGGCGTCGAGAGCAAGTCCGAGGACTTCTTTGGCGTCACGACGATGCGGCGCAAGGACACGCGCAACACCGACCTGACCAAGTCCCAGGTCAACACCCGGCGCCGCTGGGTGTTCAGCGACCCCTACTACAACCAGGTCGCCGTCGATACGTCGGACAAGCTGCGCATGCGTGTCGATCCGACAACCGGCATCGCGCAGGCCCAGGTCGCGGCAGCGAAGCGGCAGAAGGATCAAATCCTGATCTCCGCAGCGACCGCCGTTGCCTACTCGGGTAAGACCTTCTCGACGGCCAACAACTTCCCCGGTGCCGGCACGCTCGCTGACGGCAATGCCGGGTTCACGCTGTCGAAGTACGACGACGCGGTGGCCTACCTGCAGCGGTACGGCCAGATGAAGCGCGACGATCGTATCTGGTGCCTGTGGACCGAGGCCGAGGAGGAGACGTTCAAGAACGTCCTCCAGGTGTCGAGCCGCGACTACACGACCGAAATGGTGCGCGATAAGGGCATCGTGAAGCGGTACGGCCTCGTCGATTTCTACCGCCTCGGCGATCTCTACGACGAGGACGGCACGCTGTCGCAGCGCATGCTGACCTACGGCACCGGCGACGGCACCGGCGGCGCCAACACCCGCACCGTCCTGATGGGTGTCAAGGGCGCGATCCGCCGCTGGACGCCTGGCGGCATCACCGGCGACGTGTGGTGGAACGGCGAAAAGCGCGAGTGGGACATCACCACCGAAATGGATTGCGGCGCCGCCCGGCGCCTCGATCGCGGCGTCGTCGCCATCAAGTGCATCACGACCGCGCCCTAAGCGCGTTCGGGCGATCGCCGGACGCCTAGCGCCCGGCGGTCGTTTGACCACCCTCCAAGGAGACAGACGACATGGCAACTCAACGTGGTACGAACAACCTGGCCTCGCAGCCGGGCACGGCGCCGGTGCCGATTTCCAGCGGCGACGGCGGCGGCAAGATGGCCTCCTTCTACGACGACTTCGTGGTGCCCGCAGGCGCGGCGCAAAACGACATCGTCATCATGGGGCCGAGCAAGGCGCTGAAGAAGGGCGATCGCTTCATCAGCTTCTCCCTCGACTTCGACGCCATGGGCGCCGGCGTCACGCTGCAGATCGGCGACGACGGTTCGGCTGGCCGCTACTCGGCGGCGATCGCCGCCAACGCAGCTGGCCAGAACAGCACCCGCGTCAACGGCATCCTCGGCTACGTCCTGACCCAGGACCGCGAGCTGCAGGTGACGATCGGTGGCGGTGCCCCGACGGCCGCCACCAAGTTCCGGCTCCACTGGAACGTCCTGCGGGCCTGACCTGGTTTGCAGGGCAGCGGCGGCGCGGCGGTGGTTAGTCCCTTCCCCCGCGTCGCCGCACCTGCAGCACAGAGCTGAACCATGGCAACCAAGTCCGACATCGCCAACCTGGCCATCGCCGCGCACAACGGCGAGTTCGTCGAGAACATCGACGGCGCGCCTGGCCGTATGGCCGAGGCGATCCAGACCATGTGGGCCTTGGCGCTGGAGGAGGCGCTGGCCGCGCATCCCTGGAAGTTCGCGCGCAAGAGCTGGCCGAACCCGACCGCCAAGCAGGCGGCGGACAATCCGGACCCCGATCGCCGGTTCGCGTTCGTCATGCCGCCTGATTGCGTGCGCGTGTTTGAGATACGGCCGCGCGACGACTTCGACGAGTGGCCTGGCTGCATCACGACGGACCAGCCGAGCGTGACGTTGATCGGCGTCCAGCGCGGCGGCGACATCGGCCGTTTCTCGGCTTACTTCTGCGCCTACTTGGGCGCGCTGCTGGCCTACAAAATCTGCACGCCGATCGAGGCGAGCGAGGCGATCCGCAAACGTTGCAAGGACGACGTCGCCGAGGCCCTGGCCAACGCCAAGACGGACAACGGCCGCGCCGGCGTCGTCAAGCGCGTGGCACCCGACAGCTTCGTCAGATCCCGCCTCGGCGGCGGTTTCATCCCGAGGTGATGGGATGCCGAATGTCGGCCTGACCAACCTGACCGCCGGCGAGGTGAGCCCCGACTTTTGGGGCCGGCCCGACACGGCGCGCTACGGCAACGGCTGCGTGCGGCTCGAAAACTTCCTGCTGACGACGACCGGCATGTACACGTTTCGCCCCGGCTTTGAGCTGATGGGCTTCCCCAAGGACACCGGCAAGGATTGCCTGCTGCGCCGGTTCCGCTTCTCCGACGAACAGGGCAACGTGATCGAGCTGGGCGAACTCTACGCCCGCTTCTGGCACACGCTCGGCCAGGTCGCCGATCGCACCACGGGCCTGCCGGTCGAGGTGGTGACGCCGTTTCCGGCCGACGAGCTGGACCTGCTGGGTTACTGCCAGTCGGCCGACTTCCTGTTCATCGTCCACGAGAACCGGGGAATTTTCACGATCCAGCGCCACGACCTGGAAACGTGGACCTTCTCCGTGTTCGATTTGATCGACGGTCCCTACGGCAAGGAGAACGCCGACACGACGCTGATCCTGCGCCTCTCGGCGCCGACCGGCAGCGACTATCCGATCGAGGCGGTGGGCTGGGCGGCCGGCAAGGAACCGTTCGGCGCCGGCGACGAGGGCCGGCTGATCCGGATCAAGGCCGGCGGCAGCTGGGCGTGGTTCATCGTCAAGACGGTTACGGACAGCACCCATGTCGTCGCCACGGCGCAGGCCGGCGCCGCACCTGGCGCGGCCGACTACAGCGACTGGCGCCTGGGCCTCTACAGCAACCGCCTGGGCTGGCCGAAGGTGGCGCGCATCCATGAGCAGCGCCTGGTCCTGGGCGGCCCGGCGGCGATCCCCGACCGCATCGACGGCAGCGCGATCGCCGGTTTCGACGACTTCGCGCCGCGCGATCCGCTGACCGACGACGGCGCCTACGCCTACGCGCTCGGCCAGGAGGGCGTCGATCGCGTCGTTGGCCTCGGCGTCAGCAACGACCTGATCGCGCTGACCGGCGGCGGCGAGAACCGCGTGTCCGGCGACAGCACCGGCGTCGCGATCACGCCGACGCAGGTGTGGCAAAAGCCGATCTCGCCGGACGGCGCCAAGGCCGGCATCGAGCCGATCAACACCGGCGCGGCCGTGGTGTTCGTCGATCGCTACGGCCTCAATATCCGCTCGCTGGTCTATGACATTCGGTTCGCCAACTACGGCGCCGACAACCTGACGCTGCTGGCCAGCCACATGGCGTGGCTGGCGCCCGATAGCCCTGGCTTCCAGGCGCTCGCCTGGCAGGCCAATCCGCTCGGCACGATCTGGACGATACGCGGCAACGACCAGCTCGCCGGCGCGATCTACGAGCCCAAGGAGAACGTGCTGGGCTGGCATCGCCATGTGCTGGGCGTGCCGGCCCTCGACGATCAAATCGACGGCGACGGCGTCATGGCGAACCCGGCGGCCGACGAGCCGCAGGTCGTCAGCATTTGCACGCTGGTCGGTCCGACCCACGACGAGCTGTGGGCGGTGGTCAAGCGCGAGCTGCCGGGCCGCACGCTGCGCACGATCGAGCGCATGGGCCGGCCGGCGCTATGGTTCACGCCGGCCGAAAACCAGTGCTGGCTCGATTGCAGCCAGCAGCTCAACAACACGCCCACGGCCGACCTGACGCCTGGCCAGGCCGAGGTCGGCGACGGCGTGCTGTTCCAGCTGTCGAACGTCAGCGGCGGGTTCGCCTTCACCGGGGCGAATGTCGGCGACTTCATCAAGGCGCGCTGGCTCGATCGCAACCCGACGCTGCGCGGCCAGCCGGTATGGCGCACCGGCGTCGCGGTCATAACGGCGATCAACTCGGCGACCGAAGCGGTGTGCAGCATCCGCCAGGCGTTCAAGAGCGGCAACGCGATCTGGAGCGGATCGTGGGGCCTCACGGTCAAGCGCGTGACAGGCCTCGACCACGCCGAAGGCCTCTACGTGACGGCGGTAAGCGACGGCAACGTGCTGGCGCCGGCGAAGGTGGTCAACGGCGCGATCGACCTGGCCGTGCCGGGCTGGGAGGTTCGCGTGGGCTTCCCCTATGTCGGCATCATGGTCAGCCTGCCGGTCGATCTTGGGCCGTCGCCGGTGATCGGCCAGGGACGCTGGGGCCGCGTCAACGAAATCAAGCTGCGCGTCCTCAACTCGGTGGGCGGCCAGGTCGCGAGCGTGCCCGAGCGCGAGGACGAAAAGGTGCGCTGGGAGCCGGTGCTTACCTACAAGGTCGGCGAGGCGGCGACGCCGATGCGGCCGCCGACGCCGACCAGCGGCATCAAGCAGCTGCAGACCGCCGGCGAGTGGACGCGCGAGCCACAATACGCCGTCCGCCAGACGCGGCCGATGCCGCTCAACGTGCAGCTCCTGGTGGCGCATGCCTACGCCCCGCATGTGCAGCCATGATCGAGCTGCGACCCTGGACCGATCCCGAGCGGCCGGCGGACGCCGGCGACGCGCCGCATGTGCGCGGCTGCTGGGAGATGGCGCGCCTGGCGCACCGGCAGAACGCGGCGGCGGTGCGCACGCTGTGGGACGGCGAGCAGCTGCTGGCGCTGGGCGGCGTCGTCGAGATCGTGAAGGGCGACGGCCTGGCGTTCTTCTGGAAGCGCGAGGCGGCGCCGGCCCGCGTCTGGCGCTTCGTGATTGGCCCGCTGCAGGCGGGCATGCAGATGGCGCACGAGCGCGGCGTGCGGACGATCGGCGCGATCGTGCGCGCGACCTGGGCCGAGGCGCTGCGCTTCATCCGTCGCCTCGGCTTCGTGTTTACCGGCCTGGCGACGGGCTTCGGCGGCGAGACGGTGCCGATGCTGCGCTACGTCCACCAGGTCCCGAAATTCGACGAGCCGCCCGTCGTCGCGATCGCGCTCTACGAGCTGGAGCGCGCCTGTCACGCCGCCTGGTGCCCCTCCCTCCTGGCAAGGGGGCTGCTGCGATGAATTTTGGAAACGCCGCTTATGGCGTCCACCGTCCTCGCTTCGGCGCCTGCTGGACCGGCATCGAGGAGGTCGCCATTGGCCTGGCGGTGGCCGGGGCGGCGGTGTCGGCCGTTAGCGCGATCGGCGCCGGCGCGGCCGCTTCGGCGCAGGCCGGCGTCAATGCCGCCGCGCTCCGTAACCAGGCTGACCTGGAGCAGCAGCAGGGCATCACGGCCTACATGCGCCAGAAGCGCCAGGGCGCGATTGATCGCGGCCGCTCGATCGCCGCGCTGGCCGGCAACGGCGTCGATGTCAGCCAGGGCTCGCCGCTGGAGCTGCTGGACCAGCAGGCCAAGGAAAACGAGTTCCAGGCCGAGCAAGTGAAGTTCCAGCACGACGAGCGCGCCTGGCAGATACGCATGGGCGCCGTCAACCAGGACCAGGCCGGCAGCGCGGCCGCCGCGCGCGGTATCGGCTCAGCGATCGGCACGACCCTTGGCGCCGGCGCCAAGATCGCGGGCCAGCTCGACCTGCTGGGAGAGGGCGGCGGCGGCGATGTGTCCAGTCCAGCGGGAGGGGCCGCGCCGCCAGGTGCGGTGCCGGGTGGAGTAACAACAGGATGAGCCGTGTTCCATTCGCCCAGGTGCAAGGCGGCGTCGTCTCGGTTGGCGAACCGCAGCTCGGCAGTCTCGACGCGGCCGCGATCAACAGCGGCGCCGGCGCGCTGGAAGGTATCGGCAGGGGCCTGTCGGCGGTGGGTGACGTCGTCGATCACATGGCCCAGGCGCGCGAGGCGCGGCAAGTCTCCGACGAGCTGACCAAGGCGCAGGACACGCTGGCCGATCATCGCATCACCCTGGAACAGGACAGCGACACCAAGAGCCGCGCGGCGAAGTTCCAGGCCAAGGCCGATGAGGTGCGCACAGCGGCCGCCGAGCGCCTGCCTGGCCGGGCGCTGGAAAATTTCAACATTCGTTTCAATACCATCATGCGGCCGATGCAGCTGCAGGTGAAGCAGCAGGCACGTTCCGAAGAAATTCAGCAGTTCCGAACCGGCCTGGCCGACGACCTGGACAAGATGGCGACGGCCAGCGTGTTCGCGAAAACCGACCAGGAGCGCCAGGCGGTCCAGGCCGAAGTGTCGAAAAAACTCGAGGACGCGGTGCGCACCGGCAACGTGACGGCGTTGGGTGCAGGCCAGTTCAAGAAGGCCTATCTCGGCCGCGTCGATGCCGCGCTCGCCGGCGAGATGATCCGCAGCAACCCGAGCGCCGCGGTGGCGGCCCTCGGTGACACGGAAAAATTCAAGTACCTCGACGCGGCCCAGCGCGTGGAGCTGCGCAGCCGGGCACAGCAGCGCGCCGAGAGCCTGGGCGTGCAGGCCCGCGCCGAGCTGCGCGCCGATGCCGGCGAGTTCATCGCCGACCTGCGCACCGGCGCGGCGACCGGCCAGCTGCCGGACGAGGGCAGCTACAAGCAGCTGATGGCCCGCGCCGGCGGCGACAAGTCAGCGATCGGCGTGCGCATCAAGCAGGCCTGGGACTTCGCCAAGAGCGTCGAGACGGACACCAGCGGCAAGACGATCCCACAGATACAGGCGCGGATCGGCGAGCTGCAGCGCGGCAGCGTGCCGCCCGACGAGACGAACTACAACCAGGCCAACGCCGACATGAAGCTGACGCCGCAGGAACAGGCGCTCTACAAGCGCCACCTCGGCAACGTCGCGGGACCTGGCGGCGTCACCAATCCGGACGGCTCGCGCTCCACGCTCTACCAGGCGAGCGTCGAACGCGACGGCAAGACCTACAACATCCCGACCGTGTGGGGCGGCAAGATCGTGCCGCCCGAGGAGGCCATCAAGCTCGCCGAGGCGCAGGGCTTCGATCAGTTCCCGAGCTATGGCAGCGCGGCCGAGGCCGAGGCGCGCTACGGCCGGATGCACGGCTACATGGAGAAGGATCGCGCGACGGCGACGCCGCGCGAGCTGCACGAGGCGCGCGCGCTGCATGCCGCGCTGCAGGCCAGGATCACGGCGCGCGACAAGGACCCGGCGTCCTATGCGCTGCAAAACTACCCGACGATCGCCGAGCAGCTGGCGACGGCCGACAAGCAGACGGCGAGCCAGGACGCCAACGAACAGGCGCAGGCGGCCGACACGCGGCGCCTGGCCTGGCAGGCGCTGCTCGACGCCCAGCGGCGCGAGGGCGTGGCGGAACATCGCCTGCAGCTCCTGCCGCACGATGCGGCCGAGGCGATGCGCGCCAAGTTCCTGACGGCCGAAGGCCAGAGCCGCGCCGACCTGGTGGACCAGGTGCGTGGCCAGTTCGGCGACCAATGGGACCGCGTCCAGGCGCAGCTGTGGCACGGCAAGCCGGCGCCGGCGGACGTGCAGGTGCTGAGCGCGCTGCCCGATGGCGCCAGCCTGCCCAAGGTCGAGGTCGCCGAGGCGTTCAAGGTCACTGAGGACCAGGCCAAGCAGGTCCTGGGGCCGCAGCGCATGACGGCGATCGACGAGGCGACGCGCGCGGCCGTCTCGGCGATGGCACCGACCTTCGCCCAGGCGCCGGATGGGCCGCGCTTCCTGGCGACGTACCAGACGGCGATCGAGAAGCTGGCCCGGCTCTACGCCATGCGCGGCGAGGGCGACGACGGCCGCGCCGCGCAGCGCGCCGCCGATCGGTTGTTCTTCGACCATTGGGAGACGGTGGGCACCGTGCGCGTGCCCAAGGTGGAGGGCCTGCCGGTGGCCGAGGCGTCCGCCGTGCGCGGCGCGCAGCAGACGGTGATCGACGCCATGCCCAAGCTGGAGCTGGCGACGCCGGCGCACGACAAGGGCATCACCGACACCCAGGCGCGCGACATGCTGGTGCGCTCGATCCGCAGCAACGGCTACTGGATGACCACGGCCGACGACAAGGGCATGGTCCTGATGGCCGGCCCTGGCCTGCCGGTGCGCTTCGCCGATGGCCAGGTGCTGGTGGTGCCGTTCGACAGCGCCAACACGATCGCGGCCAACCGCCAGGCTGCGCGCAACCTGACGCGGCGCGAGGTCGCGGCGATCGGGCCAGGCGGCGAGCAGCTGCCGGTCGAGCTGGGCCACGATGACGGGCCGCCCAATTCGGGCCTGCTGCCGCGCTGGCTGCGGCCCGACTACAGCGCGCTCGGCACGCGGGCGTTCCAGCAATCCGGCGGGAACATGCCATGAGCCTCGGCCTCGATCCGATCCGCACGGTGCGCGACGTAGGCATCGACCAATACCGCGCCGGCCTCGGCGAGTACCTGGGCGAGGTTATGTCTGACGCCTGGAACGCCGGCCCGCTCAGCCAGGCCGGCCGCGTGGTGCAGGCGAGCTACAGCGACGAGTTCGCGCGCGCGCGCGGCGAGCGGCTGCTGACGGCGCAGGAGGCCTCCGACCAGGGCCGCGATCTCGGCCTGCGCTTCGACCAGCCGATCGCGCAGGGCGCCTATGACGTGCTGGCCGGCGAGAAGCGCCGCCAGGGCGCGGCTGAAACGGTGTTCAAGCGCGCCCGCATCGAGCGCGGCTACGGCACGCTGCCGTGGTTGCTGGGTGGTGGCGCTGAGTTCCTGGCCATGGCGGCGGACCCGCTCAACATCGCCTCGGCCCTGGTGCCGGTGGTCGGTGAAGCGCGCTACGCCACATGGGCCGCGCGATCGGCGTTCGGTGCGACGCTGGCGCGTGGAGCGATCGAGGGCGGTGCCGGCCAGCTGCTCCTGGAGCCGCTGGCTGCTCTCGATCGTCGATCTCTCGGCGACGAGTATTCGATGCTCGACACGCTGATGAATGTCGGTTTCGGCGGAGGCCTCGGCGTCGCGCTGCATGGCGCAGCCTACGGCGCAGGTGCGGGCTTCCGCTTCATCCGCGATCGCTGGTCCCCTCCACCGATCGCGGACAGGACGGCTCCCTCTGCCCCACGCGGGGAGCCGTCCGCCATTCGCGCGGAGCCGTCCGCAATTCGTGCCTGGTCGGAGCCGGTGAAGGATGAGACGCCGCCGCCGCGCCAGCCGGTGGCCGAGCGCATGGAACAGCTGCGACCCGAGACGAAAGACGCGGCAATGCGCGTGGCCGTGTCGCAGCTCGCCCAGGACAAGCCGGTGGACGTGACGCCGGTGCTGGCCGCCGATCCCAACTGGCCGGCGATCAAGGCGGCGATCGAGCAGGACCATCGCACCGTCGTGCCCGAGCTGCAGGCGCAGACGATCAGCGGCCGCGAGCTGCCCTATGTCGGGCCGCCGGCGGGCTTCCAGCCGAGCGCGGAGGACCTAAAGCTGGCGACGCGCGTGTCGCGCGGCTGGGAGCCGGAAGTGCCGTTGAGGCGGCCGCAGTCGCTGGGCGATTTCGTGCGACGGGGCGGTGGCCTGCGCCAGGGCACACCCGAGGCGGCCGAGCTGACGGCGGCGGACGTGCATCGCCAGCCCGGCATGCTGCGCACGAAAGAGAACGGCCGCCAGGCCGATCACATGGCGCAGGCCGCGCACGATGCCGGCTACCGCTTCGGCAAGGAGACGGTGACCGGCAGCGGGGTCGATGTCGATGCCTTCGTCAACGCGCTGATCGAGGACGCGAGCGGTCGGCGCAAGCACTTCCCCGAGGACAGCTACACCGAGGCCTGGCATGTCCAGCAGGACTATTTCGCGGCGTTCCGCCAGGACCTGGAGGACCGTGGCATCCAGACCAAGGGCATGGAGCCCCGGCGCCTGGCCTGGCTGTTGGCGCAGGATCGCGACACGCAAAAACTGATGTCGCTCCTGGACCGCATCGACCAGCTCGGGCCGGACGCCAGCGCCGAGCTGGCCTATCGCCTTGATGCCGAGGCGGCGGCGGCCGAGGCCGAGATTGCCGCGCGCGAGGTCGAGCCAGGCGCGCGCGAAACTGATATGGTGGCGGACGAGCGGGACATACCGGCCGTCACGCTAGAGGAGCTGGAGCGGTACTATGCCGACCATGAAGGAGCTGCAGACCAGAGTGGCGAGGGGCAAGGCGCTCCTGGCCGGCGAGCTGCCGGACGGGGAGCGGATGAAGGTGGCCAAGCTGGTGCTGATCGACCAGGCCAGGATCGTGCTGCGGCAGAGGGTGCCGGACTTCGACGAGCGGGGGACGACGGAGCCCAAGGGTCCCAAGGAGCCGGCGAAGGGCTAGCCGAGTTCGCTGAGCGGCAGCAGGCCGCCGACCTTCACGCCGATCCCGACGCGCTGAGCGCGCGCGACCAGCGCCTGCAGGCCGAGGCGCGCGACACGGCGCAGCTCCTGGCCGACGACCTGCGCGACTACGGCCACGCCCTCGACGACGAGGGCACACGCGCCATCTTCGACGAAACAGGCCGCTTCTTCGATGAGGAAGCCAAGGCGATCGACGCGCTGGCGAGCTGCCAGCTGGACGGTGGCCGATGAGCTTCCAGGACTGCATGGCCGCAGTCGCCACGGCGCTCGGCCGGCGCATCACGATCGAGGAATTTGACGCGCTCTTTGAGCGCCTGGACGCCGAGCGCGGCCGGCTGTTCGCCGAGGGCTACCCGGCCGATTGGCTGGCGGCGGCGCGCACGGTGGCGCGGCAAATCGAGATCGAGAAGGCGGTCGCCCAGCGCCAGGTGATCCGCAACAAGCTGGTCTACCGCGACGGCATGTCCTTTCTGGCAGCCGCCCGGCAGACGGTGGACGCGGGCCTCGCCCTGGAGGCGCGCCTGGTCGGCATCAACACGCCGATCGCCGGCGGCCGCAAGTCGGTCGCGGCCGAGGCGCACGGCATCTACCTGACCAGCGCCGGCGCGCTGCTGGCCGATCTGCGGCGCCTCGGCAACGGCGATCGCCTGGTGCGGCTGTTCTCAGAGCCGAGCTTTGAACTCGACATCGCGAAGGCGCTGCGCGGCGAGGCGGCGCACCCTGACGCCGTCACGATCGCCGGCGCGATCGAGCGTGTGCGCGAGGACCTGCGCCGCCAGGAGAACGACAGCGGCGGCTGGCGAGGAAAACTCGATGGCTACGTGACCCGGCAGAGCCACGACAGCCTGCGCGTGCGCCGGGCCGGCTACGATCGCTGGCGCGCCGACATCCTGCCGCGCCTCGACCAGGCGCAGACCTTCCAGCGCCAGGAGGAGCTGCTGGCCCAGCTCCGGGAGGAACGCCGCCAGGTGCGCGTCCATTCGATGGTCGCCAGCGCCGAGATGGGCGAGACGCTGGCCGCGCTGCGCAGCGAGAACCGGCTGGACGAAAAGGCGACGGCGCGCGGCCGCCGGCTGTCGGCCGACGAGCGGCAGAGCGCCGGCCAGATCGAGGAGGCGCGGAAGGCCATGGCCGATGCGCTCGGCCGCTACATGGACCTGGCGCAGAAGGCCAGGGAAGGCGGCCGCGAGGCGGCGCCGCTGTTCGGCGAGCGCGGCACCCAGGACGTGAGCGGCCGCCAGCTCGGCGAGGCGCGCGTGGCGCTGACCCGTGCGCGCGAGCGCCTGGACGAGCTGCACCGCCAGGCGACCGCCGGACGCGGCCGCACGATCGAAAATGACCTGGTGCGCCAGCACCTGGCCGAGCGCGTCGAGCTGGCCGCCCAGCTCGCCGAGCGGGCCGAGCGAGCTGCCGACCTGATCGGCGAGCTGTGGGAGCGCATGTTCGAGTACGACAAACGCATCCGTGGGCCGGTCGATCCGGACACCTTCCTGCGCCGCATCTACAACTCGATCGCGGCCGATACCTGGATGCGCGGCGACAGCCAGGAGTTTCGCGGCCTCATGTCGGCGATCGGGCCGCAGAACCTGGCGCGCAAACGGGCGGCGCATCGCGAGCTGCATTTCAAGTCGGCCGAGGACGAGCTGGCCTATCAGCGCCAGTACGGCCAGGGCGGCGTCGCCGACAACATCATCCGCGAGATCGAGGGCGCGGCTTCGGCCATATCGCTGCAGCGCAATCTCGGCACCAACCCCGAGGCGATGTTCCAGCTGTGGCGCTCCGAGCTGCTGCGCGAGGCGAAGAACACCGGCGACAACGCCCTGGCCACGGCCGTCACGCGCCGGCGCCTGGACTGGCAGCTGGCCGAAGTGACCGGCGCGGCGCGCCAGGTCGCCAACCCGACCTTGGCGTCGCGCGCGGCCTCGATCCGCGTGCTGCAGTCGATGGCCAGGCTGGGCGGCGCCATGCTGTCGAGCTTCGGCGACGTGGCGACGGCGGCGGCCGAGCTGCGCTACCAGGGACGCGGCGCGCTGCAGGGCTACGCCGACATGCTGGAGGGCATGTTCCGGGGCCGCCGATCGGGCGAGCGCCGCATCGTCGCCGACCTGCTGGGCGTCGGCTTTGAGAGCCTGAGCGGGACGGTGCTGGCGCGGATCGGCGGCGAGAGCGCGCCACCTGGCGGCATCAGCCGGGCCGCCGCGCTGTTCTTCCGCCTCAACGGCCTGTCGTGGTGGACCGATGCACACAAGACGACGGCCGGCCTGGTGCTGTCGCGCTACTTCGCCCTGCAGCGCGAGCATGCCTTTGAGGCGCTGCCGCGCCCGACACAGCGCACGCTGACGCAGTACGGCCTCACGCCGGCCGATTGGAACGTGCTGCGCAGCGCGGCTGTCCATGCCGCCGAGGACGGCGTGGAGTTCCTGACGCCCGAGAACGTGCGCCAGATACCGCTCGGCCAGTTCATGGCGCGATCGACCGACATCGAAAATGACGTGATCCCGTCCGAGCGGGTGCTGCGCGAGGCGCGCGATCGCGTCGCCGGCGCCTATGCCGCGCTGATTACCGACCGCGTCGATCATGCCGTGGTGACGCCAGGCGCGCGCGAGCGGGCGATGGTCAACCTGGGCACCGAGCGCGGCGACTACCTGGGCGAGGCGCTGCGCTTCGTCATGCAGTTCAAGTCCTTCTCGGTGGCGATGATGACGCGGTCGATCGGCCGCGACCTGCATGGCGGCGAGGGCGGCCGGCTGTCGGCCACGGCGCGCGTCGCCTGCATGGCGTTCCAGCTCGGCGTGTGGGGCTACCTGGCAATGAGCGCCAAGGAGCTGCTGGCTGGCAAGAACCCGCGCGATCCGTCGAGCCCCAACACCTGGGCGGCCGCGCTGATGCAGGGCGGCGGCCTCGGCATCCTGGGCGACTATGCGTTCGGCCAGTTCAACCGCTTCGGCCAGTCGGCGATCGAGACGGCGGCGGGGCCGACCTTCGGCACCGCATCGGATCTGATGAGCCTCTACGCCCAGGCGCGCGATCCCGAGGGAGCGGCCGCCGGACGCTACGGTCCCGGCCTGGCCGCCCACGGCCTGCGCTTCGCCGCCAGCAACACGCCGTTCGCGAACCTGTGGTGGCTGCAGCCGGCGCTCAAGTACCTGGCGCTCTATCCGGTCCAGGAGGCGCTGAGCCCTGGCTACCTGCGCCGCACCGAGCAGCGCATCCAGCGCGAGAACAAGCAGACCTTTTGGCTGTCGCCGCAGGAGGCACCCCGCCTATGAGAACACAAACGACCAACCGCTGGACCTATGAGCCGAACGGCGTCCAGGTGTCGTTCGCCTACGACAACCTCTGCCTCAACGCCGCCGACATGCAGGTGGCCTGGATCGACAGCCTGGGCAACGCCCTGGCGCTGCCAGGCTACCAGGTGACGGGCATGGGCAATCCCGCCGGCGGCGCCGTGGTGTTCAACAGCGCGCCGGCGATCGCGGCCGGCTCGATCCTGGCGCTGGAGATATTCCCCTCGGAAGTGTCCGGCGCTCCCGACCCGTCGGACTTCAAGCAGGAGCCGGCGGCTGCGCGCGGCTATCGCTACGACCAGGCGCTGATCCTGGGCGCGCATGCGCGCTACCTGTTCCGCCGTGCCATCCAGGCCAGCCCGTTCGACGACGACGACGCGCTGGTGATCCCGCCGCCCGACAGCCGCAAAGGCATGGCGTTGCTGTTCGACGCGATCGCGGGCCAGCTCACGGTCGGCGCGCCGCTCACGCCTGGCGCCATGGTGGTGGCGGCGTGGCTGATCCCGCGCCTGGCCGATGCCAATGCGGCGGCGTTCCTCGGCAACCTCGGCTTCTCGGCCTTCGTTCGGGGGCTGCTGAACCTGGCCGACGCGCCGACTTTCCGGACGGCGATCGGCGCCGTCTCGGCGGTGCAGGTCGAGGCGCCGCCGCAGGGCCGGCTGACGCTGCTGACCGGCGCCCCGGTGATGGCGGCGGCGCAGACCGGCCGCACGATCGTCTACTACACGCCGTATGTCGGCCAGCTCGTGCCGATATGGGACGGCGCGTCGATGGTGCCCACGGTGTTCGCCGAGCTGCAGAACGACACCACGCAGGCGGCGACCAACAAGGCCGGCCCGGCGGCCGTGGGCAACAACAGCAACTATGACCTGTTCGTGTGGAACGACGGCGGCACGATCCGCCTGACGCGCGGGCCGGCCTGGTCGTCGGACACGGCGCGCGGCGCCGGCGCCGGCACGACCGAGCTGCAGCGCGTGCAGGGGCTGTGGACCAACAAGCAGGCGATCGCCAACGGGCCGGCGGCGAACTTCGGCACCTATGTCGGCACGGTGCGCTCCAACGGCGCCGCGCAGATCGACTGGAACCCGATGCCGGCGGCGAGCGCCGGCGGCAGCAACGCGATCCTGGGCGTGTTCAACGCCTACAACCGCGTCCAGGTCAACGGGCAGAGCCAGGACAGCACGGCATCGTGGACCTACAACCTGGGCGTCTGGCGCGCCCTCAACGCCAGCAACGCCAACCGGATCAGCTACATCGACGGCTTGGCCGAAGTCGCGCCGTCCGTGACCAGCGAGGCGTTCTGCAGCTCGACCGGCATCCACTACATCGGCGTCGGCCGCGACAGCATCGTGGCCACGCCGCCCTTGGTCGGCACGACCTGGAGCACCAACGCCATGGCGATCGCCGCCGGCGGTTTCCAGCCGTCGCTCGGCTTCCACTACCTGCAGGCCATGGAGACGGACGCCACCGGCGTCGTCTCCACGGTGTTCGGCAGCGGCAACCCCGGCGGCGTCGCGGCCGGCGCACAGCTCAACACTCTTTCCGCGCGGCTCTCGCTCTAGGAGGACACATGACGACGCAGACCATCTTTACCAACGACCAGCAGGACCCCCGCCTGCCGGTCCAGCTCTATCAGCGCACGGCGGGCGGCCTCCTGGTGCCGGTCGATACGACCACGCCATTGCCGGTCGCCCCACAGCCGGCAGCGGCGCCGGCGCTGACCAGCGCATACTCGCGGGCCAAGATCGACGTGGCCGGTGCCGGCGACAACACCCTGGTCGCCTTGGCAGCTGCGCAGACCATCCGCGTGTTTCGCATCCTGCTCACGCTCGTGGCGGGCACGATCAAGTTCCGCGACGGCACGGGAGGCGCCGACCTGACCGGGGCAATGTCGCTGTCGGCCATCGTCCTCGAGAGTAACGACGGCAACCCGCTCTACATCACGACGGCCGGCAATGCCTTCGTCGCCAATCTATCCGGCGCGAACCAGCTGTCCGGCACCGTTTGGTACACGCAGTCGTAGGAGCGGGCACATGAGCATGATCGCAGCCGGCGGTTCCGGCATCATTCCCGTCTACGCCTTCGCGTCCCTGCCGGCCGCCGGCATCATCGGCCGCCAGGCGTTCTGCTCCAACTTCGGGACCAAGGGCAACACGCTCCAGGACGACGGCACGCGCTGGAAGCCGCTCAACGGCCAGGCGCTGCTCGCCAGCCTGGACGCCGATAGCGGAACCGGCGGCGCGGCTGAGACGATCATGTTTCAGTACCAAATTCCGGCCGCGCTCCTGCAGGTTGGCGATCGGCTGCGGCTGCGCCTGACGATGTCCAAGAGCGGGACCGCCGAAGTCGGCAACATGAAGTTCCGCATGGGCACGGCGGGCACGACCTCGGACACCCAGCTTTACAGCGGCGCGGGCATCATGAGTGCGCCCAATCGCACCATGGCGGTCGATCTCGATTTCAGGGTGGCGTCGGCAACCTCGCTGCAGCAGCTCTCCAACAACGCGGCCCAGAGCTCGTCGATCGGCTACTCGGGCAACGGCAACAACGCCTACGGCGCTGCGGTCACGATCTCCAACATTTCCAACGCCCTCTACTTCACGGTCAGCGGCCTAACGGTGGTCGGCACAGACACCGTGATGCTGCGGGAAGCGGAGCTTTGGTACGCCTCAAAGGCCAACTAGCAGGAGCGACGACATGAGCGACGACACAGTAGTAGACGGCGATCCTCGCCAGCAGCCGGCCGTGCCGCCGGCGGTGGACGTGGTCAAGGTCGATGCCGTCACGCAGATGGTGACGGTGGTGGCGCACCAGGTCATGCCCTACGAGGTCGATGACTTCATCGCGCGGCATCACGACGACGGCGGCGACTACCGCCAGGCGACCGCCGGACGCTACAAGGACGGCGACGCCTTCGGCGGCTGACGATGAAGCGCAAGGGCAATCACTCGGCCGTCGATGTGCCGCCTGGCTGCATCGGTGCCTTTGCGCGTGGCCGGCGGCCGTTGATCTCGCCGCCGGTGGACAGTCCCACCGTGCGACGGATCAAGCGCATCTACCAGGGCGCCGGCAACCAGATTGCCGTCGAGACCTACGAGCCGCACAGCTTCGACCCGGCGAAGCCGACAACCTGCCGCGCGGCCGGCTGGGACGGCGCCACCAACCGCATGCACCGGGCCAACAACTGGACCGGCACCGGGCCGGTCTACGGCCCGCTGCGCGATCCCACGCATGGCACGATCGACAACGTGAACGGCCTGCCGTTCGGCGGCGATCCGTGGGCGGCGCTTACCATCATCGACGATACCAACGTGCTGTTGCTCGGCTCGATCTGGAAGCTCGATGCGGTCAACGACCCGGACCCGACGTTCCTCAACGGCTTCATTCACCAGGGCACGATCGACGCGCACCCGACAATCCAGAAGGCGATGGACTATATCGGCACGCGGCCCGGCATGATCCGGGGCGGCGTCGGCACCTTCGTCCTGAAAACCGGCGACCATGACTATGCGCCCAATGCGCACTTCGTTTGGGAGGGGGCCGATCGCGAACTGACCACCGTTATCATGGATGACTGGCGCAACACCGGCATCTGGTCGATCAAGAAAAGCCACTGTGCCATCCGCAAGACCTGCTGGATCGGCAACTCGCGCTTCCAGGGGCACCCGCGCTACATCATCAAGACGACCTCGACTGCCGAGACCAATTCAAATTTCAACTTTCACTGCACCGACAATTACATTTGGGACGTGCCTGGGTATGGCACGAACAACGGGCATCCTGGCGGCAAGAACGACCTGTCGTACATCGGCAACACGATCGTCTACTGCCTGAACGACGGCACCGACATCAAGGGGCCGCAGAACACCAACCCCGAGCTGGGCGAGCGGCCGCTGTTCATGAACCACCACGTTGATGCGTGGGGCATGGGCAGCGTCGGCCAGATGCGCGCGGCGCCGGTGCCGATGGCGGCCGATCCGGTGACGACGGTGGCGGACGGCCGCACCACCATCGACCTCAACGTCACGCAGAAACTCTATGTCGGCCAGCGTTCGACGTTCTCAGGCTTGACGGGAACCGGCGGCATCGCGGCCGCCAACATCAACGTGTCGCGTCCGGTCAAGGCTGTGGTCAAGCACGCCGGCTACTACACCGTCACGATCGACGTGGGCGTGCAGGCGGCGGCCAGCATCACCGGCGGCGGCGCGGCCGGCTCGTTCATCGCGCCGGCGATGGACGACCAAAAGCCCGCGATCGACGTGCGCGGCCCCAAGCCGCAGCTGATCCGTGTCAGCGGGACGATCCGCAAGGCGCACGCGAACGGCGTGCGCCATCGCGGCGGCAGCGGCAACAACGGCAATGGTCGCGGCGGCGACCTGGGCATCGACCAGAACGTGATCCTTGAGAACGTGACGCCGGCCGACGAGGACGACGGCAGCACCAAGTTTTTCGTCACGGTGGCCAAGAACGTCACCCTGCAGGGCATGACCGCGATCGGCCGAGGGCGCGGCTTTATGATCCAGTCGGACGCCGACAACTTCATCGGCCGGGGCCTGCGTGCGGTTGGCTGCGACCTGGGCGGCAGCTTCGACTGCGCCAACATGGACATCGAGGCGGCGGCGATCGGCTGCACGACGGGCTTCCAGGTGGACGGTGGCAAGTCGAACAGCACGGCGTCGATGCCCGATGACTGCTTCACCTTCACGAAGAACAGCCAGACCGTGTCGGCCGCCTTCCCTGGCCACCCGTTCCACAACGGCGACCAGATCGCCTTTTCAGGGGTCGAGGTCACGGCCGGCGTCGATCTCAACAACGACATCGACGCCAATCCGTGGACGGTGGCGGTGGACGACGCCAACACGTTCCACTTCTCCAGCAACCAGACGGCGATCGCCGATGCTGCGGCGGCTGGCGGCGAGGACCTTAGCTACACGGTGGCCGGCGTCTCGCATGTCGCGACCGGCCAGCTCAAGGCCCTGACGCAGGGCTGCACCACCGGCATCGTGCGGACGGCCAAGTCAACCGTCCAGGTCCTCAACTCGCGCTCGGTCGGCGACACGCTGAACATCAGCGACAACACCGGCGGCACGCTCATGGGGCCGGGCAACGACGGCTATCCCAACAACGACACCGTCATCGACTTGGTCGCCGACCTGGTGCTGACGAGCGCCGACAGCGGCAAGGTTTTCCGGCTGCCGTCCAACGCCGTTACGGTCATCAATCTGACGCTGCCGCCGCCGAACAGCGGCGGGGGTAATTCGATACGGGGCTTCAAGTGCCTCGTCCTCTGTGGCGCCGGTGCCGGCGGCGCGACGCCGACGATCGGCACGAAGGTCAAAACGCCGACCGGCACCATCAACAATTTGAACAATTCGTCGAGCGCCGGCGGCTTCATCGTTTCCGGATCGAATGGCGCGCGCATGGAAGTCAACTGGCGATCGGACACCGGCTACACGGTGGCGCCGCTCGGCACCTGGACCTTAGGGTGAGCATGGCGACGATCAGCGCGATTACCTTCGTGGGCGCCCGGCGCGACATCGTGACGTCGGACGCTGCCGTCCACCACGTTCAACCCGATGCGCCGCCGGCCGTGGCCGATCACGACCTGGCGATCGGCGCCGAGTATCCGTTCGTCGATGACGGCGACGGCAATGCGCAATCGGTGAAGCCGTGAGGAGAACATGGACATGACCGCTGTTCCGGAACCCGGTCAGAGCGGGCTGCTGTACGTTAGCCGCGTGCCGCTGGAGCTGCGCCGCGGTGATGGCCTGTCGATCGTGGTCACTGACCAGGCCAGCGCGCCAGTGCCCATCCCAGGCGCGCCAGGCGACATCCTGGCCGTCAGGGTGAGCGGGCCGGCGGACGTTTGGTTTCGCGTGGGCGAGGCCAATGAGTACGCCACGCTCGCCTCCAACAAGGCCGACGAGGATCTGTGGCTGATCCCGAACCGGCCGCACTTCACTCACATATCGCTGATCTGCAACTCGGGCGACCAGGCCCTGGTGACGATCAACTGCTACGGGCGCGGCGAATGAGCAGCGAGTGGGGCTCGATCGTCGAGTGGAGCGCGCTCGGCCTGTCGGTGGCGGTCGGCGCCGAACGTGTCTGGACCTGGATCGGCCGGCACAAGTACGCCACGCGCGACGAGCTGCTGGCGTCGTGCGACCTCGTCAAGGACGCGCACCATCGCATCGACCTGGTCGAGGAAAAGCTCAAGAGCTTTCCCGGCTACGAGAAGTTCAACGAGCTGAATACCGGTATCGGCGCGCTGCAGCAGGGCCAGGCGCGCAGCGGTGCCTGGCAGGAAGGCATCAACCGCGAGCTCGCCCGCATCCACGAGACGCTGGGCCGCCTCGACGAACGACTGAGCAACAAGGAGAGCTGACGATGATCGACAGGTATCGAAGCGAGATCGAGGCCCCGTTGAATATCCAGCGCGGCGCCAAGGGCATCGGCGTCCAGCGCGTGCAGGAATGGCTGGGCTTGAAGGGCCACGGCGTCGAGATCGACGGAGACTTTGGCCCGGCCACCGAGGCGGCGTTGATCGCCTACCAGGGCGAAGTGTGGAAACAGACCAGCCCGAAGTTCGGCGCGCTCGATGCTCCGACCTGGAAGAACCTGGCCGGCGACCTGATTTCCGCCAGCGCCTTCGTGACGCCAGGCCCGACGTTCGGCGCGACGGTGGTGGCCCTCGCCCAGGCGCACCTGGCCGCGAAGGCGCGCGAGGTCGGCGGCGACAACTGCGGACCATGGGTGCGCCACTACTGCCGGGGCCAGTCGGTCGCCTGGTGCCAGGGCTTCGCCTCGACGATGTGGAACGACGCAGCGCAGCTGGTCGGCAAGGGGCCGGTTCTCGACCTGGTGATCGAAGGCATCTGGTGCCTGTTCGTGCCGACCGTGGCGGCGGCCGCCAAGCGGTGCGGACTGTTTGTGCCGGGGAGCGCGGCCTGGTCGCCGCCGCCTGGCTCGATGTTCCTGCTGCGCGGTGGTGCCTACGGCTACCTCCATGTCGGCATCGTCGAGTGGGCCGACCGCGACATCATGCGGACCATCGAAGGCAACACCAACGAGAACGGCGGCGCCAACGGCTACGAGGTGGCGCGGCGCACCCGCATGGTCGCCTCCTGCGATTTCGTGCGCTCCGACTGAAAGCGGGGAGAGCGCCGGCCTCGCTCCCTCTTACCGGCGCGACAAAGGAGAAGTGAGAATGGATTGGATCAAGGCACGGCTGGCTGAGCCCAGCACCTACGCGGCCCTCTCGGGGCTGCTCGCTGCCGTTGGCGTGACGATCGGCCAGGGTAGCCTGGCTGCGATCGGCGCGGGCATCGCGGCTCTGTTGGGCATCTTCCTGCCCGAAAAGTCCTCGTGAGCTGGGCGGCGATCGCCGCCGCTGTTCTCAAGGGGCTGGCGGCTCTGGCCGAATGGTTCCAGAGCCGCCAGCAGATTGATGCCGGCAAGGCCGAGCAGAAGGCGGCGGACCAGGACGCGGCACAGAAGGAAGAAAGGCAAGCCCATGACGTGGCGATCACTGTTGGCGGCGGCAGCGATGCTGCCATTGACGAGCTGTCTAACGAGTGGACCCGACCCCGCGCCAAGCCCTAGCGAGTTCTGCGCGATCGCCGAGCCGATCATCCTCGACCCCGACGACAGGCTGACGATGGCGACCAAGCGCCTGGTCGTGACCCACAACGAGAAGGGCAAGAAGCTCTGCGGCTGGAAGCCGCCGGGCGCACGACCAGGTTAACCAGCTCCTGGCCGCTTCATCACGGCCAGCGAGGCGCCGATCGCGCTCCACGCCGATCGCGCGTTTCCTCCCTAGACTTGGGCCGCTGGGCAACCGGCGGCCCTCTTTTTTGGCATGCAACTATTGGCCGGAAAGCGGTCGAAAACCGGCCGAAGGCATAGGACCGGCAGGGCCACAAAATGCAGGCGGCGCGGGCTTTTCCGTGAAGGCGCGCGACCGCCTCAAAATCAGGTTCTCGCAAGGGAGTGTCCGTTCGACTCGGACCGGGGGCACCATCCTGAAACGCAAGCCGGCCAGTGTTTTAGCGGTGCCCTACGAAATCCACAGAGGAGAACGAACCGTGGCGAAAGTCCTATGCCTCGGTCCTATGACTTGAAACATGCAACTCAAGTTCGTTCTGCTTGGTCCTTGGCGATGCGCTCAAGGGCATCGGCGTGGCGCAGCGTGCGATTGAAACTGGCATCAGATGCCGTCATGCCCTCGCCGCGCAGGGCTGGCGCAAGCTCGCGAAGTCGCGCCACGATCTGCAGTATCTCGGCTTTGGCCTCTCGGTTGGTCCTCATCCCTCGGCCTCCTTCGCCTCGTGGGCCAGGCGGATCGTGAGCGCGGCTGCGGCCTGGTCGGCGGTGCGCGCGTTGTAGCACTTCATCACCTCGTCGATCGTCGCCAGCTCGTGGCCGGTGATCGAGGGGATCAGCTCGCGCGGCACGCCGGCGTCATGGTTCAACGTGATGCAGGTGTGCCGCATGGTGCGCATGGTCAGCTTGTCGGTCGGCAGCTGCAGCGGGTTCGCGGGGTCGATGCCGACGTAGTAGTTGGTGGCGAAGGCCGGATGCTTGGCGCTCAGCTGGTCGCGCAGGCGGTTGAACGCCTTGCGGAAGGTGCCCGGCGATCGCCACGGGCGGCCGTCGCGATCGTGGAAGAACGTCGCGGCCGTGACCGTGCCGCGCCGGCGCACGGCGGACGCCACGCGCGCGGCGAGGGCCGGCACCTTTTTCCACGGCAGCACCAGCGGCCGCTCCGTCTTGTCCTGGCGGAAGGCCAGCAGCTCCTGGTCGAACACGTTGGCCGGCCAGCTCAGCCAGTCCTGCTTGCGCACGCCGAGCCAGGCCATCATCACCACGGCATCGCCGATCGACGGCTCGCCGACCTGGTCGGCCATGGCGACGAAAGCGTCGATCGCCTCGCGCGGCCACAGCAGCAGGTTCACGGTCGGCAGGCCGAGGTCGAGCTTGACCACCGGGTTGGCCTCGGGCGGCACGAAACCAGGATGGTCCACGCTGTCGTAGCAGAGGCGCACCTTGCCGAAGAAGGCGCGCATCGTGCGGTAGCAGCTGTGCATGCCGGACCAGCCGCCGGCGCGGCCGCGCGCCAGCAGCCACTTGCGCACGACGCCTGGCGCCAGGCGGCGCCAGTAGGTGTCGCCGAACTTCTCGACGAACAGGCCGAGATAGATGCGGTATTCCTTCTGCGTCTTGGCATCCTTCGCCAGGAACAGCTCATGCACCAGGTAGTCGGCGACCATCGCGCCGATCTGGCCGGGCTTGTAGTGGCGCTGCGGGGCGCGTCGTTTCTTCTTGTCATCGACGACGCGGCCCAGGCGGTCGATGCGCCACGGCCCGGCATCGGCCGCGCCCTGGCGCCAGGCGGTGTAGATCGCGGCGATCGCGCGGCACGCCTCGGCCGCCTTCAAAGGGTCGGCGATCGGCCGCTCGTACTCGTCATGCAGGCGCACCGTCGCCCAGCCGGCGCGCCGGTCGAGCTGCTTGGGTGCGAAGTAGTAGCGCGCCGATCCATCCTTGTTGGACTGGACCAGCATGTAGGGGGCGTCGAGCTTGGCCATCGGTGGGCGAGGCTGCACGACGCGGAGGCGAGGGGTCAAGGTCATGACTTCCTCGGGGTTTCGCGTTGGCGCGTCTCTCGATGGGTGACGCCCAGGCGGCCGGCCAGGCGCTCCTCGATCGCGGTCTGCAGCAGGGCGCTGGCGCCGGCGGCAACCTGCAGCGTGACCTCGCCGCTGCGGATGCCGCTGCCGGGAGCGTCGAAGGTGAAGTAGACGCGCACGGCCAGGAGGCTGTTGTTGCCGATCAGCGGCAGCAGCTGGTCGTGGATGGCGGCGCCCCAGCGGGTGCCGAAGCGTTTGGCGATTTCCTCGGCGATGCTCATAGCCAGGCCCTCGCGAGCTTGGCGCCGATCGAGGCGACGCGCGAGCCGGCGTACATGCAGCCTAGGATGGTGATGGCGACCAGGACGTAGGGCGCCGCGAACGAGGCGAAGTTGCGCGCGCGGATGCGGGCGCGTCGAGCTGCGATGGTCATTTGTTCAGTTCCTTCAATCGTCTTTTGAGGCGCTGAACGTCGCCCTCGGCGGCGCCGGCCTCGGCTTCAAGGATCACGGTGTAGTCGCCCTCGTCCCACATGGCGCGGGCCTGGATGGCGACGCAGTTGAGTTTGCCGGCGATGACGCCCAGCTCGCGCTCCAGGCGCTTCTTGTCATCGACGGTGAAGGCCGGCCGCGCGGGGCGCGGCGGCGGGCGGTCATTGATGCTCATGCCGGGGGCGGCTCCTTGCCCTCTGCGCGCGCCATCCAGTAGCGGGCGGTGGCGATGATCGTGAGCAGCGGCGTGCCTACTTGGAAGATGGCCGTGCCGATCTGGACATCGACCGGCAGCTTGTGCCGGCGCAGCTCGTCGTCGGTGGCGGGGCGCGGATCACTCATGGTCCGCGTACCCGTTCTGCCGGCGGCCGCCCTTCGGCCCACGCCTGCCAGGCGTGGGCTTGAAATCGGGCGGCACGTTCTCCGGGTTCTGGCCGGCGCTCGCGATCCAGTTGACGACGGCGACCAGCGACCACCGGCCAGTGTCCACCGGATGCGGGAAGCCGGCGGCGTACAGTCGTTTGCGCACGCGGCTGTGATCGAACCAGCCGGGCTTGCGCTTGAACATGCGGCTGATGTCGGCGCTCGTCGCCGTCGTCGGTGCCAGGCTGGCGATGGCGGCCTTGGCGTAGGCGTTCATGACGGCGCCTTTTCCAGGCGCACGACGGCCGAGCCGAAATCGAACGGCTTGCCATCCTGGTCGTCCTGCCACTGGCTACGATCGTAGAGCGCGGTCCAGTTTTGCGCCCCGCTGGTGCGACCCATCGTGTGGGTCAGCTGGCTCCATCCTTTGCAGAGCCACGCCTGTCGTCCGTTGTGATACATGAACAGGGCATCTGCCATCGGTGCGGCCCACGCTGGCGCCTGAGCCAAGTCGATCGGCGCCACCGGCTTGGGGGGCGCGGGCTCGGCCTTGAAGCGGTCGTCGATCGCCTTGAGCATCTTCGCCTTCGGCTTGAGGACATCGCCGGCAGCCATCCCAGCGCGCTCCAGCTTCTTGCAGGCCCACTCGACGAACGAGCGCAGGGTGCGCGCGTCACTTTTCCAGGCGCCGACCAGGACGAATTCCAGGCCATGGATGAAGCCGGCGGCCAGGGCCTCGTGGTTCGTGTCGTACTCGCGGACGCGCTGCTTGGTGTCGAGATTGGCGGACCAATGCCAGCTGACGCCGCCCGTCTTGGTGCGCCAGCGTTCGTCGCCATTGTTGACGTAGCCGTGGGTGTCGGCAAAGCGCAGCAGCTGTACCTTGATCGAGCCCTGCGAGCCCTTCCACTTGTACCAGGTGCTGCACACCTTGGGGTCCTTGCGCTTGGCGGTGCCGCCCTCGGCTTTGGGTATGAAGTCCTCGATGTGAGACTGCACCGGCGCCTCGGCGTCGGCCTTCGTCTTGGCCTCCTCCTTGGCGTCGGCGATCGCCGCGCGTATCTCGTCCTCGTTCAGCTTGCCGTCGCAGCTCTTGGTCACGAGTGCGTTCTGTTGCTTCTCGTCCTTGCAGGCGGCCAGGGCGATCGCCTGGCTGATGCTGATGCGGCCGCCGATCAGCGCGTTGCGCGCGCCGACGTGCAGGCCTCGGCCGACGCTGGCCATTTCCTGGACCCAGCGCCTGCCTCGGCCGATGTCGTCGGCGATCGCGTCGGTGCCGACGCCGTCGTTGACCAGCTCGGCGATCGCCTTGGCCACGTCCCAGGGATGGAGGTCGGCACGCTGCATGTTCTCGACCAGCTGCAGCACCAGGCGCTCGCGCTCCTGCTTCGGGTCCTTGACGATGACCGGCACCGGATGCCGGCTCTTGGTGCCGTGGATATGGACCAGGGCGGCATGGCGGCGGTGCCCGGCCACGATCAACCAGGCCTGGTTGCCGCTGTCGGGGTATTCGTAGCGGCGGACGGCGAGCGGTTGGATCAGGCCATGTTCCTTGATGCTGTCGATGAATGGCCGGTCCTGGGTGACATCGAATAGGGTGCGCACGTTGTTCGGATCGGGCACCAGGTCACACAGGGGCAGGGTGCGCACGCCGGACGCCGGCGCGCCGGCCAGCTCGTCGAGCGAGAGGTCGAGGCCCTTGGCGATCTGCTGGGCCACGCTGAATTTCAGGTCGGTCTGCTTGCCCGAGCGGACCCGGCTGATGATGGCGTGATCGACGCCGTCGATACCCGTTACCTTGAGATCGAGCTGCGCCATGCGGCCTTTCACAACCGCTGCGATGGATGGTGTTGCCATGTGGGTAAGTCCCTTTGTCCAAGAGCGGCCGGAAAGTGGCCGCCAGGGAATTACTCTCATATCGGGTTATTCGGAAGCAAGTGAATTAACCCGAAAAACGGGATAGGCTCAACGACTTATCCCGAAAACGTTAAGTGCATCGTCGGTGATGGTTGTTAGAGTGTTCGCAATTAGACAGCGAGAGGAACACATGCGGACAACGGTAGCGTGCATCGCTTTGGTGGCGATCGTGACACTGGCTGGCCCTGCCTGGGCTCAGTTCGATCGCTACGTCGCCCCGTCTGCTCGGCCCTCATCGACAGTGTCGCCGATCTACCCGCCGGCCGCGCCGGCGCAATCGAACACCACAACGGTGTACGTGCCTACCAACGGGGGAAACAATGGAACGATTGACTACGGCCGAAACGACCGGCTGACGCAGCCAGCGCCGCGCTAACCTAGCTCGCCTTGCGCAGCGGCGTGGGCTCGATAAACAAGGCCTGCGCCACTTTCACCAGCTGCTCGCGCTCGCGCGGTGTCATGCGGTCGTACAGCGCCAGAAGCTCGCGAGCGTCGGCGCTGATCCTCATGCCATCGTGCATCAGCTCCTCGGGCTTGATGCCGAGCGCGATCGCATAGATTTCCAGCTGCAGGAGATCGACCTGGGCGATGCCGGTTTCGTGGCGCTGGATCGTCTGCGCCGGGATGCGCGGCCGCGTCTCCTTGCTCAGCCTGGCCAGCGACCAGCCCTTGCTCTCCCGCTCCTGTCGGATGCGGTTGTTGATCTGGGGCATGGGCGACTGGCGCGGGCGACCACGGGGCATCACCAGAATATGCGCGCCGCCCGAATAATTCGGCTCGGCAAGATTTCGGGTTAATGGGTACGTCACCGTACTAGACATTAACCCGTTTTTCGGGATATATGCCACCTACTAGGTATCGTGGCACGTACCGAAAAACGGGATATATGTTGTGAAACTCCAGCAATATCGCAAGGAAAACAAGCTCACTCTGGCGGCGTTCGCAGAGCTACTGAACGCCAAGACGAGTGGCGAAACGATCTACCCGAGCGCCATCCAGCGCTGGGAGACGGGCACCATCCCGCGCCAGGAGAACATGCGGCGGGTGATGGAGGCGACCGGCCACCAGGTCACCTTCGCCGACTTCTACGATGAGCCCAAGCGGAGGGCGGCCGGGTGAGCGGCCGCTGGCCCGTCGTCTACTGCAACGGCTGGCCGGCCCGGCTGGCGGCGCGCCGTCCGAATGGCGTGCTGATCGAGGGCCTGCTGAGCGACGGCACGCCCAAGGGCGTGTGGAGCGAGGTCACGATCGCGCGCCTGGAGCTGCGGCCGCCGGACGCGGCGCGGCTCGCGCGCATGATCGACGAGCTGCCGGCCGCCGAGTTCATCACCGATCGGCCGGCGCCGGATCGCGACCAGCTGAGCCTCTGGTGGATCGACGAATGGAAATGACGAGCTGCGGCAGCGCAGGTGGGCAGGCTATGCCCCTGATTGACTGGCTCCTAGACGGCCGGGGGCTCTGTGCCCTCGGCCGCTTTTTCGACCAGGTCGATCCAGTCCTGGCAGCTGCCGCGCTGGCGCTCGGCAGCTGCCTCGTGGCCTGCGCCCTGCTGATGGGCGGCAAAGGCTACTGGTGATGGTGCCGGCCTTGGTGTCGATCGAGCGCCTGAACGAGCTGCTGAACGATCGGCTGGAGGAGCTGCTGACCGAGCTGATCGGTGGCGCCAAGCGCGGCCGCCAGTGGTACGCGGCCAGCTCGCGCGACGGTGGCATCGGCGACAGCCTGCAGGTCGGACTGTACGGCCACAAGCGCGGCAAGTGGTTCCACCATGCCGCGACCAAGGGCGGCGACACGCTGGGCCTGATCGCCTACCTGCGCACCGGCAACGACATGAGGCGGGCGATTGCCTGGGCCAAGGATTTCCTGGGCGGCACGGTGCCCGAGGACACCGAGGACAATCGCAAGCTGCGCGAGCAGCGCGCCAGGCTGCACGCCGCCAAGGACAAGCGCGAGCGCGAGGCGGCCGAGGGCCGGGCGCGCTACACCTGGTTCAAGAAATCCGAGGACATCAAGCCAGGCTCGCCGGCCTGGTGCTATCTCGATCGGCGCCTGCAGGGCAACCTGGTGCGGCTCGGCCGCATGCCGGGGTGCCTGCGCTACGTGCCGGCGCTCTACAACGCTCAGCTCGATCGCGAGCTCCCGGCGATGGTGGCGGCGATCGTCGATGCCAGGGGCAAGATGGTCGGCCTGCATCGTACCTACCTGGTCGAGCGCAGCGATGGCTGGGACCGCCTGCGCGCCAGCGATGGCGAGGGCAGGGACGGCCGCGAGCTGCTGGGCAAGAAGGTGCTGGGCTCCTGGCGCGGCTGCACGATCCGGCTGTGGGCCGGCAACCGCGTCAACACGCAGACTGGCGAAGTGAAGAAGGGCTTGCCCTGGCCGAAGCTGCCGCCGCGTTCGGCGATCTTGCTGACCGAGGGCATCGAGACGGGGCTTACCCTGGCGCTGGTCATGCCGGCCAGGCGCATCGCCTGCGCGATCGGCGTGGGCGGGTTCGTCGAGGTCGAGCTGCCGGCGTGTTTCTCCGACGTGACGATCGCGGCCGAGAACGACGGCGACAACATCAACACGGCCGCGTCGATCGAGCGCGCCAAGGAACGCCACGCGGGCGCCGGCCGCACGCTGCACATCGTCTATCCGCCGCCAGGCATGGACGACTGGAACACGGTGTTGAAGGAAATGGGGAGGGCGGCGTGATGGTTGTGCGACTGATCGTGTGCCTGCCGATCGGCGCCTGCGGCGGCGCGGCCGCCGATCGGGCGGCGACGACAGCTTATTCGGGCTATGTCGATTGGCTCGCCTTGCTCATGTTCTCGATCGGGTGGTGGTGATGGCGGACCAGGCGGGCGACGACGATCCATTGAAGCGGATCGCCGGACTGTTCCAGGAGCGTGAACGCCAGGCCGAGACGGTGGTGCCCCTACCCAAGCGCGAGGCAACGCCGGCGCCCGACCAGGACGACGAGCGACAAGGCGGCCGGCGGAAGAAGAAGGCCAAGGAACCCAAGACGCCGCGCGCCTATATCGAGCTGGGCGACGACTGCCCGGTCAAGCCGATCGGCGTCAACGGCAGCGAGTATTATTTCCTCGACGCCCTGCAGCAGCTGGTCGTCAAGCATGCCGACAAGCTCAGCCAGAACGGCGTGGACGATCTGTTCAAGCACTCGCACGCGCAACGCTGGGCGGATGCCAACTTTGGCCGGATCGGCGAGGGCGGCGTGTTGAACGGCATCGACCGCGATCTGCTCAAGCGCGCGCTGATCGCACGCTGCGGCGACCTGTCGATGAACGGGGTGTTTGATCCTTCGGGGCGCGTGCGCGGCGATGGTGGCTGGAAGGACGAGGCCGGCCGCCTGGTGTTCCATTGCGGTGACGTCGTCCTGGTCGCCGATCACAACGGCAAGCTCTACGAGCGGCCGCCGGGCGTTCACGATCACCTGATCTATCCGCGCGGCCAGCAGCAGATGCGGCCGAGCGCGGTTAGCGATGCGCGCCAGGGCAAGGGCGGCCCGGCCGAGGAGCTGCTGGCGCTGCTGCAGTCCTGGAACTGGCGGCGCGGCGGGCTCGATGCGCTGCTGATGCTGGGCTGGATCACGCTGGCGCCGGTCGGCGGCGCGCTGCGCTGGCGGCCGAGCGCCTGGATCACGGGCGACATGGCGACCGGCAAGTCAACGCTGCAGGAGCTGATCTATCTCAGCCAGGGCGGCCGCGCCGGCATCATCCAGGCGGCCGACGCCACGGGCGCCGGCATCTGGCAGGCCCTGAAATTCCGTTCGCTGCCGGTCGCGCTCGATGAGGTCGAGGCGGGGACCAACAACGAGCGCAAGGAAAGCATCATCAACCTAATGCGCATTAGCGCCTCCGGTGCTCAGCTGCGCCGAGGCGGCAGCGATCACCATGCTGTGGAGTTCAACGTCTACGCGCCGTTCCTGTTCTCCTCGATCAACGTGCTGCCGTTGCCGCCGCAAGATGTCAGCCGGCTCTGTTTGCTCGAGCTGGCCGAGCTGCCGAAGGGCGCGACCAGGCCGAAGCTAGATCCTGTGAAGCTCGGCCGGATCGGCGCGGCGCTGCGGCGGCGGGTGATTTCGGCCTGGCCCAGGTGGGAGGAACACCTGGCGCCCTGGTGGGAGCCGATCGGCGCGGAGTTCTCGGCCAGGACGGCGGACACGTTCGGGTTCCTGCTGGCCATGAGCCACATCGCCATGTGCGATGATCCGGCGCATCCCGACGTGGTCGAGGAGACGATCGCGCCGCTGATCCCAAGTCTGCGCGAGTGGCAGGCGATCGCCGGCCGCGACCATGAGCTGATGCTGGGCCACCTGGGGACGTACCAGCTGGAGCCCTACGATCGCGGCCAGAAATTCACGGTGCGTCACCTGGTCTATTGGGCCAGCGCGCGCGCCGTCGCAGCGGCCAGCATCCCGACCAGCGGAGAGGAGGCCGAGCTGTTCGCGCAGCGCCACGGCCACCACATCGACCGATCGAAGGCCGGCCGCGCCCTGCGCCAGCACGGCATGGCCGTGATCCAGTCCAGGATCGACGGCGAGGAGGGCAAGGAATACCTGGCGATCGCGTTCCGCCACGCCGCCTTGGCTCGCATGTTCCGCGGTACCAAGTGGCAAGACGGTGTGTGGCGCCAGTCCGCAGCGCGCACGCCAGGCGCGACCAGCCGCAAGGTGCGTATCGAGGCCGGCGCCGAGGGCGCCGTGCTGGTGCCGATCGACGCCATGCTGGGCGAGGTCGATGGGTAAAGGGAAGTGACCCAGCGAAGGAGAAGGGACTATGACGGAATTTCTGAAACAGGGCGGCGCTGACGGGGTGATACGGCGTGTGCCGCCTGGAGGCATCGGCATCGCTGATCGGTCGGACGCTAGTATTCAAGAAGCGCCGGCGGAACAGGCGATGGGCGGCAAAGTCTTCATGGCGACCGAGGAGCCGATCACGCTGCATGGTCTTGGTTTCCTCCAGGTGCCGCTGGCTGGCGACGATCGGAGGCGGTTGCATGTGTGGCATCCAGAGCTCCCGCGTCGGCGCTGCTTCGCGCACTCCAGCATCCATAACCACCGCTTCGGGTTCACCTCGCAAGTGTTGGTCGGTGTGCAGATCAATCGAAGCTATCGAGTGACCAATGTGGACGACATGGTGAGGGCGACGCACGTGCCCTATCTGCATGAGGGCGAGCGCACGCCCTATGGCAATCGGCCCTGGCTGCCTGGAGTGGCGGTGCGTGTGTCGCTCGTGCAGCTGGAGGAAGTGAAGGCCGGCCAGAGCTACGAGGTTGTGCCGTACGCTTTCCACTCGACGGAGCCAGGTGGTGACGGTCGCGTGGCCACAATCATGAGCAAGACCTATGAAGGGCCACACGGTGCGCAGTCTCTGTGCGCGATCGGAATAGGTCCCGATGTGGATTTCGACCGGAAGCAGTGGCCGGCGCATCGGCTCTGGTCGATCGTGCGCGAGGTTTTGGAGGGCGCTACTCGCTCTGCTGGCTGAGCCTGACAGTCAGCGCCTCGATCGCCAGCTCATAGAGGCGATCGAGCGCTGGCTGCTTCTCCAATCGTTTGATCGTGCGAATGCTGACCTGCAGCTCGCGGGCCAGCTCGTCCTGCGTCAGGCCGATCGCCTGGCGCCGTTCACGCAGCGTTGCCAAGGTGCAGCTCCTCGCGCCATTGGTTGATGCTGTTGCTCGTCCAGTCGCTGAGTGCAGCCAGGTCGAGCTGCTGCCAGCGATCGTGCCAGCCACGCAGGAACGAATGGCTGGCGACCAGGATGCAGATTACATCGGCGATCGTGGGCGGAATGGCCACGCCGTTCGGCTGCAGCATGCCGCGCAGGTTGCGCTCGTTCAGACGCAAGTATCGGGCAGCGGCTGGGAGCCAGCCGCTGCCGTCGTCGTTCGCATAGAGCCAGCGCAGCAGCGTGGCCAGGTCGTCGCTCGTCATAGCAACCTCGGCTGATGCGCCGGCGGATCGGCCGCGCGCTCCTGGCCGAGCATTACCACGGTGATCTGCGCAGTGTCCTGCACCTGGTAGGCGTCGGGCTCGCCGAGCGTGCCAGGCACGAGCTGGACCAGGAGCTGGCCGCTGAGCCCGCGCTGCCGACCGACCTGGGCGGCCGTGCGGTAGCGATAGGCGTGGTTAGCGCCGTGCCTGGTCGCGATCTCGGCCAGGCTGTACGTCACCACGCGCCCGGACCCATGGCGGACCAGCAGTACGCGCGGGTCGTCGGCGTAGGGAAGGAACGTCACCTGGCGCTCGCGCGCCAGGTGGTCGGCTCGTTCCGCTGCGATCCAGGCGGCGGTCATAGCAGGCTGCGCTGATCGGCGCCGGCGGTCACGACCAAGCGGCCGCGCTCGCGCAACGTCGTGTAGAGCGTGTGATGATCGAGAAGGAGGCGCCGCAGCGCCTCCTTCGGGACCTTGACCGTTGTGCTGCTCGGCCGCGCGTCGTTCACGAGGCGTTGGAGCTGATGCAGGTCGGTATCGGTGGTGGCGATGGCGTCGGTCATGACTAGGCGGCCAACGGCAGGGGCTCGGCGATCGGCGCCGGCAGGCGATCGAGGAGGAAGGCGGTCGCCTTCTGTGCCTGGCTGGCGGCTGTGAAGATGGCGCGAGTGTCGTTCTTCAGGACCTTCAGCCAGCTCGCCAGGTACTGCGCGTGATCGTCGCGGGGCTCGTTGTCGATGCCCAGGCGGCCGCAGGTGAAGGCGGCCGACAGTTCGGCGATCAGTTCCTCGGCGGCGTAAGCCTCGTCGCCGAAGCGGCCGCGCAGGCTGCGATTGCAACGAGCCTCGGCGCCGGTCCAGTGGGCCAACTCATGGAACGTGGTGCTGTAGTAACGCTGCGTCGCCGTGCCTTCCTTCGTGTCGATGAACCGGAACCGTTCCGGCAGCACGACCAGGTCCTGGCTGGGACGGTAGTAGGCCCGCGCGCCCTCGTGGCGGATCGTGGCGCCGCTGGCCGCGATGACCTGGTCGGCGTGCGCGAGGCGCTGAGTGAGGTCGGTCTGCGGCTCGGCCGCCTCGGCGCCAGTCCAGCCATCGACCTGGGCGGCATTGAACACTGTGAAGCCGAGGCCGACCATGACCGAGCGGCCATCCTGGCTGGCGTCCGCCGGACGCCTGCGGTCCTCGACCTGTTTCCACTTGATGCAGGCGGTCCCGTGTTCGCCCTTCCGGACCTGCGCGCCAAGGGTCTGCCATTGCTTGTACGTCGCCCAGCTCGCGGTGGCGTAGGCCATCGCCTGAGCCTCGGCCCACAGGACCAGGACGTTGGCGCCCTGGTAGCCGTTGCCGGTGCTGACGTTGATGGGCATGCCCTCGGAGCTGGCGCCCTTGCGATGCCAGGGCATGCGCCAGTCCTTGGCGTTGGCGCCGGCCTCGATCGCCTGGACAATCCGGCCGGTGATTTTGTCGTAGATGCTTTGCATGGTTGCTACCTCTGCTGCTGCGACCGGTTGGATTAACCGCGTCGACGCTAATCATGGTGACAAATTGGCACCTTTGTCAAGAGGGGATGCGGCGGCATGTCGCACTATGCTGCAGCCAAGCACGCCCAAACCCTTTGCTTATCAATGAGTTGCGGCGCATGCTCGCTGTCCTCGGCGCATCGAGCGCGCCAAGGCTTTGTTGCCGACCAGGTCGGGGGACGGCAACAGCAACAGCAACAAGAATAACCGGCCTTTCCAGTCACTTAGGGGCATTGTTGCCGTTGTTGCCGTTGTTGACGGTGGCTCTATGTGTGCGCGTGTGCGCGCGAGTGCATAGGCGAATGCCGGCAACAACAGCAACAATGGCAACAATAGATATTATGTAGATATATCAATGTCTTAGCCGTCCACCTGTGTTGCCGCTCTGTTGCTCTGTTGCCGCTCGCTTCAACCCGCGCGGCGAATAAAAAAACGGGGAAATATGCCGGCGGATCAAGAGGCTAAGCGGTCTCCAGAGGAGAAGAACGGCGCGACCAGGACGCTCCTGGGCGAGGCGCTGGGCAAGGCGCTGCAGCGATCGGACGGGGAGCAGTTCTCGCTGTTTGATCCGGGCGACCGGATGCCGGACGACGACCAGGTCGGCGACCAGGGCGAGGCGCGAGGGGCCGGCCGGCCGCCAGGATCGCGGAACAAGGCGACCGAGGAGCTGCGCGCCTGGGCTCGCTCGCGCTTCGGCGATCCGGGCCTGAAACTCATGGAGCGCATATTCGCCGATCCGAAGGCGCTGGCCACGAGCCTGGGCGCGCCGACAGCCTGGGACGTGTGGAAACAGCAAGGCGATTGGATGGTGCGCCTGCTGCCGTTCTTCTGGTCGGCGATGCCGGCCGAGCTGAAAGTGGAAGCGACCAGGCACCTGGCGATCGGCCTGAGCGTGGCGCCTGTGCCGGCTGGCGATCGCGAGCTGGCTGGCGACCCGTTGGCGGTTCTCTTGGAATTTCAACGGCTTAGCTCTGCTGCTGCTGGCCAGTCCTATGCCGACCAGTCGCAGGAAACGCTAACTATTGAAGCCACTTCAAAGGGTTAGGGGCATGGCACAGCCTGATTATGTAGCAGTCTCGACGGCCGCCGGACGCTGCGAAAACGGTGCAGGATCGCGGCGACTGGATGGGACCCACGCGGGGGGCCTTGCCCCCATGCGCGCGCGCTCGGCCCTGCGCCCCTCTTGCAGGATTTTTTCCCAACCAGCCGGCTTCGCCTCGTGACCACTCTGTTGCGTCCCTGGTCGCCGCCAGGTCCAGTCGCTGCAACCGCCTTCGGGGCGTGGGGTTCCATGGTCGGGATCATGGGGCCACCGGGTTCGGGCAAGACCGGAACCCTGATCGTGAAGGCGATGGCCGGCGCCTTCCTCCAGCACAAGTGGACGGACGGCGTCCGCCGTGCGCGCCTGGTCGTCCTGTCGATCGACTACCGCCGGCTGTGGGGCAACTTCCTGCCGAGCTGGTTTGAGTGGCTGCCGCAGCACGACCCGGAAAGCGGCATCACCTGGACAGGGGCGCGGGGCGGTCCGGCGCTGCAGGTCATCGACATGAAGGATGCGGCGACCGGCGAGCGCGCGATCCTTGAAGTGCTGTTCATGGCGGTTGGCGACGACTGGAGCGAGGACGCCATGGAAGCCCTCGCCGCCGGCGTGCAGGCGACGTGGGTATGGTTCAACGAATGGCAGAACCATCCGCGCATCGCCTGGGTCAAGTTCGGCCAGCGCATCGGCCGCTACCCGCGCGCGGCCGACGCGGAGGTCGTGGCGCCTGGCCGGTGGGCCGACCTCAACGCCGGCATCGTCGATAGCTGGCAGCACGCGCTCTGGATCGGCGGACACTTCAAGCGCGGCGTTCACCTGTTTGAGCAACCGCCGGCGATGCTCGGTCCCGGCCGCTTCAATCCCAACGCGGAGAACCTGGCCAACCTGGCGCGCGGCTACTACCCGCTGATCCTGGAGGATATGCCCGAGCATGAGATCGAGCGAAAGATGTTCAATCGCTGGGGCCGCCGTCTCGACGGCCTGCCGGTGTTCAGCTTCGACGATCGCGCCCTGGTCGCGCAGAGCGTCATAACGCCCGACTACCGGCGCACGCTGTTGTACGGCGTCGATGCCGGCCTCGATCCGGCGCTGGTGTTCGGCCAGCGCATGGGCGATGGCCAGCTTCGCCGCCTGGCCAACGTGGTGGCCGCGCGCCACGGAGTTGGGCCGAAGCGGTTTGGCGTCGAGGTGGCGGCGATGCTGGCCACGCCGCGGTTCATGCCGTTCATGGTCCAGAAGAATATCCGGGGCAACGGCGACCCGGCGGCCTTCCACGGCAACGACAAGGAAGATCCCGACGACGCGCATTGGATGGATCGCTTTGCCCTGGCGGCCGGCCTGACCGGCGACATGCGGCCACGGCCGGCGCCGACCAACCTCTTGACGCCACGCCTGCAGGCGGTGCGTGACACGCTGGCGGTCGAGGAGGGCGTGCCGCGCGGGCTGTTCGATCCTGAGAACGTGAAGGAGCTGCGGCGCGCCTACAACGGCGCCTATCGCTACCGCAAGCTCCATGTGACCGGCGACGAACGCTACGACCTCGAGCCCGAGAAGAACGAACCAAGCCACGTTGCCGACGCCGACCAATACCTGGCGCTGATGGAAGGCGGCTACGAGGCGGCGATGGGCCGCGATCGGTCGATGCAGGGCAACGCCGTGATGGAGCTGCTGCAGTCCAAGGGCATGCTCGGCGGCAACCTGCTGCCGGGCGATCGTGGTGGGCGGCAGCGCGGCGGTCGCGCGCAGTCTGGTCCGCTCATCATCGGGCGATGACGGTTCGTTTCCTCCTGGTCGCGATCGACGACGCCAAGCCGCTCGGCCCGCAGCTGGCCGGCGCCAGGCTGTGGGGCATCAGCTGGAAAGTGCTGAGCGAGCTGGCCGGCGGCATGTCCACCCGCCACCTGCAGCGCCTTACCGAGATGTCGCATTTTTGCGACCGACAGGCGGTGCAATGGCAAGCGACACTCCCGGCACCCTCAAAGCCCGAAAGTCCCGGAGAGGACGATGTAAATGGCCGGCGTCCTGTTCCCCTCAATGCCGTCTCAGCAACAGAGCAGCGCGCCGACGCCCCCGCAGCAGGACGACAGTGCCCAGCTTGAGGCGGCACGCAAGGAGCGCCAGGCCGACGCCCTGGCGACCGGCCGCAGCGCCACGATCCTGACCGACTACGCGCTGGCGATGAAGCAACCCAACACGCTCAAGCCGACGCTCGGGGCGTGATGATGGCTGGTCACTTCGACGATCCGGACCTCAACTCGTTCATGCGGAACATGGGCTGGAGCGGCCTGCCGGCACCGAGGAGCAACAGCCCAGCGCCGACCGCCGCCGCGCGCGCACCGGCGACAATGCCGGTGACGGGCAGCGAGACGCAAACCGGCGCGCCGGCATCGCCGAGCCCGGCGGCCGCGAGCCGCGCCCAGGGCCTGGTGTCCGACTACGCGCTGGCCAGCAGTTCGCCCAACGTCCTCAAGCAGACGCTGGGAGCCTGACATGCCGGACGGTTCGGTGATCTCGCTGCGCGGCGCCCAGGTGCCCGATGCCGCCGAGCTGGTGGCGCGATCGCAGGCGGCGTTCACAGGCTCGTCGAATTTCCGGCAGACCTGGGAGCGCGAGCGCCAGGTGTTCCTGCCGGACGGTGCGCCGTTCTTCTTCTCCAACATGACGCCCGGCCAGCGCGATCGCCAGACGATCGTGGACACCTACCCGCAGTTCGTCGCGCGCGTCGCCGCCACGTTCAAGTTCTCCTCGATCATCAACGGCGACAACGATTGGGTCGCAGTCGAGGCGACGGGCCAC
>Ga0265326_10000112_pt1 | contig 41157 bp, 54 predicted proteins | sample 41424metaG_FD_192439 | JGI IMG/M metagenome (GOLD analysis project Ga0265326, IMG submission 192439) | Rhizosphere microbial communities from Carex aquatilis grown in University of Washington, Seatle, WA, United States - 4-14-24 metaG | ecosystem: Host-associated > Plants > Roots > Rhizosphere... | reverse complement strand
ATTATCGCTCCTGCAGAACTTTGCTTCATTGTGCACGAGTGCGGGACACCGAAATAATGGCTGAAGGAAGCCGAAGCAGGCTGAAAGAGGCTTAATTACAAGGAGTTACAGCAGGCCGAAAGCTGAAAGAGGGAAATGGACGGGAAGAGCAGTTTCAACGACGACCAGGAAAAACTGAAATGGTACAGATTCAAGCCGGACCATGGGGCCTTGCATAGGACCGGCAGGAACGGTGCAGCGAAACGGCAGACCTCACGCACCGCCGGTTTTTACACGACGGTATGACGCCTCGATTTCGGCGGCGAGGGAGGGTTCCAGGATGATGCGTTTGGCCCGCATGACTTCAGACATGGCCCGGTCTGGATGCTTCAGTCCACGGATTTCCCATAACGCCAGGCGCGAACGGCGGAGTAAGCTGCGTCCCAATCCCAATCGTGGTCCCGGATGAGAGCGGCCGCAAGGGCAGCGTTCGAATGTCGCCGGGGATTCATCGGAACTCAACCTTGGAGGATTGAAAAAACCGCTGCACGACCTGGTGGCCGCCAGCGCTCCCGAGTGGAAGCATCCGGGCCCGGCAAACCGGGCAGACCTCCTGCCGATGGGAAGAGCGGTAAACGGTGTAAATCAGCCCCGGAATGACGAACAAAAAGTAAAGGAAGACCTCCAGAAGGAAGGAACCGGGCACAATTTTCCTAGGCCACCCAATTTCGCCGCATTCCTGACAGATGAAACCGCGCTTGGGAATCTTCACGACGCGCTTGGCCGGCGGCTCGTGCATCGGCTGTCCGGGATTCATCTACCGAGGACGTCGTCAGCTTTGAGCAGGAAGCCTTGAATGTAGTTGGGCGGCAACTCAAGGATGATCTGGTCACGGCTTCCATCAACCCGGACTTTGATGCCGGTTCGGCTATTGGAGACCAACCATTCCCTGGTTAGGGCAAACGCGATGGATTCGTAAACCGAAGCGTGCTGGCCCACCTCGCTGGAGGTGGATGGATTTGTTAATTCGTGGCCATGCTCGTCAAAGGCTTGTTTCCAGAACGCCCAACCCTGATCGGGCGAGCGGGAGGTCGTGAGAATTAGTGAGTAAATAATATTGGGCTGGGCGTCGATTTTACTGGCTGACAGCCCAAAATCGCTCTCTTGGACCTGGCCAAATTTAAGTCGTGATGCGGAGACCGTCGTGGATTTCCGAAAATCATCATGGGAGACGGCGGTCATTTGGCGAATCTGATCGCAAGTTAGGGTATGGACATCAGGCAGGTTCGCGCACCCGCTGGCGATGCTGAGAAGAGAGGCGAGAAGCAGAATTCTCATTTTTTCCTTTGGTTGGACAGCGGTTGTCCGATACTGGACGTCAGTATAGGTCTCATGACACTTCCTATTATTCTTTTGGATCTGGAACTGGAGAGAATTTCGAACGGATGGAGCGCTGCCGAGTGTTTGGCCGGCGCGGACGCTTGCGCTCAATGGGAACGGGGATTGCGGCTGAAGGCTCGGATGCAGAAGTTACTTGGGAAGAGTCTCCAGAATCGCGTTCGTTCCGGCCGCCGACGACCGATACTAGACCACGAATGAGGGATGCCTTATTTGACGCCAATTTATTCTCCGCGGGCCTGGAATCGTTAAGCTGAGGCTGCAACTCCTCGGACGTTGTATGCTCCGATACCTGTTCTTTCAGGTTCCTCACAGAACTATGAGCCGCCAGGGCTTTGGCTTCGCCTTCCGGTATCCCAAGTTCTTTCGCTAGGCAAAAACGAAAATAGCCGGACTTCGACATCTGTAGTTCAGCCGCGCGGACCTTGGCCGCTTTCAATAATTCCCTTGGCAGGCTGAAAGCTTCGACGGTCTGATTTGCTTTTCTCGTGTGCGGCACTATTGGAGTTTATAACGCCGTAAAAAGAAAATCAAAAATAATATTGACAATGGCGTATAACGGCGTATAACGCCTACAAATAGAGCGCTATGCGTAATGAGAACGAGAAATGTGAGGTGGTGGCTTTCAGGATGCCTGACTGGATGCGCAAATTGGCGAGGAAGAGGTGTGAGAGCGAGGACGTGACGTTCTCGCAACTCATGCGCAGGGCAGCCAGAAGAGAGATGGGGCTGGAGGCCGCCGTGCCTCCAGATGTCGAGGAAGCGCAACCTGGAACGGAGGCGCCATGAGCAACGCGGAACCGGCTGGCGGGAAGATTCTGGTGGTTCTGAATGGCGAGGAAATGCAGAGCTGGCTCACGCAGTCCACGCTGGAGGCCCGGGCGGCGTATCGGAGGGTGCTGGCCATGTGCGACCTGATGTCGACTGGGGCTAGACCATCGCTCAAGGCCGCGGACGCGTTTGTGGCCCTCGACAATGCGTTGCGGAACCAGGCGCGCAATTAGGACGCCCATGAAGCAAAAATATCAAATTGCGCAGGCCATTCGCCGGCACCCATCCGCACAGGCGGGCGTCGATTGTTTGCGGGTCTGGCTGCGGACGTGCCCGGACTGCAACACGGGCTTGAAGGAGCTGCGCGAGCGGGCGCTGGCGTGCCAGAGGCTTTGGAGGCACGCGCGCCAGTATCGGTTCCCAGCGGCGGAACGGGTGTGGCGAACGCAGGCGATGGTTTTCACGCAGGTCTATCACCAACTGACCTGGAGCGTGCCGGCGGTGGTGAGGGAACGGCTGGACTTTTCGAGCGAAGTCAGGACTTTGGGTTTGGCGCACATGCAGGCCTCTATCAGACACCTGGGGCAGATCCGGGACTTGCCGGACTTTTGCCGGGAGAAGGTGCATCTCGCGATTCGGACAATAGCTGCAGCAGAAGGGTATCTAGCTGCCCTTCCAGGCGGGTCAGGCGGACTTCCACCTGGCTCTGCCAACCTTCGGTGTAACCTATTGCCCGAAGAGCCTCGCACTGGTGGTCCTGGAGGTTGTGACGCAGGTCCTTCAGTTCCTCGCGAACAGTCCCAATCTCGTTCTCACTCATACGGGCAGACTGACGATCGAGAACGCGGGCGTCAACCTCGGGGGAAGCAATGAAAGCGGGCGCGCTCTTGAAATTGATTTGCCGAAGGCACGCGGAAGCGGTGATGGGGCATTTACTGGACCGGCGCGCCAACTGGGGTATCCCCATCACACAGTTCAGCGCCGGCCGACGCTGCGAAACTTTCCTCATCCTGCGATCGGCGCTGTGGACGGCATCGGAAAAGGACCGGCGATTCGCCGGGCGGCTCATTCGAGACCGCGTCGAGGAAATCCGCCAGCGGTATCAACCCAAGGCCACGGCATGATTATTCAGAACGACAGCGGAGGAGCGCGCGGCCTGGTCGAGATGCGTTCGGGGTTGGTTGTGCCTGGCTACATTGCTGAAGAGCGGGCACGGAAAGAGCGGCGGAAAACGGGAGTAGACGTTTTTGCGGGGTGCGGCGGGTTCTCGTTGGGGTTCATCCAGGCCGGGTTTCGGGTCGTGGCGGCGATCGAGTGGCAGGTGGAAGCGGTGGAAACCTACATGTGCAACCTGTGCCGGTGGGGCGAAGTCCAGGTGCATTTCATCGAGCCAGCGGACAAGGAGCGGATGAACCGGGCGTTGGCGAAGAGTTTTAACCGGAAGAACCTAGATCCGGACATGGCGGGGAGCGGCTGGATCTCGCAGCATCCCGAGGCGTCCGGGGTGGCGAACATCATCGTGGGCGACGTGAGGAAGCTGACGGGGCATCGATTGCTGGAGATTATCGGACTGAACAAGGGGGAACTGGGCTGCATGTTCGGCGGGCCTCCTTGCCAGGGTTTTAGCACCGCCGGGAAAAGGAACGTAGCTGATCCGAGGAACACGCTGGTTTTTGAATTCGCGCGGCTGATCGTGGAGACGATGCCGCAGACGTGCGTGATGGAGAACGTGCCGGCGATAACAAGCATGGTGACGCCAGACGGTGTGCCAGTGGTAGAACGGTTTTGCGCGATTTTGCGGGACGGCGGATTCCAGGGCGTGGAGGCGTTCGAGAAGGCGATCAAGCGCCCGGGAACGTTGGGAGCGATGAGGAAAACCGTAAAATCCGAAGACCGAAAAGCCGAAGCAGACCCGAAACCCGAGGAGGCGGAGTTGGAACTGAATTTCGCAGGAGGCACCAATGAATGACAAGGCCCAGAACGACAGGAGCGGGAAGCATGAGCAGGCTGGCGAATGGGTGACCCACGAGTGCGGCTTCTGCGGAGAGCGGGGCGGCCAGTATCTGGCGCATTACGACATCATGCGGTGCTTTTGCGGGCGCCTGGTGTGGGCGCTGCGCCCGAAGCGAGACGGCAAGCTCAAGCTCTTTCCTTACCCCGGGACGGCAATGGCCAATCCCCCGGTTACCAAGGCGCGAAAGCATTTTTGAGACACAGAAAACCCTGAATTTGGATCATGAACGAATCTGAGATTGACGCGGGAGTTGACACGATCGAGTGGAGGGATCCGGCGCCCTTGCGGGCGCACATGCTGCACGGCTGCCTGCCCGAGCCGCAGTTGGACTCACCGGAATGGCACGCATTCGTTGACGGCCTAAGCGGGCTGGGCCCGGAGGGGACGCCAGCGATCCACGTAACGCCTCAGGGCTGGATTATGGACGGCGTCCGGCGCTGGCTGGCGGCGAAACAGCTCCAATGGCAGAAAATCGCGTGCATCGTCCGACCGGAATGGGAAGCGCCGCTGTGGATCGTGGAGTCGCTGTTCGGGCAACGCTGCCTGACCAAGGGCGCCAAGGTTTACTTATCATTGCAGGTGCTCAAGGAATACGCGTCGGCAGCCGAGATGCAGAGGCTGACCTGGCTCGAAAAGGGGGTAAAAATCCTGCGAAAGCCCTTAATTGTCCCGTTACCGTCATCAGGACGGTCACGGCATGACCGGACGGCCGCCGCAGGCCTCGCGGAGCGATTTGGGGTGTCTGAAAAGACCGTCGAACGCGCGATTCAGATTAGAAAGCTTTTTGAGTCGCCCGCCCTGCGGGAACACAAGTTTCAGTTCCAGGACGGGGAGGAGCGGACGTTACGGGAGCATTTTGAGCCGCTGATCCTGGACGCGGAGCATCCGATGGGGTTGGGCGACGTCATCAAGGGCATCGGATGGTTTGTCGGCCCCGACGGGCAACCCTTGGATCAGGCGCCGCCGGAGAGGAACAGCCATTTGTTCTACTGGGAGCGGCAATGGGGTAGCTGGGCGAAGGGCTGCCAGCGCTGGGAAAAGCTGAGCGCGGGGGAGCGGGCCAAGGCGATTGAGGCGGTGCGGGAGGCGGCGGAGGCCGTGCCGGGCGAGCTGCTCGAACAGGTGACGGAGGCGTTCCGCGCGGAGGTCAAGAAACGCGGGCGGCGGGTGGAGGCCAAGGGCTAAGGCCATGAACTGGATTTGGATTGCAGTCGGGATCGAGGCGGCGCTGGCGGCGCTGGTGTGGCGGGTTTGTGAGCGGGCGCCGCTGGGATACCAGGACCGTGACGGATTCAATTACGGGGTCCAACCCGAGCCGGCCGGCGAAACGCGCGAGAGCGACAGCGAGTTGAGTTTTTCCGAGAGGTAACCATCAGGTCCTCATGAACGAATCAGACCGAGAGATTTCAGGAATTTTGAGCCAGGGCGCGGCGCCACAGTGCTTGCCCGCGGCGTGTTTGCGGACAGCGGACACGGCCTTAGCAGACGCGGGAACGACGGGCGCATGGACCGGGGCCGCGGTCGATGTCCTGGCTCAGCGAGGCGGGACCGGAAGCGCGACGGAAAGGGCCGCTGCAGGAGAAGCGGCCATAACGGCGGGTGGTTCCCGAACCGGAGCCGAGCAGAGCGCGACGGATACCCAGGATGAGGGGTCCCACGCCGGCAAGTCTGACGCCGGCGTGGGGGTGCGAATGTCCAGGAGCGATTTGGGGAGGCAGGACTTGCAGGGTGTGTCTGGCCGGCTAGGTCTGCCCGGCAGTAGTCAGCCGGTCTGCCTCCCCGTTGGATTTCCGGAAGATCGGGCGATGGCGGGGGGAACGAGCGCCCCGCAGGAGGCCGAGAACCGAGAGAGAGAGGAGGGAGCTGATGCGGTAGCGAAACTGACATACGACCAGGCGGCGCCGGCCAGAACCGGCGCCGCCTCGGGACAAGAACCAGATGCTTTGAATGCGGCCGGCCCGGAAGTATTGCGGGGAGCTACTGCGGTGGGCTCCACGCATGGCGAGCCGGTTCCCGGTGCTAGGGCTCGTCTGGGGCTCGGCAATGCCTGTGGATCAGCCGACGAGCCCGTGAGGATGACGCCGATAGGATGCCTCGAAAACGCACCCGCCGACGCCGGCCGCATTCAGAGCACCGCGGAGAAAACTGGAAAGCCCCACGTGACGGGCGGCGCGAGCATGGCCCGGGAGACGAAGTGGAAGCGGTTGTGGGCTGATTGGAAGGCGCTGAAGTCCGCGAACGAGGGATTGACGCGGAAGCAGGCGGCCGAGCTGCTGGGGGTGGGTGACGTAACGCTCTGGCGGCTGGAGCGGCATTATGCGACGCGGGGGTTCGAGAGCCGGACTTGCAACTGCGGCCGCAACAGCCAGTGGGATGCGCTGGCGCGGGCCGACAGCGCCTTCGGCGCGAAATTAACCGAGCTGTATGTGGCGACGATTGGCGCGAGCGGGCAGCCGCAAGCGCGCGGCCGCCGCACCGCCAAAATGGCAACGGCGCTCACGTGCATGGCGAACGAACCGGAGTGCCCGCCCGAACTGGCCGAACGCCTGCGCAGGGGCAAGTTTCCGGTTTGCCTTCAGCGCTTCCTGAAGCGGTTGACGCCGGAACTGGAGAACCGGGTCCGAGGCCCGAAGCATTACCAGTTGGCGGGGCTCACGAGCCGGCGGGATCTGACGGTTCGGTTCGCCAACGGCGAGCGCGCGGAGATGCCGGCGGGTTTCAAGTGGGTATTCGACGATATGAGTTCCAATCAGCCGTTCTGGTGCCTGTTGAGGGGCAAGAACGAGCAAATGCTATTCAGCCGGCAGGGGCTGTACTGCATTGATCATCGGGCGTTGCGGTGGCTGGGGAAGATGCTGGTGGCCCGGGCGAGGGAAGCTTACCGGGCGGAGGACATCCTGAGGTTTCTCAGGGATCTGTTTGAGCTGTACGGGAAGCCGGACATGATCGTATTCGAGCAGTCGGTGTGGAAGGCGCGCAAGATTCACGGGTACGCGCTGCAGACGCAGGGCCTGGTGACGCCGGAGGATTTTGAGCGTCCGGAGATGGCCGAAGAGGACCGGCAGAACCTGGCAACGGGGCTGGCAGGGATCGGCGTGCAGGTCGTGTTCGCGACGAGCGCGCATGGGAAGATAATCGAGACGTGCTTCAACCACCTGCAGGACGTCATGGCGGTGATGACGCGCGATTTCGTGAACATCGGGCGGCACGCGGGGGAGTTTGAGAGCGGCGCCAAGCGGTTGCGCCAGGTGCGGGCCGGCCGCGCGCCTGGGGACTTAGGCTTCGTGCCCATGGAAGTGTTAAGCGACCGGATCGACCGGGCGTTTGCGCATATCAACGGCAAGTCGAACAGCCGCGGCGAGGTCCCGGATGAGATCTGGAAACGTGACGTGAAGGGCGCGGGCGTGGAGGCCGGCGCTCCCGGCCAACGCGAGTTGCCGACGCTGCAGCCGGACGATTACGCGGCGTTCCTGCCGGACATGCGCGAGCGGTCCATCGATGGGGGCCGGGTGTCGGTGAAAGTGCAAGGGAACTGGCATGATTTTCGCGCGGTGTGGATGGCGGAGATGGGGAGCGGTTATTTGGTGTATCTGCGGTTCGACCAGGCCGAACCGACGCGCGGGGCGGCCGTGTACAACCGCCAGGGCGGCCCCGCGAACCATAAGGGCTACAAGCTGGGCCAATTCATGGGCTGGGCAACCTGGGAGATGCCGGGGCCGGCCGCGGACGTGGGGTCCGAGGCGCGGGGGATCGTGGGACGGCCGGTGTCAGAGTTTTACGGGGAAGGCGCCTTCGACAACGCGGACAACCTGCGCAAAGCGCAGAACAAGACGGTGGCCACGGCGTTCAGCGCGATCCCGAGGCCGGGCCAGCCGGCCGTGAAGCGGACGGAGGCCCGGGACGGAAAAGGCGGCCTGGTGAGGGTGGAACGGGGCGTGCGGAGTCCGACGAAGGTCCCAGAGGCCACGGGCGCCACGGCCGGCCCGCGCGGGACGCGGACGCCGTTCGAAGCCCCGAGCGGCGAGGCCTTGCGGAAACAGAGGGAGAAGATTGCCCGACAGGCGACGATAGCGCGCGCCTTGTTGGGGTTGGAAAACTAGGCGCTAAACAACTAATCGAGAGAACCGTTATGAGAGAGAACAAGAATGCAGGCCAGGACCGGAGTGAATACGAGAACGAGGAGATCGACGTGGAGTTCACGCTGTGCGGGCCGACGGACGTGCGGGTGGCGACACGGACACCGGAGCATCAGTCGAGTCTGGGGGTGATTACCGAGGGGGCTTGTCGTGAGGCCGTGACGAGGGCAAGCGCGATTTTTCTGGCGGCGCTGGGCAAGGTCACGTTGCTGGCGGACGAGGACGAACCGTGCCTCACGCTGGAGTTGAGGTACTGGCACGTTGCGGGCGGGGAGCGATGCCCGGGGATGGAGTTGAAGGCGTCAGCAACCGAGTGCCTGGATGGCATGGCGGCAACGGCGACGGTATGCCAGGCGTTGATCGATGCTTGCCTGCCGCAGTTTCTGCGGGCTCTGGAGCGGCAGGGTATCCGGCTCGGCCTCTGAACCAACCAAGGAGAGAGCGAGACATTATGTACGAGGGACTCAATAGCGCGGAACCGAACCTGCTGAGGCTGGACGATCTGACTTTGGAAAAGCACGCGGCGGCGTACCCGGAGGAAATGCGGGAACCGTTCATGTGGCTCGGATGGTACCTGAGGGAGGAGTGCGGGCGGGACCTGGAGGTGCTGACGACCCGGCTGCGGGACAACGGGATCGAGAACGACAAGACGACCTGGTCACGCATCATGAGGGGGAGGTGGAAGCAGGACGCGACGGGGGCAGAGTTGCCGTCGCCAATCCTGGCGGTGCCGAAGTTCCTCCGGGCGGTGAAGTGTTTGCGCGACGAGCAGCGGATTCGGGAGATGGCCGGCAAGGTGCCGTTTATCATGACGCCGACGGCACAGTCGATCATGGACTTCATTGATATTCGGCGCGCGCCGGAGCGCGTGAACCGGTTCGGTATCGTGGAGGGCTGGACGGGAACGCAGAAGACGGCGACGTACCGCGAGTATTGCCGGCAACACAACCACGGGTTGTGTGTGTGGTTGGAGGCTCCGGAAAATGGGAGCATCAAGGAGTTTCTGATGTGGTTGGGGTCGAAATACGGCGGGGCGCACTCGGACGGTTATGAACGGCTGCGGCGGCGGGTGATCGCAAGCGTTAAGAGCCGGAACACGATCATCATCGATAACGCCCAGACGATGTACGACGAGCGGCGGGGGCAGAACCAGCCCGCATTCAACTTCTTGCGGCGCCTGCAGGACGAACGGGGTTGCACGATTATCCTGAGCATCACTCATGACGCGGGCGAGAAGATGAGGGACGCGATGCTCCAGGGTTACCTGGAACAGTTTGAAGGGCGCGCCGGGGGACGGCGCAATTTCCACCTGGTGCCGAAGTATCCTACGCAGGAGGACATATTGGCGATCGCTGAGGCGTTCGGGTTGAAGGATGCGAAACAGCACCTGGATTACCTGGAGAAAATCGCCCGTGAGCCAGGCCGGGTGAGGATACTGTTCGAGGATCTACAGACGGCCAAGGTGCAGGCGCAGGCGGAGAAGAAGGGGCTCACGATCGAACACGTCAAGCAAGCGAGGGACGAGGAATGAGCCTAAATATGAACGCCGGCGCCCGACCCGCACAACATATGCAATCTTCCACCGACCGGGGCAACTGGTTCCAAACCTACACTGGTATCGCCTTCTACCACCAGGACCCCCGGCCCGCAGAGATTTGCTTTGAGGACATCGCGCACGCCCTTGCTCGCGAGTGTCGCTTCAATGGTCACGTACACCGGTTCTATTCCGTCGCCCAGCACTGTGTCCACGTCAGCCGTCTAGTCCCCCAAGAGTTCGCTCTCCAAGGGCTGCTCCACGATGCAACCGAGGCCTACGTTGGTGACATGGTCAGGCCCTTGAAGGCAGCCTTGCCTGAATACCGTGCAATTGAGCAAAGGATCTGGAACGCCATCGCCAACAAGTTTGGCGTCCCGGTCGTGATGGCGCCCGAGGTTAAACACGCTGACCTGGTAGCCCTCGCCACTGAACGGCGCGACCTGATGGGGCCACGCCCAATGCCGTGGGACGTTGATAAGCCGATGATCCAGCCAGACGGCCTTACGATTGTTCCCCTCAATCCCGCGTCCGCCGAGCTTGATTTCAGGGAGCGCTTTCTCGCCCTCTCAAATTTCAAAACGGAGGCGGCATGAATGCTTTGATTAAAGGCGGGGCGAAGCATCTGAAGGTGCATGTGGAGAGGAACGGGCACCCGGCGTGCGGGGGGGGGCGCGGAGGGAAGGCGGCGCAATGGCAGGTGGATCTTTGGCCGGTGAGTTGTTTGCGGTGCAAGCGCATGGCAGCGGCCGGTGATGGCGAGACAAAACCCCAAATGAAAGGAACCAATGAAAAAGACGGACAATGACAGGACAGAAACGGCCACGGCCGGCAGCGAACCGGACTTCAAGAACCTGGTGGATTTGCTGGCGGTGTTCAGCGAGGCATCAAACCAGTTGGCGGCGATCCAGGCGGCGGCCAATGGCAGCCAACTGGAGATCGTGGATGAACACAAGGCGGATTACGCGCGCCTACAGCAGGCTTTGTCGGACACGGAAGGCGCCCTGGAGGTGCTGGCGCGCCGGAATCCGCAGTGGTTCGAGAACAAGGCGACGAGGAACTGAGCCTGGCATTGCTGGCGAATGAGGAAGTGCGGACTCCGGGCTTCAAGGCGACGCCGTATGTGAGGGTTGAAACGCACTTAAATCTAGACGCGCTGAAGATGCTGGAAGACGACGTGCTGGCGCATCTGAAGATCCGGCGGCGTCAGTCCACAACGTTTTCTGTCAAGGCGGCCAAATTGGACTTGGGGAAGGCAGTAGCGGCGGCCGCGGCCAAGGAGAACTAACCAATCCAAGCGAGATCTGAACTATGAATGGACACGAGAGCATCGCGGTGGCTGGCCCGGTCGAAAACGCCGGCACGGAAACGCGGTTCATGATCCGGTACCGGGGGTGGCCGGTGCGGTTCGTGGATGAGAGCAAATTGGCCTGGGTGGGGAGCGATGAGAACGGGACCGTGTTCCCTTCTAAGATGGCGGCCATAGAGAAGGCCGATGCCTTCCTGTTGCCGATGGGCGAGGAAACCACAATCGAGAGGGTGCCATGATGGAACAATATCGTTCGTGGCACCGGGATTCCGTGGAACGCGCGTTCGAGCCGGTTCTGGTAACGGAATTGGGGCTGAAGTGGCAGGAAATGACCTTGCCGGGGATTTGCCCGTGCGAGATGTCTCCGCCTCCGCCGGTCCTCGAATGCGCACGGCGCGAGGTAGAGGACACGTGGCGGCGGCTGGAGGAGGCGGTAGCGGCCGAACTGGGGCAGGCAAGCCAGATGAGCGTCCATTATGAGTGGATCGTTGAGACACGGGAAATGATGCTGGAGAGCGAGACGCCGGCGCGGGTGTATGGCGTTCGCGCGGACCGGTTGTTTCAGTTCTTGCGAGATCACGAGCTGTTTGATCGCGAGCGGGACGCAGTACGGCAAATCGCGTGGCTCTTGAAGCGATTTAGCCAGGCTATGCGGACGCTCGCGGACGCGGAATACAAGGAACTGACGGCAGCGCTCTTAGGCTCAGGGGAAACGGCTTATGTCTGAACAGGACCATGATATCGCGCGGGACACGGGTGATATCGAGAAGCAGGAATCCATCCCCGCCGTGCTGGCCAGGCTGGCGGCACTTGAGCGGCGGGTGTTGTCACTGGAGGGACGGATCTACCATAACGGGGGTTTGTCGAGCGGCGTGCGGAGGGTAGTCGGCAGTTGGCCGGGGCCGTTCACGGCGGAGTTGATTCGCCGGGCGGTTTATGAATTGCATCCGGAGTTGAAGCCCGTCACGGAGGAACACCAGGTGTCCTGTTTGCTCACGCGCATGGAGAAGGCGGGCGAGATTATCTGCACTAGCCGGGGTGCGGGGCCTACGCCGAATATTTACATCCGGGCGTCGAGGCCGCCGGCGAGTGCGGGGCGATCCGGAGGCAAGTTCGGCACGCGGCATGACGGGGAGTCGGGGTTTCGCGGGATCGTGAGGCAAGCCATGGATGATCTGCCGAAGGCGTTCACGCTTATCGAACTCAGGGCGTGGGTGGCAAAGCACGCGCCTTCGGCGGTGGTCCCGGATGGGACGTGGAGCAGCACGCTCTACAAGATGACCCAGCAGCAGGAGTTGGTGGTTATCAGCCCGCAGTCGAAGGTGGATGGGCATCGCCGCCGCGTGAAAGTTTACGGCCGCGGGCCGCGCCGGATTGGGCTCACGGGCGATGAGATTGGAGAGCTTGAGGCGGCTTGGAAGGCGTTCCGGGCGGAAAACCCAGTAAAGAGCGCGGAGAGTTTGACGCCGCTTGAACGGGGGAATTATGACTGAGAAACAAAGGAAGTTCTTCTATTTTCCCGCTTGGAACCGGTGTGCCCGGATATGCGACTGGGTCATGGTCCGGGGTCGCTTGCTGGCCGATCTGAGGAAGCAACGGGAGGAGCTTGTTGAGCGGGCGCGGCCGTCGCTGGCATCGCCAGCGTGGAAGGCGGGCTTGCAGGTGCTGGACTATGCCGAGCAGTTGGCACGGCAGGAGCACCGCAGCGTGACAGCAGCGGACCTGCGGCACGCGTGCAACCTCGTGGCAACGGGCGGGCGGAAGAGCGGCTCGGATGGTCTGACCAATCACGAGGTAAACCGGGTCGTGACGTTGTTCGACTTGCTCCAGGATGGTGAAAATATGGACTGCGTGATGAAATGGGACCACCCCGAGATCGCGGACAAGGAAGCGCTGGTCAAGTACCTCCGGAAGATGGCGGGCGAGACCACTCTTTGCGCGATCAGCCGGAACGCGTTCGGGACCATCTTCTGGGAGGATCTGGAGACGCAGAAGATCATTTGGATTCTTAAACTGGTGAAAGGCCGGAAGGCGCAGCCGCGGAGCGGAGCCCCGGAACCGGACATGGCGCCAGCCGAGGCCGTGGGGACGGCGGCGACGGAGGGAGACGAGCCGTTCTGATGAATACGAAAATGAACAATGACCTAAGCGGACTGGCTGGCCTGAGCCCACGGGCAGTAAACTGTGCCTGGATTCTGAACCTCCGGACCCGGGCGCAAGTTGCCTCCGCGGTTCAGGGCCGGGTGCTTCATCCGTCGAATGTCCAAGCCAGCGGGCTCGGTGCAAAAACCTATAACGAGATCAGGGAGTGGCTCGGGCTCCCGATTCCTCTGAGCGCCCAGCAGGCCTGCACAATTCGCGCAGGCCTGGCGCTGCAACTGCGCGAGCAATTGCTCAGCTTTCAGGATATTTCAACGGTGCTGCGGCTGGGGTCCAAGGAGAAGGCGCGCATCCTGGTGGCAAGAGGCAGATCTGCCAGAAAGATTTGGGACAGAAAAATGGGAGGGGAACAGGCGTGATCACGGGTACAACGGGGACGGGATGTAAGGAATACTAAGAATGAACACTGACAGGGAACGGGTAATCGAGAAGATCAAGAAACTCCTTCGGATGAAGAGGGGCGGCACGCCCGCCGAAGTCGAGACGGCGCTGGCCCTGGCGGCGGAACTGGCGCGCAACCATGGGATTGACCTCGGGACGGTCGATCCGGACCAGGTCAAGGACGAGCCGATCGGCCATATCGACACGGCGACGGCGTCACGGATTGGCTGGGAGTGCAAGTACTCGGGGATGGTGCTGGCGCAGTTTTTCAACGTAAACGTGTTACTGCGCGGGACGGCCGGGCGGCGCGGATGGGGCCGGATCATACCGGGCAGGCCTTCGGCGTATCGCCTCACGTTTATCGGAACGGCGTGGGACACGCGGGTGGCCATGTACGTCTATACGTTCCTCGTGCGGCAGTTTCGCCTGGCGTGGCGGGACCGCCGTGGCCGGGTGCGAAACCGGCAGATGTTCTTATGGGGAATGTATAACGGGATTTCTGCCAAGCTCTGGGAGCAACGGAAGCAGCAGGTGACCGAGGCCGGGTTGGTGCTGATTGGGTCAGCGTTGGCCCGGCGCCAGGAGTACGAGAAGCGGTTCGGGCCGCAAGACAGCGTGTCGGGCCGGCCGGACTCGGACGCGAAGGCGGCAATGTACGCGGGCTACGTGGAGGGCCGGAAGACGGAGATACGGTCGGGCGTCACGGAGGGCGGGAAAGCGGCGCCGATGATTGGGAGGCGCGATGAACAGATCTGACTATTGCCATTGTTGCGGCGCGCTGCGCGGACTGGCGGCACTGCGCAGCGAGGTAGGCTTCAACGACATCGTGGTTGTTGAAAAGCACAAGCCTCTGCTGCATGGTCCGGGCAAGTCCTTCGAGGCTAGTCCGCAACTCGTCGTAAACGTGGGGGTATGGCGGAACGGCGGCTGCGACGACCAAATGTATGTGTGCGACGACTGCCTAAGGATCGGTCTCCGCCATGCGTTGGAAAAACTCACTCAAATGCTCGTATGAATGAGGCTGCGACGATGCTGAAACGGCTGGTTCGGCGGATACGGCGGAATCTCTTGAAGCAGAAGACAACCTTCGTCCAGCGGGAGGAATGGGAGAAGTGCCGCTTGCGGTACTCGGAGCGCGATGCAGACATCGTCGCAGATATCGCCGAATCGGCCCACTGCGATTGGCTGCTGGACAAATACGGAGAAGCCAGGTTCTTTGAGTTTAACTGATTTTATGCAATTCGTGGGGCCGATGACGTTCGAAGAGGCGATCCAGAAGATTGGGGAGCGGTCGCCGATCGGTAGCGCGATGATGTCGGCGGAATGGGCGGACGTGCCGGTGGCGTTGAGGGAGCGGGCGTTCTTTTCGAGCCAGGTGGAGAGCTTGAGGTTTTTGCAGCGGGCACGGGATCAGATTTCGGATTACCTCGCGGGTGCGCGGGAGACGTTGCCGGGACAGACAGCGCTGAAGGCGGGGAGCCGGTCGGTGTTCGTGGATCAGATGCGCAAGTTCGCGAAGAGCGAGGGGATGGGGCCGTTGGCGCCGGAGGATGAACACGGGCTGAAGGACATCACGAGCGAGCGGCGGCTGGGGCTGATCTTCAACACGCAAACGCAGCAGGCCGGGGATTACGGGTACTGGCGCCAGGGGATGGATCCGGACGTGCTGAACGAATTCCCGGCGCAACGGTTCGTGCGGGTGCAGGCGGTAAAGCAGGAACGGGAAGCCCACGTGCCGTTCGAGAACCAGGTCTATTTGAAGACCGACCCGATTTGGGAGAAACGGATCAACCAGGATTTTGGCGTGCCGTGGGGCCCCTGGGGCTGGGGCTGCGGGCACGATGTCGAGGACGTGGACCGGGATGCCACGGAGGAGGCGGGGCTGCTCAAGTCGGGGGAAAAGGTCAAGCCCCAGTTGCGGAGCTTCAACGAAGGGCTGGAGGCCTCCACGGAGACGCTGGACCCTGATCTCGTCGAAAAGCTGAAAGCGGATTTGGGGGAACAATTGGTCGTGGATGACGAGGCCGGGACGATGAGCTGGGCGCCGGCGGCCGTGCCGGTACCGGCGGTGCGGGAAAATGCGGTGTCCGAGGCCATCACGGTCCAAGCGCCGGGCGTGCTGGGGGAGGACATGGACGCGGCCCTGGCGGCCATTGACCGGGTGCATGACGACGGCCGGCTGCCGGACCTGGAGGCGAAGACCTCGAAGCAATCGTCTTACGGCTATTTTCGCATGGCGCCGGCGGCGGACGGGGCGGGGATTGAGGCGGATCATATCGGGGTCCGGAATACGGGGCCGTGGCCGACGTTCACGATGACGCACGAAACGGGGCATTTTCTGGATTTGGAAGGGATCGGGGCCAAAGGGACATTCGCGACGTCGGGCGGCGATCCGGACATGAAGCGGGTCCTGGAGGCGGCGGAAAAGACGGACGCGATCAAAAGCCTGCGCAGCCGACTTGAGGAAACGACGAGCGAGGATGGCAGGGCCTACTTGCGGTATCTGCTCAAGCCGCAAGAAATCTGGGCGCGGGCCTATTCGCAGTTCATAGCGAAGCGGTCGGGATTCAAGGCGCTCGAACGCGATTTGAAGAAGGCGCTGGAGGCGGAGAAAGACCGGCAATGGGAGAGCGGCGATTTCGGGGTGCTGGAACAAGCCATTGAGGGGATGATGAGGAAGCTGGGGTGGTTATGATGGACGAAAAGGCTTTTCGCGAGTTGGTGGACGAGATAGCCAGGCACGGGTTCGACCGGGCGACGGCGTCGCATTACGCCGAATTGATTGGGGACACGCCGATCGTGCAGCACGGCCTGGTGATCGTGATGGAAGGCGGCCACGTGCTGGCGAGGTTGAAGTTGAGCATTGCGGACGAACCATAGACCATAGACGTGGATGCCCAGCGGAGAGCAACAACAACTCAGGTTCGAGCCGGTGATCGTCCCCCAGGGCGACGGGTCCTACCTGGTGCGTCCGGGGCGGCCAGTGCTGGAGCCGGAATATTACACGGTGATTAAGGCGGCGGAAAAATTGCAGACGAGTGAGCAGCACGTGCGGGACCTGATCGATGAGGGCGCGCTGGGGGCGATGAATGTCGGCAAGCGGAAAAGAAAGTACTGGCGGATCACCCCGGCAGAGTTGGAACGATTTAAGGGACAGCGGTCCAGCAGTCAGTTGATCGGGTAAGCTTCAGAATTTCAGTTAAGGAGCGGAAAAGAGCCAACGGAGCCAACAGAGCCAATGCAGGCTTTGGCGTTCCACGTAGAACGTGGGACGCTGGCGACGATGTTGGTTGCGCGAGAATTTGTTGAGTCGAATCCGGCCTGGCGGCCGAACTTCCATCCCCTGCCGAGGTGTCGCAACCAACGAACCCTCAAGCTCCAGGCCGGGTTCGACTTAACAGATCCGCGCGCTGAAACAAGGCATAACCTCAACGCGGCCTAGGCCGCAAATACACACATGAGAAAGATAAAATGGATAGGAATGTTGGCCGCAGCCGGCCTGGTCAGCGCAATGGCGGGATGTTCGTGGGCGCCCCCGAAGACCAGGGTGTCCGGACAAATCCTCGGACAGCCGTTCCACGTGACGACCGCGTCGGACACGGATATTGAAGGGCTCGAGATCCAGGCGGAGCGCCAGACTAACGGGACCGCGAAAGTGGACGTCAAGGTCTCCAAATTCACGCGGCACATGAACCCGGATGTCATCACCGCCACGGCCCAGCGGGACGCCGCGATGGCGCAGGGGCTCACCACGGTGCTGCAAACGGCCGGGCCGATCCTGACGCAGATGTTGCAGCAGGGAGCCGCGGCCTATACGAGCGGAGGCACGTCGTTGTTAGTGAACAAAGCCGTGTCCGGAGCGGCGACGGCAACGACCACGACGGGGCCGCCCGAGGTCCAGACCACGACGCCCGCGCCGGCGCCGGCGACATCGAAGCCATAACCGGAGTCCCAACCTGACCATCACCCGGGGGAAAATATGCGGACACTCGAAAACGTGGAGGGGTTCAGTCTGATGAACTGCCTGGCGTGCGTGGAGGCCTCGGAGGCCGTTTATAGCGGCCAACCGACGGTCCAGACGGCCCTGGCGCACGTCAGCGTGGAGGATTGCGGCTGGGCGGTGCTGGTGGCGTTCCGAGGGACGCGCGATCCCCGGGACTTTCTGACGGATGCCGAATGCTGGTACGCCCCGATCACTGGCGGGCGGGTGCATCACGGGTTCTGGCAAGGCGCCGCCAGCGTGGTGGAAAATCTGCTGCAATTGCTGGGCCGCGATTTCGCTTACCGGCAAGTCGTGGTTACGGGGCATTCCTACGGCGCCGCGCTGGCCAAGCTGTTCGCGCGGCGCCTGGCGGGACACGTTTTCGAGGGACCCACGACTTTGCATCGGGCCAACCTGCATTCGGTCTATACCTTCGGCAGTCCGAGGATTGGAGATGCGGCCTGGGCGCGGGGTTACGATGCGACGGCGTCCGCGGATGCAAAGGCGTTGGGGGCGATTACCTGGCGACTGGTGAACCAGGTGGACATCGTGCCGCGGGTGCCAGGGTTGCTGGCAGGTTACCGGCACTGCGGGCGCGAAGTGTATCTGCCGGCGTTTGGGCCAATGAGGTTCGAGCCGGGTTGGCCGATGACGGTGCTCTGCGACGCAGTGAGCATAGCGCTGGATTATAGGAATCGGCGCTTGGGGTTGCTGGCGGACCATCACGTGGGCCATTACGCGCAACGGATTCGGACGCTCTGGGAAACAGACCAGGCGGAGAAAATTCAGAGCGAGCAACGGGACGCGGCGGCTGTGGGCGGGTTCGGCCAGAGGCTAATGGCGAGCGGCGCGGCCACACCGGAAGGCGAGATCAAATTGCCCGCACCAAAGACAGGCGAATGAAGCGTGGGAGAACCAACGAACGAAACATGCTAACGAACGTGGTAAATGGGGCCGGAGTCGGAGCATTGCCAGAGCCAGGAACCTACGCGGCCGTGGGGTGGCTGTGCTTCGCGCTTATGTGCATCATCATCGGGTTGAGACAGGGCATAGGGTTTTGGCGCGACATGACGCGGCCCTCGGGACCGGAGCAAAGGACGCTGTTGCCCTCGCCGCTCGAAATCCAACAGGTGAAGGAAATGGCTCGCGAGCAGGATTGCATGGCCCGCCACGAGGCGTTGCAAGAGGAGCTCAACGAGCTGAAAAAGGACATCAAGTCAGACGTTGGCGAACTGCACGAGAAGGTCAACGGAGTCGCCCGGGAGGTTAGCGAACTGACGGCATCGGGCAGGTTGTTGAATCAGCAACTCAGCCAAATCAGCCTGAAACTGGACCGGATGAACGAGGAGGATCGGAAGGAAGCCAGGAATCGCAAGTAATCGAGAGGAACACATGGACGCTGAGCAATTGGAGTTATTTCGGAAGGCCGTGCTGCTGGTGTTTGACGCCAACGACACGCGGTTTGGGCTGGGGCCAATGGCGGTGCAATTGCAGGTGGCCGCGCTGGGGTTTCCCGACGCGACTACCGAGCAGGTGACCGAGGCCATCGAATACCTCGAAGGCAAACAGATGCTGCAGCAGGTGCGCAAAGAGATCAGCCGGGAGAACCGGGCCTGGCGGATCAGCAGCACGGGCGTGGCGTTCTTAGACCGCTAGCCAAACACGGACCATGAATCCCGAAAAGAAAGTGCGGTCGGACGCGAAATTGAAGGGGTTGCCGGAGGAACGGCAGGCGCAGATCGTGGCCTACGCGGAGTCGGACAACCATTCGCTCTCGGACACGGTGAAGTGGCTGGCAGAGGACGGGATCGATACGTCGCCGGCGGCGGTATCGGGTTTCCTGAGCTGGTACCACGTGCGGGCGCAGTTCCGGCAGGACGAGGGCACGGCGGAACAACTGGTCGAACAACTCAAGCGGGAAGCGCCGGGATTGAATGACGAGCAATTGGACGCGATCGGGCAGCGGGCATTTTCGCTCATGGCCATCAGGCGCCAGGACCTGGACGGGTTCATCAAGGTGAGGAGCGCGCGGACGCGGGGACAGATCGAGCAAGCGAAGCTTGAGTTGCGGCAGCGATCTGAGGCGCGGCTGCAGGAAGGCCTCAGGTTGCAACGGGAGAAGTTCCAGCGGGAATCGTGCGGGCTGGTCATCAAGTGGGCGGACGACGCGCGGGTGAAGGCGATTGTAGCGGCGACGTCGAGCAACGAGGAGAAGTTCGAGGCGATCGGGCAGCTTATGTTCGGGGCCGATTGGTCCGCCGGCGAGAAAGCCAAGGCGTGAGCGAGAACCAGACAGCCTACCAGCGGCGAGCCTACCAGCGCGCGGCGTTGCACTTTGTGCTGGCGAACCGGTGTTGCGGGTTGCTGTGGGCGCGGCAGAAGGGGAAGTCCACGCAGCTCTCGGAGACGAGCCTGTTCGTAATGCTGAAGGGATTGGCGTCCACAGTCACCTACGCCAGCGCATCGTTGTTGCTGGGGCGGGAGATCATCATCAAGGAAAGCCTGGTGTTGCAGCGGGCTTATCAGCGGATGCTGGCGGCCGCGGCCGAACAGAAGCTGCGCATGGAGACGGCGGACCAGAAGACCCACAAGGTGGTGGATCTCAAGCCGGACGATTTCACGGAGCTCTTCGAAGCGCAAAGACTGGAATTCCGGCTGTACGTGGACCGGACCAACTACCGCCGGACGGTGGTGATTGCGCCGAACCCGGCGACGGCGCGCGGGTGGACGGGGTGGGTATTGCTGGACGAGGTGGGGTTCATCGCGGGGTTCCAGGAACTGATGGACGGGGTGGTGTACATCATCAACGCGAACGCGGACTTCCACCTGGTGATGGCCACGACGATTCCGCGGGATGACACGCATTATAGTTTCGAGCTGCTCGGGGAGCCGCTCGGGGCCCAGTTCGAGCCGAACGCGGAAGGTAACATATATGAGAGCGCGGGCGGGATACCGGTGCATCGGGTGGATATCTTCGACGGGGCGGCCGCCGGGGTGAAGAGTTACGACCTGAAGACGGGAGAGCCGATTACGCCGATGGAATCGCTGGCACGGAGCACGGACAAGGATAGCTGGTGGCGTAACGAGGGGTTGAAGTGGATTCGCGGGGGCACGGCGGCCGTGGACGCGCTGGCGCTGGACGCGGCGCAAAGGCGGGGCGTGGGATCCTGCGCGTTGTTTCTCATCGATGGGGAAGACGATTTCCACCAGGCCCTGGCCTGGCTGGCCGAGCACCTGGGGACGGGCATCGTGGGCCTCGGAGTGGACGTGGCCACCACCACGAACCAGGTGAGCAATCCGACGTCGGTGACAGTGGGCGAATTAGCGGGCGTGGAGGTAATCGAGCGGGCGGTGTTCGTGTGGAAGACGAAAGACCCGGTGCTGGCCCGGGGAAGGATGCGGGCCATCCTGGAGACGGTGCGGCATCGGCCGGAAGGGGGCCGGGCGCGCCGGCTCTGCATCGATGCGACCAATGAGCAGTATTTCGCGGAGGAGACGCGGCAGCAGTTCGCGGCGCTGGCGCCAGTGGAATGCGTGGACGCCCGGACTTCGGTGACGTTGCCCGACGGGAAGAAAGTGAACATGAAAACCCGGCTGGGGGATCTATACGCCGGGAAGATCAACGACAACCGGGTAACCGCGCCGCCCGAGCAATATTTCCGTGACGACCATCGGATGGTCAAGACGGAACAGGGCGAGTTCGTGTGTCTGCCAGGTCCCGACGGCAAGCACGGGGACACGTTTGATTCGGGGAAATTGATGTTGCGGGCGCTGACTTCGACCCAAGGGGCACTGCAGGGGGTGGAGGGCATCCGATACGGGGGCAACACCGGGCGGGGAATGTGGAAGCCGCGAAGGTGGCGTTTGCACACGGCCAATGGGGGAAAAAAGTGATGAAAGAGCCTATGACACGATTTTGGGCAGGCGGGGCGGCTAGGACTGGGGACGCACAAAGAGGCGGGACCGGCGTTCCGGGGTCTCCAAAGGGCTGCAATGCGCTGCACCGAGCCTTAAAACCCGTATGGGGTGAAGACCCCATGGGGTCGGGAAAGGCGATTTCGGGAGGTGGCCAATGAGCAACCAGATCCCAGAATGGCGGATGGCGGCCCGGGCCGGGGTGAGTTTGGCGGCGGCAGAGGCGGCGGCCAAGCCCGCAAGCGGGCCGGTGGCATCGGTGGCGCCCACGGCACCGGCTGAGCTATCGGCGCCGGCGCCCGGGCCTCAGGGAAAGGGGAACCCGGACTTAATGCGGCTGTTGCGCCCGAACGTGAGGGATCGGTGGCTGGCGACGCAGTTGAGCTATTACACCCCGGAAATCGTCATGAACACGATCCGGGGGGCGATGGCGGGGAACCTGATGTCGCAATGGCTGATGTTCGATCTGATGGAGCAAACGTGGGGGCGCCTCACTAAAAATCTGAACGAGCTAAAGAACGCGGTCGTGGATTTGGACTGGAACGTTCAGGCGCACGCGAGGAAGGGGGAGAAACCGACGGACGAGGCGCAGAAGCGGGCGCGGGTGGTGGACGACCTGATTTGGTCCATGCGTCCGGAGGCGGACGCGGACGAGAATGATTTCGAGGACACGCTGCGGGACGTGATGGACGGGATCGGCAAGGGGATCAGCGTGCTCGAAACGGGTTGGGAGCGCAGGGACGTGATTATTACCGCGGCGTCCAAGACAGCGGCCGACGGGACGAAAGGGGAGAGCGCGGAGCGGGTGGCCCGGGTCTGGGCGCCGCGAGCGACGTGGTGGGTGCATCCGCGTTATTACGGGTATCCGGCTTATCCCCAGGTGGAAGACCGGCTGATGCTGAATGTCTATGAGCTGGCGCAGAACAATCCGCAAGTGGCGGTGCTGCCGGCGCAATTGCCAGACGGGGGACTATGGATGCCGTTTCCGCGCGACCAATTCATTCTGGGGACCTACAAAATGAAGAGCGGGCATCCGGTAAGCGGGGCATTGCTCAGGATTTTGGGGTTTCATTGGGCGGCGACAAATTTCTGCTGGGAGTGGTTTTTGAACCTCGCCCAACTGTTCGGGGTACCCATCCGCTGGGCCACCTATGCGACGGGGACGGGCATGACCGAGACCATCGACGCGATTGAAGAGATGCTGTCGAACCTGGGCAGCGCGGGATGGGGAGCGTTTCCGGAGGGGACGAAGGTCGAACTGCTGAAGGCGGTGGAAAACGCGCGAGACAACCCGGCGAAGGCGTTTATCGATGCGGCGGACCAGATTGCGGATTTGCTCATCCTGGGTCAGACGCTGACATCAACGCAGGGAGAACGCGGCAGCCAGTCGCTGGGGACCATCCACAAGGACGTGCGGGACGAGAAGATTATGGCGGTGGCGAAGCGGACGGCGAAAGTCCTGAACCACACGCTGGTGCGGTCGATTTGCGTATTGAATTTCGGGGACGACCGGGAATGCCCGTGGCTGCAGCCGGCGCAGAAACAGGCCAAGGACTCGGTGGCGGTCGCGACCAAATATAAGACCGTGCTGAGCATTCCCGGGGTCGCGGTTTCGAAACAACAGTTCTATGAGGAGAACGACCTGGTGGTGCCGGCCGAAGGCGACGACGTGCTGATCGGACAGGCGAGCGGGGGCGGCCCCGGGTCAACGCCTGGGGACGAGCCGGGCAGCGCGGACGAAGAACTGCTGACACCCACAGCGGACGGCCGCGACGCGGCGCATACGCATACAGCGAGGGCAACGGACGCCACGGAACAACTGGTCAACCGGGTCATCGAGGATTTGACCGGGGTCGAGGAGCAATGGCTGGGCGGGGTGAAGCCGGCGTTCCGGAGGTTATGCGCGGCGGCGCTGAGCGCGGAGGTGACGGACGCGGAATTTGTGCGGACGCTGGAGCGGGCGCAGCGGCAGATGCCGGAGCTGTTTGGCAAGCTCAAGCACGAAGCGGTGGCGACGGCCCTGGAAAAGGCGATGGGGGCGGGGTGCGTCAACGGGGCCGTGAAGGGATACCTGAGGAGGAAGCGATGATCCGAGTGCAATACAGCCGGGCCGGGTTCACAAAGGAGTTCAACCGGATGCTGGCGCAGACAGAGAACCCGACGGGGATGTTGCTGGCGGCCGGGCGCGAGGCGGGCAACCAGTTGGTGAAGCATTTCCGGCAGAAGGACGCGAATGAGCCAAACCGGTTGAGTCCGCGCCGGGAGCATTTCTGGCTGCAGGTGAGCCGGACAGTGAGCGCGCCCCGGCAGACGGGGTATAACGCGGTGAGCGTGAACGTGAGCGACCCGAGGATCGCGCAAAAGGTTTTCGGCGGTCGCATCGTGGCCAAGAAGGCGAAGGAACTGACGATCCCGGAGAGCGAGCAGGCGTACGGCCGGACGGCGGCGACGTTCGAGCAAGAGACGGGACTGAGGTTGTTCCTGGTCAAGGTCGGAGGCACGAAGGGAAATAATTTCGAGAACGCGGTGCTGGCGGCAAAGGTCGGAGGGGGACTCGAGGTGGAATACCTGCTGACCAAGAGCGTGGACCAGGCGGCGGACCCGACGGCATTGCCGGCAGAAGGGGTGATGGAGGAGGCAATCCTAACCCGGTGCGAGAAGGTGCTGAAAAGAGAGAACGAATAGGACACGTATGAGCATAGCGAGGGCAAGTTTCGCGGTCGCGGAGCCGATGGGGACAGTGGGCGAGTCGGCGAGCCGGGAATTCGACATACAATGGATGCCGCCCGGGCGGCAGGAGATCGTGTGTTACGTCGACGGCAAACCGCGGCCGATGACCTTCACGGTAGGGCTGGAGCATGCGGCGGCGTGCAATGCGGCGCTGCAGCAACTGCGCAGCCGGGCGGCCGCCGGAACGGGTGACGAGCCGTTTTTCGATTTCAATCACGAGGACGGGGCGGCGTCGGGCCATCCGACGGAATTGTATTGGGCCGGCGACGACCTGAAGACGGGCGGGATCCGGGCGCGGGGAGCGTGGACGGGGAGCGGGCGGGCGGCGTTGACGGGGCGGGATTACCGGCGGTTCAGCCCGCAATGGGAGTTCGACGAAGCCACGCAGGAGCCGACAGGGGTGGAATTGAATTTGGGCGGCCTGGTGAACCGGGCCGCGTTTCGGAAAATACAAGCATTGGCCAAAGACGGCCACAAAGCGAAAGGCGAGGAAATGACACGGGAAGAGTTCATAGCGCTGCTGAACGAAGGGCTAAAGCCCATCATCGAGCGCGTAGGAGCGTTGGAAACGACGACGGCGGCCGCCAAGGCCGCGACGGCCGCGGGCACGGCGCAGGCGGCCGGGACGCCGGGCCTGACGGAGGAGAAGATCGTGAAACTGTTCGACGATCGGCTGAAGCCGATTACGGAGCGGCTGCAGGGCTTCGAGACCCAGCAGACCGAAGGCCGCAAGGCGATGGCCAAGGCGGCGGTCCAGGCGCACGTGGCCCGGGGGGCCATCGCGCCGGAGGACACGAAGAGCGTGCAGTTCTGGGAAACGGCGCACCTGGCGGACGCGGCTTCGGCCGAACAGCAAATGGCCCGATTGCCGGGAAAGGCGCTGGCACGGCTCACGACGAACGGGCACTCGGCAGCGACCGCGGCGGCGGCGGCGGCGGCGGCCTCCGCGGAACCGGAAAACCAGTTCATCGCGAAAGCGAAGGATTACGGGAAGGCGCAAGGCATCAAGGGCGAGGCGGACGCGCTGATCGCATTCGGCCGGACGGCGGAGGGGGCGGCCTTATACGAGGCATACCGGGAGAAGATTTCGGCCAAGGGTTAGCACCAGGAACAAAACCACAGAGAGACAGCGCGAGAGAATAAACAGCAACACGATGAGCAGACAGACATATAATGACAGCCCTTACCAGAGTTGCGCCGCGGCGGCGCCGGCGAACCTGGTGGGGAAGGAGGGCTACGCGGTCGAACAGGTGGCCGGGACCAACACGATTCAGCTTTACACGGTGGGGCCATTGCTCGGCTGGTTGTTCGAGCGGCTGGAGGGCGACACCACGTGGAACGTCCGGCTGGCGGGCAAGGGCGGTACGGTGCGGGCCGTGGCCGGCGGCGCGATCGCGCAAGCTCCGGCTTACGTCAAGGTCCAGAACGGCGGGACGATGATTACCGCGAACTCGGGGGACAAGGCGCACGGGGTGAAGATCAATCCGCCGGGCGTGGATGCCCAGAACGACATCATCGAAATCGTGGACGGGTTCCAAGTGGTGCCGTAACACAAACAGAGAAAGCAAAGAGAGAACGATAAACCATAAGTATGATCCAAACGACGAGTACGCTGAACCCGATTTTGACGGGGATAGCCAATCAGTTCATCCGGGACCCGCGGGGTTTCGTGGCGAAGAAGGTGGCGCCGCCGTTCCCGACGGCGCTGCAGTCCGCAAATTATTACGTGTTCACGCCGGAGAGCCTGGCGAACGTCCCGACATTGAAGCCGAGGGCGCCGGGGAGCGGGTATCCGCGGATCACGCGGCAGTTGTCGAATGACAACTACTACTGCCAGAACTACGGCCTGGAGGGACCGGTCCCCGACGAGGAACGGAAAAAGTACCAGGCGTTTTTCGACGTGGACGTGGCGGCGGTCCGGCTATGCACGGACACGCTGGCGATCAACCACGAACAGCGGGTCCACGACGCGGCCGTGAATCCGGCGAACGTGACGGCGGCGATCCTCGGGATGCCTTGGAACGACGGCGCGAGCAATCCGAAACAGGACGTGGACGCGGCCAAGACCTATATCCGCCAGAACAGCGGCATGATGATCAACACGATGATCATGAGCGAGCCGACGTTTTTCGTCTTGCAGCAGCATCCGAAGTTGTTGGACGTCTTCAAGTACACGACGCCCGGCGTGCTCGAAGAGGATCGACTGGCGCAATATTTCGGGCTGCCGATCGGGGGCCTGGCGATCGCGCGGTCGGTAGTGGCTACCAATCTGGAGGGGCAGCAGTTTTCCCCGGCCGATATTTGGGGCACGGACGTGGTGCTGTGTCACACGGAGGACGGTCCGGACCTGACGCTGCCGAACTTCATGCGGACGTTCTACTGGACGGCATTCACGAGCGAGATCACGCCGCAGACGGGCGGGACCGGCTATCCGACCATGGGCGGCGGCCAAGGGGCCGAACTCATCAGCGTCGCGGACTACCGGGACGAGACGAAAAAGAGCGATGTCCACCGGGTGGAACATTACGTCACGGAGAAGATCGTGGGGTCCAAGGCGGCATTTCTGCTCCAGCAGGTCCTCCGGTAAAGCGAGGCTGAACAAAGAACGCAAACAAAAGCGACGAATATGAAAATACTCAAATCGATCATTCTGGCCGGGACGATCTGGATCACGGCCATCGCGCGTGAAATGCGAGGATTCACCAGGTGCGTGGGGCAGGCTCCGATTCTGGCATTCATGGTGATGATGGTATTGCTGGTGGCCGCGCTGCTCATTGGGCCGCTGACATCGCCGGCGTCGGGACAGGGGACAACCGCCCCCACGACCGTGTATCAGCCCAGTTGGTACAAAGTGTATGGGCCGGTGACCTTGACGAACGGGGAATCGCGCACGCTGGCGGTGACCAACTTCTGGGACACGCTGCGTCCGAACGCGGGCGAGGCGGTGTTCATGCAAATCGGCGGGACCAACGCGCAGAGCACGAACACGGTGACAGCGTCGTTCGACGTGACTCCGGATGGGAGCACGTTCACGACGACGCAGCCATTCAAGTTCAGCCAGGCCGGGGCCGGGACCAATACGGCGATGGGGTTCACGAATTGGCCGCCGACGGGCACGGGGCTCACGCTGAATAATCTGCGGCAGATCGCCATGACGGGGCTCCTCAACAACAACACCAATACCAACGGGATCACGGTGACGCTGTGGCTAAGCCGGGCGAACAACTAAGCCCATTGGCCAACCGACCGCAAACAAGACGACAAATATGAAAGTCCAAATAATCAAATCGATCATCCTGGCCGGGAAGGCCTTCATCAAGGACCAGATGCATGAACTGGCGCCGAAGCTGGCGAAGGAACTGATCGCGCGGGAACACGCGATCGAGCACAAAGAACCTGACGTCGCTGAGCCTAAAACGGAAGATCCGAAGGGCAAGGCTGACGGCAAGGCCGATGGCAAGCCGGACGGCAAAACGGAGTAAGGCCCGCCGCCGGCTACTGGAAAGACTGACACCACTGGAAAGGAGCGACCATGGACAAATCGCTATTGATGCTAACGGACGCCCGGGCGGCGCAGTTAGCGAAAGGGCTGGCGAACCTGAAGGTGGCAGATCCGCTGCAGATGCTCTGTGACGAGGCTGCAGCGGACGTCGCCCGGCTGACGACGGGCTATATGCTGGACCCGTTGAGCGTCCAGCGGTTCATCCGGGCGCTCGCGATGTACCAGGCTTACATGCGGGCGCAGGTGCCCACACCGGCGGACGTGAAGGGCGATCATGAATCGGCCAGCAAAGAGCTATCCGAGATCGCCCAAGGGAAACGGCCCAACCTGCCGAAGGCGGCGACGTCGCCGGTGCGGACCAACGGGGGCCGGTGGGGAAGCAACTGCAAGGTCACGGGGCGGATTCCGGGGCAGATCTGAGCCAAGATGAGCGCGACCAGTTACATGCGGGGGACCGGGGAGATCGTGGAGGAGATCGTCACGCGAATGCGGGCGCTGATGCTGCCGGCGGTTGACGGGCAGGACCCGGCGCCGGCGTTCGGCCGGGTGGAGCTGTTCGACAGCGAGAACCTGGTGGAGGCGTTCCGGTTCCTGCTGCTGACAGAGCAGCGGGTGTGCCTGGTGATTCCGTTGATGGAGGGGTTCGAGCCGGAGTTCCAACAGTTGAAACTGGTCGTGAAGCGGACGCGGCCGGTGGCGGTGCTGGTATCGGACCAGGTGATGGGGGACCGGCAGTCGGCGCTATGGGGGAATCTGGACACGCCGGGGGCATACGGCCTGCTGGAGGCGGCCTTGCCGGAACTCACGGGGCTACTGCTCGGGGCCCCCAACAAGGTGTCGGCGGTCCCCCGACACGCGACGGCGATGACGGTGAAGGATACGGAAAACGATTTGCCGGGCCGGCTGGCGGTGGTCCTGGAGGTGGAATGCCGCGGGGGACGGATGGAGGCACGGCTGGGCGATGGGGCGGTGTGGTAACAACAAAAAAACGAAAGGCAACTGATGAAACGGAGAGATGAGAGGGAGCAAAAGAACCAGAACGCGGGGGCCCGGTGTACGGGGACCGTGAAATGGTTTTCGAGGGAGAAGGGTTACGGGTTCCTGACCCGGGATGACGGTGGCGCGGACGTATTCGTGCACCATTCGGACGTGGACGCGCTCGGGTTCCGGGCGCTGCAGCAAGGGGAAACGGTTGAATTCGGGATCGGCGAAGGAAAGAAAGGGCCGAAGGCGACGCTGGTGAAGGTGCTGGCGGAAGCCTGAGGGAGGACAGAGAACAACGGGTAGCGCGAGAGCAAAACAGATAAACAAACATGAATTTGGCGAGCGTAATTGTTGGGAGTCATTTCTGGTTTTTCCGCGAGGGTGATGCCTTCGCGGTGCCGGCGGCCGGGAACTGCGGACAGGAGAGCAAGCCCGGGATCGCGCCGGACATGGACGTGGGCTGGCTCGATATGGGATCGGTGGAGAGCTGCGACCCGACGGTGAGCCAGGAAGACCACAAGCTGTACCGGCCGGCGCCGGGGCGATTGGTGCTCAAGGACATCCTCGAGAGCAAACAGGAGCTGAGCATGAAGGTCACCTGCAACGAGGTGGGGCCGCTGGCGATGGAAACGTTCTTCCGCGCAAGCCAGAAGCTGGGGGGAGCGCAGGTGCAGTTCAATCCGCTGAGCGCCATCAATAAGAGAGGCTGGGCGCATTTCCAAGCCTATGACCAGGCGGACCAACTGTTCTTGACGCTGGATTTCTGGTGCAAGCTGCGGGTGTCGATGAAGTTCGACGGGACGCCCACGAAGGCGGAGTGGGAGATGTTCATGCTGTATTCGAGCCTGAACACGGGAGCGACGGTATAGGGGAACCAACCAAGAACGCAAAACACCGAAGAGTATGAACACAACAAAAATGGCGATGGCCGCGGCCACGGCCGTGATGGTGATGGCGTTGGCGCTGGCGCTGGGGGCGAGCAACCCCACGACGAATGCGCCGGGCGTGGCGGGAGTGACGGGGGCGACGACGAACCGGCCGGGGGTGGCGAGCGTGGCGGGAGTGACCTTGAACACGAACGCTCCGGGGCAGGCCAGCACGGTGATCACGCAGACGCAATACTCGCTGAGCGGGATCCTGGGGACGAACGGGGCCAGCCTGGTGAGCCTGGGCTATGGGTTCGAGTTCGACGGGCCGGGGGGCACGGCCATGAGCGGGTTCCCGCCGGTGCTGGGACCGGGGGCCTTTGGGCCGTTCGGGTTCAATACGCAGAGCACCAATCAGCCATTTGTGGCGAACCTGATGGGGACAGTCTTCTTCCGCAGCGGCACCAACAACTCGTTTCGGTTCGTGGATTCGTCAGGCAACACGATGCTGACCATCACGAACGGGAACAACGCGCTGCCAGGTCCATTGAGCGCGAGCGTGTTCAACGGGCCGGTGGGGGAGACCAACGGGGTGCTGATGCAGGGGCAGGGTTACGGGTTCGAGTTCGAGGGGCCGGGGGGCACGGTCCTGAGCGGGTTTCCGCCGGTGCTCGGATCGGGGGCCTTTGGGGCGTTCGGGATCAACACGCAGAGCACCAACCAGCCTTCGGTGGCAAACGTGCTCGGGACGGTATTTTTCTTGAGCGGATCGAACAACGCGTTCCGGTTCGTGGATTCGTCGGCAAATAATCTGATGACGATCGCGAACACAGGGTCGGGAGCGAATATCACCGGGGCCTTCGCTGGGGACGCCTCCGCGCTAACGAATTTGCCCGGAGCCGTTTTTGGCACCTTTCAGGCCTCGCCGGCGGTGCCGGTGAATCAACGGACGTTCACGGAAAACGCGTCTGCTTTGGTGGCGATGACGAGTGGGACGGTGAGGCGTGAGCATATCATCGCCGTACCGTGCATCGACCCGATTGCCAGCTTCCACAATTATTACCGGAGCACGAGCAGCACGGTGCAGGCCACCACCAATCCAATTACGTTCAAAGCAAGCTGGGACGTGGACGGGGTGATTTATCCGATGTATTTCAAGGGCCAGCGCACGAACGTGCTGGATCCCGGAGGCGTGGTCTTTTCCGACCCTGTCGGCATAATGCTCGCGCCGTCAAATGCGGTGTATATCCGAATCTGGCTCTCCGTGACGGGAGCGGTGCCCGGCGGAGCGCTGTACAATGGCACTGGGGACGGGGGTGGCACGGACGGGTATTCGGCCACGACCGATTACTGCGATTCGGGTACGGTCGCAGGCGCTAACAACGCCAGGTACTGGAGCGCGTCCGGCATCTACGCCACGCCGGTTGGGGTGACGCCTGGGGTTGCAATCATCGGGGACTCGATCACGGCGGGCACGGGCGACAGTTGGTTGAACAACGGAGGCGCGAGCACGAATTGGGCGATTCCAACCGGATGGGCGGAGCGGGGCCTGAAGAATATCGGCTTGGGCTGGGTAAATCTGTCAGCCTCGGGCGAGAACACGACGCTTTGGAATGTTTCAGCGTTACGGCAGCGCGAGGCGAGACAAGCGCTTCACTGGCTGACTTGCTATGGGGCTAACGACCTTAACCTGGTCGGCGCGACGTTCGCATCGACGATCTCGAACTGGACCAAGTTATGGGCTTATCCGCTTGGGTCGGGCAAGAGAGTTATCCAGGCGACAATCCTGCCACACACCACGTCCTCGGACTACTGGATTAGCACGACCGGCCAAACCGTAACGGCGTACGAGTCCCTGAGGACAAACCTCAACGGCTGGTTGCTGGACAGATCGGCCACTGGGGCGGTAGCACAATTAGGCTCGCGGTTTTCGGTGGTGGATGTAGCTGCTTTGGTGAGTACGAACGGGGTCTGGGCGCCGGTTACCAACGCGCCAATCTTCAGCGGTACGTTCAACACGAACCTCACGAGCACATCGGCCGGGGACACAAACCTAATTGGGCGGATCGCCAAGCACTACTATGACGCGCGCACGGTAATCAAAATCACGGGCGGTCCAGCTTCGCCGGGCATCTATCCGGTGCAGTTCAATTCGGGCCAGTTCGGGGAAACCTGGTATCCAGTGGGATCCTGGACCAATGGGACGCCTACCACGTCCACAACGTACGAGGTGTGGCTGCAGTCGACGACGGATGGCGTCCATCCGAACTACGATCTGCATGCGCGCGCAAGCGGTTGTCTCACGACGAACGTGTTCAAGTGACGGCTCCGAGCAACCACAAATCACGCAGAGAGAAAGGCAATTGAATATGGAGAGCAAATTAGCGGCGATGGCGACGGTGTTGGGGGCGCTGGAGCTGGAGGTGGTCCGGCTGGATGGGAGCACGGAGCGGGTGTCGGTCAAGCAGATGCCGATCAAGGATTATCCGCGCATCCTCGAGCTGGTGGATGACGAGCTGGGGCTGGCCGCCTTGTACTGCGGGAAGGACAAGGCCTGGGCGGAGGGGCTGACGCCGGCGAGTTACGAGGCGGTGATCGAGAACGCGGACAAACTCAACGCGGATTTTTTTTCGCGCTGGGTGGCGAGACGGCTGGGGCGAATGGAGCGGATCAAGCCGGGAATAACCGAACGGCTCATGGCGTCGGCCGGGGCGCCGGGGCGGTCGAGCTCGGGGAATTCGCGGCCGCAGTAGCGGTGGAGTGCGGGCTGACGCTCGGGGACGTGCGCGAGATGAGCCTGGCGCAGTTGAAGCTGCTGCACGGGGCGGCCTGGCGGCGGGAGGCGCGGCGGGCCTGGCTGGAGTTGCAGGTGGTGACGGCGGGGACGAATGCGAGCTACGGGGGCAAGGGGCATAAAGACCTGGGGGCCTGGCTGAAGAGGCAGTCCGAGGCTTGAAGGCCGGCCCCGCCGCACTAAAGCGAGAGCGAGAACAGGATTGAGATTATGAGCGACCAGGGAAATGGGAATGGGATCACGATCACGATCAACGCGGACACGAAGGAAGCGTTGGCGCGGATGAAGGAGTTTTTCGGTGAGATGAATGAGGGGATGGACCGCCTGGGCGGAATAGGTGAGTTCCTTGAGGAAATCGGGGGAAAACTCGCGGTGCTCTTCACCGTGGGCGCGATTGTGGAATTTACGCGAGAGGCGATCAACGCGGCGGAGGCTCTGGGGAAAATCAGCAGCAACACGGGCATTTCCATCGCGCTGCTATCCAGCCTCCGGGAAGAGGCCAACAAGACTCGCGCTGGGTTCGAGGCGGCGTCTATGGGATTGGAGATGTTCTCTCGCAACCTGGGATCTGCCATGAAGTCGGGCGGTCAGGCTCTCCAGCCGTTCCGGGAAATGCTCGGGATCGACGCGATGAGGCAATTTTCCTCCGGGGCGATGAGCGTGGATCAGGTCCTGAAGGCGGTAATTGAGCATCTTGGGCAGATGCCTGACGGGCCTAGGAAGGCAGCCATAGCCTCAGAAATGTTCGGCCGGGAGTGGCGGGACATTCTGCCGGCGCTCGAACGGGCCAAGGACGCAGGCCACGGCATCATCGATGAAGCGATGGTGAAGGAAGCAATGGCGTTCAACGTAGCCGTGCGCGAAATCAAGGACGAGTTCGAGGCGGTGTTCGTTGCTATCGCCCGGAAGATCCTGCCTGCGTTGAAGGAGATAGCGGAGGGTTTGGGAACGGCGGTGAAGTCGGGAAAGGGGCTCGCGGAAGGGATTGCGAGCGGGTTCGATAAGAGCATGGAATACGTGGCGCGATTTGCGGCGACGCTGGCGGCCGCAGTAGCGCAGGCGCTAGTCGAGGCCATTCCGGCGGCGTTGCATACAGCGTGGGATAGCTGGAAGGCCGGCGCGCAATCGCTCGTGGCGGGCCTGGACGAAGTAGGCATCCGCATTCTACAGCACCATATTGACATGTTGGCGGCCATCCGGCGGTCCCGGCCCTTGACAGCGAACGAGCAGGCAGACCTGACCACGACGCAAGAGCAGATGAAGCTGGCTGGACACGTCCAGGAAGGGGAGTTGGCGGGATCTGAGGCTTCAAGGCTGAAGGCGTTCCACGAATTGGCTGAATCGGTGATGAAGGGAATTACTGGGGCCATCCGCGGGGCTTCTGACATGTGGCGTTCGACGGCCCCAGAGGAGCCGGCGCGGAAGGAACGAGAGTCGGCGATCACTCCCCGGAGCGCGCACGAGCAAGAACAGGAAGCGTTCGGCGAAGCTATGAAGGCCGAACCGCAGGCGCCCCAACAGACAGAAGAGTCCAAGCGGCTAATCCAGGAAATCGACAAGGCGTGGGCGGAGGCGACGAAGGGGCGGCTGGCCTTGCTGGACGCGGAGGAGGCGGCGGCTATCAAGAAGATCCAAGAGGAAGTGCTGGACCAACAGGCCGCCGAAGAAGCGATCACGAAAATAAAGGCGACGTACGCGGCCAAGCGGAGGGAGGTCGAAAAGCAGGCCGTGATGGAGGTGGACCGGGCTTGGGCTGAGTCCACAAAGGGAAAGCTGGCACTGCTGCAGGTGGAAGAGGATCAGACTAAAGAGAAGTTAAAGAAGGAGGGTTTGGCGCGGCAAACCGAGCTGGAGGAAATGGCGCGAATCGAGATGACCTACGCGGCAAAGCGACGAGCCCTGCAGCAGGAACAACAGGAGGCGGAAGAGCAGATCGCGCTGGCAAAGATCCAAGGGCGGAGGCAGATAGTCGAGAAAGACGCGGACCTGACGAAGGAACAAAGGAAGGAAAAGCTACTTGAGTTGCTGAAGGCGGAATTGAAGTTGTTGAAGGAGGCAATCGAGCTTGATGAGCGGCGATTGCGGGATGAAAACCTGAGTCCGGAGGCCAAACTGCTAGCAAACAAACAACTGCAAGACACCCAGCAGCGTAAGGCGGAAACGGAACAAGGGATTAGGACAAATGAGCGGAGCGGGACCTGGGGAGGCGAGTGGGGGCAGAGCATGAAGAATATCCAGGACCAATGGCAGGGCTGGGCGAGGGAGACGGCTCAGGTGTTCGAGCACACGTTCAATGCGGCCTTCCACTCGATTAGTAACGGTATTACGGGCCTGGTCATGGGTACTCAGAAGTGGGGACAGGCATTGAGAACGATTCGGATTTCGATAGTGACCGCATTGGTGCAGGGAATTGTCGAGATGGGCGTGCAGTGGGTTTTGACGCACGTCATCATGGCGGCGGTGACGAAAGGGTTCCACCTATTGATGATCGCGCTGGGTTGGGAGCGCGTGGCACAGAGCAATGCCCAGGAGGCCGCCAAGGCACCAGCGCTGGCGGCCAACGCGGCAAGCGCCAGCGCGGGGAGTTGGGGCATGAGCGCAACGATAGGCATCGTGGCGCTGATCGCCATGGTGGGTCTGGCGATCGCGGCGCTGGGGGGCGCGTTCGCGGAGGGCGGGCGGCCGCCGGTCGGCAAGTTGTCGCTGGTGGGTGAACGGGGGCCGGAATTATTCGTGCCGGATCAGCCGGGGATGATTCTGCCAGCGCACATGACCCAGCAGGTGATGGCCGGGGGCGGCGGGGGTGGGACGGGATCGGCGACGGTGCATAACGACAACCGGTTCAACATCGGCGTCTTTCACGACAAGCAGATGTTCGCGGACTGGGCCCGGAGCCGGGAGGGGAGAGGCGTCCTGGTGGATGTCTATAAGCAGCACGCGAGCGAGATCAAGAAGGTGTAAGGCGCGGGGGACAAAGGCAAAGCTATGATGATTGCGACGGCGTTTGGGGGTCGGGACGTGTTTCTGCTGACGGATGCTCCAGAGTCACTGGGGGCCGTGAGCGCGGAAGTGAGCCTGATCACGCAGGTGGAAACGGGGCTGAGCAATCGAGAGACGCGGAGGGCGCATTCGGCGACATTGCGGTTCACGGTTAAATACCGCGTGACAGCGGACGGGGTGGCCGCGCGAGCGCTGGCGGGAGGATTGAGGTTGTGGACCAGCGAAGCGGTGGCCGCGCCGTTATGGCCGGCGATCGTGGCGTGGGGAGATCGCGGGGGCCGGGCGATCGGCGGCGGACTGAATGTGGCGTTCAAGGAGGATTGGAGCCAATGGGAGATTTACAGCGGCGTGGAGCCGGTATGGCCGGCGGACGGGGATTGGGTTTGTCCGCTGTTGTGGGGCCGGCTAGAGCAACGGAAGGGTGCCTGGGAAACGCCGGAGCGGTTGGTGTTCGACGTGGAGCTGGCGGAGGCCTCGCCGGCGGCATGGGCGATAGCGCCGGCGGCGGCGGTGTTTGCGGCGGGCCCGGTCCCGAGCGGGGCGTGGGCGGCGGGGCCGCCGGTGTTTCCGTTTGAAGTGAATTTCGACGCGCGGCCGGATGAATTCACGCTGGCGATTATCCGGAACCGGATCGGGTTTGGGCGGGAACCGGCGCAGACGTTTTATCCGCAGGCGGTGGCAAGGGAGCAAGAGACGAGTCACTTCCTGAGCACGCTGGAGGACGTGGGGCAGTTGCTGGAGTTTTACCGGCAGTTTGGGGCGGGCGGGGCTTTCTGGGCGCCCACGTGGACGGGGGCGGCGGTATTGACAGCGCCGGCGCTCGCCACGGACCTGGTGCTCCAGGTGGAGGATACGGCGGCGGTGATGGCCGGGGATTGGCTGGGGTTTGTGACGCCGGCGGCCGCGGCCGCCGGGAACCAGGTGATCGGGGCGCACGTGGCGGCCGTGGGGGCCAACACGATAACGCTGAGCGCGTCGGTGGGGACGGCTTTGCCACTGGATACACTGGTATGCGGACTGGTGCTCGGACGGTTCCGGGACGCGGCATTGAAGCTGCAATGGGTGAGCGGCGATTATGCCACGGCGGTGCTGCCGCTCCGGGAAGCGCCGGCGGAGTATGTGCCGGCGGACGGGGAGACGCTGGGCACGACGCTCGGGGCGCTGCCGACGCGGTGTTACCTGTACGAGTTTTCATACGCGATTGCAGGGGCAACGTACACGGAGCGGTGGACGAGTTTTGAGGCGGACGTGACCTACGGTGGGAACAATTACACGGCTGGGAAGCTGTCGCACGGGCAGATCCAGCAGGAACTGTATCTCGACCGGGACGAGGTGGACGTGGACGCGGACGTGGGGCTGGGCGGGATGCTGGTGAAGATGGCGACGCTAAAAATGGAAGCGCCGCTCTATCTGGTGATCCGGTCGGGGGAATGGGCTGCAGGCGTGGCGGGGAATGTCGCGGTGATTTTCAGCGGGGAGGTGGTGAAGGTGACGGTGAAGGGCAGTCGACTGCAGGCGGTGGCGGCGCCGGCGGGAACGTTGTTCGATCGGCAGGCGCCACGGTTTCTGTTCCAGCAACAATGCAACCACGGTCTGTTCGGGCCGGGCTGCACGCTGGCGGCGGCGGATTGGAAGTTCACCGTGACGATGTCCGCGGCGCCGGCGGGGGGATATCCGGCCGCATATTACGTGGCGGCCTTGACGGGTGTGGGGGCAGCCGCGATCGCGGCCATGGCGGCCGGAGCGGCGTGGGGGGAATTCTTTGCGGGAGGCTGGGCTGAGTTTGGAGCGGGGGCGGCACTGGAGAGGCGGGCGATTGTGGATTCGGCGTTCGCGCCTCTGGGGGGCGGAGCGGGGGTATTGACGCTGGACCGGAACCCGGCAGTGTTACCCGTGATCGGGGCCGTGGTGGTGATCTATCCGGGATGCGATCTGGGGTTTGACACGTGCAAAGCGAAGTTCGCAAACGGCCTGAATTTTGGGGGGCACCCGTTTATGCCGGTGGCGAACCCAACGCTGGCGCTGAACCAGAGCACGGGGGGCGCGGGAAAGAAGTGAGCCATGACGAGCTGGTTCGCGAATGAGGAGAGGAGCAAGCGCTTGCAGGCGGAGGCCCTGGCATGGCTGGGGACACCGTTCCTCGCGAATTCAGCCGAACGCGGCAAGGGAGCGAGCTGCCAGAAGCTGGCGTCGGAGATTTACCGGCGGGTGGGATGCTGCGATATCGAGGTGCCGGCGGTGTCCATGGCGCATGCGCAGTTCAGCCGGGTAAGCCTGGTGGAGGAATGGATGGACGGGCGGCCGGAGTTTGTGAGGCTGCCGGCGATAGCGGCGCTGCAGGCTGGGGATTTGCTGGGCTTCAGGCTTGGGCGGGTGGTGCATCACGTGGGGATTTACCTGGGGGATGGGATGTTTGTGCATGCCATGAGCCAGGTGGGGACGATCCGCAGCGCGTTGAGTGACGCGACGTGGGGCAGCCGACTGCAGGCGGCCTGGCGGCCAGTCGAAGAAGGCGAGAGGGGAACATTATGAAGGATGGCAATTCAACGCCGGCGCAGCCCAACCCGGACCCGGCGAACCTGAGTCACGCGGAGCTGGTGAGCAATCAGGACGCGACGGTGGTGCCGGTATTCTGGGGGCAGAGAAAGCTGGCAGTGACCTGGGTCACGCCGGTTTATAACCTGACCTATACGTCATCGTCCGGGAAGAAGTAGAGGGCAAACATTATGGGCGGAAAAAGCAGCGGGGGAACGAAGACGTATTACGGCACGGTGGCGGGGGTGGTGTGCGCCGGGCCGGTGGACGAATTGTGCGCGCTAATCATCGATGGCAGCACGGTGTGGCCCACGCAGAACCATTGGAACGACGGGGCGGTGGAACTGGAGGTGACCGAGGTGCGCCGCAGCGGGGGCACGGCGACGCTGTGGTTCGACGTCGACCATGGGTGCTCGAAGGGGGATCACATGGTGGTGACGGGACTGCCGGATGCGTCGTTTGACTGCGCGGTCGCGACGGCGATCACGGGGACCAGCAGCCGGATGATCCAGTACGCCAACGCGGGGCCGAACGTGGCGCAGACGGCCGTGGCGAGCGGGTTGATGAGCAAGGCCCGCCACTATGCCGTGGCTGATCTGGCCAATTACCTGGGGATAACCTATAAGGCGACGGCCGCGCATTATGCGACGCCGGACACGGAGCCCCCGAACGGGGCTTATTGGGCGCGATACACGGTGACGAGGGCGGGGAGCGCGAACCCCTACCCGTTCACGGTGAAGGATTATGGGCAGGCTTATTTCTACTGGGGCACGGATGACCAGGTGCTGGACACGGCTGGTGAGGCGATATTGGCCGGCTTGGGGCATCCGCCGTACCGGCGCCAGGCGGTGGTGGTGCTAAAGGATTTCAAGTTTGGGGTGGAAAGACAGGAGGCCCCGAACTTGGAGGCCCTTGTGATCCGGGGGCTTTCGCAAACATTGATCGCCGGCGCTTCTGCGGCTCTGGATGGGGATAAGCAGGCGAACCCCGCGGCCGTGGTGGCGGAGTTGTTGACGGACCCGATATTTGGCCTGGGCAAGGCGAATGCGGCATTCGATGCGGCCTCGTGGCAGGCGGTGGCGGACAGTTTGGTTGGGGCCGCGCCGAACGCGTACGTGTCGCCGGTGCTGGACAAGGCGCAGACGGGGCGGGAATGGGTGGGGCAGGCGCTGGCCTATTACGATGGCTGGTTACGATTTGGGCCATCCGGCACGATCCAGGCGGGGCGCTTCCTGCATGGCGAATTGCCGCTGATTAGCGGGACGATTGCCTACACTGATCTGGTGGATGAAATCCAATGGGACGCGGACGGCTGGGCGGCTTCGTTTAATGAAACGGTGGCGAAGTTTCAGGACCTGGCGAGGGCTTATAAGGACGCGGCGCGAATCTGGATTAGCGGACTGAACCGGCAGGTGGTGGGAGAGCCGCGCCGGGCGACACTGGACCGGCCGTGGATAACAAGGGAAGCGCAGGCGGCGAGTCATGCAGCGGAATGGGGCAAGATCTATGCGCAGCCGAAGCTGAGCGGGGAGTTGACGGTCCGCATGGAAAAGGCGGCAGGGATCGGGGTCGGGGATTTGTTCACGTTGACGCATGACGCGCTGCAGCTTTCGGTCATCTGCAGGTGCAACGGGAAGACGCTGGAAGCACCGCCGGCTGGCAGGGTGACTATGAAATTCGAGAACGAACGCGGATTGGCGGCCATTCCATATAGCGCGACCTTACCCGGGCCTGGGGAATTGGTGGAGGCGGCCCCGGAGGACGTAAGCCTTTATCAGATCATGCAACCTCCGCCGGCGCTGACGGGGGAGACAGGGTTCGAACTGATGGTGCTGGCCGCCAGGAAGTCACCATCGATGGTGGGATTGAAGGTGTGGTTGAGGGCGGCGGATGGGGCGGTGTTTTATCTGCTGGGCCAGCAAACAGCGTGGGCAATCTCAGGGACTGTGGCAGCCACGGTGGGCGCGCCAAGCGGGGGAGCGGATTGGGCGACGAGTTTTGGGATAACGCTGTCGGAATTCTCGGTGCAGGGAGACGTGGCCAATTTTGCGGGGGAGCAATCGGCGGACGCGGTCAACGACAATGCGGTGTTGGTATGGGTATTCCACGCTGGCGTTTTCGAGGCAATGACGCTGAGTAATATGGCCTTGGCGGGGGGCGTTTATACGCTGCAGGTGACGCGGGGGAGGTTCGGGACGCAGCCGATGGCATTGACGGCCGGGGACGCCGTGTGGGTGGCAGCCAGAAGCGGCCTGGTGAGTTATTCGCATGCGAAGTTTGCGGATTACGCCTTGGCGGGGACGGGCGGGGTCTTGAGGCTGCAGGCGTTCACGCAGACGCGGGAAGCGGATTTGACCGACGGGGATGTATGCCCGGATCTGGCGTTTGTCCTGGCGCCGACGTTCGCGCCCGGCGTGTCGTGGTTGTCCATCCAAAAGAAGGGACCGGGGGATGCGGATTTCATCGATATTGGGGACTTCACGGCGACTTTCGATTCCGCCACGCAGTTCAAACTGAGTTGTGGGGCGGGATCCAGCGGTGGGCTAATTACGCAGGTTGCGCTCGTGGCAAAGCTGGGGTCGCAGCAAACGAGCTTGTTCGCGCAGGATTTCAGCGCGAGCGGGTATCAGACGTGTGTAGCGCCGGCGTTTGTGCTGCCGTCTCCCGGTAGCTGGCAGTTGTTTGCGGTGGTATCGGATAGCGTGCTGGGGGTGACATGGCATGAACTGCAGCCGGTCGGCGGGGGCGCTGCAGTGCACCTGCAAGTGGGGCCCACCACCACGGTCCTGACGCCGATGCTGACGCCAAGCGAAGGGGGTGTGAAGGGGGGGATTGCCACGGTGGCGGTGACTTGCGCGACGGCCGGCGCGACGATCTACTGGGCAATGATGCCCCCAGGGGTTTCGCCGACAGGGTGGATCAACCACTCCGTCACGCCGTTGACGGGATTCCGCCTTTATCCGCCAGGGACGCCCTTCTTTGGGTCTGCAATTACCCTGTGGCTCTATGCGGCGAAAGCGGGGATGACCCAGAGCGGTCCGGTGCGTTACGATTTCTGGTACCTGCCCTGATAGCGACCACCCTTTCCGATGGATTGGCTGGAACCCTTTTCATAGGTTTCAGCGACCCATTTCAGCTTTTTTTCGCGGCTACCTTCGGCGAGTGCA
>Ga0265326_10000110_pt1 | contig 41642 bp, 50 predicted proteins | sample 41424metaG_FD_192439 | JGI IMG/M metagenome (GOLD analysis project Ga0265326, IMG submission 192439) | Rhizosphere microbial communities from Carex aquatilis grown in University of Washington, Seatle, WA, United States - 4-14-24 metaG | ecosystem: Host-associated > Plants > Roots > Rhizosphere... | reverse complement strand
ACATCCTGCACAGCAATTGAGTCTGCGCGCGCGGTTTCACAAGGTGCCGGATTAGGCCGGATTTGAGCGGAAAGCCCCGGAAATGGGGCGTTTTTGAACGGAATCTCGCCGGAAGGACGGTTTCACAAGAAAATTGCTCACAAAGGCCGTTTTGAAATGGTTTGAACTCATTTTTGACCTCTTTTAAAGCAGGTCTGGCTGCTGGTTTTTGGGGGCTTTAACGACCCGTTTAGGGCTCTTTAAAAGCCGGGCGGCTTCTGCCAGTTCGCGGATTGGATCGCGGCCCTGTATGCCAGCCTGCGCGATCTTCAACGCCTCAGGCAAATAGGTCTTAATGCTATCCCGGACGGCCTTGCCTTCGTTGTAATAATCCTCCCCATGAATTGCGAGGTGTTTTTCCACGCATCTGCCGAGGTAGGCCGGGAGATAAGTGATGTTTCCGGTGTCCCCGCAACGAAGCGCCGGCATTAGGATTTCGTCCATCATGATCTCGCGGTAACGGTCCATGGGAATGCTGACGGCTTTGGAATCCAAGTAGGTCGCCAGCTTCAAAACCACCCATCCGAGCAGGCGCTTGTAATCCTTGGCGAAATCCACCGGATGGCCCTGATAAAAATGGGTCTTGATGAAATTCATCAGAGTATCCCTTAGCTCCTGGGGCGTCGGCTGTTTGCGTTGTGGGCGGGAAGGTTTCAATTACGTCAGTCTCCAGAGAAACGCCTTGCCAATTTCATGCGCCAACTTGAACGGTATTTCAGCCCGCTCGGCACGCTGCTTTGAACCAAAACTCTCCTTCTTTTTATATTCAACTGGAGGCAATAGCGGCGGCACATCGCCCCACAAATAAAACGGCCCGAAGGATGCGCGAGCTTTCCCCATAAAAGGTTGAGCACCGCGAACATTTTCGAGCAAAAACTTGGCCCCATATTTTGCGGCGATACGCTCACAGGATTTCCAAATTTTCGTATTGGGGGGGGGGTGGATTTCTTTTACGTGTCCATGGCATCGAGTGCCGGGAAAATTCTTCACAAGGCGGAGAGGCGACCACCAACAAGGGCCGCGGATAAAAATCCAAATTCAGCCGGCACACATCCGCGACAATCATCCTGCCTGGGTAGCGGTCGAACTTTTGAATATCAACGCCGATCACATCCCATCCAGCAGCCAACAAGCCTCTGGTCCATCCACCCGATCCGCAGCACAAATCTAAAGCGAGTGGTTTCATCAATTATTCGGCGGGGCCACTTTTGTTTTTCTTCTGACGGGCACTGATACAACGCGCCAGCGTATTCCGCAGGTCGCGCAACTGTTCAAGTTCGAGCCCCTCCCAGTCACTAGTGCCGAACTTATCCTGGCTGATGGATCGGATATAGCCGGCAGCGCCGGCCTGCCCGACTGCCTTCACGGCATTGCGCTGGCAAGCGTAGATGCGGCGCGTCCGCCGCCCCTTCGCGAACTCGACCTGGATGTCGAAATTGTCCGGCTCGGCGATGGCGTAGAACGCGGACATCACGTCATCAAAATCGTCGTCGTCAAACGCGGTGTGCGACTTGTCAGCGCCGAGCGCGCGGGCGTGCAGATCGTGGCGGTCGGGGTCCGACAGCCCATTAGCCCGGCACCAGCGCGTGACCGCGCCCCACATGCGCCAATACCATTTGTTTTGAGATTTGCTGATCAATCCTCGTCCCTCCACGCGAGGAAACGGCCGTCGCCTTCGTAAAACACCAGGTAGCGGTTGCAGCCCGATCCCTGTTGATCCTTGATGAGCATCTCGTCGAGCTTGCGCATCCCATCGTTGCACTCCAAATCCGGCACGCGTTCCTGCGCTGCCTGGACGTCGAAAATTCGCCGCTGCACCGGTCGCAGTGGCGTCGCGTCGTGCATCATGCTGTTGTCCTTCACGCCGCCTCCTTGCGCTCAGGCAATTGTTGGATGCGCAATTCTTCGGGCCATTCTTGCATGTCAGCGCCGGACTTGTGCGCCAGCATCACACGACCGGAAGCGAAACCTGTGGTGTGCCTTGAAGTATTCAATTCCGGCCCTTCCTCTTGCGGCCAATCGAACGCGTTCACATTGTCGCAAATGACATGCGAGCCGAGCTGTTTGACGTAGGGAAGAGCGCCGGCATCCCGGCATTGCTTAACACCGTCTGCAATCCATTGCACGTTGCACGCGCGCGCGGGGCGGGATTGGTCGGATTCGCCGCCAAAAATAACGACGTCAACCCGAGGGGTTTTGTTCAGCATCGGGTCGGTATCCTTGAACGGCGCGAGCCATTCTAATTGGAACTCTACCGGCCCGGTCATCGGCTCGCAACTCACGCCATGAACAGCGGCGGGAATTGTAAGCAGGTTCGGTATCATCACATTGGCGTTTTTCTGGTTGCCGGCGGACGCAAAAATCCAGACGTGTTTCGGTGGTTTTCCCTGAAGCCAATCTCTGAGAAAAATCACTGCTTGACCTGACATCCAACAATTACCTATCGCGAGGTCCAGCGCTGTATAAATCCGCCGGTGAAAGTTCTCCGGCCTCTTGGTGAACAGCATCCAGGTAAGATTCTGGCATTCGAAAACCAGCTTCATAAAGTCCACCAGCCATTCAATCGGCACTTCGTCGTCCAGCCAATCGCAGAGCGACGGGAACATGCGCGCGCGTTGAAAGGTTTCTCCTTTGCAAATGACCTCTGACAACCCCGCCTCTCGATCCTCTTTTGTTTGAGGAACATAATGGTCTGGGTAGCCATCCTCACGGATCGGGAAATTGCCGCCACAGGCATCACATATCATCGGGCATTTGTTCCACGTCCGGGCATCATTCCAAAAGCCTACCGTCCTCACGCGCGGCATTCCTTTGCCCCAATGCCGTTGCGGATTTTCTTTCGTCGCTCCGCCCAGCGTTTTGCTGAAGCGTTTAATGTCCAGCGCATCCGCATAGCAGTTCGCGCAGTCGTCATTAACTTTGGTGCAGCCGATCCACGGCGAGCCGGTGTGATGGGCGAAAGAGATGTTGGTTCTTTCAGCCATACTACGCCGCCTCCCTGACGCTTTGTTCCGCCACTTCGGATTTCGGGCGGATGAAGAAGTTTTCGTCCTGCTCGATCTTCAGGCCCACTTCCTGGAGCTGCTCGGGCGTGAGACTCGCGCGATCAGACAGGACCTTTTCCTTGTTCACCTCCGGTTCGCCGTAACGGATATACGAATCGCCCCAGGGCAAATTGGCCAGCCGCATCGCGATCTTGCCGAAGGTGTCTTTGCCGCAGCGCTTCTCCACGCGCGGCGGGGTCATTTCAAAACCGACCGTCGCGAGTAAAAGGTCGAGCGACTTCTTTTCCGGGAACAATTCAGTGCGATGCTTCTGGCAGTAAACGAACACGCCAGCTTCCTTCGATTCGATCTGGCGGATGTGTGGCAGCAGGGCATCCTGGTATCGCTTCTGCACGGCGGCAATATCCTGCTCCATGCGAGCGACGTATTCCGCGTGTTCGAGTTTGAGTTTCACCACATCGGCGACCACGGCTTCAAGCGCCTGGCGGCTGGTGATGATGCAAGGTTCAAGTTTTTGTCGTTTCATAATTTGGAAAGGGTTCAGGGTCGTGGGTCGAGTGGTTATTTGCCGAGCAACAGGATTTCAAGTCCCTGGACCGATTGTTCCAGAAGCTTCATGTCGCTCAGTGCGTCGCCCGTAAGCCGTTTTATTTTGATTTCGTTCAACACAGCACTCGCCTCTTTGTAGGCATCGCGGAGACGGAAGATTTGGAGATTTGTTAGTTTGAGTTTCATAATTCGTGTTAATTGGTGCAATTCGTGTAAGGGTTTTTAGCGTCTAACCGTCCCGCTTTTGTCGGAGAGCAGGTGCAGATAATGCGTGCGGATGCGGTGTGAAAGTTCGTCGGACGTGCACGCGGCGTCCGAAAAATTTGCTTCCTGGAGTTGCTCGATCAACCGGTTGAGCGCGAGCGCCAGTTCGCGGTCGATCCGCGCGATGGCGATCAATTGCGGCTGGCCGACGAGAGGTTCCACCTCGGCCCGGTCGGCAGCGACGTGCTCGGCGATAACATCCGCCAGCGACGCGCTGGTCGGCATCAGAGCGCGAAAGGCGCGGCTCATCGGGCACCCCCTTTCCTATTTGCGATTGGTGATTGGCGGTTTCCGATTTTGATTGTGTAACTGGTGCCGCAATGAAGACACCTGAACGCCTCGTCGCCGTTCACGGGGCCGCGCCGGTGGCCTGAACCGCATTCCGGGCAAATGGAGAGACGATCGGCACAGACGAATACAATGCGGCGAAGAACATCCAAGGCCGCAAAGCAATCAGTCTCGTCACTGCCCATGCCACATGCTTCGACGGTTAAAAAGCGAGCGACGGCCTTGGCCTCAAGGTCGCTCACGAAAATCGTGGCGTCACGACTTGCCGCCGGGACGGCGGCGCTCCCAGGCTTCGCGCCTTTGCGGCTCTGCGTTGAATTCTTTTTCATCGGCCACCTCCATCCCGCAGCACATGGCGATGCTGCCGAAAGAACCGCCGCTCCGCGTGTGACTGGTCACGGCCGCTGGCCACCGTGTGCCCGCGAAAGATCGTGCCATCCTTACCCGACCATTGATAATTCACCGCCACCGGCTGTTCATCCGACTTCCGACCTCCGGCCTCCGACTTCTGGTTTTGTGTCTGCATTTTGTCCTCCGTGTTTTTGTTGATGGTTAACTATTCCCAACCGCCCTGTTCGTCCTGGATGGCTTGCTTCTCGATGCGCAGATGCGCGTCCGTGAAATAATGCCAGCTGAGCTTCGCGTTGTCCTTGGCAGCGAGTTTCTGCGCATAACGGAATCGTTCGGTTATGGCCGTGAGCCCGTCCCGCTTAGCGAGCATGCGCAATACTTCGCGCGGGTGCTCGATCATCGGCTTGCCTTTGCGCGTCGGGAATTCGTATTTCAAATCGGGGCTCGGAAATTCCAGGCCGAGATGATTCGCCACGGCCTCCACATCCGCTTTGGTGGGCATGGCCGGCAGGCGGATTTTGTGAACGCCGCGCCGCCAGACCTGCACCAATTCGCCCTGGCTGGCGTTGCGGAGGTCGGCAAGGTTCGTCCAGCACATCACGAGACCCATCTGCCGAAAATCCCACACGCGGCGAATCACTTCGATGCAGGCAAAGAAACTATTCAACCGATAGGTGTGTTTGAGCAGATGAACTTCATCCATCAGCATCAGCGTGTCGGATGTGAGCGCGCCCTTGATGCGGCCAATCAAATTTGCGGTGCAGGAATTGTCGCTCAGCCCGCAGGACTTAGCCCAGGAGCGAACCATCCCGCCCAATCCGCACGCGGCTTCGATTTCCAGAAGGAACGTTTTGCCATGATTGTTCTTATGCTGAAAGCGGCGCATCGCGAACGTCTTCCCGATCTGCGACGGGCCTTCCAGAATCACCGGGCGCTTTGACTCGCGCGCCAGCTCGCAGGCATTGAAGATTTTCTTGGCGGTGGGCGTCTCCACGAAATCGCTTTCCACGGCTTCGTATTTGCGCAGCTCATCAGCGAGGTAAACGCGGATGCGGCGAATTAGTTCCGGGTTGGGCTGTTTCAGTGTCTTGTCAGGATTCCGGTAGACCCCGGTTAAGAGCTGATAAATAAGGTTTGAACTACACTTTAAAGCACCGGCGGCATCCGTGCGCCAAATCGGGTGGCGATCATCCGTGCACCAGCGGAAAAGTCCGACAAGCGCGTCCTGCGCCGCAGAGGAATAGTGCTGCGTGGACTGGCGGATTTTATCGAGGCTGAAATTCCAGGAGGCGCGGATGTTGTCCGAGCTTTGGGAGGTTTCCGCGACCTCGGGAACTTCGATCAGGTTTTCTTCTTCCGGCTTCTGGCTTCCGACCTCTGGCTTGTCAATCGTCATTTTGTCCTCCGTGTTTTGGGGTTTTGGGTTAGAGCAAACTTTCGTTTGAAAAATCTTCGTCGGTGGATGTGGCCACAGGGGCGGTATCCAATAGATCGGAAGCGTCGCCGGGCAGGTTTTGCAATTGACGCGCCTCCTTGTCATCCGGCGCAAACTGTCCCGCGTTGTGCGCGGCGCGTTTGTTGGCGGCGCGCGTGAGCGGCGCGGCCAGGCGGCGAGCTTCGGCGACGAGCGGGGCCAACGCTTTTTGTTTCCGCGCAAACGCGTGCGTGACCGCCTTGGGATCATCGCGGCTCACGCGGCCGTAATTATCCGCCACACCGGCAAAGGAACCGTCCGCGTTGTAAAGCCAGGCAAAGCGCACATCCATCGGGTTCACACGCACGAGATATTTTTCCGTGTCGCGCAAGGGTTCCTCTGTGCCACGGCCGTCCCGGCGGGTGAGGCCGAATCGCAACGGTTCATCGGGATCAACCTCGGGACAGGAAACCTCGATCACGTTCTGTTTAACGGGCCGTTCATCGCCCGTTAAATCGCCCATCAACATCGCGCCGACCGCGAGCGGCAGCTTGGTCAATTCCTGCCGACCGACCTCGTAAACTTCGCGCGGCGAAAGGTTGCGTTCCCGGCAAAGCTCAGGGTGTTGCGCCAGATGCTCCGCAAGCGCGTGTGCCTCGCCATTCTTATATTGCAGCAGCGCCGTGTCCGGCTGCCACGGGAGCGAGGCGTGCCGCCGCCATTCCTGGATTACATGCCCACACTTGCGCCAGCCTTCCAGTTCGTGGTCGGTGCGGCAGTTGCACATGACCTCAATCACTTTATCGAGCGCCACCATCGCCTCCTCCGCTGTGAGCATGCCGAGTTGGAGCAGCGCGGCGCGATCTTCCGGCAAGGCAATCGCGGCTTCCATCAGCGCGCGGGTATCGCGCTCCAGACCGGGCAACCCTTCCGGCATTGGGAGACCACTCGAATAGCTGCCCGTCTGCGCGGGAAATTCGAGCATGTTCGCCGTGCGATTGCGCAGGAGGTTGTGCCAGGATTCCAGCGGCGCTTTCCAACGCGGATTGCCGCCACCCGGCCCGGTGAATAAACCGGAGATGCCCGCGCCGCCGCCGCGTGGGCCGAGTTCCACTTTTATTTCCGGGCAAAACTGTTCGAGGATTTCCCGCTCGCGCGCGCGCAAGGTGGTCGTGGCCTTTTCCATGATCAGCGTGCAGCCGGATTGATGGTAGCCAATGCTGGTGAGCAATGCGTTCACGAGAAAAACGATTTCCCGTTCCTTGAGCCGCTGTTCCACATCCTTCTCGTCGCGAAGCGCCGGCTTGTGCCCGCGCATCAGGTTGCAACCGCTGAATAAATCCAGCGCGTGAAAACTGAGCAGCCGCGTCACCTGCACCGTGCCGGTGCGGCCATCTTTCGCGCGCACCTTGAAATCATTCCAACCGTCGTCAAACAGATAGTATTGGCCCACGCGCAACCCGACGCGCGTGGAAAGAATCTTCGGCCCGATCTGCGAAGCCGCCTTCGGCCCGATCTGGATGAGCTTGCGGGAAAACTTGGACGCGCGGGCATTGACCAGGCGTTTCAAATTGCTGTAATGCCACCCAGCGGGAGCGCCGTTGCTCGCGCTCGCGGGCGGTGGCGTGTCGTAACCGGGGATGGCATGCGAGGATTTGCGGAGGGTCGAGGGTCGAGGGTCGAGGGTCGCTTCGCGCCTCCACTGATCCAGCCGACAGAGTGCGCGGGCGTAAACCGCCTTGAACTTGCCCCGCTGATCTAAAGCCCACTCAGATGCAAACCAATCGATCGCCGCTTCCGGCACGGACTCGCGATCCTGGTTCTTATACCATTTCGGACCGGCCACGGATTTATCAATGAGCACCGTCCAATCGCCGGACTCCATGTATTTCGGGAAAAGCGCGTTCAACGTCTCCGCGCTCCACCCGCGTTCCCCGTGGAACATTGCCGCCACCGACCGCGCCGCCGCGTTCACGCTTTTGGTCTCGGTGATCCCTTGCATGATGCGCATCGCGCGGAGACGTTTGCGAACGAGCGATTGCGCCTTGTCTGGCAGCGACGTGAACAAATCCGCATCGGATTTTGGCACGCTGAAATGAGTGGTGGTGAGCGTTGTCATTTGCGATTTGAGATTTCCGATTTACGATTGCTGGCCTCTGGCTTCTGGCCTCCGACCTCCGGCTTCCCCTTCCTCGCCTTCATCAGCGCACGCACGCGGTGGAGCAACACTTCGGCGGTTTGTTCCAGCTTATGCAGCATGGTGATTTTCTGATCGGCCAGGATCGGGCTGCGGCCATCGGCCAGCATCAGCGTGTCGCTGATCCACGATTTGCACGCCTCCTCATCCACCTCCGCCGCGTTCTCAATGCTCTTGCGCAAATCCCTCGGCTTGCGGTCATACGTGCCCTGTTTTTCCGCCTCGCGAATGCGGCCGGAAGAACGGTAAAGGGCCGTAATCGTCTTGCCATCCATTGTGTCGTGAATGGCCGTTAACAGCCCTTTAAGCTCATCGGGGTTTTCGGGCAATTGGAAGCCAACCGGGTCTTGAGGAACCGCCAAAGTAACGGATTTAGCAGTTGTTTCCTCGGAAATTCCTAAATTGGAAACGCTTTCCAATTTAGGATTCTGCCATGTTTCGAAGGTGCTTTTGGCGAAATTCACAGCGTTCGTCAATGACCGATGCGTGATGTTCGGGAAGCGTTGAGCCGTGAATTTCATCCAGCCTGGATCACCGCCCCCGTGCACGCCGCGCTTGGCGGTGCCGACCACCTTTTTCAATTTGATCAGCGTGACGCCGAGCAGGAACGTTCCCAGGATGTGCATATCCATTCCGCTATCGGAAATCTTGCTGAACTTATCCACGTCATTGGCCAGGGCGTCGGCGGTCGGCTCGGCGACCAGCCGAAATTGGTTCAGATCCACGGACGGTTTGTAGGAAACGAGTTGAGTGGTTTTATTTTTCATGTCATCAAATGTTTTTTGCGGAAGGGACAAAGCTGCCGAACCCGAACGGCAACCGTGATGCATCCATCAAATTTGCCTGCGGTTAATTGGGCGTATTCGTGCGCTTTTTCGCGGGCATCCGCGCCAGTGAACTCCACAACCTGAAGCTGGTAATCGTCCCTCAAAATAACAACGTGAGGCATCCCGGCAGTGTCTTCGAAATTCACAACCTGCCTCCGTATTCCTTGCGCATCTTGTCGCAAACGAAGCGGAGTGCGTCGGTCCATTCCCATTGAGCACCGCGAAGAAATCGGTTTAGAAACTCCTCCTCTGAATCCGTCACCTGAATGCCGGAGTGCCTGAGATCAAACAGAAATACTCCTCGCCTTATGTCCTCAGTGCCGAAGGACCTCCACGCCTTCGCGGCGCGGCGGTTACGGTCTATGGAACGGTCGTAGCTCATGGGGCGGAAGGTGAGAGGTTTTGAGGGGTGAGTTGAGAGCAAATTGTTCGAACATTAAAAACGCCTTCAACCCGTTTGCAGGAAATGTGCCGTGTTCCTCCAGCCCGCCGGGAAAATTCTTCGGAGTAGCGCGCCGATGAAGTAAGAAAGCGGATGAAGAAAGAACTCCCTACAAGCTCGATAATGATAACCATGAAATCCTTGTAAGCGTCTTCGCGTCCGACCCACCCGTAAACCGTCATACCGTCGTGCCGCTCCGTGAACCGATCCCACGCCACCTCTGGATAGAGGTTCATTTGTTCTTCGGCGCAAAGTTTGAACGAGAGATTCATGGCAGGGTGGATTGAAAGATTAAAAGTTCAGAAGCGCAGGGGTCCGAATATGTTTGTTCCCCAACCTGTTTTTCGGCTGGCGTCTGCGCTTCTGTAGTTGCCGGGCTTTCTCCGGCCGTTGGCATAACCTGCGGCCTTTCCTCCGCTGAACTAAAAGTCTCCCGCGCCGAGCCGGGCGCATGGCCTGTATCTGCGCTGGCAATCACACCTGCGTTCTCAGTTAGGCTCAGAGCGGGAAAATCATTTGAACGCGGAGCGCGGAAATCGGAACGCGGAAAATCCGATTCTTCAAGGGCGCGCATCAGCGCCGGAGAATCCATGCGTTCCAACACGCGGCGATACGTCACCGGATCGGAAGATCCCCGGCCATGCACGGCCATCACTTGCTCAACCAGCCAGGTGTGAGCGTAGGAATGGATGTTCAACCAAGGGTCGAGCGAGGTGTTCATGAGTAGTGGGATTTCCGTTGCAGGGTTTTATTTGATCCCTCCGCGACATCAACCGCGCCGCCATATACCGGGTGCCTGGGGGCAGATCGACCCTTTAAGAACGGACCGTCATCGGGATTGCAAAAAGGACAGCCACACGGACCTTGGGCGAGAAAATAACCAAACCGAGAGCCATCGTAGCGGATGTCGAAGAACAATCGGTCACGCAAGAACTCAATGTCGCGATGGATGCTTTTTTTCGAAGTCTCCAACAGCCGCGCCAGGCCAGTGGCATTCGGGTAGTTGCCTCGCCGCATCAGGCCAATAATCACCTGCATGCGCTCCAGCGGCGGGCGGGAGAGCCGTTCTGACTTCTGACGTCTGGCTTCTGACATCATATTTTTGCGCCTCCGCTCCTTTGCGTCTCTGCGTTAAGCGCGGCCCGGAACTTTTCCCACTTCAGCGCCAAGCCGCGCTTCGGAACCGTGCCGAGAATGGTAAGACCGCTCGCCGCTAATCTTTCCCGCCGCTCCTTTTGCAGAGCGAGTTTACGCGCCTTGGGATCAATGGAGTAAACCCGGCGCCGCGTCTGCATCGGCGTGCCCCGGCTGGTTAACCCGCAGGTGTTGAGTGCGGTCGTTCGCGCGCGTTCCAAAATACGAATCCGCTCGCGATTCACGCCGCCACCTCCCGACTTTGGACTGAGGAGCCGAGCCAACGCTTGCGCAAAAATGTTTCCAAACCTTCACGCGGAAAGAAACTGCTACCTACCGCGAGCTGACCATTCAACTCGCCCCGCAGCCGCATCAGCGATTGGCGGCTGATGCTCAAAAGCGTGGTATAAATTTCTCCCGCCGGATATTGCGAGCGCTTGGGCGGCAGCAGGGATTTAATGACGCGATCCAAAGTCCAATCCTTCACCGTCTCCGGCGCCACGACTTCACGCGCCCAAAAACGCAAGTCACGCTGATCGGCTGCCGGATCAGCGGCGACGTTCCAGACCCACACATAACCGCCAAAGAGACTGTCACCATCCGCGCGCTCGTAAATCGCATCCGCACTCAACCCGGTGAAATGCCGGACCGTATCCACTTTGACGAGGAGCGTGCGCCCGTTCACTTCGTGACCCCTTTCCCCATTTGCGATTTCCGATTGGCGATTTCCGATTTGAACTCCGGGTGTTTGAGCGCCGCCTGATGATGCGGAGAATTTTCGAGAGCGCGTTCAAGCGAAGCGCGTTGCGATCTGCGCGCGCAACCGGATAACCCGGCTGCGACACCGTCCGCAAAAATTAGAAACTCATGCGCGTCTCCCTGGCGAAAAAGAACCTCGACACCATACGCCACCGTGTAGCGGCCGCCGGAAGTCGAGACCACAAATTCCGCGTTGGTTAGCGCGGCAATGGCACGGTGGATAGAAGGGATCATTTCCCCTCCTTTTTCGGAAGCGCAAGAATCGCTCGCAAAACAGTCTGGCTGAACCGCCGGCGGGTGAGAACCCAGGCAATGTGCGTGTAGCTGTATTCCAACTCCTCCGCAGCCTTACGGTAGCTCCATCCGTTTTTTTTCAAGTGGCTTTTTGCCTTCTCAACTGTTATCTCGGATTGGTTTCGCGTAATCACTGGTAAGTTTTTACGCTTTCCGTAAAGATAGGTCAACAACAATTTTACGTTTTCCGTAATGGATTATAAGGCAGAACGAGATCGGCGAGGATTGACGCTGGCCCAGGTAGCGGCTCTCATCCCCTACGCCACAGGCACGATTAGCGATCTTGAAAGAACGGGAAAGGGAAGTGACCGCCTCCGAAAAGCGCTGGATCAGCTTTACGGAAACCGGAATACTCCAAGTTTTACGGAGGAGGAATCCCCGGCGGAATACCTGGTCGACGATTTGATTGCCGAGGCGCAAGAGATACGAGAGCGAGCGGCGCGCTTGGAAATGAAGGCATTGAAACTGAAGCCAAAATCCGGTCTGACGGAAGAGCAAATAAAACGGGCAGAGAAGATCATTAAGCAGATGGAACGCACCGAGGCTGAAGTTTCCGCTACACTGGCTCGGCGAGGGATCGCGGCGGGTGACAAAAAAGAAATCAGTTCTGCCAGCGCGGAGGATGTTGCAAAAAAGAATTTGGGTGAGGCGGTGAGCTATGTAACGACTCGGCAATCAAAGAAGCCCAGCGCAGATAAATCATCAACAGCTTCCGGCGTTCAGCCGCCGGCATCCCGCGAATCGACATCTCAAGGTGCCGATCCAAAACAACACTCCGATTCATAAATGTGCCCTCAGACTGCAAACCCTATCCCACTGAAAGAAAGGCGCGGACCCGACATGCCTGACAGGTGGGTTGCAACGCCCATTGCACAAACACGCCGAGCCGCGCCAATTGGCGCGCCCGGTCGTGATGTGCTTGAGAAAGTTGCAATTTCCTGTCATCACACCTTACGCTAAATTTACAGGCCATATCATGTCATAAAGTTTATGCTCGTCCAGACGTTCTTCACCCCATAACAAAATGAAAACTCTAACCTTCATTCTCTTCGTTGCCTTTTGTTCGCTGCTCCCCGCCTCGGCGCAAATATATTCCAGTTACGGGCCGTCGCGCATGACTTTCGTTCCAGGGCCGGAATTTAATATCGTCGGCAGTCCCTCTCCAACTTTATTGAGGCCAAAGGACCCGCTACGGCTGAGCAGTTCGGTATTGTGGCAGGTTGTTGGCGAGGACATGACGAACGGATGGGTTGAATTCAGGGGCAAGGTTGTTGAAGTTCAACCAGGCGGAATAAGAGTGCGCGGAACGTTTACGGGTCTGCGGGCAAGCGCAGAAGACGGCTCTGATTTTTTTGTGGCGAATTTTCCTTATGAGGTAGCCGAGGGGGATGTTATCGGCAGAGATATTAAGGCGAAAACTTTCCTCTGCGCAAAGATTGATGGAGTTTACACCTACCACACAGTCATGGGAGGGTCGCGCACAATTAAGAAGTTAGACTATGGAGACATTTACGTTCCACCGCCACCCACCGCAGGGCAACTCGCAGCCGCCAAGTTGGCTCAGGAAAAAAAGAACAGGGAAACTGAAGCCAATACCGTGAAATGGGTGCGCGACCAGGCAGACGCAGGTGATGCGTTCAGCCAGTTCCGTATGGGCGAGCGATACCTCAAAGGCGATGGTGTTGAAAAAGATGATTCACTCGCCAAAAAATATTTGACCAAAGCTTCCGCGCAGGGGAATCAGGATGCGCGCGATCTTCTGGCCAAGATGAATTTCCAAGCTGATTCGCGTTAATTGGTGAAATTCGCGGCAAGACTCCGCGACTCCGCGTCTTTGCGTTGACAGCCTGAGTTAACCCTGCTTTAAATCCTCCCTGCGGAGGACGCCAGCCGATGGCCTGACCGGCTCGGTTGCTTCCGCTTTTTTATTCCCGCCTTCAAATCGTGTTCCTGAGGAACGCGCACAATTCCCGGCATGCCGCACAATCGCGTGCATGTCAGGACGCCGATTCAACCGAAACCAATCTGAAGGCCGGCAGGTGCTGCGCACTTGTCATCGGCGTCCTCCGTGTTCAAGCGAACACATTTGCCGGTCCTTCTCTTTTCCTCAAACCATGAAAACAAAAATCCTGTCTCTTCTGACAGTAGGTCTTTTCCTACTCGTTCCCATCGTCGTCTTTTCCGGATTCGCTGGATGCAAGTCCACGACCACCGTCACAAAAGATGCTTCCGGCAATAGCGTGACGAATGTCAGCAAGGCCATTGACACCGTCCGCGTTGCCACCATCAGCCGCCAGGCGGCCACGGTTGGAACGTCCGAAGTTCTCGCGTCGCATCCTGAATGGCGTCCGCAATTCCAACTCGCCGCCGATCACTTGCGCCTGCTCGCCACCTCGCCGAGCATCAGCCTGGATAGTTTGATTGCCATCGCGCAGCAACTGCCGGTGAAGGAATTGAAGAGCCAGACCGCGCGACTTTCGTTTGAGGGCGCGACGCTTCTGATCTCCGCAATCGATGTTCCTCAAGTGCCCGCAGATCGACTTGCGGAACTGCAACCCATCGCGCTCGCCATTGCTGACGGCATCGTGGCCGGCATGCCGGCAGCGCCCGCTCCCGGAAAGTGAACAGAAGCCAACCAAGATAATATGAAAACTTTTAGGCAGGGGAATGAACGGCAAAGGAATCGGTTCCTCCATTCCATTGCCAATCATTCCTCTGCCTTTCTCTGCGTCCTTTGCGCCTTTGCGTTAATCGTTCTTCCCGGCTGCGTCTCCGCTCACAAAAAGGGCCGCACGATTCACGAGCGGTTTGATTACACGATCCTTCAACGGCCCGGCTGCTACCCGGTTGCGCTTCTGACGCGTCACGAAATCTGGCGCGACGAATGGACGGGCGGCGGTCGCGCGTTCCTCGCCGATCCCAAAGCGAGCGAGCTGGTGAGCCTGCACACGAATCAAACGGCGCTCGGCGGTTCATCCTCGCTCAGCATCGGTTCGTTCCAAAGCGAGGTGAGCACGAACGGCATTCGGGCGGCGGGCGAGGCGAGCAGTGAAATCATCCAGGGCATCGGCTCGGCCGCCGGGCAACTCATCAACAAATCCGCCACGGGCACTCCATTGAAATAACCCCATGAGAATTTTTCAAGTCAACAGCACCGGCTTTGGCAAGCAACTGTTCCACGCGGAAACTGTGGAGAACGCCATTGATGAATTTAAAAAGTTCGTCGAGCGCTGCGATAAATTGAACGGCTCGGAAACATCGCCCACCGATACCGTGATTCTCCAGGTGCGGCGCCTCGGCATGGTGGTGAACCCCTCATGAGCGCGCTCGATCTCACCGCCAAATCGTTCAGCATCGGCAACGCGCGCGAGCTCGTGCTCTACGCCAAGATGGCCTATGACGAGCCACCGACTGTCGAGGACAAGCCCACTGACACCCAAGTGTTGATCCGCGATCTTGGCGACTGTGTTGTCGTTGCTCCTCGCGGCACAGCCAACATCCGGGATTTCGTCACGGATATAAAATGCTGGCGCAGTTACACCACGCTCGGCGAAGTTCATTCCGGATTTTGGCGCGCCTGGAACGGCATCAGCGCCAAACTTTACGCGGAGGTAAGACAATACGGTTTCAAGCCGGTCGTATTGTGCGGCCATTCCCTCGGCGGTGCGCTCGCGATGCTTGCGGCCCGCGCCCTGCGCCAGAACATGGTGAACGTTCATAGCGTTTACAACTTCGGCGCACCGCGCGTCGGCAACGCGAAATATCAGCGGAACTATAATACGCTGCCGGTTCCCGGATCGCCGTTCGATACGCTTGGCGATGCCACGTTCACGATCATAAACGATTGCGACATTGTTCCGCGTCTGCCCGGCTATGTCTCTGGCTTCCGTCGTCCTGGCCGGGACGAGTTTATATCCTTTACCGGCGGGATCAGCGAAGACCCGAGCGTGCCGTTCCGATTGTTCTCAGACCTCGAATCCATTGCCGCCGCCTACCTTGCGCGCCGGTCGCCCGCTGCGTTGGAAGAACTCATCACCGATCATCACGTGGACAATTACATTGCGGATTTGAACAAGGTCGCGCCCCAAGCCGGCGAGACGCCGGCGCTCCCAGCATGAACGCCGACCAGCAACTCAAAATATTCGAGGCCGCCACCGCCTGGCAGCGCCGGGAAAAACAGCGGCTCTTCGCCAGGCTGCGCGCGCCCGGCCAGGGCAAGCATCGCGCCTGGAAACAATTGCTGGAACTCGCCACCCGTATCACGCAACTGAAACGTGAGTTTAACCGTTTTTTGGAAACAAAATAATTATGACCGAAGCTGAAAAATGGATTTTAGGTTGCACGATCATCGGGGCCATCTGTGGCATTGGGGCGCTGGTCGTTGCGGTCATTTCCCTGAACAAAAAGCAGGAGACCGTTATTTCTCCGCAACCGCTCGCCATAACCATCGTTGAGGAAATGCACAAGCGGTTTGCCTCCAAGGAAGCGTTTGATGAACTCGCCAAAAACAACACGGCGCGTCACTCCCAATTGTTCAGCCGTATCGACCAGGTGGAGCGTGAAGCGCGCGTGGAGATGGAGCGCAAGTTCACCGAGTTGAACGATGAGCGCCGTCGCACCCTGGAAAACCTGAACACCAAAATCGATTTCTTGCAAAAAGAAATTCGCGACCTGCCGGGCAAAGTCGTAGTCGACGTTTTGAATGCCCAAAAAATCGGGAGGAAACATGACTGACGCCGAACGCGACATCCAGGCATTCATCCTTCGCGCTGTGAATCATGCGCGCGGGCCGATCACGGATTCCACCTTGCGCCAGATCGTGAAGAACGGTTTCTCGCACATCGATTTCACGGCGGGCGATCTCGGCGCGCACATTGCCCGCGCCGAAGAAAACCTATTGATCGCCGGCACGAATGACGAGGTGTTCGGCCTCATGTGGGATCTGACACCCAAGGGCAAAATCAAAGCGCAACAACTCAAGTGAAAGCCGATGCGGCTCGCGCATGAATGAAAGAATCCATTTTAAAACCTCACGCCGCGACGCTGCTCGATATGAAGCTCGCGGGCAAGACGCTCGAAGAGATGCAAGCCTGGCTGAAGGACGAGGGCGTCAAGGTTGGGCGTTCCACGGTTGGGGATTATGTGCAGCAATTATATTCCAAGTGGGAACAGGATCAATTGCTCAACCGGATTGCCAGTGGCGCGAGCCAGGTGCGCCGGGTGGACGAGGAGTTCAAGAAGAATCCCGCGCCGGAATTGGAAACGCTGATCAAGTTGCATCGCGTTTTGATTTTGCAGTTGAGCACGTCGGGTCAGACCGATCCGGAATTGCTCAAGCTCTCCGATCAGCTCACGAACACCGTCTTGCAGGCGCTCTCGGCGCAGACCAAGGCGCAGTTCAAAGAACGCGAAGTGACGCTGGCGGAGAACAAGGCGGCGGAAGCGAAAAAGTCCGATCAGCAGAAGGCGCTCGAAATGTGCCTGGAGGAAGCCAAGGAATTTCCCATGGTGGTTGCGATGTTCAAGACGGCGTTCTCCACGCTCAAGGCCGAACAGTCCCGAGGCCAGAGTTCACCATCATGAGCCGGCCAAAGAAAATATTGTCTGCCAGCGAAACTGGCGCGCAAGCGCTCGGCGATTCGCGCGGCGTGAAAGCGCCGCTTCGGTCCTCGTTCGCAGAGTTCCTATTGAATGACGCGCGCGTGCCGAGCGCTGGCGGGCTGTATGCGAAGTATTCATTCGCGGGTCGTGAAGCCTTGCAGGCCGTGGTTGCCGTCATCGACAAAGTCATTTCTGAGAAACTTGCCGATGCCGAAGTCTCGCTCGCGGGCGGTGCGCAGTTCGGAAAAACGATTCTGGAATTGAATCTCGCGGCGTATTGCACTTCGCAGTTGTTCCGCAACTTCGGTTTGTATCTGCCGGATGACGATCTGGTGCAAGGCGTGGTGGATTCCAAACTGCGACCCGACGTCGTGGATCAAATCGGGTGGTTTGCGGACATGGTCAAGGTAGGGAAGTCGGTTAATAAATCCGGCAAGGCGGTGGATCGCAAGGGGGCATTCCTGGTCACCGATGGCGAGCGCAAAGCGGTGGGCATGATTCGCGGCCTCGGCAAAGTGCCGACCACGTTCAGCATGAGCGTGGCCACGATGGATGAGGTGGACGACATCCAACCGAAGATGATGAAGTTCGTGAAGGGCCGGCTCACGGCCAGCGACCTGCGCTTCGTGATGAAGATCGGCACGCAACGCGTTCACGGCCGTGGCATGAACAAGGCGTGGAAGGATGGCAGCCAGGGCGTCTTCAATTTCAAGTGTCCGGACTGCGGCAAGGTTCACAACGCGGAGGAACAGTTTCCGCAAATCATTCGGCTTCGATCATGGCGCGAGGATGGGAAGCAAGTTGAGGTGTTTGGGTCTATATTTCCGAAACTCACCTGGGCAGGGGATTTCAAACAGGATGGCAGCGACGAGGTTGTCGCCACTCACGATCCGCTGAACGAGTATTATCTAGGCTGCGTGGATTGCGGCACCGAATTGGACCGCACACAGCCGATTGAAGAGCACCGCGCGCCCGGACAAATCAAACAGCGCAAATGGTCTTTCCGGATTTCTCAGCTCGCGATTGGAGCAATTGACCTCTCGCAAATTGTCGGCCGCTTCCAGGCGGCGATTGCCGACCCGGAAGAAATGATCGTGTTCCGTTGCGATGTGCTCGGCCTTCCGCAAAGCACCTCGCAGGCGTTGACTCCCTCCACGCTGGATCGCGCGCGAGCGGTGGAGGTGTTCGACCTGGCCCCGCGCGTCCGCGAAGGTAACGTTGCTTTCGGCGGTCTCGATATGGGCGACCGTTGCTGGATGTTTTCCCGGTCCGTGGCGGACGGCCAATCTCGTTTGTTATCAGCGGACAAGTTTACGGCCGGCGACGTGGTCGCCCGCGCGATTGCCCGGTTTAATATTCTTGGGCTATCCGCGCTGTTCATTGACGAGCGTCCGCTCGTGAATGAATCGCGCACGATTGCCCTGGCTTTAAATGGCATGCAGTCGCTGACTGCCTGGCCGAATATCACGAACGAGAAGGAAGCCTATATCACTTTGCCGGGCGGACTGACGTGGGATGGAAAGAACTCGCGCTGGTTAAATCTCAAATGCGCGGTCGTGCGGTTCACCAAAAACAAACTCGGCGCGGGCATCGAGCAAGGCATCGTGTTTTTTGAAGAGGGCGGCCAGACCAAATTCGTGCCGATGATTTCCTGCAACCGCTTCGAGACCATTGATCGAGTCGTGCGGGAATTCCTGACGCCGGCTGAAGGCGTGGTCGATGTGGTGAACGGCAAGGTTCGAGAAAACCCGGCCATGTTGCTGCCGCGAAACAATCCCGGCCATCCGCCGATCCTGGACATTGTCGACGCCCATTTGATTACCGGCTCCGAACGGGCAAAGGAAGCGGACGGCACGCTCGGCGATTACGTGGACGCCTGCGAGAATCATTTTCTCCTGGCCGATGGCTATTCCAAACTGGCGGAGATTGTGTGCGCTGGGCCAAAGATCGTCGCAGGTCGGTTCATCCCGCCAAGCGGTCGGCGCGCGGATATATATAAGGAGCGGCGGAACAGGAGCGTCGAGGCATGAGGAAACACCCCCATATTTTGCGGTTAACAAGTCGCGGACACAACGCCTCGTGGCGGTTAACGCTACCGGGTTCAGCCACTTTGTTACGGCAGTGGGGTCAAAAACCCCACGTTGCCCCCTTTAAACGAGTTTTAAACGGGGTGTGGCATGGGATCATCACCCCATTTTTGGGGTGGGAGGGAATGGATCGATGAAAAAAGCTCAAACCATTTCAGCCGGTGACCGGCGGCCCAAGATTAAAAACTCCTCAGTTATTGAGGTTCCGGCCATCCAAACGGCGGCGGGGGCGAATGCGGTGATTGTTCGCGGTGGCATCACCAGCGGGTCGCCAGGACAGCTCGTGCGCTACTGGAATCGCTGGCGCGAGAATTACAATGCGCTGGTTGGGCTCACCATGCAGCGCGTGCGTGCGCTCCTGGAACAATCCCAGCGCGGCGACATGGCTTATGCGCAGTGGACTTACCGCATTATTGAACGCCGGCATCCGGTTTTGAAATCGCTTTTGGATTGCTGCGAGTCGCCCATGGAGAATTTTAAATGGGACATCCGCATCAAAAAGGAAATGCCGGAGGGTTTCACGGAGGCGCAAGCCAAGGTGCAACAGGCGGCGCTGAAATCTGCCTATGCGCAGGTGGACAATGTTCGCGAAGGATTGGTTCACCTGGCGCTCGCTGATTTTCGCGGCTACTCGCATATCCAGAAACATTACCTGGATGGTGAGGTGACGCACTTCGAATGCCTGTTTCAATATTGCATGTGCCGCGACGGTTTGTTCGGCGACTGGTTTTGGAATCCGGATTCAAAATCGCTCACGATGCCGGAATATGTTTTGACGGCCGCCAACCGGATCGGCAGCGATCAGTTACCGCGCACAGATTTCGTCATCCGCGAAGTCGACCGTCCGATTGACGAGATCGCTCTGGAAAATTTCGTGCGACGCAAGCTGATTGAAAAGGATTGGTCGGCCTTTGATGAAATCTTCGGCATCCCGAGCGGTGTTGTGACGATGCCAGCGAATGTGCCACCTGGTCGAGAGTCGGAATATGAGTCGTCCGCCAAAATGATCGCGGAAGGCGGAAGCGGCGCGATTCCCAACGGCGCGAGCTACACCGCGAACGAACAGCCGCGCGACGGCTCGAGCCTTTTCAAGAATCACATCGCGCAACTCGATGAGGACCTGGTGCTCGCCGGCACGGGCGGCAAACTAAAAATGCTGGTGCAGCAAGGTCCGGGCGAGAAACGCGGCAGTGCGAAGACGCAGGATGATACCTTTGACGAGATTTCCCGCGCCCGTGGCAACAAGGCAGCGCAGAGTCTGCATCAGGATTTTGATATTCCATTTCTGACCGAAAAGTTTCCGACGCAGCCGCCGCTCGTTGAATTCTGTCTCGTCACTGAAGACGAGCAGAACGTCTCCGAGCTTTGCACGAACGTCGCCAACCTGAAAACTGCGGGCAAGAACGTCAGCACGCCCTGGCTCGCGGAGCAGACGGGGTATGAGTTTGAGAAGGATGATGAAGAGCCCGATCCCAACGATGGGAGCGCCGGCGTCCCGCCGGCAACCATAGCGGAGAATGAGAATCCTGAAGCCGGCGAGACGCCAGCGCTCCCAGGCAATTTGAAAAACCGCGAGGGTGGCGATGACCTGGCCGCGACAATCCATGAAGCGCTCATGCCGATCCTGGACAGCATCGATGCCATTCGCAAAATCGACGATCCCGAAACGCAGCGCCGCGCCGTGGAAGCGTTGCTCAAGAATTTTCCCCACCTCGAAACCGTAATCCTGCACAACAAATCGCTGGCCAACAAACTCCTTCCAGAATTGGTCGATGCCCTGGTGTCAGGATTAAAGCCCGCAACCAAATGAACTCTTTAATTCTTAATCGCGATTTCACTCACCCCGTCGACGGCTGGTATCAGATCGAAGCCAAGGGCAACCATCCGAATCGTGCCGCTGGCGTCGTCCAGGTCATCGATGACGAGGCCACGCAAAGCATCGTGAATCGTTTCAACACGGATGCGAAGGCAGGCTCGCTCCGTCACGGCAATGAAATGTTGATCGACCATGAACATTTCAAGGATCAGCCGGATCAGGAAACGCGCGCTTACGGATGGCTCCAGGAATTGGCGAATCGCGCTGACGGCATTTACGGCCGTATTCGCTGGACCGCAACCGGCAAGACGGCCGTCGATGGCGGTGACTACCGTTTTTTCTCCACGGAATACGATCCCGCCGACACGAAGATCGTGAACAAGGGCGAGCCTAAGAAAATCCGCCCGCTTCGCCTGGACGGGCTTTCGCTCACTAACATGAACAACAATCTCGGGCAGAAGCCGATCACCAACCGCGCCGAGCAGGCGATGCCAATGAACGGGAAGTGTCCGGATTGCAACATGAAGCTTTCCCAAAATGCAGCGGGCAAAATGCAATGCCCGAACTGTGAAAAAACTTTCGCTGGCGTGAGTGCGTCGGCGGACAAAAACAAAACAACCGTAAAGAACAGCATGAAAAATATTGCTACAAAATTGAAACTGTCCGCTGACGCGAGCGAAGAATCCATCCTCGCCTTAGTGGACAATCTACTGAACCGGGGCGACATCACTGCCGCCGATCTCACCACGCTCAAGAACCGCTCCACGGAACTTGAAACCGAAAATAAAACCCTGCTCGGCGAGCAGGTCGAAGCCCTGCTCGATGCGCACGGCGTGAAAGAGGAAAAGGTTCGCAACCGGCTGAAGCTCGTCGTCACCGGCATGAAGAACCGCGAAGAGCGCGTCGCTGCCCTCATCGATTTCGGTTTCAAGCTGGTCGAAGCCGGCCAGGCCACCGAGACCGCGCAGCAACGCCAGTTGCGCAATCGCGACACCAAACAGCCCGACAAGGCCAGCACCGCCGGCTTGGACGAAAAAGCCCTGGCGCAAAAGGCGGAGGCCGAAGTGCAGGATTACAAAATCCGCAACCGCTGCACCTATGGCGAGGCGCGCAATGCTGTGCGCTCCGCGAAACCGGAATTGTTCGGCATCAAATAAATACGGGCCGCACCGGCAATCAACCCAAACCAATAATCAATTAATTGCGACGGTCGCAGACCGCCGCTACCAACAAAAAATATGAGTTCATTATATTCTCGCGGCAACGCGATCCTTCCCTTCACGCCTTCCGCCACGCACGTGGATATGGAAGGCTACCTCGTCACACTCGCGGTCGAAACCGCGACGATCAGCGCCTCGGCCACCGTTCCCGCCGAAGGCGTGATCCTGGACGGCCGGCCTACGACCGGCAAATCGGCCATCGGCATTCTCGGCGGCCTCGCCGCTCCGATCCGCATGCGCGCCAGCGGCGCCATTGTCAAAGGCGACCGCCTTCAACAGGCGGCGGATGGCACCGTTGTCACCGACGCCGGTCCCGGCACGGCTCGTGTCGTCGTCGGCCTCGCTCTCGAAGCGGCCGTCTCGGGCCAGTTGTTCGAAGCGGTGTCCTTCACCCCGATGATCCTGCCGTAAACCAAATGGTGACGGTCACAGACCGACGCTACAAAACCAAAATCGAAAAAATTAACCAAATAAAATTATGGGCGTAGAATCAACAGCCACATTAAATTACCCCCTGACGACGTTCGCTCAGGGACACATGAACGATCTTGCGGATGCGCGCGCATTGGCGGAACGGCTCGCGCCGTCCACGCCGGTGCCCGGCTCGGCCGGCACGTTCAAAAAGTTCGACGATAAAAACTCCTTCCTGCCGGAAGATACGGGTCGCGCGCTCGGTGGCGATCCGAATGTGATCGGCATCAAGGCCACCGACGACACTTACGCCTGCAAGCCGCAGGCACTCGAAGTGCGCGTGGACCAGGCGGAAATTGACGCGGCAGGTTCCGGCGCGGGCGCGCTCGGACAGCAATTGTTGCGCGAAGGCAAAATTGCCGCGCTGCTGAACAAAACGGCCTTGAGCCACGGCGTCTCGGTCGTATCGGCCGTGCTCGCTAACGTCACGGCGGTTGTGGGCCGGGGCAATTGGAGCAATCCCGACATCGATCCGATTGATCAGTTAGATGAGCAGTTGCTCCAGCTCTCGCTGGATTGCGGCTCGGTGAGCAACATCAAGCTCACCATCGATGTCAACGCGTGGGCCATCCTTCGCCGGCATCCCAAGATCAAAACACGCACACAGTTCACGCAGATCGGCGGGATCACGCGTGATCAACTGGCGGGCATCCTGATGTTCCCGGTGGACGTGTTCATTGCCGCGCTGGTGAAAGATACCACCGGCCTCGGTGTGGCCGTATCCAAACAGCGCGTGCTCAACTCGGAATGCCTCCTGCATTACAGCGTTCCGAATGCCACGCTCTACGATCCGAGTCCCTTCAAGAGCTTCACGGTCGGCATGGGTTCGCCCTTCGCCGGTGTGCGCTCCTACCAGGCGCCGAACCAATTGTGGGAAGGTCACCTCATCGATTGGTCGCGCGACATTAAGCAAACCTCAACGCTCGCGATGCGCCGCTTGACGGTCAGCTGATCAAATCGGAGCGCGGGAATGTTCCCGCGCTCCATCAATACCAATCTCAAATAAAAAAATAAACGTTATGAATTATTACTCCATCCTGTTCATTTCAACGCTCGCGTTGCTGTCGCTGTTGTTCTTCCACAGCGTTTGGATAAACCTCAAGCCTTTCACATCAAACGTCTGGCGAGTTGCTTGCCTATTCTGGCGCGGCATCATGACCATTCGTCATTCGTCATTCGTCATTGCACTGATCCTTTGCGCCTTTGCGTTGAGTTCTAAAGCGCAACTCACGTCAATAAACATGACGCTCGCAACCAACCTGCCGACTGTCGTCACGACCGGCGCGAGCAGCAACAGCCTTACGAGCTGGTTTCAGCTTCAGCAGGACAAGGGTGCGGCCTTTGACCTGGCTGTTTGGGGAACCGGCGCCAGCAACGTCGCTTACCAGGCGACGCCGAGTATCGACGGGACGAATAAATCCACGTCGACCAATTGGTGGTTTATTGGGGCCAATGCCGGGCCAACGACTACGAACCACATCACCGGCAATCTCACGCGCGATGCATTGGGGGGATACAAATACATTTGCATCACGGCGCTAACGAACCAGAACGCCGGCACGGTCACCAACGGCGGTTTGTTCAAGAGTCAATAATTTGCCGAGTTACTCCGGCAACAACGCCTGGCGGCGTCTTTCAGGGGTGTGGGCGCTGCCAGGCAAACTCTCAATCGAAAATATGAATATCAAACAAGTGACCGAGTTGATCGAGCAGTGCGAGTCGCTCGATGAAACTTTGGAAATGGCCCACGACGAGGCCATCGCGATCCAGAAGAAAACTGGAACCGAGAATCTCGACGTCATGAATATCGCCCAGGCGCAGGAAATCGTTTCCATGCGCATCGGCTACCTCAATCGCCAGAAAGAAAATCTGGAAACGGAAGCCGCCGCGAAAGCGGATGCCGAAGCCAAAGCAAAAGGTGAACCTCCGAAATAACGTCAACGCCCGGTCCCGCTTCGGCGGGATCGGGCAACCACGAATCACCCATGGCCTGGAACGAAATCAAAACCGACGACGTGCTGAATGAGTTCACGCCCGCTGAAAAAGCGATGCTGAATAACATTCAGGGCAATGACGGCCAGCTCGCGTCGATTCTCGCCAAGGTCATCGGCAAAGTGCGCGGCTCCATCAAGGCGGGTGGCAACCAACTGGATTTCAAGACTGACCAAACCATTCCCGATCAGCTCGCCGACGAGGCAATCGCGATTGCGCGCTGGCGCTGGCTTAGTTCGTTCCCGGCGCTGAAGGCGTTTAAAACCGACGAGCGCAAAAAAGCGAATGACGATGCCCTCGCATTGCTCGAAAGAATTTCCAGCCAGGCCTCTGACCGTCCGCGCGTGGAATTGCCCGCCATCACCGACGCGACGCCTTCACCCATCATCGGCCCGGCCATCAAACGGCCGCACCGCATCATCTCCCGCCACGACCAGGAAGGATTGTAATGCCCATCATCACCACCCAACTGACGCGGCAGCAATCGCAGGCGATTGCGGATGCGATGCGCAAATATTCCGGCGAGGTCTCGGATGCGAAGTTGAAACAAATTTTAGACCGAATTAAAGGAGCGTTAACCGATGTTTTAAATCCGCAGCAGCAGACGCGCGAAGGATTGGAACACTCTGTTACCACGGGCTTGAATCCCGCCACCGCGCGCAATGCGATCGCGGATATTCTTTCGGAGGTCACGCCCGAGGCGTTGGCGGATGAAATCGATTTCACGGTGAAGATCGCCACGGAGGTGGCGCGGGGTGCGGGCAATTATGTGCGCGCGAATGACGCGGACGTGGTGGAAGCCTATCCTGGATGGGAATTGCTGCGCATTTACGATCGCGCTGTGCCGCGTGGGTTCAAGATGGATTCCAAGGGGAAGCTGGTGGAAGACCCGGAAGACGCCTGGCCGGCGCGCTGGCGCGCGGCGGCGGAAGGGTTGGAGGATGAGGACGCCATTATCGGGATTCTCGAAACGACCGAGCGCATGATGGCGCTGAAGAATTCCGAAATCTGGCAGCGCCTCGGTGATGGCTCGGGCGGTTATGATGACACGCTCGGCAATCCTTTTCCGCCGTTCGCATTCAATAGCGGCTTCGATGTCAATGAAGTGAGCGATAAGGAATGCGTTGAACTCGGTTTGCTCAAAGCCGATGAACAAGCCGAGCCGGCTGAGATTGATTTCAGTAAACTCTTTTCACCTGTGGAGGAAGCCGCCGCGTGAATAATTCAACGCAAAGACGCGAAGGGGCAAAGGCGCAGAGAGAGAAAAGCCGAAACGACTTTGTGGGCCAGTCATCCTCCCGCGATGCAACGCCGGATATAAACGGGATAGGAGATGACGTTGCTGATCCCGCTAACTCTCTGCGCCTTTGCGCCCTTGCGTTAAAAGGAGTTGCCCGATGAGTGTCGCGCTTCAAATCAACACCTTTGATCGCGGCGCCACCGCAGTGTTGGAAGAATTGAATCGCGAATTGAGCCCGGAAAAGTTGCGGGCCACATTTGGCCCGCGCTGCCAGGAACTCACGCGCGATCATTTGAAACGGCTGCCCCATAATAAAAAGGGCTGGCCGGCTACCAATTTTTGGGAAGCGGCAGCGCGCGCCACGCGGTGGGAGCCGGCCGCTGGCGGGATTAAGATCGTGGTGGATAAAGTGGGCGTGCGGCAGCGTTATTTGGGCGGACACATTGCGCCAGTCACGGCCTCCGCGCTCACGATCCCAATCTCGCCGCTGAGTTATGGCAAGACCGCCAAGGATTTTCCCGGTTCATTTTTGCTCAAGACGAAAAAGGGGGCCTACATCGTCCAATATCAAACCTCGGGGTCTCACCCGAAAGCACGCAGCCCCCGGACAAAGGGTCGGGGTCCTTTGCGGGCAACGCTCACTTTCCTGTTCAAACTGGTCGGCAGCGTGGATCAGAAGCCGAATCCGAACGTCATGCCCACGCCGGAGGAATATCGCGCCACGGTGTTCGCGGCGGCGCGCGAGCGTCTCGCCGGCATCAAAGCCCGCAAAGGAGGCGTGACCGCATGATTAACTTGAACCAAATCCAGGAGGATTGTCTCGGCCTGCTCATGTCCGCGCCGCAGCTCGCCACGGTGAACATTGTCCTCGAAAAGAAATTCATCGTTGAATCTCAGATCGAAATGGATGCGGTCTGGCTCACGGTGCGCAATGGCAAGAGCGGGGATGGGCTGTTGATCGAAGTGCCGGACATCGAATCCGGCGGCAATAATGTCAGCGGCCCGCCGCAGGTCGTGATTCTTAATTTCGTTAGCTTTCAAAATGGTGATGGGGCGTTCACGGATGTCGGCGGGGGATTGTTCGCGGAGGAAATTGAGCAATACGTGTTGGACGCGCTGCATCTGCAAAGTTTCGGCAAGCTCGGCACCATCCAGGCGGATGGGAAATTGAGCACGCCGGCGCGGGATTATCCCGGCATCAACGCCCGCCGCCTCACGCTCAAGATCAAGCCGCTCGCTTCCCGCCAGACCCCGCGCACCGCTACTCTTCAGATCGATATCACCGATCCGCAAAACGTGACGCTCGCCTGCGCCACGCCCGGCGCAAAGATTTGTTACACGATCGATGGATCGTTCCCGAGCGACCCTGACGTGGCCATTGCGCCGCTTTCCGATCCGCCCGCGCCGCTCAATCCGCAATCGAAAATTTACACCGCGCCATTCGCCGCGCAGAGCGGCCAGGTCATTCGCGCCGCCGCGTATGCGGACGGCTTCAACCCCGGAGAAATCCTCAATCAAACGATCAGTTAACCAACCCTTAAGCACCATTTAATTTATGAGCGCACAAACATTATATTCCGGCCCCGGCCGCGTCGTTCACTCCAATGGATCCGGCCCCACGCTTTTCGCCTTTCACGCCGATGGCGAAAACGGCCAGGTGAAACTGTCCATCGCCGAAAAACGAACGGCGCGGCAGACAGCGACCTATGGTTACCACCGTTCCACGCTCGACGATCAAATGGCGGAGATCACTTTCTCGCCGTTCGATATGTGGTCCTTGCTGCCGGTGTTGTTCCCGGCGTTCCTGGGCGTCAGCGTCGGCGCTACAACTGGCGCTCTGGCCATCGGCACGCGTCCTCATGATGTCGCCGCGGGTTCCGTCAACGGCAATGCCCCCACCAAAATCTGGACGCCGGACGGCCGGCTTTACAACGTCGTCCGCACGGCCGTCACCGGCCATCCGAGCCTCAAGCTTGGCGTCGGCCAGCCGCTTTACGATTCGGTGAAGATCACCGGCCTGCTGGATGCCTCCATGTTCCCCGGCGATTCCGGCGCATTGATCGCCGGCAATGCCATCACCGAAACCGGGGGCACCAATCCCGACACGGCCGGATTCGTGCCGGACTTCATCAATGGCCATTGGACGGGCGCGTGGGGCGCGATCACCGGGTTCACCGCCATGGAAGTCGAGGATTTTTGGACCGTATCGGTGAATGCGAAATATTCGGCGCTAACGGTTCAGAAGCTCACGCGGCACATGAAACTCGACAGTGTGGAGTTCATGGTCAAAGGCCGGCTGGCCGGTCCCACGCACACGCAGCTCGCGGCGAAAGTGCTCGCGCACACATTGGGTGGCACCATCGGCGAAGGCAGCGCGACGGACCTGGTATTGACCGGACCTTCGAGCAAAACGATCACGCTCAAAGATTGTGAAGTGTTCCTGGAAAATCAGGGCTTTGAGTTCGGCGGCACGAAATTGGGAACCGGCGAAGTGGCCTTCGTCACGAAGGTTGATTTCAGCGGCACGCCGAGTATTCCCGGCGCGGCCTTGATATTCAGCGCCTGATTATTGGAGTGCGCGGACATGTCCGCGCTTTGAAAGCGGCGACATGTCGCCGCACTCCCAAATGAAACGATGCAAGTCTATTACAAAGCGGTGGGTGGCAGCAGTTATGCGCTCCTGTTCGATGAGACCGCCGGCGACTCACTCGAAACAGACAAGGGCATATTTACTGGAATCGTTCAGCGCGATCCATTGGCCGGAGGAAACTCCCAGGCACGCTTCGCACGCGGCAACGTCGTCGGCAAAACGCAATTCAAATGGACCAGCATCTACGCCAGCGCGGCGGCGGCCCGCACGGCCATCCTCACGATCAGCGCGTTCAAGCTCTCGCCGCTGCACCTGAAAATCATCGAAGGCGCGACTACGCAATATATGCCCAACGCGATCTCCGAGAATTACGAATACGACCACCAGGGCAAAGGCGTGACGCACACACTCAATTTCGAATCCGACGACCTCACCACCACCGCACCATGATTATGAAAGTCCAAAGTCCAAAGTCCAAAGTCCAAGGTCAGAACACATTTGGTGGGGCGAGACTCCGTCGAGCCCTGATACCATTTCTGTTTGCTCTTCTAATTTTCAAAGGCTCCGCGCAGATTCCAATCTATTCCACGAACTCGCTGATGATCGGGACGACGAACGACACGACGATCAACGTTAAGGCGGTGAATAATCCCACGATTTGGAATGGCCAGTTTTATCGGCTACCGGTGAACGGCACGAACTTCACGACCACGAACGGGATTGGATTGTTCAACCTCGTGCCGGGAAAATATATCGCGGCTTACGCGGGCATCCCGCAGAGCTTTCAGTTCAGCGTCACCAATTCGGACACGGCGCTGAACCTGGCTGATTTGATTGAGACCGGCCATGGTGTTGTTTTTTATAGCGGTGTGGAAAGTATTACCGGTTTGGGCGGACTGATCGTGACGCCGCCGACTGGCAGCGGAGGGAAGTGGACCATTGACGCCAGCGGAGTTTCGGGCGGCGGCGGTGGTGGTGGTGGTCAGCCACCCAGCCTAACTTTGACGAACTGGGGCAAATGGGACACCAACTCGTATGCGGTCGCAGTGATCAATCGCGCCCTCGCTTTACTTGGGAGTGCCGCCTTCACGCTGTCATCCGCCTACGATGGCGCGGGCACCGGGTTGGCGACCGCTATGGCCGCCACTAACTCGATGGGGTTGACGAACAGCCAAATTATGGCGTTCCAGAACACCAACTCATTCCTGCCGACCAACGCTCCGATGGCGGGCGGAACTTTGATAATGACGAACTCGGTGGGCCAAACCGGCGTTGCCATATCGGATGCGGGTAATGTGAAGGCTTCCGGCGACGTGTTTGCAGGAACGATGCATGTAACCGGCGCTTTGAGCGGCGGGACATTGCAGATGGATGGTAACACAATTCATTCAGATGGCTCTGGGAATTTGCAATTGCAGACGTTGCAGTTGAACGGAAGCACAGACCAAGGGGCTGCTGTATCTGTGCTCGGTGTAAACTCGTCTGGAAAACTAACGACCAGTTCTATTCCCGGAGGCGGAAACGTCACTGGCAGCGGATCGTCCACCACTGGCAATTTTGCTCAACTCAGCGACAGCACGACGACGCACATCATCGACAGCGGCAAGAAGGCCACTGACTTCGATCAAGCGGGCGCGGCCCTGGCGGCGGCAACGGCCGCCACGAACGGATTGATCGCCGTCAGCCCCAATATTTATTTTGTGGAGACGAACGGGAACGACGTAACGGCTGTCGTCGGGATGCGGAACAAGCCTTTTCGCACATTCACCAATGCACTCGCCAGCGCGGTCGCCCCGGCGAAAATTATTCTTGGCGTCGGCACGTTCTACACCGACGCGTCTACGAATGGGTCGGCGTTGCTGTCGAATATTTCCATTCAAGGGCAGGGGGTAGCGCAAACGGTTTTGATGCCGGGCAATTTGAGTTTGGCACTGACCACCGGAAGCTGGCCGTGCGAACTGGTCATCGCGGGCGATAACATCACGCTTTCGGATTTCACCTGCGGAACGAACGCGAACAACGGCACCTACTACATGCCAATCGCCTTGTCCAGGGGGACTAACACCTTGATTACCCGGATGAAAATTGTCGGCGACTCGGATGCGATTTGGGGAAACAGCACCTCCGACAGCCGGTTTTTCAGCACGAACTGTTCGGGCATTGTTGAAAATTCAACGCTGGTTGCCGGTTACGATACGGTCATGCTCAGTGCTGCTACCGGCGCAACCAACAGCACTTGGGTGTTTCAAAATGTCAATGTGCGGATCACGGGGGACACAAATTTTGGAACTGGCGTGCAAAACCGCGCTTTCAACTTTGCTCAGTTCACCAACGTCATTCAGAATTGCAACATTTCCATACTATCCTCCAATTGCAGCAAGGTTATTGGGGTTAACCAAATCGGCGGAAATACCAACTGGCTGACGCTCGCCAACAACGTCTTTAATTTGGCAGGACCTTCTCCTACCTGGCTTAACTTTATTTCGGCACGCGGGGACACGACTGTCCGGGGTATGCTCGATCCCAGTATGGTTAACCAGAACGGCAGCGTAATCCACTGGGACGCCGCCGACGGCTCTAATATTACCAACATTAACGCCTCGGCGCTCGCGAGCGGGACTGTTGCCCCGGCCCGGCTTGGTTCAGGCACGGCAAATAGCACTACATTTCTTCGTGGAGACCAGACCTATGCAACGCCGGGCGGATCAGGCGACGTTGTAGCAGCTAACGTGAACACGTTCACGGGAGCATCCAATGTGTTTTCTGGAAAGATTTATGCGGGTGGAATCAATTCAACCGGAGCTTTGGCGGCGGCATCGGCTACGGTTGGTGGGTTCGGTGTGGCCACCACTAATCAGCTCATTTCATACGCGGGGGTAACTCAGACAAACCAGTATTTGATGACGGATGCCAACACGAATCCGATCACGACCTTGAATGGAAATCTTTGGACGAACCTGGTGTCGTGGACGCACAAGGGAACGACCACTAACATTACCGCTTCATTCAACGGCACGATGCAAACCTTTACCGTCACGAATGGTCCAAGCATTGGGACGAACCTGTTCTTTCATTTCGCGGGCGCGAATGGTTCGGTTAGCTATCGAATTGTCGGAGCGGCAGCTTACAATACGCTTGCTTTCGATTATCAACCGAAGTGGATCTCAGGTTCAAACAACGTAATCACCAACGGCGTGCTCTCGCTGACGAGTTATGGAGGCACGAACGCGGCACAGATTGAAGCGGCCATGAGGGAGAACCAATGAAAGCTTTGGCGTTTTTGTTCCTTTGCGTCTTTGCGTTGAACCTTTCCGCGCAGTCGATTCTCACTGCGGACGGACTCGCCGCGTTCAGCGCCACGAATGCCGCAGCCGGTGGCGGGGGCGGGGGTGGCAGTTTCGCGTTCATAACAAACTCCGTGGGCGTCGTCAGCGGCGCAGCAACAGCCACTACGGCCGCAAAGAACGCAACCGGTGCGAAGTTAATTACCGTTGCGGTTCAATTCTATACTGGAAGTCCAACCGTTTCTGACGGCAATGGGAACACCTACACTCGACGTTCAAGGGGCGGGGATACGAGCGCGGTTTACACCAATGATTTGTGGGACTGCATTTCTCCAACGGGTTCTCTTTCCGCACACACCGTAAGCGTTTCAGGCGCTCAATATGTCAGGGTGGACGTGATATATTGGAGCGACTCCGGAACGCCGACCTTCATTGCGCAAAGCAGCTACACCCACCCCAACGGCGAGAACGACACCACGTTTCAAACCTCGGGCGTCACGCCTAACGCAAACAGCGAACTGATTATTGCCTCCGCTGTGTATAACAATGCGGCGACGGCAAGCGTCGATTCAAGCCTGGCTCTGATCGCGCAAGGGCAGGAGCTTTCAGATCCCATGCGCGGCTGTGAGTTTTACCTGATTCAATCCACGGCAGCATTTATAAACCCGACAATTACAATGTCGGGAACGGTAAACGCCGGCGGTATGACGTTGGGGGTATGGAAGCCATGAAGCGGCTGCTTTCCATTTTCATTTTGCTCGGCTGGGTCGCGGTGGCTCACGCCGAACTGACCGTTTCGAATAATGCGGTATTTAATCGCTTTGCGTCCTCCTATTTCACATCGCATCGCGCCGGGGATTATCTGGATTCCGCCAAATATCTTTACTGGCCAAATCAGCACATCCACTGCAATGAGGATTCCCGTGGCGGCGACAGCCTTCAAGGCGCGAATGAGGATCGCATCCCCCGCAAAGGGCTGGCTCAATGGGCGACCGGCAGCCAGTTCTGGGGAGAGATTTGGGCGGATGATAACGGCGGCTACACCGCGCTTCAGGTATCGCAGAACCTAACCAACACCTTCCGTGCTCCAACCAACACGTTCGACGGAACCACCTATACGAACGTGGGAGGATGGGCCGCCACTAATTCGATCAATTGGATTGGTCTCGGAGCGATTCCATACACGAACCAGTTCAACCTTGGTAACTCCGAGGAACTGAGGAACAACGCGGCGACGAATATTGCCAGCCAGATCGCTTACCGCGGCGTGGATATTTTTCACCCACTGATTGCCTCCGGTTGGTCGAACAGCGTTTACAACGGCAACCCATTGCGCTTTGGAGTCCCCGATCTTACGCATCCCGGCCCACCTGGGAATCTTGATATGGCCATCGTTGCCGCGCAAGCCGAGATGGACACGAACGTCAACACTTGCGTTATCAACTACAGCGGCGGCAGCGTGTCAGTAACCCAGCATTGTGTCGTAAGTTCTGCGGCTCTGACCGGAAATACTTTTTCGTTCAGTTGGAAAGCGGACCGCCACTCCATGGCGTGGGATGTTCCGGGAACGGCTTTGTCGGACTCGAACGTTGTGACTAACGACGCCACCGAAGCGTTGCTCATCACCAATGCGAGTTACGAAGTGCTGACGTTCACCAACCTGCCAAATGGAAATTTTACTCTTTCAGAAGACGGGGCGACAATTTGGAGCGGAACGATTTCAAGCGGACGGCTGGACATAAACCTGTTCAACATCACCACGGGCGCCAATTGGAATCAGCGCGTCGAAGTTCTGAGGCTGATTCGGGCTCGGCGATATTGCGACGAGATAACGCTGGTGGATGGCAGTGCTGGTGATGGACAGGGAGAACAGGCTTACGATGCTAACGCTACCACTCAATGGAATGCCGGGAAACGGGGCGATGCGCTAATCACAGCCTTGGCCGCTCAAATATCCAATCTCAACTCTAAGGACACGAACATTTGGGCGGCCGCAACGCCGACGAACAACGCCTTCGCCCTTACCTTGATAACCCCGCGTTACGCGCCTTGGACGCGATGAAATTTTACCCGCTCATTTTGACATTGGCGAGCGCGACGGCCGTGGGTGTCTACGTCGCGGTGAAAAGCTCGACGGTCACGCCATCGAATCCCTTCCCTTCGTTCGCGCGCTTCGGCCTGAGCAAAACAAACTTTACCATTCAATGGCCTGGTGACGCCTCATGGGCCACGAACTTCGATTGGGTCTTCGAAGTCGCGAGCAACGCACAAGGCCCGTGGTGGGCCGCCGAACAATCCCGGCAGCCGGATGCGGACACGAATGCGTTCGTGAAAATGCACGGCGCACGATTCATCCGCCTGCGGGGGACTTCGACGCTCCAAGTTCAACCCTCTCAACTCTAATTTTATGGCCGACGACTCAACACTGGACCTTTTAATAAAGCTCAACGTCATCGGCAAAGCCGATGCCATCGCCGCGCGCGATTTGCTGAATGAAACCGGCGCAGCCGCACAGCAAGCCGGCAACAAGGCAATCTCGGTGAACGCCGACGACGCCAAGGGCACCGACCAACTCGTTCTCAAGAAACGGGAATTGGCGCACGTCATCAATGCGCTTGGCGGCCAGGCGATTCCGGAAATGGGCAAAGCTCTTTCGATGCTCGCTTACGGCGCCGGCCCGGCGGCGGCGATCTTCGCGCTCGTCGGCGCGTTCGAAATGATTAAGCACCATCTCGACGCCGTCAAAAAAGCGGCTGCTGACGTGCTGGAACTAAAATGGGAAACCATGCGCGACAGTGTGAAGGACACGGTCGAGTCCACGCATAACCTGGAGGACGCGCTCGAAAAAGCATCAAAGCCGGCCGATAAAATCAAGACTGCGTTCGAAGCCCAAAAAGCCCTCATCGAGGCGGAGATCGCGGATCATAAAAAACTGCTGGATGCATTTGAGCAGGAGGAACTCGCCGCCGCGAAAGGTGACAAAGACAAGGAGGCGAGCATCCGCGCCCGTTACGCCGATCTCAAACGCGAATATGATTTGTCGGCTGAACAGTTAAAGATCGATCAGCTTTCCTACGACATCGATCACCGCAAAACAGAACAGTTCAAGTTGAGGCACGAATTTTATGCCGCGCAGAAAGCTGTGGGCGCTGCCGAGACTGATCCGGAGCTGATGGCCGCGCAGCAGGCGTTGAAAGGAAAGGATCGCGCCACGCTGATCGCCGCCAATGGCGGCGATCAATACTCATCGGATGTCGACGCCCGCATTGCCGCGACCAAAGCGGACTCGAGTCTTTCCTTCGACCAGGCATTTCGCCGGATGCAAAAACTCAATGCCGAAAAGGCGTTGCTGGAGTTCGACAAGAACACGCAAATTGTTGCCGAACACACTGAGTCCATTCGCCGGCTCAAAAGTAAAGTGGATGAAGCCGACGCCGCAGCGGTCGCAAACACGACGGCGATCACTGAAGAAACTTCGCAGCGTGATAGTGCCATCCCGGTGTTGCGCGAACATCAAACGGCTGCCGCGCAGCAGTCGGCAATAGCCAAGGTCACTGCGGCCGGTGGTGTGGATTCCGCGCTATCGGGCGGCCTGAACGCCATCGATGCCTTGGCCCACGGTCAAAAGCTGGATCAAAAAGGTCAGCAAGCTTACCAGGCATTTCGCGCCGTGTTTGATTCCGTGCATGGGCAGTTTGACAAAATCCTTTCCCTCGAAATGAGCAATGCACGTTTGCATCAATCCCACACCCAGCGGATCGCGGAACTGGAAGCGTGGTATAAAAATCTTTTGAGCCTCGCAACCCGTCCTAAATCATGAGCAACCTATACGACACCTTGGAATACAATGGCACCGAGCGCACGTTCGCCGGTTGGGGTTTCGCGCTTCAACCTGCGCCGAAAACCAAGCGCCGCAATCTCCAGGCGGATACCTTCACAGCCACGGTCGCCGGCGCGAACATTGCCGACGATCCAATCTTTCCCTACGAAGCATTTGTCAAAGTGCGCACCAATCGCGTGAGCGCGGATGGCTCGGATAATTCCTTCAGCGTTGGCACCATTAAGTTTCAGGGCAAACGCGTTCAGAACGTTCTGCAAGCCGCCGCCGCGCGCCAGGGCGTGTCTTACGAATTCCAAGGTCCATGGTATGACCTGGACATCACGCAATACCTCCAGACCTTCAAAGGCCAGACCACCAATTACAATCCCGGCGAGAATGTGCTCAACACGGCCGCTTATCCCCTGATCTCAAGCGGTGGCCTGCGCTTCATCAGTGTTGGCGATCAGATTCAATGCGTCCTGCAATTCGTTTTGGATAGCTATGCGGCGCTGAGTCTCGCTGCGCCGTTTCAATACGTGGGCCGCGATCTCACCACTGGCGCGATCAACCTGAACACGAGCGGCACGGCCGCCATCAGCGAAAACACCGATGCCGGCGGCAATGCCTACATCAAGCACGTCAACGCCACTCCCACCATCGATGTCAGCCTCTTTAAACTCTTTTTAAAGAGTGAAATCATCCGCCCCATGTCCGCGACGCAGGTGATTCAAAAACTGCTGGAATGGTCCCCGCGCACGAACATGGCTTTTGATTATTCCACGACACCGCCCACGGTTTATTTCATAAACATGGGGAACGCCGCCGACGTGAACCTGGCGCTCTTCGATGGCACGAATCACAAGAGCATCAATCTTCAGCGCCGCGATGACCTGGTGCCTGCGGCCATCGTCATCGGCTATCGCATCACGAACACGGTCGGGGGCACGACCGGCATCGATTACGCGATCGATAAATACGGCCCGCACGGTTCCAACAGCGGCAGCGATCCCGGCGCCGGTCCGGGCGTAGTCGTTCTAATTTTGGACCTGCAAGGTTTCAGCATTAGCTTCGCCACGGGCAGTTTGAATTGCGAGCCGCTCGCGTGCATTGGGGGCAGCCATGCCACGCGGCGCGATTGGTGGGCGAGCAAAAAGGGTGGTGAACTCGCCAAGCTCGAAGATGCCCGCGCGCGCTTCCAGGACGAGTCCGGAGCAGCGACAACAATTCCGAACGCGAAGATTTATTACGCCGCCGCCGGGCTGGATTCCACCGGCACGGCCGTCGCTGCCAACCAGGAATTTACTTCAGCGGATTATTCGTTCTTTGTAAACCGCTTGCTCGGGACTGGCGTTGCGCCCTGGATGTTGGTCAGTGGGGTGCCGGTCAAATCTGTGAAGGTGAAGATCGTCGCGCCAATGCAATTCGCGGAATACGACGCCACCGGCTCAAGCGAGACCGACACTACCGGTAATGTGATTCACCGCCACAACGCCACCGATCAGGAGCACGTCAATTGCGAGCTGACTAACGGCGTGACCGATGATTACAGTGCCGTGGCCTCCAGCTCGGCGGGCGAGCTCTACACCCTCGGTGCGGGCGGCATCGCCCAATATTTGTGGAACATGCTTTCGACGCGGCAATACGAGGGTGAGTTCGTGAAAGTGGAAGCGAGCTTCACCAGCGGCGTGAGTCTTTTGAACGCGGCGAACCTCACCGGCGGCCGCACCGAGTGGACGACGATGCACGCGCAGATTCAGGAGATTGAAGAGGATTGGGGCACTAAGGAAACGTCGATCCGGATCGGCATCGCCAAACACTTGAGCGCGGATCAGCTTTCCGCGCTGCTGAACATGTGCCGCTTCCGCCGCGCCTGGTTCAGCGCCAACCTGAAAGCCGATAACACGGTGGCCGCTGGCGGCGAGATTCAAATTCCCGATGCGGCCGGCCAGGCGAACACCGTGGAGGGATTAAAACTGCCGCAGAAACAGGCGCAAACATTTTACACCACGCTCCCGACTGGTTCCACGCCGGGCGTCATCGGCGGGCAACTCAATCACGATCCGAAATTGATTAAAGATGCCCTGGCAGCCACGACTCCCACGGCGGTCACTCCCTTCGTCACCGCCGATTTGAAAGTCATGCAGCCGCGCGAGGTTGCTTTCTGCGATGAGGCTGGGAATAAAGTTTTCGGCGTCGCGCACATCACTGGCTTCTATACCAAGTCATGATCTCGCACTTTGGCCTTTGGCCTTTGGACCTTGGACTTTGATATGCCCAACCAACCTCCCTTCCGAATGCCGTGCGAAGGCGTGGCCGGCAAACCGCTCTATTATTTCGGCAACCCTTATCAACACGCGCTTGCTTCCGTGCTCGTCCACAAATACGCGAACACCACGTTGGTGCCCAACCCGGCCGGCGGCGCGGACATCGCGCCGTTCGAACGCTACGCGGATTTGAGCGGGACTTCGGGTTGCGAAACAAATCATTGCGGTGCCGGGCCTTGCTCCGCGTGGAAAGCTCCATTCACAGCGAACGTTTTCACCGACACCGGCGATTTCGTGGACATGGCCGTCACGCGCAAACGCGGTTTCAAAAACGTTATGGCGCGGCGATTTTGGAACGGCCGCTTAGGTTACCTGGACAAAAGCGCCGGTGGCATTGATACCGTGCAGCCATGTTCCGACCCGAGCACCATGAAAAGCTGGTTATCGCCACAGGCTACTTTCTACCGCACGCGCTACGGCACTTTGGTCGCCTCTGCCACTTACAGCAAACTGGAATATGTCGGCGGCTCTATATCCACGAACATCAATCAAAGCGCCGATCTAACGGAGGTTATCGACCCCTCAACGGGAATTTTGTCGGCGACCGCGCTGACGGTGACGCCAAACATCGAAACAAGCCTGGCGCTGGCAGCTATCTCGGCATGGGCATTTTCGAAGTATAGCCAAATCACTTCGCATTTTGTCGGCACCACCGCGTCGGTGGACACCATTGTTTGGACGGCGGGCAACGTCACCGCTTCGGACTCAGGCACCGGGTTTACTCGGGAAGTGGTAAGCTGGGATTTCGCGGCGGGAACATTCAGCCGGGACATTTACGACTGGGATCCGCTTGCTTTCGGGATTACGCGTGTCGTGGTTTTTCACGAGGAAGCAACCTTGACCGATACGACCATCGAGTATTCGTCTCACGACATCCGTTTCGTGCCAGATTATGTGAATCACATCCACGGGCACGAAGACATTTCCGTGACCGGAACACTGTCAGTGCAAATCACCGATGCCACTATTTACGCGGACATCAAAACTCTTTTGGACGAGTGGAATCTGGCCAATGATAAGCAATACCCATGGCGCACGGACTTGAAAGCCGGCGTGGCCCCGCTCGTGAGCCGCAATGAGCTGCCAAACCAGGAGTTCCAGGGCACCGGATATTTCGTCAAGGACTACAACGTTCCCATCGTGGATTCGAACGGCTTCACCATTGGCGATCCGGGATGGGACGGAACGACGGGCGTGATCCTAGCCCCGTCCGCCGATACCGGAACCTATCGCACCGCATTTCAGCTTGGCCCCTACGCAACTGGGAACGTCATTGATATTCAAATGACGGGATTCGCACACACTGATGCGGCGATTACCTGCACAAAGATTGGCGGAAACTTTCCGAGCGGCGTGAGCATGACCAGCGCCGGCCATGTCACCGGCACAGTCGGCGACGATGGAAAATGGGGCGTGACTATCGATGTGACGTGCGGCGTTGCTGCCTGCAATGGGGAAATGCTTGGCGCTCCAAATTCACCCGGCCAAATCGACTTTTTTGACTTCCGCTTCCAGAATTGGGCTGGCTGTTGTTTCCGTCCGGGCGATGGCTCTCAAAACTGGGCATGGTATTTGCAAGGTTGGGGCACGAGTGTGATCGCATTCAACAATGCCACTGGTTGTCACTTGCCGTTGAACGCCACGCAATGGACGAACTGGTTTCAATCCGTCAACAAACCCATTGGGGCTTTCCTGTTCTATAATGACCTCCGGAACGACTATTTCGGCAGTGGGTGCCATTCGACTGCTGACGGGGCGATTAGCGGCAGCATGGACGGCGGTGCTTTGTGGGGTTGTAAATATGCGGAGATTTTAGAGCAATGGCCGTCGCAAAACTTCGCCATGCCGGCGGGCGACGCCAAGTTCTGGTTTGATGAAAGCTTTGTCCATTGCGCCACCCACATCAGCGGCAGTGGCGCGGGCTCAACCTGGAACTTGATCGACCAAAGAACCGGGTCGCCTCCGACCACGTTTGACACAACTAAAATTTGGGGCGGCCCGGTGGTTGGTGGGTTCTACAACATCACCAGCTATAGCGCCGGCGTCGTCACGCTAGGTTCGAAGGCTTTTGATTTACCGAGCAATTGGCTTTCAAAAAGCCGAACTCAAGTCGCGGTGTCGGGACATTTTGACGACGACTTTTGCTTTGGAATGCTCCGCTGGCCGTCATCTCCTTCTCTGCTCGGGCGAATTGCTGTCACCACGACCGGGCCGGGAACCACGTTTACCTACGCGAGTCAGGCATCGTTCGGAATGGACTCGTCAACTCACCAGGAGCAGGTCGATCTTTATGACGCGACGATGACGGCGGTCGCGACCAACGTCACTGCGACGCGCATCAGCGACACGCAATTTTCAACTGTTGCATCTTATGCAACGGTTGCCTGGGTTCAAATCCACGGCGCTGCAAAACACTACGTCAACGACACCGATTCCAAAGGTGACTTCACCGTGCTCGATTGGCTCGCCGATCTGCGCTCCATTGGCGAATGGAATCGGCTGGGGGGCAAGGTTGATTGCAGTGGCACGCAAGTCACGCGCCCCACGGCCAACGTCGGGGGCGGCCCGGTGGATGCGGCGTTCGCATCATTCCACCAAACGCAATGCTGCCTGCCATTCCAGCCGTGCGCGCCAAAGGTCGTCTGCATCTCTCCCAACGGTGAAACCTTCGCCAACGGGATTACCTACGATTTTCCATCGGACTTCGCGTGCGACGGGTTATACGGCTCCAAATGGTGGAAGGTGCCCCAGCAAACCATGACCGACGTGTTGTGGCAGCAGCCGCATCGGCCTTGCAATATTGAGACTTGTTCAAAATGGACGATGGACAACGGGCTGTGCCTTGACGATGTTCCCGGAACCTGCCCGTCAACCGATGAGGCTCCGGCTCCACAATATTACTTTGGACTCGCGCCGCAAGTCGAAGCGCGATTGACCGTGCCGAGCAGCACAGATTCGTGCAGCGCGGCCTATGGCGCGGACGGAACTGAAGCCGGTGCCGAGTTACCGTCAGTGATCCAAATAGGATGGCTGAGTCCGGTTGATTATACTGCCGGCGAAGTTGCCTTGCCGCCCGAGCCTCCCGGCGTCTCCGACCCAGGCACACCCAACGGCACGTCTACCCCATGGTATGTCCACGCCATTATTTGCGACCACAGCGCCGGCTGCCGATTCGGCTACAGTCTGCCCGGCTGCTAATATATATGCATTCGCTCTTCTTGAGCCAGGCGCCCCAAGGCCGAAACCCCGGCGTTGTCACCCCTCCCGCGCAATCAAAGTCGCGTATAGAGCCACTGGCGCGGTCGGATTGGCCGCTTTGGGCCTGCGCGATAGCGAAATTCCGTCAGCCTGGCGATATTGGCCTCGGAGACACAGTGGTTCACCTCATTGGCGACGCCCGATCCGAGCACTTCAAAACGTGGTTCCAAAGGAAGTTTGGCAAGAGCTGCGGATGCACTGAGCGGCAGAGGTGGCTTAACCGGCGTTTTCCCTACCTTTAAACGGTCAGTTAGCGGCGTTTAAAGACTCGCTGGAAAGGTCTGGTTTTTACCCCGAGTTTGTGAAACCATTTCGAAACCTTGTGAAACCGTCCGCGCTTTTACATTGTGGAGCCGTTTTTCTCCGTGAGCTTGTG
>Ga0265326_10000099_pt1 | contig 44291 bp, 53 predicted proteins | sample 41424metaG_FD_192439 | JGI IMG/M metagenome (GOLD analysis project Ga0265326, IMG submission 192439) | Rhizosphere microbial communities from Carex aquatilis grown in University of Washington, Seatle, WA, United States - 4-14-24 metaG | ecosystem: Host-associated > Plants > Roots > Rhizosphere... | reverse complement strand
CGCTTACGCTAATCTGATCGAGCTCAACGTCGTTTGTCACGATCAAGTCAACGATCTTGGTGTCCGGCGTCAGCTGAACGTTCTTGAATACCTCGTTCACGACCCACTGCGCGCCTGCTACAGAAATCGATGTTGCGTACACGCTGTCACGCAAACACTCCATAAACACGTTTGCTATTACGTCTCTAACTTCGTGCAGGTACTCAACGTCGACATTTTTGTTATAAAGCTCCGACAATTTCACCGAGAGAACGTTTTCAAATATTTTTACAAAAGTCATAATGTTAGCACTTCTATATAAGAATTTATACATTCGTCCCAATCTTGTATTTGATAATCGTTCTGCGCGTACTTTTTTCTCAACAAAATTTTCTCGAGCTGCTTCACATTGTCGTACAGGTGTTTTTCGTCTCCCGCGAACTCAACTGCACCACCACCGTCTGACAATGTGTACGATGGTAACCCACAACTGATGCTTTCCAGAAGTGTGTTAGGTCCCGGGTCTCGACGGCTTGCAAAAACATAGACATCGTGTTTTGATAATTCACGTCCAAGCGGCTCACCACACAAAGGCTCGACGTGAACGCTATTTTTTAACTCTGCTTTTGTCCTACCGACGAACGTGAACTCAAAGTCATCATGCTTCCCGACAAACTCGTCGAGCCACACAAACACGTCCTCGCCTTTCAACGGGTTGTCTGACCACGAGTGCGCGACGATATAAGTCTTGTCTGACACTCGAGACAATTTGTTGTTGTGATCCTTGAAAATCCCTTTGTCACACCCATTGATTATCACGTGTGTACTCGGGTGTCTCAGGTGAACAAACTTGTGATTGGCAAAGTAGCTGCACATCCATTCAGAGACGTACACGACGTGGGCACTGTTCTGCACAACAAAAGCTATCTCACCGTCGACGTTGTTCGTGTTCTTACGCGCGTCACAGTCATTGACACGGGTGATTATTTTTAACTTCTTGAGACGACCATGAGGCGAGTTCGCGTAGTTTATAATTTGTGTTGCTGATGGCAAGCCGCTGTCACTACCCATGCCTGCGATCAGCACGGTGTCTGCGTCGTCAATGCAATCAACGATCTTATCACCAAGACGTTCGTAAAGCGCATTTACATACTTCGCGCCACCACCGTAGGGTCCATGATAGGGCCGACGATTTACATATAATTTCATGAGACTAATATAATACACTCATGCAAAGAGTTTTTCTTTCACCCACTCAGGACACCAACGAGCATCCCAGCTCACAGTGTTCAGTCTGTGTTCCTGAGGCACCTCTAACAAGTCACGCTTAAACAACGTCAGTGGCCTGTGGTTCCACAATGCCTTGTGCTCAACGTTGATGTAGTTTTTGTTTTCGTAGAAGCACCTATTGACGCGCCGCTGAACTTGCGTGCCCTTGACGATATTATCCTGCTCACCAAGTCGAGCCACGTTGTACTCTGTAAAGTGTCCGCAAAAGTTGGGTTGCGTGAACGAAGACGCGTGCATGACGACCTTGGGATCGTTCTTCGACAGTAGTTCCTGGACGAACTGTACTGGCTTTCGCATGTGCTCCATGACCTCGCTGATGAAGTACACGTCAGCAGGAGGAATTTCGTCACGTGAGCACACTTCAATGTCTTCACTTTCAAAGAAATGAGAAGCAAGCTTCGCTTGTAGGGTGGCAGACACACAGTTTTGGTAGACTACCTTTGCTTTTAGCCCAAGCTTCTTGAACAAGTGAGCGATGTGCAAAGTCGACAAGCCGATGCCAGCACCGAAATCGACGACTGTCTCGACGTCATTGAACACGTTGTTAGACAGTTTTTGTGCAGTCTCGAACAAATTCTCGAAGCGTTGCACGTATGCACGCGACCAGTAAATATAAGTGTTGAAACAACCGAGCGTGAACAGTGGATCAGAATATAGCTCTGCTTCTGCTTTTTCGTCCTTTGACGATGAATTCCAACGTTCAAGGAGAAAATTTCCACACTTCCAATCGTTCGTTATTTTATTCCCGTCGAACGACGTCCACTCGTAGACCCACGACAGTGGCTTCTCTAAGACTTCTGCAAAAACGGGAGCGTATTCCAGAAATATTTCAGTACTGTTGTGCTTGTCTGATAAGTTCATATTCGATAGATAAATCTATCGGCGTAATGCGTTACATTGTGCGCTGTGAATTGTTCATGCTCTTCGACGGGATGCTCATATTTTGCATCAAAGAACATGTCATCGAGCCAACTCGGAATTTGTTCACTTTCCATAGTTTAAATTTACCACAAATTGTGAAAACTTACACATTTAATAAATTTTTTGAAAAAGTGTAAATAACGTGAAATTGTTGTATATTGATGTTATGGCAATGATCAAAAATGCAAAGTCTCTCGAAGAAAAACCCTCAAAGAAAGCTTCTAAGAAAGAAGAAGTTGAGATTGCGCAGCTGAGCGAGCTTGCAAAGCTCGACGCGCTCATCAAGACTTTGACCGCGATGAAAGCAAACGTCGAGATGAGCGTAAAAGAAGCGGCGTTCACAAAGTTCATTGACGATGCAAAAGTGACTCACAAAAAGGTTGACAGCTTTCGTGGTATCGATGGTGACACGAGCGCCTCGATGGAAATGCGAAAGCGAAGCACTGCCTCAAAGTTGAGTGCAGAAGAAGTTGCTTATCTCACTTCAAAAAACGTTCCCGTTGAAACTCTTGTTGAAACCCAAAAATTATTTGCAATTAACCCAAAATATGCGAGCGATGAAGTTTTGATGGAAAAGGTTGAAGCAGCGATGGAAAAAGCACTCAAAGACATCGTTGACACTTCAGAATTCTTCGTAGTTCAAGACGAGCGAAGCAAAACAGTTGTTAGTGACGAGACGATCGCAAAGGCGTTTGCGGGTGAAATTGATGAACAAGTAATTCGGATGATAACAGTCATGGCTGTGAAACCCAAGTGTGACAGTTTTGACATAGTCACTACACTAAAATCAGTGTTGGCATCTTGTGAGAGTGTTGAAGAAAATTCTGAAACAGAAGAGACTGTGAAGGTTGCGTAATGATTTATGATAAATTCACTTATGTTTATCCTCCCCGCCCAACTGCACAAGTTCCTAAAAACTTGTTGGGCTTCTATGAAAAACAAGGCTATCTCGCGCAGGTGAAGAAGAATGGTACTTGCACCGTAATATTCGCGCGTGGCCTTGACGTCACTTTCATGACAAGGCACAATGATTATCACAAGCAGTGGACACCGCAGTCAAATCACTTGAGACCATTTCAATCTTCAAATTTGAAGTATAACGTATTTGCTGCAGAACTTGTGCACAACAAGACAAAAAACACCAAAAATCAAATTTATATTTTTGATGCCATCGTATTAGATGGTACACAACTCGTTGGGACTACGTTTGCAGAGCGACAGGCGATGCTACATTCGATGTTTAGTGGAAAAGACGAGGGTGATCAAACACGGGTGAACGAATTTGTGTCAGTTGCAAACAACTTTAACAAAAGATTTGCTGATGTGTGGAATTCGTTGAGCGACGAAGACGAAGGAATTGTCTTGAAGAAATCGACAGGACGACTTGAACCTTGCTTCAATTCATCGTCAAACTGTGGATGGCAGTGCAAGACGCGCAAGAGCACACGCAATTATTCGTTTTAAAGTAAATCAAGATTTACAAATCTTCACTTTGTGTAAACAACGTTTTACTTTATCATGTTTTCCCAACGCACACCCTCACTCACGAAACCACGTCGGGAGATAAAATCGGCTTCTTCCTTCTGAAAACGTGCGTCTTCTGTGCGATAAACTTCGCCACCCTGTTCGTCTATTGTGTATGAATACGTCACCATCGGCAAGTACCCCGAACGCTTTGCTTTGTGTAAGACTGGTAGATAAATCGCACGATCGCCTGACCGCTTGACAAGTTCACCGTTCATGTTCGTGAAGTTTTCATAAGGCACATCGTTGATGAGCTTTTTGCGAAACGTTTTAAGATGACTCATAGTCCACGGAACGTCATAAGGATTTCCATTCATTGGGCCACTAATGTTTCTACCAGAACCTGTCCAACGATGCGCAGTCCAAATAGCGTCATGTTTATATAAATCATACGTTACGTTTAGCACATGTAACGCATCACTATCACAAAGTGCATCGTCACCGTCAATTCTTGCGACAATATCTTCGTCGGAACAAAAATTCTTTATACCATATAACACGTTTGAAGTCTCGTAGCACTTGCCACGATCAATGTCGTCATTCCAGACGGTGATTATCTTGTCTTCATCGAAACCTTGTTGGTACAATAACCATGAAAACGCCTTAATGATGTCGTCTTCTCTACCTACCTCTTCTTTGCTCGAACAGTCGTCTATTAACACGACTTTCCAGTTCGTGTACGACTGACACGCTATCGAGTGAAGACAACGAGCGAGCGTCTTTGAAGCATTGAAAATTGGACAGATAAACGTAAAATTATTCATGTCAACATTTCTTGGCTGTGCGTGTACTCTTCGCACACATCAATAATCTTCACTTGTGGTAGTAATTCTAAATCGTAAACTATACCGATTTCTTCAATACGTCGTTGCGTGGCACACTCTTTACACAAGTATTCATTTGGACGTTGATGGCCACGTCCACGTAAAACATAATATGCGTGAGATTGATACAACTTTGACGAACACTTTTCACTTGTGCACTTCAACGTGAAGAACTGCAGTAAATCGTTCACCAAATTTGCGTGATACTGTTTATACCATTTGATGTCAAGCATGTGACAGTCTTTCTTTGACAGTTTCAAGCCAATCACACAAAATTTGTTTATCAATTTCAGAAGTAATTTCTGACGTCATTACGATTGAATTCAAAGCGTCAATGTTGTTTGAAATTTCAAGTGGTTGACATTGCTTTACACATTTCTTTTTGCTCCCGTGAGCACGTCTGTACTTGCGATTTTCGTGAAAAGGACCGCGAACGAATTCGTTAAAGTCATTGTCACAAACTTCTGACGCAGATAGAATTTTTTCTGGAGGGTGCATGTTTTCACCAATCACAAGTGTCTCTGACGAGAGATTTTTTTGTAAGCAAAATCTGCCCGTAGTTCATATCTTCGTCCTTTATTCCACGGCAATCTTGAAAAATTCTACGATCTAAAATTATTAGTTCCTTCTCGTTGTAACCTTCGACATCTTCATTAATCGTGTTAATAAAATCAGCACACTTGATACCTGGATCGTCTTTCGACGGGAGATGAAAATCATCCATCAAGACACACTTGTCAACAAGCCCCTTCGTTCCCTCCCAGTCTGCCTTCGTGCCCTCGAACGAGTGGTCAGCGTCGATGTACGCAAAGTCGAACTTCTCGTCCTTCTCATTGAGCTGTGCCAAGACTGCTTGCGACGGGCCCTTGACAAAAGTGATGTTATCAAACCACTCTCGAGGAAACACGTTCTGAAGCTGCTTGAAAAAGTTCTCGTCTGCAGCAATGTCCATTGTCAAGATTTTTCCTTTGACACCCATGTCGTAGAACGCCTTTGCGACGCAGAACGTGACGTAGCCGCGACCGGTGCCGACTTCGAGAAATGACTTGAAACCGTACTGCTTCACGAGGTAATACACAAGACACCCACGTTCGTAATTGCTCCTATAATAACACCCAACAGTTTTATAGAGAGGATCATTAGGTGAGCGAGTTCTCTTGGCAGTAAGCTCTGCAATTTGATCGAAGTCACCAAGACAAATGTCTTCAATTGACACACCGAGTTCAGCAAGTTTATCTTTAATATGAACTATTTTCATACAATGATATTAACTTGTCAACGACAACGGGTACAAGAATACGTGTCAAAACGCTACCGTATACATGATAAATCCCATTGCGCACCAAATGCACAAAACCACTATCGCACCAATTAAAAATTGTTTATCATCTTTTTTCGACAGGAACATATTAAATTAACTCCCTACACTTTTTACAATTGTCATTCGACCACAAGAAGTGCATAAATCCCAACGAAAACGTGCAGTGACACCCATCGTAGTACAGGTGATAAGATCCCAAGTGAAAATGTTTCGTGATGCTGATCAACCAATGTTGAACACCGCTGTCGTGCCATTCATCGTGCCACTTGTATTGATGAATGAGACCTGCGTAAAATTTACCAAGTTGAAACGTCCACATAAACGCCTGACATGGATCAGGAATGCCTGTGCGAGTTTCAGGGACTTCTTTTGATTTCCAAATGATCATGTTACTTCACCGTAACAGTGACAATGCACTGATTTGCTGCTTTTCCGCACGTAACGCTTGCAACTACCTGAGCACAACATTGGCGCGCATACGTATTAGCAATGTTTTCATTTGACACCATTTGAACTCCTACAATGTCTTGTGAAAGTTCAAACCAACGTGATGCCTGGGCACCATAAAAAGTCTTGTCAGTTCGAAAAAAGTTTACTTCAACGTTGTCATTTCCGTGATGCGTTTTCTTGACGTAACAGTTACCGTCAAAGCAACTGTACGAAACATTTACAGAAAATCCATCTGCTGTCGTGTCATTTGTGTCTGGAATTCGCTGCGTGACTGTGTGATGTTTGCAGGCGTCAATGAGATTGGAAGATGACGTAACAACTTCGTGCTTTTGTTCAGCAACATGATCAGGTGTCTTTTCGACAGTTTGAGGCGTTAGCTGCTGTGCATCATCGAACCACGTGTTCTCAGTTGCATTAGCGACAGACGTTAGGGCGAGTATTGAAAATAACGTTGTGAATTTGTTCATGTACAACACTATAACACACTCGTTACAATATTACACAATCTACTGAATTGCGTGAAAAAGAACGCCCATCAAGAAACCCAAAAAACCTCCCACGAGCACGCCAATTACTGGCCACCTGCGAAAAATGTCTGACAACGACGGTGTTTCAAATGAAAAACTCATGACATTTCGACTTTCTCATCATTGATGGTGATTGTTTTAAAAAATCGAAAGTCATTGATATCATACATTGGTGGTGAAATCTCTATAACGTATTGTTTATTGGGAACGCGTTTTAATTCAGGTGTAGATGCATCTTGTGCTTCTGATAGGCTACCAACACGAGGTTCTACGTTTGAAAGAATAGAACCCAATACGTTTAATTGTTCATATGTTAATTTCATAATAATCCCTCAAGCGCAGAAAGTGCAAGTGCAAACTTATTTGTAATTCTTATTTCGTCAATTCCACAATGACCGCCTATTTTCAAACGTGAGACACACTTTGTCGCCTCGTCTATCGTGACAGGACCAATACTATACACAGGAAATTGTTTGTCTGCATTTTTGCGTTTTGAATTAACGTATGAATAACCGTCGACATACCATTCTTTGTCTACAGAATATTCTTGCTTCGTCTTGAAATCGTACACGCCTCCGTACCAATCACAGAAATATTCATGTCTGCAACAAAAACAGCGGCGATCCCAAGTCCAGTGTTTATTGTGACAGTGTGGGCCTTCTTTGAACAAGAATGGCATGAACCTTTGTAGAAAAATTCTAAAGTTTGATGCTTTTGCGCTGCTCATAATAACTCCTTTTGAACGCTCACGTAATCAATGTTCAAGTCTTCAAGCTTTTTCTTGTCGTAGATCACAAGTTTCATCGAGGGATTTGAATTCCTGATGTGATCGAGCTTATCGCGTTGCTCAAAGCTCCAAAACGCACCCTTGACGTCGACGTGCTCGTTAGTCAACGGGAGAAAGAAATCGGGTAAGTACGAACGCTTTGCACCATCGGGAGTGACATATGAAAACCTTCCACGATGTGCAACGTAGTCGATTTCATTTGCGTCAAAGTAACGAGCGACTGCGACTTCCCATGTGCCTTGTAGTTTTACAATTTCACCGGATGGTTTGACATGATCGTACCACTTGCACTTGCCAACTGGAACATCATCGTATTTGCCGTCTGCCCATGCCTGACGTGTGCATTCTGCAATCATTTCTTTGAATTCAGGATCATTTGCAAATTTTTCTTTTCGAGTTTTTGAAACTTTTGCACGAATTTCGGGACGTTTCATTGGGTTGTCATTTAACATTTTTTGACGAACTGCTTTTGCTTGTGCTAAATGTGAACATTCTTCAGAACACGTACAATGCCAATCTGTAAATTTTGTCGTAAATGTATTTCCACATCCATGACATATTTTGACAACATCAGGTTGAGCTGCGTTAAATGCGTCTCTTTCAAGTTTTTTTCGATGTGCGATTTCGGCGGCTTTGTGAGAAGCGTATAAATGAGCACAACGTGTTGAACAACATTTGCGTCCCGGAAGGACTTGATTTTCACATTCAAGACACGTTGTCATTTTTTCTCACTAACGGCTCTTCCAACAAGTTTTTCCCAATCTCGTCCTGGACGAACTTCGACATTTTTCAAAAAAGCGGCTGTCATCACCTTTGGATCAATACCAAGTTCTCTTGCAACGTATGAAAGTGCATTAATGTCCTTCGCAAAACACGAGAGCCCCCAGCCGCGTAATTGTACACCATTTTCGTCTTTTTCAAATGATGGAACAGATAGATGACTGTTGCCAAGTCGCTTGTCTAATTTTGCACATTCTACTGTTCGATCATAATCGACGTCCAACCCGCTCTCGGCAAGTTTTTCACATATTTGATAAAATTCGTTTGCAAGTGAAAGTTTCGTAGCAAGAAAACAATTTGTCATGTACTTTGTAAGTTCAGCGTTTGTACTGCTTGTTTTTACGATCTTTACGTCTGGGAAAGCTTGTTGAAAAAGTTGTTTTACTTTATTCACGCTATCTTTTGGCCCACCCAAAATTATACGATCTTGATTTCGCATGTCTTCAAGCGCAGTTGCTTCTCGAAGAAATTCGGGGTTAAATGTTATACGCAACGACGTATTTTCATATTGTTTGTTCCAACGTTCGATTGAACCAGGTGGTACAGTACTTTTTACTACTGCGATTAAATCGCATTTTGTTTTTGCAAGTTCACTTAATACACCTTCAACAATTGAAAGATCTGCTTTTCCATCACTTTCCATTGGTGTGGGTAAACATACAAACACTATATTTGAAAAATTTGATTGTAAATTACAAAATCTAATTACGGATGCGATACATGTTGAAGGTTGTTGTACGCCGATTTTAGTTTGATAGGTTGGTTTTATACAACCGGGTGCACACTTACCCGCTTTATCATAATTGATGACATCAAACCCACGTTCAGCTAAAACTTGCGAAAGTGAGCCACCAACGAATCCTGAACCGACAACCGCTACACTTGTCTTTGTCATGTAGTAAAATTTATGCTACACAAGAGCACGTGTTCACTTAATTGGCCACCACTCCGGAACTTTTGCTCTCGGCTCCCATGCAGCAAATTTTGCCTTTTCACCCACATAGTAGTTTCTATATGCTTGCACTGCATCGGTGCATCGATATTTTTCTGGCATCGCCTGGACGAATGACGAGTGATTTTTGAAATTTCCACAACTATAAAATTGTCCACCCGCGAACTCAGACGCGTTTTCTATCACACGTCGGGACGCATGAACACGATTGTAACGTCGTGTGTACTCATCACACATTTCAAGCGAGTGCTTCACAAGCCAGTCGAAGTTGTCTGACGTTGCCATTGTCCACCTGACGCATGGGTGTTGCTTGTGTGTCGGCTTGTACAGGCAACACGCATATTCACCGTATAACGTTGGATCTCGAAGAAAAATTGCAGTTGACAAAATCTGTGCACTTTCACACGTCATTTTCACAACGTGGCGATTGCACAGCATTTGTGCGGCTTCATAAGGATCTTGTGACGTCGCAAATATGTTCATACTTTTAATTTATCACGTTTTGCAGAGACAATAAACTCGTAAATCACGCTAAAAATTAACGGCACAACATAAATCATCACAGTCCACAGTTTTCACACACAGCTATCAACCCATCATGATCACAGCTTTGTGACAGAAAGTCGATGGTGATTTTTCTCAACAACTTGCTTATTGACGTGTCTTTTTTCTTTGCAATCATAGCGAGTTGCTCGTAGTGTTCATCTGATAAACGTAATGTAGCTGAACTTTCATAGTTCATAGTAGCATCCTTCTTTCCCTCTGGAACATGTGAATAATAACAATCTTCAACGAAACTATTCACTGTTTACAAAAAAAATAAAAGATACTAAATATACAGGACTTTTGAGATTTGTCCCTCATACTTATAAAAAGATGCCAGAAATGGCAAGAAAGAAAGAAAAAAGATAATATGGCAACAGTACTAACACCCATGCCCGGACAATCAGTTGTTTCAACGGACGACGAAAATGGCCGTCGGCGTGATGAGCATCGTAGCGAACGACACGAAGAGCGCTTTGACAAGCGAGAACACTGGATCGACCAGCAAGTTCTCGATAACCGTAAGGCGATCGCATCAGACAATACAACCGTTCAAACTAATCAGTTTGCAATCGAAGGTCGGTCTCTTGTCGAAGCCGCAAAAAACGCCGCCGCGGCGAGCCTAGAAGGTGCGAAGAACGCTGCTGCACAGATCCTAGAGAGCGCAAGGAACACGGCTGCCTTAGATGTACAGGCAGAGAAAAACGCTGCTGCAATCACCGTTCAAGCTGAAAAACACGCTGGTGCTTTCGAAGTTCAAGCCGAAAAGCTTGCTGCTGCATCACTTGTCAATAGCCTGACGTTGAATTCAGCGACTAATGTTTTGGTGCAGACCAAGGCTGACGCTGCGACTTTGTTTGCGGCGCAAAATGCTGCAGCGATTGCTGCTCAGGTTGCGCAATGTTGCTGTGCGCTCAAAGAAACCGTCAGAGACGACGGTGACAAGACGCGTGGTGCCATTGACGACCTCGAAGAGAGAATCAATGACATCAATGACCTACGTAACGCCGTGGATCTCGTCGATGCCAAGAACGAAATCACACTTTTGAAGACAAAACTGCCTTCAGGAACAGTAGTTTGAACTGACCCGTGTGATGGTGGGGGAACCCATCACTAATTAAAAGTGACAAAGCTCTTACGAAAGTAGGAGCTTTGTGTTTTTAAACACAAAAGATGATATAAACATAAACATATTATGTTACACGAAGACGCAATTACACAATACAATGCATTAATAGAAAATGCGAAAAAACTTAATCCCAAAAAACGTACACGTGGATATGAATGCCATCATATAATTCCAAAGTGTAAATCAATTGGCGGATCTTTGAAAGATCCAGAAAATCTCGTGTATCTCACGATTAGGGAACATGTCGTTGCACATATTTTATTGTGTGACGTTTACGAAACGGGACGTCAACATTATAGCATGTGTTATGCGTTACAAATGATGTTTTATGTTCTCTCTTTCGCAAGAATAGATATCCCCTTGTGGTCACAAGCAGTCGACTGAAGAACGCGCAAAGAAAGGTAGGGCGACGCTGCTTTCGAACGCTCTCATACGCCTCGGAAAGCGATTTGCAAAGATAATTTGCATCAAAGATTTCAAGGTCACGTGTAACACAAAGTAATCAAAGTATTCAAAGTAAACCAGTTTTGACAATTTATATAGTTAAAGAACGCAGTCGTTCGTGGAGGAAACATGGAAAAATTAAAAAATTGGCGCGTTGCGTTGATGCGTCGATGCAGTTCGGGGTGTAGACGATGCCCGTCGGATGGTGAGGCATGACATTGCAGTGGGCATTGACGGTGATTGGTTTGACGACGATAATCACGCAGTCCAGGCTCTTTGCACCCATCCGGCGGGTATTCACTCGAGTGACAGGATCAAAATTTTTGGGATGTCCACTTTGCGTTGGTTTTTGGACAGGATTCGTTTTATCGTTTGTCGGCGTAAGTCTAAACGTTGTTCACACAATTTTGTTCCGCTCATTAGTTGATGGTTGGGCTTCGAGCGCAGCATGTTGGATGTCGTACGTTGTTCTTACTAAATTGGGTTCAAACGACCTATGACGGTGAATTTATGAAAAATAAACAAAAGAAGCTTGAACCTAGTAAAACATACAATGAATTACTTGAAGCTCGACGTGAAATAGTCGCGCTGAAAACGGGACGCAGGTATCAAAAACGCGTTGTCGTAAATCCAAATCCCAACCCGTGCACGAACGTAATGATGAACATCGCGTATGAGTTGACACAAAAAAATGAAACTAGCAATGTTGTTGAACAACCCAAGCAAGACGTGCAAGAAAATTCTTTACCTATCGACGCAATTATACAACCTGTAAACGCTTTGCGGTTCTTGTCAAAAGAAGAATTGTCTGCTGCGACAAAAGAAGAGGTTATAAAGGAAAAGCGTAAGTACCGCAAACGTTCGCATGAGTGATAAAGTGTATATTTTTTGAGAATGTGATATACTAAGATCATGAATACAACGAAATTCATGATCTTAGTTCTTTTTGCATCAAACTCAGTTGCATGTGCGAGCTCAACAATACCACGTGCGTTCAGGACGGTCGGCTTCACAAAAGACGAAGTTGCTATCATGCAAAAAGCAGCAAATCAATGGCCAAAACAAACGTTGTTCGTTGAAGCCAACAGTTGTCCGGACGATGTTTGTTCAACAATTGTTTTAGTCGATAAAATCGTTGACAAAACAGAGGTGTTGGGCGTGACAGTAAAGAACGATGAAAAGGCAGCAATGGAATATGCGGGTCTCACGCAGTACAAGCGTGACTTTGAAGGCGTGCGCGTTAGCGGTGATGTTGGTAACACAGACGATGCAGAGTTGTATAACATTCAAATTCTTAACGCAAGGTCTCCTGACGTAAATGACATATACGGTGAAAGTTTGCAAAAAGTGTGCATTAACACGGGATATCAGCAAGAAGGGTGGGAGAGCGTGTTGTATTCAGTCGTAGTACACGAAATTGGACACACGTTAGGAAAACATCACATTGGTGATGGAAACGTGATGCAAGTTGGTTGTAGAAATGTACCATCTGTGCCTACATTGGAAGATTTGGCGGATGATTAAATTTTTGAATGTCGATATTTTGGTGATTCGCCAAGTATCCAAATAAAATCACACCTTTATTTGTTTGTTGGCGCTGAGATTAAATTATCGGCACCCGTTTGTTACAGCTGATCCAGGGCGTTTTTTCTCCATTCCACTTTCGATGAAACACCCATCCACCAATTTGTTCAAGTTCTAAAGCGCGTTGTTTTATCATTTCATCTGTGACTTGTGACCAAGGTGCATCAAAAAACATGTTGTGTTCTGCATCATCAACATAATCTTTATTGTTAAGAACATTCCAATGTCTGCTCCAGAAATGTTTATATAAACGAATTTTTCGTTCAATGTCAACCCACGAATAGTGAAACACGCCAGGCAATGCGTTTATATATTCGTTGAACCAACGTTCATATGTTGCCAAGGCATTTTTGTCACCTTGTAATGCCTTTGCTTGTGCATGTCGTGCATCGTTTGGCACAGCAGTCGCAAATGGAACTCGTAAACCTGTCTCTCTGAACACCATGTCACACCCGTCGCTACCACCCACACAGTAAATGTTTCCTTCATCGTCTGTCGCGCGTAATTCGAGTGGGATGCCATGTGTCACTGTGTGGCATTGATCGTTCCTTGACAAGCGCCATTTTTCGGGATTTACATCTACCCTAATTTTTCCATTTTTCACCGGGCCCCACGGTTCTATAACGGGTAAAGAAATTCCGTCAATTCCATTATTTTTCATGTACTCACATAGTGGAAGAATTTTCTTTGCATCATCTTCTGACACGACTTCGTCGACATCCATTTGCCAACAGTAATCACCTGTGCACATGTCACGAGCTTCTGCTTTCTGCATTCCGTCAAACAGAGCAGACTGCTTTGAGTTCCAATCACGTTCAATTATTGATATCACAATCGGATCATACCCTTTTTCAGGATCGGCGAAATCATTTTGAATTTGTCTCAATTTATCAATTGTTCCATCTGTTGAACCGCCATCAACAATACACACTTCGTCACAAAATTGCATCATTGAACGAATGCATTCTTCAAATGGATATTCTTGAGAAATACAATTGTATGTTGTACAGTAACCTGAAATTTTTATGTTATTGTAATATACGTAATAATCCATTGGTAACCAAAATGCAAACGGATTTCCGCGTAGATATGCATTAACGTCATCAATCGATCGATTAAACCATTCTTCGTCTTTATGTTGAACAAAATCGTTCAAAATTAATTCACAACCCAATAATTTTCCTTCAATTACTAAACGAGGACATGTATCGGGTCCGTTTGGCAAATAACACAAACCTTTTGATTTTGACAATTTTTCTAATAATTGATCGTATGGTAAATTCCAAACGACTTCATATTTCAAATCATTTTTTTCGCAATATTGCTTTGCATTCTCAAATCCTTTTACCCAGCTTTGCGAACCTAACACAATCCATGTGTCGTTTTTTTCGTTATTTCTCAAAATTTCTATCTTATTAAGAGTTTTCTGATCAAAAACTGACGACAACACATCACTGTTTCGAGACAACTGGGGAAAGTTATCAAGATACACTTGTCTCTGTTTTTCTGACATGAACCAAAGTTGCTTTGCATTTGAAAAGAAATTTGAAATTAGTCTCCCAATGTCTTGAGTTGCACAGTCACACTTTCCTGTTTTTTCTACGTGAAGCTGTGGCAAACGATACTGACAAAATTTAAAATCAAATTCACAAACAACGTACTTCAAAAATCTTGAAATCACTGGTAAAAGTTGTGGATTAATTGTTGAGAAATTTCCAAACACAAATATTTTGTTTACGTTGTCTTTTATAATTTGTTCAGTTAAATCACGAGCATGTATTTTGTGATGATTAACATAAGGGCATGAAGATATGATTGCAGCTAATGTCGCCTCGGCACCGCCAAAATATTCATGCTCAAACAAATCAGAAACAAACACGACACGTGTTTCTGGAGGAATTTGGGGTGTCGATTTTGACAAGTCAATGAAGTTCATAGAAAAAATATATTACAAGAAAAAAGAGACGTTCACAATCACTTTTTCTGTACACGTTTCACACAAGCTATTATAATAGTTAATAGCTAAAACAGGAGCTAGCAAGAGCTACTGATTAATAGATTTAACAAGAGCTACTGATTAATAGATTTAACAAGAGCTACTGATTAATAGATTTAACAAGAGCTACTGATTAATAGATTTAACAAGAGCTACTGATTAATAGAGCTACTTGTACATTAACTATTATATTGATTAAACACGATTTAACATGATTAAATTTGACGTCGACATCCAAAAATCGATTTATAAAATTTGTAATGAAATTTCACAATCGTTAAAATTTGACAATTTTATCTTGCTTGAACAAAACGATCGTTTGCTAAAACAAACAAATTTACAACATATTTTTAATTTCAAGTTCAAGTCTGAACTTGATCGTGTAATTTTTCAAACAATTATTGCATATGCGTCTAAAGCAGAACAATTTGCACCCATGGGTTTTGTTCGAACAATTGAACGTTTATCAAAAATGATTAATGATCAACAAATTGAAACAAAAACGACATTATCAAATAAAGCTAAAAAATCAGACATTATTGATATTGTGAAACGTGTTTCAAATTCAACTTTTATCACAGATTTAGCACTACGTGCAATTGAACTTGCGGGTCACTATGGAAAAGTGTTGGTTGAAAAAACTCAATCAGACGTGATGTCAGTAGAATTAGTTCGTGGTTACACTTTTAGTGTAATTTCATCATGGAATATGAAGTTGCTGCGTTTAGTATCACCTAGAGTAATATGCATAGACGGTTTTGTTGAGACTATTTCTGAAATTAACGCGTTATTAGAAAGTGCTTCAGAAAATAAAGAAACCGTTTTACTGTTTACACGTGGAATATCAGAAGACGTTAAACACACGTTAAAAGTAAACAATGATCGTGGTACATTGAACGTGTATTCGTACGTGACAGAAACAGACTTAAGTGGGTTGAACACGCTCAAAGACATAGCGACTGTGTGTTGTGGTGACGTCGTGTCATCGTTCAAAGGAGAGTTAATTAGCACGATATCGCTCGCAATGCTACCAATCGTTGATGAAATAACGTTATATTCGAATAAAATAGTCATAAAGAATGCACGTTCAAATGCTAACGTTCAATTTTTGGTAAAAGAGCTCAATGAAAAAAAGAAAGACAAAGTAGATGATGTTGTTGAATTATTGAACAAACGCATCAAAAGTTTGTCGCCTAATCATGTCGTCATTAGGATCATCGATGACATTGATTTTGTGATAAATTCACAAAAAATTGATTACATTCTTCGTTCAATAAAATCAATGATTGAACACGGTATAATAGCTATCGACAACAATATTATGTTGACTGCGACTGAGATTGCAGCACAAAAATGTGCAAACGAATGTTGTGCTTATTTGCAAGACCTAAGTTGTGTCATTCGTTAGGTTCTTTTAAAACATCCATGTCAGCCAAAGCCGCAATTAATTTTGCGGGATCTTTTACGCCCATGTCTTCTAACGCCGGTTTTACTTTATTTAACACGGCACGCTGTGTTTGATCAACTTGACGTCCGGGTTTAATTTGTGGTTGTTGTGTTGGTTTTCCACCAACACTTTGCGTTTCAACGTCTTCCTTTGACCCTTGTTTAGATTGAGATGCTTCAGGAGAGTTAGAAATACTTCTTCCATGTTCAACAGCATCTTCAGCCGCGGCAACTTTTGAAGATATGTCTGCAACGTTACTTAGTTGCTGCATCACTTGTTGACACACGTTCCAAACGTCTCCCTTTGACATCTTTGATACGCCTGTAACAAAATCATTGACATTAAATCCTTGCAAGTACTTTTTCGTCCAATTTGTTCCAAGTTTTTGAATAATTCCACCTTGTGGTTTAATTCCTTTTTGTACAATTGCAGTCAATGTACTTTTTCCATTTATTCCCACAATTTCTTCAACAGTCTGATCATCGTCTCCACCCATTGCTGAAAGAAATTTGTACATCAATGTAAAAAATGAAAATAACATGTTTGCAAAGGCAATTACGTCGACTAACGGATTGTCTTTTTCTTTTTTAAAAAGTCCAATAACTTTATCAAATAAATTTTTAGATCTATTTTGACCGCTAAACACTTGCTGAAGCTCAGCAATTGCTGATTTTGTAGCAGTTCTAAACAAAATAAAAGGATCAGTTATGCCCGTCGGTGAATGCGTTGGCCACTTTATTGCGTTTAATCTCTTGATTAGCGCAATCGCTTCGTTTGCAGTTGTTTGATCGAACACCTCTCGTAGCAAAAGTGTTGTGTTTGCATTTCGTATCTTCTCTTGAAGAATTAATTTCTTGTCAATGACGCTAATACGTGTTTTTAATTCACTTATGAGAAGTTTGTTCAACATTTTCCTATCTCATAAGTATGGTGTGATGTACAATCAAAATACAGGAGTTTTAAAAGTGGACGAAAAAATTACATTTCAAATTTTAACTTTCATAAAGAATTCACTCGAGGAAAAAATTGCCAACGCAGTGGGCGAAAATCAGCTTTTGATCGATCAAAAACAATTACCTGTGTTATTTGCTACGCTGCAAAACGTTGTTGATGCGTGTCAAATGCCTGTAAACAGAATGTTGAATGAAGCCGTCATTGTTCACGTATGTAATGGCGGTCGTTGTGAAACAAAGAAACGAAAGTAAGTTATGCCAACTGGAATGAAACATTTGGTGAAGTGTCGGTGTATTTTGCCTCAATTCAAAAAGGCATTTTCACCTCCAAATCACCAATTTATCGTGTTTTCTGTAATAGATGATAGTGATAATGTAGTTCCAAAAATTGTTGTTTGTAACAATTGTGGCGTAGTTCACAAAGTGATTGACATCACAAAGTCAGTCATTGTCAACGGGAAAGAAAATATCACAACACTTGTTACTGCAGAAGAAATTGCGTGTGGGTTACCTGAAAAGCTTGTTTCAGTTCTTGAGGCAAATAACGTTGACGTTCCAACGTGGGAAGCAGTTAAATTCACGTTTGATAACAAACAATGGGGCAACATGGTCGTTTTGACGGGGGAAACAATAGATGATGAGAGAACAGGAAAATTTATTGTCCTGTTAAGCGAGACAGCGTTTCGCGTTGAAAACTTCACTCGTAAAGAGGTTGCACAATGATGTATGGTAAATTAAGTTCTGAAAAGTTTTCAGAAGAAAACGAACAATGTAGGGCAATTCTTGGTGAAATTGTCAATTTTGGCGTGTCTGACAGACAAAAACTTTTCATAATTTATTTGTTGTCTCTTGAACTCGAAGACGTAGAAAAGATGCAGAATATCGCATCTTTCATGAAAGAATTTTATGCTAGCGAAATTTTTCTGACTGAGCACTATGAAAGCGAGAAAGAAAATGGGACGTCAAGCACTTGAGTGTACAAAGAATGCAACGACTAACAGTTCTGCCCTTGAGAGCATGCTTACGCAGTCTCAATCACCAGACATGCGCATAATAACATTGTACGGTGATGTTAATGAACAGTCTATTTCTACTACAATTGAAAAATTAATATGGCTTGATAGTCAAAGCCATAAAGACATACACCTCATAACGTCAACTTATGGTGGCGTCATACATGACATGATGGCATTATATGACACATGTATGTTGTTGAAATCTCATGGAACTCAAGTTTGTACAGTTGGAATTGGAAAGATCATGAGCGCCGGTGTGTTAATTTTAGCTTGTGGTGCAAAAGGAAAGCGCTTGATTGGACGCACGACAACCGTGATGATGCATGTTGCGAGTGGTGGAACCGTAGGAAATGTGTTCGAAATGGTCAATGAAGTGACCGAAGCAAAGAGAATTAACGATTTGATGGTTGAATTGTTAGTTGAAAACACAAAGATGACAAAGTCGTACATTGAAGAAATGTTTAGCAAAAAGCTTGACAAGTACATTGATGCAGAAAAAGCAATTGAACTTGGAATTGCCGATAAAATCATTGGATAATATGGTAATATAATTTTGTGAATATAATAGTTGACGACTGGAAACAGTATTTTCCATATGATAATATTCGTCCTCAACAGAAGGATGCGATAAATTTTGTTCTTGATGCGTTCTTGAACAAGAAAAAGAAGTTTTGTGTGCTTGAGTGTGCAGTTGGTGTCGGAAAGTCTGCAATTGGAATAACTGTTGCGAGATTTTTACGTGCAAGTACACATTTGAAAGTTAATTACGCGCTCGGTTCATACGTTTTGAGCACGCAAAAAGTCTTGGTATCACAGTACACTCGAGACTTTGGCCCAAAGAATAGAAATCTCATCAGAGAAATATCGTCTGCAAGTAATTACACGTGTGCTTACAACCCAACACAAAAGTGTAGTGAAAGTAAACGTATTTTAAAAGCTTTGAAAGAAAAGTTACAAGGAACTGAATTTTACAACACGTGTAAAAATCGATGTCCATATACGTTAGCGAAACAAGATTTTTTGAATGCAGACATTGGTGTGACGAATTTTTCGTATTTTCTTGCAGAAACAAAGTATGCACATCAACTTGAACCAAGATCGTTAGTCGTAGTAGACGAAGCTCACGCCCTCGAGAACACGTTATCGTCATTTGTTGAAATTACGTTTTCTGAAAAGTTCGCTAAGGACGTGTTGAATTGTAAATTTTCAAAGCGCGCTGCAACGCAGGAAGAAGTTTTTGATTGGGTGAAGAAAAATTACAAGCCATCATTGAGCAGAAAAATAAAAGCTCTCGAAAAGCAGATTGAGATTGAAATTGCTGCGTCAGAAGACTTGACAGTTGAGACAGCAAATAGCAAGCAGTTTGAGATGCTTGACAAGCACATATGTAAAATCAATCGTTTCATTGAAGCATATGAACCTGATAATTGGGTGATGAACGTTGTCGACGTGCAGGTGGGAGACAAAAAATTACGTCGTTATGAGTTCAAACCGGTCGACGTGTCGCCTTTTTGTGAAGATTATTTGTACAAGTATGGCACTGATCACGTGTTATTGATGTCAGCGACGATAATGAACAAAGATGCGTACTGTCGATCTGTTGGTATTAATCCAAAAGATGCTGAATTTTACACCGCACCATCACCTTTTCCTATAGAGAACAGACAAATTCACGTAATTCCTGTTGGTAGCATGTCGTTTAAATGTATTGACAACACGTTACCTGTTCTCGCAGAGGCAGTCAAAATGTTATTAGAACGTCACAAAGACGTCAAGGGCATTTGCCACTGTCAGAATTATAAAATTGCAACATTTTTGAGAGACAATTTGAATTCTGATAGAATATTGTTGCATAATTCTGAGAATAGAGACGCTGTGTTGAAGCAACACATAAAATCAAATAAACCAACAGTTTTGACATCACCCTCAATGACAGAGGGAATAGATTTATTTGACGATAATAGTAGATTTCAAATTCTTTGTAAAATTCCGTTTCCTTATTTAAAAGATAAGGTCACACTAAAACGTATGGAAAAAGATAAAGAATGGTATGCATACCAAACTGCAAAGACGATTGTTCAATCGCTTGGAAGATCAGTTAGGAATGAAAAAGATTTTGCGGTGAGTTATATTTTAGATAGTGATTGGAAGCGTTTTTACGCTCAAAATAAACACATGTTTCCTGCTGATTTCGTTCAGCTTCTCGTTGTGGAGTAAACTATGCCAAGACTAAAACACAAAGTTCTAAAGTACGATTTGGTTGAAAATGATCCTGACAATGATGATCAGGTGAGCATCATGTCAATGTGGCGCGTCATTGAAGATACCGTCGCAGCAATTCGCCTAGACGTTGCAAAGTGTGCGAATGGCAGTATAGTTGCCGGTAGACGTTCACGAGTTGGGTTACGTAACATAAAAAACGTTGTGATGGTGTTGATACGCGAGACGACAAAACGCAACAAACAGTCTATCAATCGACGCCGTAAGTATCGTGAAGAGAACGGAATTAAAACTGTAAATAGGGTGAAGTACATTAAGAAACCAAAAATTAATAATGAGAATAATTAAAAACATGGCAAATTTACGCACCCATCGCGCAGTGTTGGCTGATATAATTGATCTACGCTTAGATCCTTCAAAACCTCACACTGTCACAGGTAAAGACGGTAGGTTAAAGGCTCGTCGATCTGTGTTGGCTGACATAGCAGATCTACACTTAGATCCGACAAAGTCGCATACAATTGGTAACAATGGACGATTAAAAATGTCGCATGACGAAACATCACAAACTGTTTGGTGTGATGAACTAGTGGTTACACCCATTGTAGTTGCAGACGAAGTTGTTGATCAGACTGTGGAAGCAGATGAAAGTCAAACAGTTGACGAAACAGTCGAAACTCCAATTGCTGACGAAGCGGGTGTCGTCAACGTAGGCCGTCGCAGAAATAAGAAAACTACGAAGTAATGAATTTACAGATTTTATTGATGATTTCTTTTTCTTGCTGACCTGTGCTTATGCGATTATTTCCAATTGCTTTTCCAATGTCGTGAAGAGTGTGTGGACCATTATTGATTGCAATTATCATGCAATTGTAATTTTCAGAGAAATTGCACCATTGTTTGCATGATGTATTTTTACAGGAGACATTATTTGTCGAACAGTGTGAATAACACGTTGTCATAGGGTATATTTAATACTAAGACAAGTTGTGCACTGGTACAACAAAGAAAGCAGGCTCACGTGGAGAAAACGTATGTTTTGGACACTAACGTCTTACTGAGCGATGCAAATGCGTTGTTTGCGTTTGAAGACAACAACGTGATCATTCCAATGATAGTGTTGGAAGAGTTAGATAAGTTCAAGACGCGTCAAGATGATGTCGGTAAAAATGCGAGGCTTGCAAATAGACTATTGGACGAGCTTAGAGAAGAAGGTTCACTTGTTGACGGAGTGAAGTTACGTTGTGGTGGAACACTTCGAATTGTACTCACAAACAACGAAATGTGGCAAAATTTGCCCATTGAAATGCAACATGAGAAAAAAGCAGATAATGTAATAATTGCTTTGACGTTGGGATTGCACAGTTTATCACCAGTTTTGATATCAAAAGACATCAACATGCGCATCAAGTGTGATGTCTTGGGAATTAAGTGTGAAGATTACAAACACTTACGTGTGACAGACACTGAAGATAAATTATATACGGGTGTAAAAGTACAGGTTGTTTCTGATGACATCGTTCAGGCGTTTTATGATGATAATTTCTTGGATTTGAGCGAATATTGTTCGTTGTATCCAAATCAGGCAGTTGTGCTAAAAAGTGAAGATGAACATGGCAAGACTATCAGGTCTGTTCTTGCAAAGTGTAAGCCAATTGCGTCGTCAAAAGACGTGATAGTGCCAATTGCAAAAATTGGTGATGTGTATGGCTTACGATCAAGGAATAAGGAACAAGCGTTAGCGTTGGACATGTTGTTAGATAATGATGTGAAGCTTGTGACATTAACAGGCAAAGCGGGTTGTGGAAAAACATTACTTGCTCTTGCGGCAGGATTAAAATTGTTAGGAGAAAAGAAATATTCAAAAATCATTGTCACTCGTCCAATTCAACCACTTGGAAAAGATATCGGATTTTTACCCGGTACAATGGAAGAAAAAATGGAGCCATGGATTGCTCCTATCCGTGACAACATTGGATTTTTGATGAGCGCAAAAAATTCAAAGCACAATATGATGCTTGACACGATGATGAAAAAGGGTGAAATTGAGATTGAAGCAATCACGTACATTCGTGGTAGATCAATTCCAAACGCATACATTATCGTAGACGAGTGTCAGAACATAACGTTACATGAGTTAAAGACGATTTTAACACGTGTTGGTGAAGGATCAAAGGTCGTGTGCACAGGAGATAGTTCACAAATCGATAATGTTAATGTTGACATGTTCTCAAACGGACTTACACATGTTGCAGAAAAATTTAAAGATCAACCACTTGCTGCACATATTACACTCTTAAAAGGCGAACGTGGAAAACTTGCGACTCTTGCTGCGGACATTTTATGATAAATCGTTTAGAAGAAATTCGTGCACTTTTTGCTGATTGGCATCATGATGCAATTGGAAAAATAAGCGAGAAAACAATTGATTTTGTCAAAAGTGTGTTGATTGACGTAATGTCAAAAAACATAGATGTACCATCAATTTTTCCAATGCTAAATTGCGGTGTTTCAATAGAATGGACAATTGGCGATTGGGAAATATCTGTAGACTTTAATGACGAATTGACAATGTTTTTCGCACTTAATACAAACACTGATGAAGATATTTGTACGTATCTTGAAAATCCTTCTATAAGTGATGTATCTGATGAGATTATCAAGTTTTTTGCGAGTGTAACGTAGTTAACGTCACTTCATACTTATAAATTGTGTCGGGTATTTTAGACAACAAGACGCGCATCCTAGATACCATCATCACGCAGCAAGGACGTGAACAACTTTCTGAAGGAAAGTTAAAGATACGATACGTGTCGTTCACTGATTGTCACACTTTTTACAAAGCAGACATTGTAAGTGGAACGCAGGATGCAACTTCAAGAATTTATCTTGAGAGTTCTTGTCTGCCACAAGATCAGATCACGTTAGAGGCAGATGATAGCGGAAAAATAATGCCGTTTGGAAATTCGTCAAACGTGCATGTAAAAGCCGGACAGGCATACAGCTTTTTGCCTGTAACGAGCAGTTTTCTTGCAGGAGATTATTCTCCGGTGTATTATACAGGCGATGAATTTGCGTCGTTGGCAGACGATTTACTTGCGTCGTCTGTTGATAACTTTTCGAAGTTACAGCTTGTGGGAACGTTTGATAAGGTTTTTGATGAAGATGGGTTTGGTGTCAGTAACAAAGAAATTACGTTCACGATTAGTAATAATAACCCTGTTCCCTTCGGAACAGAAACAACAAATTTGACGTCACTTGATAGCATTTTTAACGACGTGAGGTTTAGCAACTTAGATAATTTTAAGTTTTTGCCACCAATCAACAAGGCTCAAAACAATGCAATTGACACGTCTGACATAAACAAAACAAAAAACACGTGGTTAGGTCATTACAAACCATTAGGCAGAATTCAGAATAATTCTGTTACGTCTGATCAAATTGACAACGAGTTATTGTACTATGATCATCGTGGTCTTTCAAAAGAAGTATATTTTGAACCAACATCAAAAAATAATAGACTAATGATACAATTTTTTGAGGTTACAAATGACACAATGAAAAAGCTCGACGCAGTCGATTTTGGTGTAATTGGGAACAAAAAGTATTTCTTTATTGGAAAAGTCTTTACTGATAGAAATAACGTCAACACGTTCGTTCACTTGTTCACAATGGTGTTTTCATGACGTATTATACATTTGCAAAGACAAAGTTGTTAAATGTTGATAATACGTTTGCACGTCTTATTGCACTTGATACAGATACGTTAACATTTGAGTTCGCGTATAGTGTTTCACAAGTTAATGTCATTCACAAAAATGCGTTGAAAGTACATATTAACGTTTATTCTCGCGCAATTGACGCTGTAACAATTCCATCTGTTACAAATGCACAAAACGCACAAAACGTAGTTCCTTCGTTGTTAACATACGTGACTAATGTAAAAAAGTCAATCAGTGATCAGAAACAATATATTTTAGCGTCTAAAACTTCTGATGTGTCAGCATACGTTAATAATGCGATATTATCAGATGTTAACTCTGGATATTCAAAGAATGACATATTTTTGCTTCAAAAAACAAAATTAAGTCTTGTTCAGAACGCTGCACAAGTTCCAACGTTAACGTTTCCTCAAGGAGTAACAAAGTATTCAATTTCAAGTGCAGAAACTTTTATCAACAATTTATTACATGACGGTGTTGATCCATCGAATGTAGTCAATTTGCCAAATACTGCAATTTCAGCAAATGAAAGCGTGTCAGGAATTTCCAGCAATGTCAAAATTGATAATTTGTCATCAATAAAAAAATTACAGGATTATTACATTTTTCCTGAACAAATATCAACAATTGGGTATTCGCTCGTCAACGAACCAGATGACACAATTGTTATTTTTACAAAAATAGTAGTTCAAAGAAAACAATTGTTGACATCAAAACTTTACATCAAATTTGATTTGACCAATACGTCATCGATGGTTATTGACACAATCACAAAAGATTTAGATACAAGAAAATATATACAACTATTTTCTACGCCGACGATCGAACCTAGTGTGTTTTTCAAGCGTTCATCACAAAATACATCATTCATTGAAATTATACAAAATGATAAAAAAGCAAATTCAATAATAGTTTACAGAAAAAATGTTTCAACTGTAATAGTAAATGATACAAACGGGTATTTTTTGCTTGGAACGTATAATTTGAATAAATCTGAAAAAATTCGAATTCCTGTTGATGAGTGTACAAATTCATTCATAATTTACAGAATTATTTCAGCAAATAATCAGATTATTAGTGACACATTTACAAATGTTGTTGTTACACCTCGATTTCACATTAATGAAAAAACGATAGTTTTAAATGCGTTGCAAATTGAGAATGGAATAAAAATACAAGCAAATCACATTCCTGTAAGTGTTGTAAGCGTTGAAATCGTAGTCAAAAATTTGACTTATAACGAAAGTGATTATAAAAGTGTAGATCAAAACGTGCATTTTATTAAAAATGAATTTAGTATTTTACATAATGTTATAGTTGTTGACAATAATGTTAGTAAAGGTAACGTGTATGAATATGCTGCAAGATTAACATACGCTACAGGAGAAAAAGAAGTTGTTGGTTCGTGTATAATTGAGTACATAAAATCAGAGGTTGACAAAGTTTTTACAACAATACAAAACGTTCAAGTAAATTCGGGATTGGTTGATGTTTCGTTTGACGTCTCAACAAATGTGTCTGATACTGATAATTCAAACACAAAAGCGTTATTAGAGGCCGCAGGAATAACTCAATACGATGATTTGTTGATAGCAACAAGATCTGCGCTAAACGTTTTGATCGCACACAACATACAACGTGTTGATCTCACAACGGGGGAACGATCTGATTTTGGAATTATCACTACAAATAAATTTTCTGATAAAGCTTTTTCGAAAAATAATTCTGTAAAAGCACTTCTGCCAACACACACGTATCGATATGAAGTTATGCCTTTGCTGCGTGCGTCTGACACTTTATTTTATGATTTAACAGAAACTGCGACTGACAAAGAGACGCAAAAGTCGTTCAGTTACAGTCCTGCAAAGTATTTAAATCCATTGTCGTTAGACAATGGCACACTGTATTCCAAAGAAGGAATAAAGCGTTTAAATGCAAAAGATCAAATGTCATATGGTGCAGTGGGAAACATAGTCACAATGAACGCCTCGTTTAATACCGAAGCGTCAACTAGGGCGTCGTTATTGTTAGAACGCGTTGATAGTCGTACGATTTTGATCTCGTGGAGAGCGACAGACATAGCATCAATTGATCATTTCATAGTGACATTAAACAACGTTAATGTAAAAACGATCGTTGGAAGAGTACATTCACAATCTGAAAATTGTCAATTTATTCATTCGTTGACAAGAAATAATATTGGTGAATTACGATATGGAATTGTTCCGGTATACAATGATTATACAATTGGAACTGTTGTGTACACAAATTCAATCATTGTGGAGAGCCTATGACACTTCAACAAACGTTATCTACGAACGGGTCGGCAACGTCGTTAGGCAACATTCAAATACAACCTGTGAATGATGTGAGTGGCATTGTGTTATCAAATGCAACGCCAAGCCTAAATTCGCTTGGTGGAGTTTCTGCTCATGAAGTTCCAATTTCTCCGTCATTGTTACACTTCAATGATCAATCAATCGATTTAATAAAAAATGTTAATTTAAAACAAATAATTGATTTTATTTTGTCTGATGACGTTTATACATTATCTCCACTTGAGAACAAGTATAATACGATATCGTTGACTTTTCCGACGATAAAAACAACAAATCAAAAAATCTTTTCAGAAAAAATAAAATCTGAATATGAAAGTTTGACAAATGTTTCACAAGAACGTCCTGAGATATTATCTGTAATAGATTTTTTGCCAATATTCAACAATGATGCGTATCAACAACATAGTTCTTCAGACAATGATGTAACGTTGTTTATGACGTCTGCTGGCAAATTTGTAAACACACAAATGCAAGTTAGAAATTTGTTATTTGATAACATCTCATCAATGGTAGAAAGTTTAAAAGAAATTAATGCAAATTTGTCACAAGTATGTGATAAAACAAGCAATGATTTTTATAAAAATTTGTTGTCATTGCGCTTAAAATTGCAGACTTTAAATCAATTATTGGTAACAATAAATGACACAAAACAACATTTTAATCTTCATGACAGTTCATACGTTCTTAACGCGTCAAACATAATTGACACATTTGTTACAAATTATGCAACTGATAAAACATCGGTAGATCAGCTAAAGACGTTGAATATAAATTATGGATTTAGAATAAAAAGTTTGATAGATGTTTTTGTCAAGTTGGGATATGTTGAACAAGTTGTTAAAACGAATTTTTCTTCAACTAAAATGTGGTTACAGTTATTATCAGAGTATAAAACGATACTATCATATCATTCTTTAGATTTGTTAGAACTTGATCATACAACACAAAAAAACGACGTTAGTGCAACGACGATAACGTCGACTACAAATACTTTGTTTTATGTCATAAACAATAACATTGCAACCGCAAATGATTTTATTGTAACAAAAACGTCGTCTGATTTGACCACTAACGTAGCTGACATATTGTCAACGTATAATTCATTGTATTCTACTACATTTAAAACGAATATCATAAAAATATCAGCGTTATTGTTTTTTCTTTCAAAAGAGTACAGACTTTCTTTTGGAATTAGTGAAAATGCAGATCTGTTATTAAATTCATATAATTACACGGTGAAAAAATCTGATTTTACGTCTAAATTACCTGAAAATATAGCTGTTTTTGATCAAATATTTGGAACGCAAAAGAACATAACGGCGTTGCCAACAAACACTAATTCAATATCTGCGTTATCACAAACGTCTTCAACGAACAAAAACGTACTAACGTTTGAAACACAACAATTGAACACAGGAAATAATTCATTTCTTGCGGGAGGTGAATATTACATTAATAATGCAGATGTTCTTGATACGACTAAAATATTGAATTTTTCAACATTGCTTGACAATACTTTACAGACATTTTGTAAGACGGCGGTAGCACTTGATTTTGTGTATTCAAATTATGCCAATACAACTGATTATGCTTTCGCATTAAATAATCCCGCAAATTTATTTTCGTTGATTTTTTTAAGATTTCAAACGTTTACAATTGCAAACGATCCGCTGTGTCCAGTGTTTGCGCTTGCAAATAAAAATGCACAACTTAAATCTGCGTTATTTTTGTACACAATGTATGTTATCAACAATATAAATGTTACAAAAGAATTATTTGATGAAATCACGCGTATTATACAAAATACGACCACTGATATATCAAAAACGTTAAAAACTGTTCCAGATAGTAACTTGTTGATAACTAATGATGCGATTGAAGGAATGTTGTTTGATGGAACAAACGTCATTTCGTTATTAAGAGAAATATTTAGTGGAGTTATGGCAGCATATGATGCTGTCATGAGTGATCTACATACAAGTTATGGTGGATTATCTAATTTGACGATTTATATGGTTATTTTTGACATTGTTGTTACACTTTGTGATGGGTTGGCAACAAACGCAATTATTGGAAAGACGTTTATTAGTTCACTTGTGCAACAATCAGCACTAACGTACGTGTTATCACCGACAAATGTTTTTGATGAAAATTTTGTAGTGTCAATTATTGGAAAACTAAATGAAGAAATTGCGACTTCACAATTAATGTTTTATTCAGTATATGCAATAATAACAAATTTACAATCTTCTGTAAAAAATTATATTAACAATGTAAACGTAGGTAACATTGCAAATACGGTGCAAGACATTGCAGATTTAATTGGTGGTGATAAACAAAAATATTTAATGAGCACGCAACAAATTTATTTGTTAAATAATTCGTTGTTAGATATTTTTGAAAAGTTTACAATAAACACAACAAATGTAAAATCGCTCGATGACTTTTTAGTGTCATCTATGTTTCGAGCGTCTTTTTATAACGTATTTTCAGATCCTACTTTTACTTCTAAAAAAGGTTCAAATAAAAAACTTTTTACAGTCGGCGTTCCGGCTGGATTATCAGATAGTCTAAGACAACAAACAAATGTACAAAATTTGACGTCATATAAAGATAAGCAGATTGATTTGATCAATTTGTGTGTCTATAAAATAGACATTACATATGATGACATAGTGTATAAACCACAAAAGTTTTTGTTTGATTTATCAAGATTTACTCCTCGTAACGATACATTATATTTGCAAAATTCGAATAAAACGTTATTAGACGTCGTAAAATCAATTCCAACTCGTGACGCATCAATTGTTAATGATAGTTCAAACGTGCAATATTATTCTCCTTCAAACACATCACTTACTGCTGCATTTGATGCAACGTATGATTTTTTGAATAGTGAACAAAAGTATCAAATCGCAAAAAATCATGTGCTAAGTCTAATGATTGATCACTATGTTAGATTTTTAACCGGTGTATCAGTTTCGGAAGATAGTTTTACAATGGGTGACGTTGAAAAACTGATTGATACGACGTTAGTCAGACAGCTAATTGACGCATACGTGATGTTGTCAACGTCGACAACGATAACAACGAACGAAGCTTCGGGTGGCGTGTTTTTTTCAAACGTAATTCAAAGCAACAACGTTCAAAGTAATTCAGCGCAAAATCAAACATCTCTTGCGATGCAGCAAGCGCTATTATCTGCTAACTCAAGCTTAACACACGTTTCTCAAAATATTTTTGATGCAGTAGTTCACGGAATAAGGACAATTGGCAGTATGTCTTATTCGTTAACATCATTGTCTGATAAAATCAAATGTTCAAAAAAATTGTTAATGCCAAAGATGTTTGATAGAATTTTTAACGTAGCTGTTGATCCGGATGATTTCGAAATAGACGTGCAAGAAACAAATAAATCTCACGCAGGAACACAAACGTTATTACAACTAATTTCTACGGGTGACATAGTTGCAACGTTACCAAACACTGCGACAAAAGTGCCGACACAATTGGCGGTGAATAATGTAAAATCTCTTGCTGAAGGAACTGCAACGAACAAATATACGTTTACTAGTAAAGATAAAAACGCAGGAGATCCAACTTTTGAAAAATATTTTGTTACAATTGAAATGTTTGGTGATAACACTGCGTCGTCAATACAACTAGTTCCGACGCTATCGAACAACCCGTTACCTGCTCCGGCATAAGCAACCTAATTAAAAATATGACAATAACGTCTTTGCCGACGACTGAAGTTTATAACGTGACTGTTCCCGTTGTCGACGATTTAACGTCGGAATTTTTTTATAACTTTTTTTCAGTCGACGAATATACAAATGACTTGGGAACAATTAATTCAAATGAATTACTGTTAAATTCTTCAGACTCACCCGACGCCGCATTTTTTCAGTATGCTGTTACAAAAATGCCAAGAATGATTGTTTTATCGTGGTCACCTGTTAGGTATTCTGGCGCAATTGACAGTATTCAGTTCCAAAATGGAAGTTTAATTGGTCAGAATTATTCTAGCATAATTTCTGAAGACGCACTGTCAAAATCAAAATTTTTATCAATTTCTTATTTTGATGGTGAAACACAGGACAAAAGGTTTACGCTCGTTTCTGGTTCATATTCATCGCGCACATTTTCAAGTAACGTGCCGACAAATACGTCTCCTGAAAAAATTGCCGCCGCAGCGAACGTAATAACACCATCTACTGTAACGCAAGACTTTTTGTTGTCATCAATGACAAACTTAGCAAAGTCAGCAGGAGCGTATTTTACGGCAACAACGCCAGGTGAAGAACAGCCAATCGTTAATGCAACGTTTAATGGAAAATTTTTAAAACCTGTTCTTGAGCGTCAAATGCTTGATCCAACGTCACCGTACAGCGTTGATTTAGTCAACGTATATAAGTTTACATCACAATTGGAATTTTCTCAATTTTCTGACATAACTGACGATGATTATAAGACGTACGTTCCATACTTTAACATAAACATCATTGACGAAAGCATGATACACACCACACAACCTGAAGTTGTTGGGTACGTTGTTGATAAGACGGAAATTACTGGCGATGGGTCAGTCATACAACATCCCCAAATAATTCTTGAGAACGCAAAAGCAAATAAATATGTTGATTTTAAGGTGAAGTATGGTTCAACATATTCTTACACAATACGTGCGATTGCTGCCTACACGTTGTCCGCAATAGACGTAATAACGAATGACATCGCGTTGTTGAGGACGTTAGTCACAGGTAAGTCGTCAAGCAACGTGTACTCACAAGCAATAGACACTCAAGCTCCTCCGCCACCTGCAGACGTAGACTTCAGGTGGGACTACGACAATGATAGGCTTGTCATAAGTTGGTCGTTTCCTGTCAATTCTCAACGTGACATTAAAAAGTTTCAAGTGTTCCGACGTGCTTCATTGAACAATTCATACGAGCTAATAAAAATGTATGATTTCAATGACGCACAAACAGTCGTCAATGATCTTGAAAATAACATCAACAAATCGCTCGTGCAAAAACTTACGTCACCGTATAACATTTACTTTGACGAAGATTTTGATAAGGTGCAACACCACAATGAAAATTCAGCGTTGATCTACGCGTTGGCAAGCGTTGACGCACATGGATACACGTCAAACTACTCAATGCAATTCGCAGTGTGGTTTGACAGCTTCAAAAACAAGGTTCAAAAAAAGTTAATTAGTCATTCTGGCGCGCCAAAACCTTACCCAAACATGTACTTGATGGCGGACGCGTTCATTGACACGATACGCGTCCACGGCCCAAGGACGACGCACATGAAACTGTATTTCAACCCACAGTACTACTACATCATTGACGCAAACGGCGCAAAGGATCATGTTATCTCAACGTTGCAGGAACACGGTTCGTACAAGGTGAACATCATAAATCTCGACAGTCAAAAGAGCGACATGATGACAATAACGATAGACGATAAGCAAAAGCCAATAGTGCTTGGGCCAAGACCAATAGCTCAGGCGTGAGAGTTGTACACAGAACTGAGAGTGGATTAATAATAATTTGATGATAATTTACTGTCTGACGAACACCGTCAATGGGAAAAAATACGTCGGAATGACGACAAAGACGCTTGAATATCGTGTTACAGGACATTTTGGCAATGCAAGTCATGACAGTTGTATGTACATTTTGCGTGCAATCGCAAAGTATGGAAGGGAAGCGTTTGTTCCGAGCGTGTTGCAGGAGTGTGCAACGTTTGAAGAAATGGTTGAGGCGGAGAAGTTTTGGATAGCAAAGTTCAATACGATGGATCACACAATTGGATACAATTTGACGTCTGGAGGTGAAGGAACGCCTGGTCACAATGTATCTGATACAACGCGACAATTAATGAGTGAGTTTCACAAGCGTGAAAATATGAAGCCATCAACGATTGCATTGATATCGCATGCCGCAAAGATACATTATGATAATGGTCATGGTGAGTACATGAGGTCTCGAAGAAAGTGTGGAAAGGATCACTTTTTCTACGGGAAGGCTTTTGGACGAACGGGTCCGTTAAGTGAGGAGACAAAGCGAAATATTTCAATTGCACGTTCTGGAACGTTCTTATCAGAAGAACATAAAGAAAATATTGGAGTCGGTGTTAGAAAATATTATGATGAACATCCTGGACCAAATCTTGGAAAATCGTGGACTGAGCAACAACATTTGAACGATTGGCATAACAGATTATTACGAAAGAAGCCTGTGTTTGGTTTTGATGTTGAGGGTGAGTGTTGTGTAATGTATTTTTCAATCAATGACGCCGTGATTGCTACAAGTTTGACACGTGGAAATATAGCGAATGTCAAAAAGAAACAAATTTTTTTGATGGGATTACTTATTTCAGAAGTGCAAAAACGTTTGTCGAGCTAAAACGTGATAATAAGGATTAAATCATGGGGCTATTAAATAATAATACCGCAAATTTGCTTTTAGATGCCGTTTTAACCGATTTGGGCCGAAGTTACTTAGCACGTAACGATGGTTCTTTTTCAATCGTAAAATTCGCCCTAGGTGACGACGAAGTTGACTATGGCATCATTCAAAAGTACGGGCGCGCTGTCGGGATAGAAAAAATAACCAAGAACACGCCTGTGTTTGAGGCATTGACAAATCCTGCTCATGCGTTGAAGTACAAGCTCATTAGCATATCAAATCCTAACCTACTTCGTCTGCCAACACTCGCGCTATCAGGTGACTCGAACGTTGATGGAGCGGGCGGCACAGTCACGTTGGGTAGAAACTCTCAGAAGTCAGCAACGGTAATTCTACAACAGACAATTCAAAATGAAACCACGATTGACGTTGAACTACGAGACCAGACGTTCATCGTTGACTTGCCAAACTTGTTCTTGCAATTAGTCAGCACCACGCCTGAAAACATAGACGGGCAGCAACGAGCACAGTATTTGTTATCGAGGACGCCCACCCAGAACGCGTTCGGTGGGTCAAGCTGTCAGTTTACGCTGAACACAAAGTCAATTAACGATAGTTTGTTCGCGGTGTATGGTAGCACGACAAATAAACAGATTATCAAATCTTATGTGCGTGTTACTGGACTTCAGTCAGGCGCAGTTAAAGACATTGCAGTGTACATAAATAAAGTTTTGTGATATATTAAACTTTGAATGTACGTTCGTACAGAAGTTGTGCCATCTGTTTATCGTCCCGTTGTTGGAAAACGGGTAAGTGTATTTGTGTGTGATCAATGTGGTATCGAATACAAACGAAAATATTCAAAATGTCATGTAGGTGTACAAATATCATTTTGTTCAAAACAATGCAAATATGATGCAACAAAGCGCGGTGGGATAATATATCCACATCACTTATTTACACCTGAAACACGTGAAAAAGCTGAACAAACGTACATTGAACGATATGGAGTGCCTTTTGGTAAACTCGCAACACTTGATGACATAAAACAAAAAATTGTTGTAACAACGCTAAAAAATTATGGTGTATCAAATGTATTGAAACTTCAATCAACGATTGAAGCACATCGAACCGTTTGTAGAGAAAATGGTAATGAAATTAATCAAAAGCGCGTAAACACGTGTTTAGAAAAATATGGCGTTCCTGTAGCAATGCAAGCAGAAGAAGTAAAATCAAAAATTGATTATCATGAAATAGCTCAGAAATCGCATGATACAATGAAAAGAAATGGCACGTTTAAGAAGTCAGGTCCAGAAAACAAGTTATATGAATTATTGTGTGAAAAATTTGGTAACGATAATGTTGAGCGACAAACAAAAGTGAATGGCTGGGCGATAGATTTTTATATCAAAACAATTGACTTATACATACAACTTGATGGTGTATATTGGCATGGATTAGACAGACCAATTGAAGATATTAAAAAATTTGAACACAAGCGCGACAGTGTCATTTACACAACATACATGCGAGACATAGAACAGGTCATGTGGTTCAAGGAAAATAACAAGCGACTTGTGCGTGGAAACAGTGTGGAAGATATTTATAAAATTATCTTGACTTACAGATCATCACTTTGACTATATGTCATCGTTCCAACGTGCTCAGGCACGTTGGGTTTTTAAGTGACGAGAATTGTGTGGTGAGTTAAAATTTATTAGAGATGTTTTTGCGAGTTGAAGAAGAAATTTTTATTAATAAACGATGGGGACATGAACAAACTCGTAACGTTGATGTGTTTCAATGTGATGAATGTAATAAAGAATTTAAACATGGAACACAACGAGGCATGTTAAATTTTTGTTCAAAAGAATGTAGAAAAGCTTCACGTTCTCATGGAAAACTTTTACAAAAAGTAAAACAAGTAAATTTAGAACGTCATGGTGTTGAATTTGGTGGTCAAGTTATTGGTGCGGCTGAAAAAATGATTGCAACTCGAATTGAACGTTTTGGTACATCAACACCAATTCATTTTAACGAAGAAATATCTGCAAAGTTTCGTAAAACAATGTTGGAAAATCACGGTGCAGAACACCCTTCAAGGGCAGAAGACGTTAAAGAGAAAAAGAAACAAACGTATCTTGAAAGATATGGAATTCCAAATACGTTTGTAGGTGATTCGCCATTTAGATCTTCAAACGAAGATTATAGTATTTTTGGTGCAAAAGGATATCGTTCACTTGTGCAAATTTCACAAGGAAATAGTTTATCAAAACCAGAAAAATTATTATTAGGCTTTCTTGAAGAGAATTATGGACAAGTTAAAAAACAAATAGAAATTTTCCATGATAATTCAAAAAAGCCGTGGTTAATAGACGCATATGTGACAAGTATTGATACTTATGTTGAACTTGATGGTGTATTTTGGCATGGGTTAAACAAAACATATGACGAATTACATCCTAATAAACGGTTGCAATATGATCGCGATAGAAAAAAAGACGAATGGTTTAAAAACGCGGGTTTAAGACTAATTAGATTTACGGATTTACAAATAAATGAGTGTTCAAAAACAGGAAATTGGGCTTGCGTAACTGCAACGCTCGGAGGATAAACCAACGGCAATTTTTAAAGAATTAACCAGCGCAGATATCAAATCTTCAAGATCTTTCTTGTCACAGCTTGTTGACGTCTTGCAAGAAGACGTAAGTCAGTCAGTTTCTCGGAGAAAATTTCAGTCTTTTGTGACAGGTACCGTCAGCTCAATTGGTGTAACCTCCAGCCTCTTTCAAACAGTCTACGACAGTGACTTCACGCTTCAGACTTCTAATGCAATCATGGACATGACGTTTGGTTTGTTGCCGGGTGGTTCAACCGTCTTAACAAGTCAAACCGCGGTCGACAGTGCGGGTAAAGAATTGTTTCCATCGTCTTCGTTGATGATGCGTGAAAAGATGGACGTGTACAGGCAGTTCGCGCAGTCTTTGCTTGGCGACGCAACGCAGGCATTTTCGTCTCCGTTCGACAGCACTTCGGCGGGAGATCAAATTGACTGTGCGGTGTTCATTGCCTTCAAACGCCTCTTTGCGCGAGACAAGATAAAGCGTGAAACTCTTGCAATGAGGTTTTATCAAACTGCGTCAGTCGCAATTCCAAACCTACAAACGAATTCATTTTCAGGATCAGCAATATACACCGACATGGGTGCGGCAACTAATAAGCTCACTGCTTTTGGTGGCGAAGTTGGAAACGTGATTGACAGTGCAAACACGTCGAAGGGCGTTGGCTTGATGTTCTACGACAGAGGCATACTTGTGCTTGACTTGGCAAAAATAACTAGCGCAAGTCAGTATGTAAACGGCACAATAGACGCAGTCACGCCCACTGGGCAAATGGTGCTGGGTTCAGCAGGAACTGAAACTGCGGGCAAGTCAAAGTTCATTCCAGACTTTGTTGTGTCTGCAAGCATAGACAACATCATAGATCACGTCGCAGGTTGCAGAATGGGCAGTGGAAGCAACACTGAAATCACGTTCCAAAACGTGACTAACATTAATTCATCGTTGATATTTTGCAGGGCGGCTGCTGACGAATTCAACTATAGCTCAAACGTGACTTTCACTGACGACACGTCGAGGATAGTCGTGATTACTCCGGGCCAGGAAGACGTTGAAAGCTCGTTCACGTTCATCACAAGTGTGGGACTGCTGGACAGCAATGATAATTTGCTCGCTATTGGCAAGGTATCGAGGCCCATAGAAAAATCTAGCGAGCGCGATTTAACGCTTAGACTTCGCATCGATTATTGAAATCAGAGTATAATTATTGAAGCGAAGTAAATTTGTGTGCAATGTGGTAGAATGCGCGTATGTTGAAAAAGTGTGCGTTTCTTTTTCTCCTATTTTCATGCGCGCCAGCATACGTTCGCATTACACAGCCTGTTCATGAACGACAACGTGCACGTTGTGTTGTGTATCACCGCGACAATGTCACAATTCCAGATAGTGAAATGCGCGCTTGCTCACGTACTGAACAGTCTCATGGTTCAATCACGTTGCATCGTGGTGACACTGGTTCAGGATTGTATGATACACCTTGGTGGTGCACGAAATGGCTCGTTGAAGCAGTGATGAATTCGAGAGGGTTTTGTGACGTCAAGTTGTCAGACGACAAAGTGTTGCGTGCGTCTTACTGCGGTGCCACGCAGCCGTTCTTTGCACCAGCGCGTTTGAGTTGGGTTGTTGTGAAAAGTGAACATAATATTGTCGGGAGCATAAATTAATTTTATGAAAACTACTCGAATTGAAAAAGTTGAAGTCGACAAAGAATTTCACTCGTACACATGTGACTTGTGCGGCGTAGAAATGCACGATCAACACTCTACAAGAACAAGAGAGTGGAATAAGGTTGCGCGTGAAGAAGACGTTCGCATTGAAAGCTGGACATATCCAGATTGTGACGAATATGATGAAGGTAGCATGTACGTCACTGGATTGAACTGTTGCGTCAAATAGTCATCCCACGAGGGGATAACCTTGGCACGAACCCGTGGGTGGCATCACCCACGCTTCGACCGTCGACACGCGTTTGATCGCGTGACGTTTGGGCAATTGACTGTGCCCTGCCTCAACAAACGACAACGTGTTTGTCTCGGATGTTTTTTGCAGCGTTGAAGTCTGCATGTTCTTTGTGACCACAGCTCAAGCAAAAGAAGTTTGATCCGCTCCTGTTTTCTTTCTGACAGTGCCCACAGGCACTGCACGTCTGCGACGTGTATCTCGGGTCGACCTTGACGACTTGCACGCCAAGTGCTTCGCACTTGTATTTCAAGAAGTTTTCAAGCTCGCAAAAGCTCCAAGAGCTTAAGGCTTTGTTGAACTTTTTGCCCTTCTTTTTTCCTCTTCGAATGTTCGTCAAGTCTTCCAAGACGTAGACTTTGACACTTGGATCAGTAGCCAATTCTTTGCTTAAACAGTGATTAAAATCTCTGCTGAACCGCCTTTCTCTTCCTGAGATTGCTCTCAACAATCTCCTTGTGGAACGAGTGCCTTTTGCAGAGAGCGTTCTTCTTAAGAACAGGTGTTTTCTTTGGTTCTTTCTCACTTTCTTTGAGCTGTAAAATATTCCCTCAGAAGTGACAGCTACGTTCGTCAGTCCTCTGTCAATGCCAACTATTAATCCGTCTTGTTTCAGTGTAACATTAAATGGAACGTCGAACACGACGTTCGCATAAAGTTCATTGTTTTGTTTTTCGAACTTTAGCTGAACGAGCTTTGCAACACCCTTGCTCATGACTTCAGAACACCAGTCTGCAAACTTTAGCTCGCATTTGACGCGACCGTTGACGGTCGCGAGTGACAGTGAATTCTTTGTCATCGTGAAAGTTCGCTTGTCGTATCTTAGCGTTGACGTCGAAGACGTCTTGTGAGGCTTGAACTTGAACTTCAAAGCCTTGACGCTCTCCAACGCGTTGTCACGCGTTGCTTGAAGCAAAGCTGACGGAAATTTTGGGTGAAGAGCTCGCTCGTAGCCGTACAGAGCCTCATGAGCCTTCGGCTTTGACCAAGAGCGAACCTTGAAACAGTGTTCAACGTGGTCGTTGAACACCTCTGCAGAAGCACTCATTGTCTCAAAGATAGAATTTCTGTCTTTCTCTGAGAGTTTAAGCTTGAATTTGATAGTTCGCTTCACTTGAACTTAATTTAAAACAGGAGTGAACAAATGTTTGAAAATAGTTAGTTTTAAAAAAACAATTCATGTCATCCCACGAGGGGATGACTATTCTTGTCAATTCGAACATAAAATGTTTCAATGATAAAATCAAGCCACTCATTGAGAACACGTTTAACGTAAAATTCAATGTTGAGGTCATGTGATGAGAATTAGCAAATCAACAGCACTTTTAGTGTGTAAAGACGCTGAAATACTAACACATATGCGTCCAGTTTGTTTTTTACGTACAAAGTATGGACTTTTTGTTAGTGGAATACATCATATAAGACATGATGTTGTGACAATACCCATAGATAAATTTTGACGTCACGACTTACTTATAATCACTAATGTCGCTTCAACGCATCTCGCCACAGGACATCGAGGTAGTATCTGTTCAGACAAACCCGATCAGGCACTACGTCTCGAGTTCAATTGGAACTTCTGGATTTGTGCAGCTGTTTCCACGACAGACGCACATGTTAAAAGATTTTGCTCCGTCGAGCGCATACGTTGACTTGACGCATGACGATGCAGACTTGACGTCACTGTACAACTCAACAGTTCATATAGGACAAGGTGCTGTTTTAAATTCTGGAAGTTACCTCGCACATGACATTGCAAAGTTGTTCACGCAGACGCTTGATCAGTACTTGAATGCAGTGACCGCACAGATAACTTCTGCGAGAAACAGTAAGGTGCTTGACGTTGTCAGGTTCACGCCGGGAGTTGTGTACTCGCAAGACAGCGTTAGCAAGCTAATTGTCAAGAACTTACTAAACAATTACTACAACACGACGTACCCGACTGCGCACTGGGGCTTTACAAATTACAACACGTTGAATTTTTTCACCGCCTCGACAGTTCCAACGTCGAGCGTGTTAATTTACCCGAACGTTGACACTGAACACTCAGAGTTTCACGAGGGATACGTCAGCGGCACGTACACGCCGTCAGGGTCGTTCAGTTTTGATTTTTATGTCAATCCACGTTACAAACAATCAGTTGCTGACGTTGATTTTCATGCAGGCACAATACTTCACCTTTCGTCTACGTACGCGTTGTCTTTGATTTCAGGTTCGTTACGAGACGAAAATGGGAAAGCCGCAGCGTTTAGGCTTCAGTTACAACTAAGTCACAGTGCAGACGTGCCGCCATCGTTGGCAAAGCCTGGAAATTATCCACAAGACTTGGTGTTTTTGTCTGACGATAACAGCCTGTTGTATAACAACTGGCACCATGTCGTTGTTAGGTGGGGAACAAATAACTTTTATGGTGGCACAGGATCATTCAACATAGACGCGGTTGATAGAGGAACTTTTTGTGTTCCAAGTGGGACTATAACGCCAAAACTAATGATCCCAGAACCTGATGTGTTGTGCATTGGAAATTACTTTGAAGGTGTTGGTTTTGGTGATGCGGCAGCAAGTTTATTCTTTGCGACTAATCCTGCCACTCGTGACGGGTTACAAATTTTAGTCAACGACGGTGGCGAACACGAAGCGCCTGTAGATTACACTTTTAATCACCCGTTGAATGCGGAACTTCACGATTTGTCAATGCGCAGGCGGTACATGTCTGACACTGACATCGCATTTTCTGCGTCAAAGCCACCCACGTCGCTCGACAAGTCGTTCATGTTGTACGTTCCACCGTTTTTCAGGCCAACGTCGCCAATGCGTGTGTTCGTGGGTGATCATGGTGGAATATTACAGACACCGTTCTTTGAAGTCGACGGCACGACTATTGATCCTTTCAACGTTGCAATGTCATTTGGCGTGGATGGGCACTACATGAACATTGAAAATTACGTTCATGATTTTGCAAGCGATTTAGATCCCTTGCTTCATCACATGACAGGCACAGCAATAGCTACGACGACTGACGCATTGTTTGCAAATGATTTCTTATATGCTCAACCCTTTGTTGTACGCAGGAACACGTTCATAATGCCATGTGATGATGGAAACTTTGTTCCAGGGTTTGAGCTGTTGATGAGCGAGAGCAAGACGTATAACAAGTTTGTCGATGACTTGGGACAGACTGACTTCACGATGGTGAACTTAGACAACCTTGTCACGACTGCGTCATTGTTGTTTGGCAGTGACTTCGATCAAGGAAACATTGAAGACACGACTGCGTATGCATTTTCTAACGATGCGATTGGGTTTTCGCCTGAAAAACCTGCAGGTGCAATGGGTCCAGCATACACGAACTATGCGAGAAGCGTCAATGCTGCGATTGCAAACAACGAGTTTGAACCGGGCATTCAGGGTGGCGCGCCTCTGACAATATATCAACGCACCCGCGATCCATCTTCAAATCAAGTTACGTTTTTTAGCATAAGCAACATATTTTACGGTGACTCGATCAAGCCGCAAAGTTTTTATGTAAAAGACGATAATCTTTCAGGTTCTGCAGGTGCAATCTCAATAATCCTTCGCGACGACGGGTACGGAAACTTGTACCGTGCAGACTGTTTGACGAAGCAGGCCACATGGAACTCATGTGGAAACTTGTACTATAACGAGGGATTGGCAGTGATCAAAAATCCTTCATTAAACTTCTTTGGAAAAGAAAAGTACACGATTGATTTACGAGGAATGCACAATGTGCACGTCATGAAGATTGACGTGTTTGCACAGGCAGGTCAGATAAATTCGTCGAGCAATCCGACTTATTTAAACATCCCACCAAGTCTAATGGCAAATGAGTGGGACGACACGTTCGTGCAACTATCGGGAATTAATTTTCACGATGACAACATGAACGTCGTCGCAAAGACTGCGTTTGCTCAGCCAATAATCAAGCGTGCGTCAGACCGTCTCTGCGTTCGCACCAAGATTGATTTTTAGTATTACGTTTTTGTTTTTGTAATACTTATGTCTATGAAGACATTGACACTAAAAGTTCCTGATGAATTATATGATGATGTGAAAAGAGCTGCTGAACTAATGCATGTGACAGTTTCTGAACATGTGCGTAATAAATTGAAATCAAAAATAATTGAGTCACGTACAACTCATAGATGGGTGTTATTGACAAAATACGTTGATGCGTTCATGGCGAAAAAAGTTGTATTACCAACGGTAATATCAACTGGATTTTCTCATATGTTTATTGAATTTCACAATTCATTGAACGGTTATGAACACAATAAAAAGTTTTTGTCAATGATTGGTGAAAATATCGATGTTGAATTGCAGTTTTTAGATGCATGTGGAAATATTTGTTCTTCATGGATATTAGTTGCTGAACCAATAAAGATATCGTTCACAGATTTAGACTATGAAAAACGTGATAACTTTGTGACAACCATTGAATTTAAAGTTCATAAGTTTGAGATGTCATGATTAATATAAAACTTATGAAAAAATTTTGCGTCTACGTTGACTTCATTGAAAAAGACGGTGAATTCATTCGTGGATACGTTGGAAAAGGAAATCAAACACGCGTTAACGGAAAAGAGCGTAATAAACAACATCAAAGTTACGCAAAGAAATACGAATGGAAACGTGTTGTTGGATTTGAGACTGACGACGAAAGCGAAGCTTTTGAAGTTGAAAAGACTTTGATACGAGAACTTCATACATTTATTCATGATCCTGAAAAAACTCATTATGCATGTAATCAGACGTTAGGTGGTGAAGGAATATCAGGTTATAAATGGAATGAAGAACAACGTCGCGAATTACGTGAAAAATGTAATACACCCGAAGGTAAAGCTCGAATGAGTGCTGCGGCAAAAATGAATACTGGAAAAAAGAGTGCAGAACATCGTAAAAAAGATAGTGATGCATTAATTGGAAAAAAGAAAACAATAGAACATCGAGAAAATTTACGTAAATCTTTTAACACACCCGAAGTAAAATTAAAACGTTCGGGTAAAAACAATGGTAGGGCACATGCAGTTGAGCAATATACGAAAGACAATGTATTCATTGCACGATATGAAACAATTGCTGAAGCAATATTAAAAGTAGGTAACGGACACATAGTCGATGTATGTACAGGAAGAAGAAAATATGCATGTGGATATTATTGGAAATATGTTGATGAATAGATATTCTTTAGGAGATATAAAATGAAAATCACGTCAATGTTATTAACAATGATTCTTGCAATGTCGTCAATTACGTCATGTGGGTTATTTCAACCACAATCACCTGTATCAGTTGTAACAAATGCCGAAACAATCGCTCGAACAACATTACAAAATGCTGCCACGGCGTGGCTTTTTGTTGTCCCGGTGTTGACTGTTTCACATCCTGACAAAGTTCAAGATTTGACTACAAAATACTATGCTGCGGTGCAAAAGGCGTCTGACGCTCTTGACGCTCTTGACAAAGTAAAGGCTTCTCTTGCGAGCGGTGTTACTGTAACTATCGACTTGAACACTGCGTTGAAAGCGGAGTCGCTTGCAATCGTTGAAGTAATGAATATAATTGCTGAAGCAAAAGCTGCGTCAGGAAAAGCAAAAGCTACGCAAAATAGTCATGCACAAAATCTTGGGGTGCCTGGCTATGACAATGCCCTCACAGGGTCAGATCAGCTTCGTTCAATGGTGAAGTGAGTGTCTCGCAGACGTCGTAAGAAGCGATATCACACCGGAATTCATTTAAGCGATAAACTGACGAGCAAGTGTGTCTACCGCTCGGGATGGGAAAAAACATACGCGTGTTTGCTCGATAATGATCCCACCGTAAAATCGTACAGCTACGAAAGTATCGTCATTCCTTACGTGTCGAACAAGACTACGAAAAAGGTACGACGATACTTTCCCGACTTTTTCATTACGTATGTCGATGGTTCACGTGTTCTCGTTGAAATAAAACCACGACGAAAATTGGTTCAAAAGACGGTGCAAAAAAAGCTCGCTGCCGCTAAAGGTTGGTGTTCGTGTAATGACGTGACACTCAGGATCATTACTGAAATAGAGCTAAAGGATTATGAACTGTCACAAAAAGAAGCGTCAGAATTGAAAACAATCTAAAAACTTCACGATGTTTCTTGCTGTCATTTCTATGTCGTCGACTTTCTCTACGACAGGAACATATTTTTCGTCTTCACGTTGTTTTACTTCGTCGATATAGTAGCAGTTTGTCCCAAATTCGTTGTGAATTAGCGTGACAAACTTTGTTTCATCTTTTCGCAAGTCAACAATAGTTTTTTTCTTTTCACCAACTGCAACGTTGACAACACATGCAGAACATTGTTTTTGAACTCGCCAGACAACATTTATGATTGTAACATCAGTGTAATAAAAGCTTTGGAGTTCGATATTTTCCATGAAAAGTTCTCCTATTGATAAATAGGAGAGAATTAGTTGTATACAATTTTTAACAACAATATTCTTTCAACCCTGCCATCGCGACGACATACGCATCAACTTCATCGTAACAAAACCCT
>Ga0265326_10000095_pt1 | contig 45425 bp, 50 predicted proteins | sample 41424metaG_FD_192439 | JGI IMG/M metagenome (GOLD analysis project Ga0265326, IMG submission 192439) | Rhizosphere microbial communities from Carex aquatilis grown in University of Washington, Seatle, WA, United States - 4-14-24 metaG | ecosystem: Host-associated > Plants > Roots > Rhizosphere... | reverse complement strand
TTGGGTATAGCGAAAAATTGTGCAGTTGCTGACATATTATCTAAAGTTTTGGTATGCGTAAATGACCGAGAATGTACTTTGTGCTTGTAATGCCGCGTTAATTGCAGCATCAACATCCGATTTATTATAATAATTAGCATGCAAATCGGTAATATCTTCTTTGCCGCTTAAATCCTGATCGCCAGTGTTGGTACCGGAAATGGCTGCGAGTTTATTTTTTTCGCCCGTGGTATAATCATTTGTTGATAATCCTTTACCAGCAACTTGGTCCACTTTATTATTTACCTGGCCCTGCAATTTGCCCAAAGAAACTTTTATTGAATCGGTTGCTGATATTGCAGTATTGACAATAAGCCCGGTTAAATCGCCAATAATTGCACCAATTGCCCTGGCAACGGTAAAATATAAATTTGTGGATCCCTCAGTAACCGAATCAGTACTGCCAGGCGAAGCTGCAATTACAACATAAACGCTACCAGACCAGCGGTATATTTTATTTGTATCCAGAGCGGTATATATCTTTCCTGTTTCTCCTGTTCCCGGGAAGGCTGCTAAATTTGCAAATTCCAACACATCATCAACATAACTTGGCAATTGTGCAGCTGCTACTTTACCAGTTGAATCCAACCCGGCATAACCGTTTGCCTGGTTCTTTTCAGATTTTAATTGTAAACCGGATAAATCCTGATCACCCGTATTTGTTCCGGAAATGGCCGCAAGTTTGTTTTTTTCAGTGGTAGTATAGTCATTTGTTGATAAACCTTTGCCGTCAATCTTATCAACTTTTCCACTTAGATCCTGATCACCGGTATTAGTTCCGGTGATGGCTGCCAGTTTATTTTTTTCGGTGGTGGTATAGTCATTTGTTGATAAACCTTTGCCGGTGACCTGATCAACTTTAAGATTAACGGCTGATTGCAGAGCATCAATCAGTACTTTTAACGCATTACCCTGTTTTGCAGATAGCGGTTTAGTTGAATCAACACTCGTAAGCACATCAATAATATCGCTTGTACTTATTTTGGCACCGATCTGTCCGGATATGGTTGTTGCAAAATTGGGATCATCTCCCAGGGCATCGGCAAGTTCTTTTAAAGTATCCAAAACACCTGGTGCAGAATTAACCAGGGCTGATACTTTTCCATCAACATAAGAAGTTGAAGCAAGGAGCGCCATTGCTGAATTAATATCATCAATTAAAGTTTTCAATGCTTTGCCCTGGTTCGCAGATAACGGCTTATCAGTTGCAATACTTGTAAGATTATCAATTATATCAGTAATATTTATTTTAGATGCAAGCGCTAAAACTGTAATTGCGTTATTATTTGCATTATCCAGTCCATCCAGGATCGTTTGTATTTGTGGAAACCCTGAATTAAAATAAGGAGCATTTACAATATTTTGAATCGCAGATGCATCGAGCTTGTTACCATCAATTGTAATAGATTCTAAAGCTGTTACAATTTCGTCGGGGCTCTGATCGGCGGTTGCCCCACTTTCAATTGTTGTTAATTTGGTCTCAATAACCGTTAATCGGCTTAAAATTTGAGCTAATTCCTGATCACCTGGTATGGAATAAAAATCTGATGCTAATACTGCGCCATCTTTACCAGCTACAATAATATCGCCAACATCCAATGTGCTTTTAGGCAATAATCCGGTTATTGCGGCAGTACTGGCCACAGTTATTCGCCAAAAGTTTCCGTTCTTTATTGCACCTGCCGTACCAGTGCCAACAGTTGGAAGGGTATTTTCGGAAGCATCAAATGGCCCGGCTGGACCAGAACCCGAAATAACCAGTGAGACAATATCAATTCCACCGATTTTAAGTGTTTGTCCAGTTAGAAGATTAATACCTGTAACCGGATCGTAACCTATTGCGGTTTTATCAAGCTTTGTTGCAGAAAGGTTTGAAATGAAGTTATTCAGCGTATCGGAAATATCATGCAATATTCCTTGCAGGACCGGTCCTGTAATTAACTGACTGAAATTTGCATAAATATATGCATTAATTCTATTCGAAAGGGCTTGTATACTGCTGAGTATAGACATGCTTAAGGAATTAAATGAGTTTCGTTTGTTTTATTAGTCAATTGACTTACCAAGTACATGTTAAAAACCTGCATGGCAAATAAAACGGCAATAAGTGCATAAATTATCCGGACATTTAGAACCAATAATTTTTGTTTATCGGCTATTTCAAATACTACCTTTCGCATAGCTACAACATTGGCAGGTATGCAAATTTCGCGGCAAACTTTTCCCATGCCTGTTTCAATTTGTGTCTGCAACCTGTCAGCTTCGCTTACCTTATAGGTTTTAGTACGACCTGCTTTTTTAACTTCATCCATGTTAGTTATTTGTAAGGTCTTGCATTAATTCTATGCTGAAATTTTTTTTTTCGTTGTAGGTACTTAGCCCATCTTCAATACATTTTAAAGAGTTATCTATTATATTAAAGGATTGCTTTAAATTGCTATTATCCTTTATTAATGAATTGAATTTAACGATATTATTTTTATTTGATTCAATAACAATAGTACTAAGGTTGTGTATCCTTTTGGCATTTGTATCTAATTTCAAATCCAATTTTATTACCAGGTCTTTTACCAAAACTACCTGGACCATTAATAATGAATCCTTTTGAATGCTTACAGGAATATATTGTTTAGAAGTTTTAATATCAGTCTTATAACTGATAATTACATGTTCGACCGTGATAGTGCCTCCAATTAACAATATTGCTGAAACAATTTTTACTATCACAGCCTTTGAAGTACCTATTAATGTGAGATATTCGATAATCGTTTTCATTATTTCAATAATCTAAAATACGATACTCCGAAACTTCTATTAATCAAATCAACATTGCACCCAAAACCATTTTTATCACGGATATACATTGCACCGGCGCCTATTCCAAATTTGCTACCAAAGGTTAATTGTGGTCCGATAAATAAGCCAGTTTGCTGTTGTATAATGGTTGTTTGGTAGGTAACTTGCTTTTCCCGTAGGTTCTGGAACCAGACTTGCCGGTTAACAATGCGGTTCTGACTGATTATTTCCTGAATAATTGCCCGAACTGTACTATCATTGATTGTATCGCGATAGACATATCGTTTGAAAAAGCAATCGAGGATTTCAGCAGTGTCAATTTTTTGATATTGTGTAACAGTATCATGTTTAACCGTTTCGCAATAAACTGGAACTGGCACATTTACTTTTACCTGGGTGAAAACTTTATCACCTGGTACCGTGACCGTTTTCGTAATAGTTGTAACAACCGGCGGTTTGTTACAATATTTCATCATGCCAATGCATCCCAGCAAAAGCACAATTATGACCAACTCAAACTTTTGCGGGTTCATCGTCTGTAAACATATTCGTTAAAACTTTGCCAGCAATACCAATACCTAATGCTATATAGGCTATAACTGGATGATTGGAAGTAATTGCTTGTGCGGTAATATAGGCCGCAATGCCTAATAAGGTATCGCCAATTTTCCTCATTTTTGGTGGAGTTGGCTTGTAATAATGTTGGAATCCGAATTTCATAGTTTTTTGGTTTTTAGTTAAAATTCATCGAAATAATCTTCCTTCATAATGTTTAGATCAACCTCGCCGAGACAACCTTTTACACAACCGGTACCGGAATATTGCCAGATTTTCCAGTCGTTATATCCGAGAGGTAATTGGGGGAGATTGTGTTCAGGATCGGTTAAGTAAGCTGATAGCCATAGGTCGTTAGGAAACCCGATCTTGTTGGAGTCATCAAACCATTTATTACCGTAATCAATGATTGAATTTCCTTCAGCTTTTAAGCAAAGGATTAATGTGTTTTTAAAAATACTTAGGTTGGTAACCTTATCTTTATCGCTCCAAACCATAGTTTTTGCGTAGGCTTCAAGGTCAATACAAATCGGAAATTGAATATGCTGCAGAATTTTTAAATGAGATAAAATATTGTCTGCTTCAGCTTTTGCATCCAAGGCTGGATTTATAAGATCGCCTGGGGAGGCGAAATGATAATAACCTAATTTGAAGTATAATTCATTAGCGGCTTTAATGCGATCGGCAAGTTTGTAAATATTTCCTTCATAACCGGTTGCACCTTGTGTAATCTTTGCAAAGGCAAAAGTAAAACCTTGATCTTTCAATTGCTTCCAGTCAATATCAGTTTGATAGTGACTTACATCAATTCCATGAATACATTTTAAACTTGCTAACCTTGCTGATGATATCATGCTTATGAATTTTAAGCAATGATAATTTTTTGAGGGGGAAGGTTAAAGGACAAACGGGAAGGGAAATAAAAAAGCCAGGTGAGTGGCCTGGCTTAATTTCTTATTGATATTTTAGAGAGATTAAATGACTTCCATTTTATACCTTATTGTTATATCACCGATTAGTGCATGTAATTTAGCAATCAAATATTTTAATGTTACTAATTTTTCAAGTTCAATTTCCGAAGGTCTTCCCCACGAAAAATAACTTTCAATAGCTCTTAATTTAATTTCTATTGCAAAACGGTCTTCAATACTTTTATTTATAGAAATTAATTCATCAATCATTGATGAAGAATTTTCGACTTTAGCCATATCTAAGCACTCAAAGATATAATCAATATGAGTTCCCGGTATCTCAAAATTCTTTATCACATAGATTGACAATTCTTCAAAAGCTTTTAAAATTGTTGCATTTTCTGGAAGTTTTAGTCCTATCCGATTTAAATTAAATCTTATATCTCCAATTTGTGAAGCAATTATTTGATAATCTTCCATAATTATAATTATTAGTTTAATTTATTAAGTTATTTGAAGTCATTGAAATAAATGTCAATTCATCTACAAATTTTATTTCAGAACTTTACCAATTATTGTTTTGACTTACCTTTTTTATATAACTATCGTATTCCGATACAATTATATTAAGTTCATTTTTTACTGATTCTTGTAAAGTTGTATACCTTTTTTCATTCAATCCTGTTTTCCATAACCCAGGGAATTCACATCCATCACAAATTTTAATTAAAGGCCAAGCATAAGTTTGACACATTGCGGATGAATTATAGATATCACTTACAATAATTTTATATTTACCTTCTTTCATTAAAAAATGCACCATATAATCAAATATATATGTATGATCATTCAATTGAAAAAACAGGTGCTGAATTGTGGCTCCTTTTACTAATATCATTCCTGAAGTCTTATCATCATTTTGAATAACATTTTGAGCTGATTTCCAATATTCAGCAATAAACATCTTTGTATCAGAATAAATTTGATCTTTGGTTTTAGTTATACTATCAACCTTTTCAATTTTATAGTCAAGTTGGTTTGCATTATTATTTGATTTTTTTTTATCTTGAAGTAGTTCAATTGATTCTGTTTGATTTTTTAGTATAACATCTTTCTTTCCTTTTTCATTCCAATAATAAATTTTTTCATCAGTAATATTAGTAACATCTATAATTTTTTCAGTTTTATCTTTAAAAATTACTTTGTATTTTATTGGTTCATCATCAGATTGTGCTAATAAATTAAAACTGGATAGAAGGATTGTTAATAATACTATAAAATTTTTCATGGTTATTTTGGTTAATTTAACATACCATAAAACTACAAACTATATTCCAACTTTCAAAATTGATTGGTTATGATTTTGTTACATCAGCTTGTTGAGCTTCCCAACGCGGCTTAACGATGGTTTCAAAAGTATGCATATTGAAATCAGTTTTAATGCCTTTATCTAAGTGATCATTAAATTTATTTAAGGCAGCTGTATGTGCGGAAAGTAATATCAAAAACTGGTCATTTCCATTGTTGCGACCAGGAATACCTTGTGATCCTGAACCTGTTTGTGAGGATGTATACCCGCCATTTGCAAAGCCCCTATTAACATTTTGTGCCGCTAAAATTGCAGGTAAATTAATGGTATGGATAGTACCTGAGCGCTGGGCAATATCAATTATATCGAGTACCGGTTTAACGGTTGGGTTACTAACACCATCAGCATTAGCAACAAATTCGTTTGCGTGAACAATTCCTACGGGTTTATCATTCGATGAATCAGTATCGGTAAAACCGCCGGTTTTTAAAGCTTTTACCTGTTGACGTTGGGCATTTGCCTGGGCAACTTCAACGCCTCCCAAAACACCTAGCAGAACTGCTGAAACTGTTCCTCCAATCGGTCCTAACTGTGCATATCCGGCCATGATTGCTACAGCAGTATTTGCAAGGATTTGCGCTATTTTAACAGCAAAATCAATATCGGCATATTTCTTCTTAATGCTTTTCTCTTCCTCTTCCTGTTTTGTTGCAATTTCAGTCTTTGTTTTATTATATTCAGTATCGGAAACTATTCCTTTTTTGTGATTTTCTTCCAGGTCATTAAGGTCTTTTTGATATTTTGTTGTATTATTTGTGATTGCAACATCCTGTAACCCGGTTTCAATATTTGACATTGTGTTTAATAACGTCACATATTTTTGAACGTACTGCTGTGCATATTTGAGTTTTATAGCCAATAAGGCAGCTTGAAATTTATCCTCATTCCCTTTGAATGCATCGTGTTTTGCATTTAATGCAGCAATCTCATCATTTTCTTGTTCTACAAGGCTTTTTAAATTATATTCTTTTACAGTTAATTCATATTCCTTTATTAAATCATCCTGTTGTTTAACGGTATCTTTTGTAATTGATACTTTTAAAGCATCAATCTCTTTTTCAGTTGCAACTGTTGATAAACCAAAAGCTTTTTCAATTTGTAATGTGGTCTGCAACTGCCCCATTTTCATCGTAAGGATATCTTCATTATACTTTTGCTCGATATCCTTGCGGGCGGTTAAGTTATTACCAGCATTGATAAGATCTTGCTTATATTGATCTGTGCGGGCATCAATTAATTGTTGTCCGCTTTCGATGTCCATTTGTATAACATCTTGAGCATTGCTTTCTAAATCCTTTTGATTTTTTGCAGCGGCATCGTAGGCAATTTTATTCAGATTGGCGGCATGGGAGGCTTCCAGAATTTCGAGGGTAGCCTTTTGTTCCTTGGTAAGGTTTGTTTGGTCAATATTAAATAACCCGGCTTTTTGTAACCGGTCATTATATTCCTGATTCTCAATATCAATAACTGATGTAGCCGATTGAAGGATGGTATTTATATATTCCTGTTGTTTTACTTTAAAATCCAATAATTTACCATTGATATCGGTTATCTTTTTCTCGATATCGGAATACTGGGTTTTATCGTTTACAAAATTTTCCTTGTTTTTTGCATAGATGGCAGCTTCGGAGCGTAAACGACTTTGGTTGATAATATCCATTTGCATTGCAAATTGCGCATTGGAAGATTGTCCGTCAGCGTAACGCTTCTTTTCTTTTGCTTCTAACTGGGTATAGTAGTTTGCGCTTTGGTTTAATTCGGTATCGAGGGTTTCCTTACGCAATGCAACTTCATTTTTACTATTCATTGCATTAATTTTCTTCAAATTTTCCTTACCCGAAACAGCGGCATCGGTTAGTTTTACCAAAGATTTTGCATAATCTTCGATCATAACGTCAGATCCTAAACCAAATTTTTTTAAATTTTCTGCATAGGCAACTATTTTAGGATTATATGAAGCTAATTCGGCATCCATGGCTTTTAACTTTGCCACTTCAGCATCGTTGGTAACAGGAACAGCAACTCCGGATGACATGGCCATGGCGTTTAAACTTTGCATGGCTTTTTCGTAAGTATTGCGTTTTTCTAGTAATTTATTATAATCTTCACCCGCCAGGCGTTCCTTTTCGCTATTGAAAGTAATAATATCTTTTATTTCATCTTCGCTTAGTTTTGTTCGGCTTTTCAATTGCAACAACTGGGCATCATATTCCTGCTGTGCAACATCAACCCTTTCCTTAACCATTTTTTTCTCGTTTTCAATACGTGCCTTACCAGCCTCTAAGCGTTCAGTCAGAGATTTTGTGCGGTCACGCATATCTTCTTCGAGTTGCACATTTTTTGCATGTTCGGCAGCTTCGTTTATAGACAGTGCAATAGTTTTTTCCTTTACCTGGTCCATCATTTCAGCATATTGATAACCAACTGCAATGGCTTCGGATAAATTGTCAATGAAATTATGCCAATCGCCAGAAACCATGGTTTTATAAAAATATTGTAAGCCTGATTGCATTCCGGCAACGGCAAAATTGTATTGATCTCCACTGGTTTTAGTGGATTCAACCATTTCGTGAAAATTCTCTTTGAACAGTTCAATGCCTTTTTTGCCAAGTTCTACCAGGCCAACGCCGGTGAAGATTTCTTTGAGATGAGAGAAGGCGCCGCCGGATTGTTCAGTAGCGCCTTTTAATTCTTTTTGTCTTGCTGTAACGTCGTCGAGTTCTTTTTTGTAGGATTTAAATGTGTCGGAATCGGGAGCGAGGTTTGCTAAAATAAATTTCAATTCCTTGCTGCGCTGTCCAAGTTCTTTCATGGTAAGTCCATCCAGGCCGATTTCGTGCCGGATGTCTTCCATTTGTTTTTCGAGGGATTTGAGGGAATCCATTTTAGTAGCCTTTTCAAACTCATCCTTGGTACTTTTTATTTCTTTCTTAAGATCTGAAGCTTGTTTGCTTAATTCGGCAAGTTTTAACCGCTGTGGATCGCTGTTAATTAAAAGATCGAGTTGTATTTTATCAATTGTAAGCATTCTATGCGGTTTTAAATGGATCGATCAATCTTTTTCTAAGGTCAAGGCGCACCGATTCAGAAAATCCATAACTTATTCGGCCAACAAGTAAATTAAGCCTTCCCCAAACATTTTTATTATACCAGTTAGGCGCCTGTTTTTTATTTTTCTTAGACCTATCTTTAATGCCATAAAGAATAGAATTAGTACTTACACGCGAACTTTCCCTTGCGCGTGACCTGTTTTTTCGGTACATTAACTCAACCAACCTACCTTTATCGGGAAATAAAAATTTTATCCTGCCTCCCTTTTCGCCTTCTCTTGAGGTTATAAATGAAATTTCATCCCGTAAATGGTCATGGTCCTCTTTGCTTATTATATCCTTATCCACAATTGAATTCACCATTAATTCACGAAGCTCAATTCCCCAGCGTTTAAGCTCCATCATTATAAAATTCCATTCCAGGTAATCCGATTCGGTCATAACAGGTTCATATAATTAACGTTAATTACCAGTTGCCATCCAATACTTTCACAAAGCCAGAAAGGATCAATTGGATCCAATTGAAAAGGATTGTCTAGCCAACGTTGTACAGGGCAGTTTTCACGATCGTCTTTTTTAAGAAAATTAATGAGTGTGGTCATGATTTCAAATGCCCTGGATGATTGAAGCATTTCTCCCATCGAATCCATTTCTGATCCTGTCCAGTGACTCGCAATTGTTAATTGTACTGTCATCTTTGAGTCGCGAACCCTTACTTCGTTCATCGGACCACCACCAATGCCTCCCGGTTCAACCAACAGGAAATAACCATCTATGCCAGCAATACTTTCGGCTAACTTCTTATCGTTTGTGTAAACCACAAAATCAGTCAATTCAGGAATCAGGCTATTCGGATCCATGGCTGATATATATGCTTTCAGATCGGCATATCCTGGAATGGTATCATCTTCCCGGGCAAAGTTTTTAACTACACCCTCCAATAATGGATAACGTGCAAAATATTTTATAATATCAATTGGTACCATGTATCAGAGTTTTAAAACAGTTTCAATTGGCAACTTTAAATCGATGGATATTTCACCATTGTTTTTTTTCATTCCGCGAAGCGAAACAACAGCCTCCTGAATGCTTTTTACCTGTATGTTAAAAAAATCGGTAATTGGCATCATTACCACATCATCAATTTTCCCATAACCATCTTTACTCATTGTATAAACATGTCCATAAGAACCGAGGGATATTTTATCCGGATCGCTTTCCCCGGATCCTGAAAACAGGATTCCAAACACAGGATGGTTATAAAAATAGTTCTGCCAGCAAATCAGCATGAACCATATTGCCTTTAATTCTTTATTGAGATGTTCCTGGAATAATATGGCACGCTGTTGTGCTTCAAAAGTGTTATATTTTTGCCTGTTTTGGCGATAAAGACAAGCGGCCATATTAGCCAGGTACTTTGTATCTTTTGTTTGAGCGTAAATATGTTGGTATTCATAAGCGTCAAGGTATTCTCCAACGGTTATATCGGTTTCAAGAATTCCGAATTTGTCAATATTGAATACCGGGCCATGAAATTTTTTCTTTCCAATACTGATTTCTGGTAATAAATTGCTAGTAAGTGCAAGATTAAAACCAAATTTAGGTTGGATGATCGATTTAACTGTTTCAAGTTCCTTCAGCAGTGTTTTATCATCAATCTCATCAGGTAAGGCATAAGTCAGTATATTTTTAAGCTTATTGCTTAAAACCTGCACAACATCATCATTTATGCTGATGCTGAAGACAAATTTTGTCCATTCGGCCAGGCATTGATGGCAGCAAATTTCAACTTTAGGCTTTGGAAGTTTCTCACCAACCAATATTTCAAGAATTTTAAAGCGTAGTTCTGCTTTTGCCATTGATCCGGCATCAAATAATAAATTTACAACCTCTTTAAATTTTGAAGGTGTAAGTTCGTCCCAGGCTGTTTCTATCTTATATTCCTTCATCATTAAATCATTGAAACAAATTTGTCGTTCTCGTTGTGCCTTCTTTTTTCACATGGGTTATATTCACTTGGCTTATCGGGAACCTGTGAATCTGCCTTAGTTTTAATATCCATCCCCCGGAGTACGGATTCTGCCATATTCCGATATTTAAATGATAGTTTATCCTTTACATCTTCTGAAGTAAGTCTCGGGTTATTACTGGCATCGTTGGCCATATTCCTGCGAAGGGTAGAAGGAAGGTAATAATTATCCCATTCGGATATTGCACGGCTAACAGTAATATAAGCCAATGCACGTTTCAATTTACTTATCATTACCGGATCAGGAGTTGTAGCATCCAGTATAGTTTTAATTTTAATGTGTGCATTGATCTCGTCATAGGCTTCCTGCTGAAATACACGCGAGCGGATAAAAAATGCGGCGTTACCTTCTGTTTGAAAGCAATTGTCAAAATCACGATAGGTTTTAATAAGGAGATTGTTAAATGCAGTGCTTTGTGGGCTTTCTGCCCATGCTGTAAAAGTCTCTTTATCTGAATCCAGAGAATCAATAAGTTCCTTGGTAAATAAGCCATAACTGATTAGAAGGCTTTCGCGGGCTTCATCAGTTTGATATTTAAACGCTGTTGTTTCTTTATCAGTCTTATAAGTTGTGATGCTATTAGGGCTTACCCTTATCTGTAACCATATAAAATGATGATATAACGCCAGGGGAACGATAGCAAAACGCAATAATTCCAACACTTCAGCATATTTCTTCGCTTCATCTTCATCAGTGGGTGGAGTCGTCATTTTATCAATGATATCGTCATACATTTCAGGAGAAATGATTTCGCGGATATCATTGGCAGCAACAATCATACTGCTATTGATATTTTCGAGTTTCAGCGTAACATCAATTCCCGAAACATAGTTTTTAAGGCTGACTGTGGGTGTAAAAGGTAATTTTATCATATCAATTGATATTATTTTGTATGCGATTTTGTGGCGAAGTATCTTGCTGGCGTTCCGGAGCAAAGCGTTTAAACCCAATTTTTACGTTGTTGGTTACCAGACGGGGAAAATTGAGCCAAAGGGCACGATTTAAATCTTCCAGAATAAATTCTTCAGCATAACCCAGGGTGTCTAAATAAACCAGGTATGAATAATAAACTTGAGCTCCGGAATTAAAAACCCCTTCGTTGCTTAAATTTGAGATAGCCGGATCAAGACCTTTCCCGGCAACAATCATTCTTGTGCTTTCCTTGTTAAAATCAATAACTGATTTAATAAATTCGGAATACTTAACCGGTATATCCTCGAACGTCCATTTTTCAATCCCATGTTCAGTTAAAAATGAACGGCTCCAATATGCTTTACCTTGATTTTTACCAGCTCCGGAAAGCACTGCAGTAACCATCTCAATTTTTTTATTAATGACTGCAGTCAAAAGTTCATAAGAGAAGTCGGTGCCAATTTCCTTAACCCCTTCAAATTCGGTTTGCAAAGGTTTACCTGCAGTTTTGCGGGCTTCATTATCCCTGCAAATGTTCTTGAGGGTTTCTTCAATTTGTTTTATCCAGGCATCTGGAATAATTACATGAATCTTGGCCGAAAGTGAATTTTCGAGGTAAGAATTTATGTATTTCGGATTAAGGTTAGTGCCTTTAATCCATTCCTTTAATCCATAAAAGTAAGTTGGGGTGCTGTAAATATCCTCGTCGAATGAACGATCACGGACATAGTTAACCGATGAAGGATAACGAAAAGGATCGGAACGGACGAAACGAGGCCATTGGTCGAGATCGTACATGTTAAGTTTAGTCCAGTCACCAACCAATACAATATCAAGGTCGGAATCTAGGATCCGGGCGCGCCTGTCAATTGTTTTTGTGGTACCCAAACGACAATGGGCGCCGTTTAAATATTTTAATCCGCGAACAGGCATGGAACCATTAACCCGGCGTGATTTGTTAAAAAAATATTGGTTATAACCATCCTCCATATAATAATATTCATGAATGGCCTGTTTAGCATAAGTATGCAAAGGTTCTAAATCAGGATCCCGATCCCACGAGTTTAACCAGGCCCATACTTCAGGATATGTTTTCTTTGATACCCATCTACGGATTTTTCCGTCTGATGGCTGGGTACTTGCTCCAGGAGTGATGTCTTCAATATCATCAATATATAATTCTGGACCACGGCCATACATCATACGTGCTTGTTTTGCAAGTATTTCTGGTAAAAAGGGATTATATTTTACATATTGTTTAGCTTCGTTCGGCAGGTAATTATTATTTCCATTGGTAGCAATTGTAAAACCCTCAAAATTAATTCGATCTCCAACAACAATGAACCGGTTATAGTTCATTTTTTCTCTTTCCATCTCCCAGGTATCTTCAGATGTCCCAAGCGCAAATGTCATATAGGCTTTACCATCCTTGGAAGAATAGCCATAAGAACCGTAATTTTGAACATCAATATTATCACTGGCCGTATTAAAGCCTTTAATTTCTTTTTTCATATTAATCATTTAAATTCTGTGCTTTGCCATCTATTTTAGGGGTGAGCCAATCAACTTTTAACATTTCGAATTCGGGGGGAAATGCAACATATCTGACCAATCTTTTGCGGCATATCCGGTTTTGATTGACTTTTGCAGCGTCGAGGTCGGTATATGGAAGAAATAAATCAGGGTGCGGTTCCATACTGTCATCGGGAAGAGCCGGACGTAATCGGCAACGACGAACAACACGAATACCATCAGTTTGACAACGACGTTCCTGCCAGGTAAGATGCTGCATAATAAAAAAGAAATCATCAGAATGCCTCAAGGCACGCATACGGGCTAATGCTTCATAACCGTTGATTGTTGTCATTCACTCAGCTATTTTATGCTAAGGAAATATATTGAGAGGAAGGGTTAAAGGACAATGATAATTATAAACCAGTAATATGTGCGCTATCCGGAATAGCTTTTGGTTTATATTGTTCACCATATAAACCCCATAATAGGTACATTAAAGCTGAAGGTAGTTGCGTAGAAAACCAAACCTGATCTTCATATTCCAGTTTTACTTCGCTGGTTTTGTCAAGTTCAATTCCAAAACCTTTCTCTCTTTTTAGCGGGCTCATATAAATACAAGAGATTAATTGTTCACACTCATACTGGCAAATTCCTATGCGTGGGGTACGTTTCTCACGTTCACTGAGCAATATTTCAAGTAACATAAAATGTTCCCAATAGAATATAGTGCGCTGATCGGAAGGTGTGCAAAGTTCAACCCTCCATCCGAGATCCTCCAGACAACGTTTTAAAATCGCTATGTCAGTCTTACCTTTTGGGTTATTTGCATATATTTCTTTGCGTTGATTACCGGCACGATCGTAATATATCCGCATGTATTTCTTTTGATGTGGCCTGAAGAATTCATTTATCTCCAGAGCTAAATCAAAATGTTGCCTGGGAGTCCAGACAAAGAAGTTTTTTAATACTTTGAGGTCATTTCCTTTCTCCTGGGCGATAACGCAACTCATAAAGTTGCCCGGATCGAATCCCATAAGCAAAGGTTTGCATGTATCGCAGTATTTAAGGTCAGCGCTAGTTCGCTTATATTCTCCCGCTACGTTTACATCATCAAAACCACCAGGTCCTTTATCATATTTATAACTGTCAGTAAAAATATGTTGCTTTCCAAACCAGGCAAAGAACATTTCTTTAACCCTGTCAGGCCTTATGCCTAAAATAGACAATAAAAACTTTGAAACGTTACTTTTAGCGCCTTTGAACTGACGTGTAATATAATCATTGCCCAAAACAGCCAGATTACTGAAGGATGAACCTTTAATATATGACCATAATCCGGATTCTTCCTTACGTTTTTCGAGTAGAAAAGCCTTCCAACGATTAATAAACCTTGTTAATCGTAATATTTCGGCCTCCGCAGACTTAATTTTGGTTAATAAACCTGATTTTCTGGCTTCTTCAAGGTCTACTTCAGCATTTAAAAGCTCTCCTTCAGCTTTTAGAGTACGAAAAGCAATGTATTCAATCAAATCAAGTGCCGATCGGTTAACATTTTCTTCGTAATGCGTCCACCAGTCTTCATCGTTTTCAAAATTTGGAGTACTTGAGAATCCTGTCATTCCACCGAAATAGTGAGAATGGCCATATATTTCCCTGTCTTCACGTAAAGTTGGAAATACCCGTTCAACAAAATCGGTTTCTTTAATGCGTAAAAGTTCGTCAACAAACACATGTACAACGCTTTTACCAATAATACTTTCAGGACGGTCAAGGCTTCCAAATAACAAAACGGTTCCCCACGCAAATGAAATGGTATGTTTCCATGATCCAACCGGAGTCAACGGCCTTTTAAAATGTTTGGGCGGCTCCTTGCCGTATTCATAATGTATACCTCTAGTATAATGCTTACCCAAATATGTAATGATGCCTGGTACAATTGTATCCATGGCAAACGTATAAGTTGGAGCAACCAGCAACATTGTACTCCTGGGCATATCATAAGTAATGCGAACAATGCGGGGAGCGAACATCTCAGTAGTTTTGCCGGATCCTCGACCAACTTCACCAAGCAAATTTTGAGTGTCTGATAATAAAACATGATGCTGAACAACAGTATTATATTTATCAATAAATTCTATATTACTGTTATAAAATCCAGCGACCATGCTCATTGCAAAAACACTCGACCCGGAGAAGTCAAAAAAACTATCTAAATTTAAGTGAGGAAGTATTGATATGATTAAGGAGAAAGCAACAATGGCGATGAGTAGCAAAGCAAATTTTCTCAGTAATTTAAGTCTATAAAGAAAAATATTGCTTTGGCTTCTGGCTAATTGCTTTTTATTCATCAGATTCCTCCGTATCTGTAATATTCATACTGAGTGCGGCTTCTTCTTTTAACTTATCTTTTTGTTCAGTATTGATTGGGTAAGAATCAATGTTTTTGCAGGCATCCTTATATTGTTTTAAACGCTCACCGGCAATACTTTTAAGGTTGTATTCCTTTTTTCCTCCGAGCATTTTCCATGTTACTTCGGGCGAAAGAACGTGAACAATAGGATGAAGTTTTGTAGTATCAATTTCGTTTTCATTAGGATTTTGCCTAAGTCTTGCGGCATCGATAAGACAACGGCGAGCGACTCCAAGGTTATCGGAGACAAGAGCGATATTGCTTAATTCTTCAAGTTTGTCAGCATAATAATCATTCCAGGCAGAATTCCGGACTGTACTATTGAGATGAAAATAGTTAATTGCCTCCCATATAATTTCACGGGCAGTATTAAAAGCTAAATTAAAGTCAGGATATTTTTTAATTAATTCCCTTGCACACCTTGAAACTGAAGGATAACGACGTTGTAATTCAGGTACCCTATCCAATAAAAAGATATAGCGTTGCAGATCCTCCGCAATAGCATCACTTTTATTCGTAGTTAAAAAGGATTTAACGATATCAGGATGCAAACTTTCGAATCTTTCATGTAAACTCATATTGAATCGCTTATAGTTTCACCCAGATAATCGGAGATCATAAGGTTTGCCCTCATTTGTCTTTTAAGATTGATGGTTTCAATCTCTGCCTTGGCTGATAGAAGTTTAATATCTGGTCCCATTGTTGAATTGCCAAGCCGAAAAGCATCAAATAATTCAGAATCTTTGTTGGAGAATTCCATCATTATTTCAGATGGATTATCAGGATTGAGATAATCGGAAATTTCCTGCATGGTTTTGCCATGTTGAGCCATCTTTATAACTTCATTCAGTATATCAGCATCAAGGTTCATTCAGTATTTTTGCTGCTAAATAACAACGGTTATGCCTGATAATAAAGGACGATTGATAAAGTAGATTTTAATGGTAATATTTGACTTATTGCTTTTTTCATCATACTTTTGACCCGACGATTTTCAACATTCAAAAGTTTAGGCCTTATTACCCAAAGATAAAGAAGGTCTGGACGCATCAAAGGCCATGCGAAAGCATGGCTGTGGGTGTTGAAAATCGTCAATTTTCTGTCCAGGCCTTCCCTCTTTTAAACTAAAGAATAATTCATTGTAAGTACTTCCGTTTTTTTCTTACCGTTTCCGGAGCCTTTATTGACACTTACTTCCATGTTAAAAGTTTTATTAATCCATTTGTTTCTCTTAGTATATTCAGTAAGTAAATCAGAAGGATAAGAACTTAGTATAAACTTGCCTTTAACTTCAGATAAAAGTTTTAGAAGGTTTTCAAAATCATCCTTTGAATATCCATCGTAATGGCCACAATCTGAATTATAATAAGGAGGATCACAATAAAAAAATGAATCAATACTATCCCTGGAGTTTATAATTCGAAGCGCATCAGTGCATTCAATTTGAACATTCTGCAAACGAATTGCAAAGTCTTCGGTAAATGATTCCCGCTTGTTTCTGATCTTCTTTGATGTTGTACATTTTTTGATATCATAACCCCAGGATCCGTCTAGTATTGAACTGAAACTTTGTGCAGCCAATGCCCAAACCGCCCATGCTCTTTTAACTTCAGAAAACATGTGCGGATTGTTATAAATAACATCGGCATCTTTGTGCAATCTGCGACTGTGAAGCGAGATCCTTACTTCCTTCTCCAATCCGACAAAATCGTTCTGGACCACTCGGTAAAAGTTTATTAACTCATTGTTCGTATCGTTTATCACTTCAACCGCTGAAGGATCCTTAGCGAAGAAAACGGCTGCTCCTCCAATAAAAGGTTCACAATAAAGTGAGTGTGGAGGAATTAATTCAATAATTCTTGTACATAGTTTTTGTTTTCCACCATAATAACTGATTGGTGTTTTGAGGACTTTTTTTTCATTATAAAAGATTTAAAAGGTTAGTGCCTTATTACCCGTTAAATCAATTATTCAAATATTCACTATTTATTTAGCCTCGGAAAAGACAAAACACTGAATAAAGTTATCATATGGAGGTTCTTTGCTGCTGATTTTAGTATTAAACCATTTAATTTCAAATTTTTGGTTCAAAAAATAAATTTTTCAAAAAATTTGTATCAATTTATTTAGCGCACCGCTGATAATTGGGTTTGTAATACAATGAACTTTCAAAACACAGATATATGACAAGCATTACTTTTTCAATTACTTACACTATAGATTTAATTTGAATTTTTTTTGGTAGTTTATTTCGATATAAGTTGTTTCATCAACGATAATTTAGAAGAGTACTCTTCAATGATATGCATCCAGTCTGCACGTTCATCATCGTTCTTATACTTCTTATTGCTTATTTGAGAACGATATCGAGTAATGCTCTTATCTGCATTGATCAAGTCACGCATAAACTTTTCAGGATCAAGTTTGCGCAATTGTTCTAATTCTTTTTCTAACTTATATTCTATTAATAGAGGGTGTTTGTATAGAAAGGTTTTGTTCTTCTCGTAATGGGATAGTTCGAGAAAGGCAATATGGTTACGTGTATCAGCATTAACAAAGGTCTGTGCAGTTTCATCATTAGCAGAATCAAGAATCGCGTCTAATCTTACCATTGTTTCGTAAGAATAAACGCGATCTTCATATAGTAAATGACAGAGTTGTATTTCTTTGTCATTAATATCAGTCCAGTTTATACCTGGGTATTCTGTTCTTGGTCCCCGCTTTTTTTTTCTTTACTACCAGGGATAACAGTATCAGTTCCTTTGACCACTTCCTTAACAGGATCAACTACATCAGTCCCTTTTACTTCTTCCTTAATGGGTTCAGTTGTAGTAGTCCCTTGCCCTTCTTCTATATTATTGGTACTTGCATCAGTTCCTTGGCCTATGGTATTGAGTTCAGTCATGGTTGATTCTGTTGAACTATCAGGATACCCATTGTCTTGATCCTTTTCAGACTCTAATCCTGATTCAACTTGCTCTTCTGTTAATGATGCTGCAGTCAATAACAATTCGGCTTTCTTTGCTTTTAAAGCAGCCAAATAAGTATCGCCTTTATTATCTGAAGTTGGCAATAACAACCCAAATACCAAAGTCTTTAAAACATTGTATTTGTGTTTACCATCAAGATCGATTGCTAATAACTCAGTTTCAAACTCATTTAATTCTCCAACCTTTTTAAGAGGCACGATAAAGTTGTCTTTATCTTTTGTAAATCCTCTGCCTTCCCAAATGGTACAATCACAAACTGCGCTATTCATTAATTCATAACACATTCTTTCATCCAATTCCTTTTTGTTGTATTTACCTGCCAATTCAAGATCAGGTAATAACTTGGAAGCCGGAAAAATCTTTTTATAAAGCTCCTTGTCGGCATCAAACCACTTTTCGTCTGTGTGGTTCATTAAAAAATGATTGATTTCTTTGAATTCCATATCGATAAGATTTAAAGTTAAAATTTAATATTTATTCAAATTAATGGTTTGGTTTTCAAACCTTAAAGGACATAAAAAACCCGCCCTGGCAAAAGGCGGGTTTAAAACTAACTAATCGAAACTAACACCTAATTTCGGGATCCTGCAACTTCGACAAATACATATGTTGCACCTCCAAATATTTTAAAGGAAATCTGTTTTCCTGCATTTGCAGTCCAGGTTGCACCACCAATTAGTAAAAATGTAGCTGAAGCTGCAATTGTACTTGGAAATGCCCCTCCAGATCCTTGAAGTGTAATAATCCTTCCGACATCAGAATCGGATGTTCCTGTTATTGCTGTAATTGCTTTTGCCGATGTGGCAGCTGTTGTTAATTGATAAACTGGATTAGAGGTAAGCAAAATAGTCGTTGCATCTGCAGCGACGGTTACTGGATCAGCTATTGGCGTACTACCAACATATTTATTCAGAATATCACCACATTCATTGGCAAAAGTGATTGTTGTGGCTGTTTTGTCTTTATCAGATCCACCATCAAATTTCGTCATTCGAAGCGGCTTGCAGGAATTACCACCAATATAATTCTCACTTGTGGCACATATTTGCAAAACAACGTAAAACCCTTTGCCTATTCCAATCTTAAGATAATTGAAAATATCTGTTGACATTCCTCCGATAATCAGAGTAATTTCAGTATTTATAACTGCAGCTATTTCACCTTGAGTACCTGACCATTTTAATGAAGGCGTATCAATAACGGAATCTATATATTTCCATTTTTCGCCCGCTTTTAAAGGAATATTGGCAACTTCGCCATTAATGGCTGCTGGAAATTGTTGTGTATCGTCCACCTGGGCCTGCTCAATAAACCATAATCGCGCTTTGATCTGCTTACCAATTTTTTGTGTATTATCCGGATCACCGTCAATATTTCCAAATCCACTGACCACTCCTGCAGTTATTACACTTCCCGAACCGGCCAGGTCAAAAAAATGATCCATGCTCAAATTACCTGTAATTACTGAGCCAATAACATAAATGGCTAATATAACCCCTATCGCAATGGCAAAGTTTTGTATGATTTTCATCCTGGAGCGTAAAACCTTGTTCTGGCTCCAGGCCAATTGTTTTTTATTTTTCATTTACGAATTTTTCAGTTGTGAATTTTTATGGATTAAAACTTAAAAAAATACCTGGCAATAGGATGCCTATTGCCAGGATTAATGATTATGTAGTTACCTTACGGCCAACTTCAACAAATTTGTTGTTCGATGCGTCAGTACTGTCGTCTCTGTTTAAATACAGATAAACTTCAAGGTAATCACCTACTGCGGTTGGAATCCATGCATCAACCAGTGAAAATTTACCTGATTTTGCCGTTACGGAAGGATATGTTGCGCTTCCGCAGGTTATTCTGTAAACAATTCCTGCAACTGCATTCGTTATATCCGTAATGGTGGGTGCCGATACTGCGTTAGCAATAGTTTGGAAAAACATTCCTTTGCTGGCATCACAGGTAGTTGCATTTGCTGCCAGAGCTATTGTAGGATCAGTCATGAAAATGTACTGGTTCTGATAATTATCTGCTGTTAATGCAGCCAATGTTGCAAACTTTTTACCAACCATAATAGCATTTACGCCTTCTTTCCAGTAGCTATAAACCATCAGTTCTTCAAGATCGCGTTGCATTCCAATTTTTGCCATTTCACCGGCTTTATTTTCGATCAACTCAATATTACCTGGCATGGTAAGCCACATAAAACATAAATTACCCATGTTTGGAACACCCTGAATACTAACATCAGGATAATTCATTATAGTTGATTTATTTCCGGAATAATCCTGTTGTAATGCATAAGCGGCTCTAAATGCTGCATTGTACCAAGGTAAATGTTTTTCATTAACGTGCAGAACCATACCTTTTAATGAAGGAAGAACTTTATTCACATCTTCAACAAAACTTTCAACATAAGTAAGAACAGTACTTTTTGTGTAAGTTGTATAAGCAGTAAAAGGTTGAAGACGGAAATCATTCCATGCCCATTTCAACAATTTACGAATAACACCTGTAGAACCGTGCAAATGATGTCCTGCTTTTGTTAAAGTAGGTTCAACCCTGCAACCTAAGATACGGCGTTCATTCCATTCGTTCATCAGAACTTCAAGAATACGTGCCAACATCCATTCAATCCAGGTCCATTTCATAGGGTCACTGCCTTCACGATTCAGGTAACCAATGTATTCTTTTTCCAATTCTTTAAGATTTGAAAACTTATGTTTAAACATAAGGTCGAATACTTCAGCTTCGATTGGCTCAACTGATGCGCCACCTTTGAAAACACGGCCTCCTTGAAAAGATTGAGAGAAACTGGTTAAAAAAGCATTTGTCAATACTTCTTTATTCTGAACTCCATATCTTGTTGGAAAGATACCTGCAATTGAATTCAAAGTTCGGATATAAGCTATTAACGCATCCTGACGGCGAATAATATATTCTTCACCCCAACCGGTATTATCAAATCCCGTAAAATCAATGTCCTGCATTTTGATTGAACCAAGCTTTCCTTCAGCTTGCAATTCACCCATACGGTTAGCCAATGTTTTGGCATAAGAACCAAGTGCTTTTTTAAAATCACTTTCGTACTCTTCCCAATTACCTTCCATTCCTTTATCAGCTGCAAATACTTCTAAAGGCCTACGGGTTGCAGCAACTATGTTCCAAGGTTTATCCATTGCAAATAAAGGAGCTTCAATGCCAAAAAGGTACTTTTCGGTAGTTTTACCGCCAGTAATTGGAATAACTTTTCCTTTTGGAACCACTTTTTTAGGTTCAGATGCTTCAGGTTCTTTTTTCAAAGCTTCAATTGTTTTTTCCTGTTCAACTACTTTTGTTTTAATTTCAATGACAGCCTCTGCAGTCGTTTTTGTTGGTTTTTCATCACCAAAAACAGCCTTGATCGTTTCTTTTTGATCATCGGCCAAAGCCTGAATTTCCGTGTCAGTTTTATCACTACCATCGTCAGCGTCTCCGCCTTCCATAATAGCTTTTAGAACATCAGAAAAACTCATTTTAAGTTCTTCCTGGCATTTAGCCTCAATTTTTGCGAGTTCTTCTTTGGAAAGATCATCACCGCCGGTTTTCATTTTTGCGGTATATCCCAAAGCCGCAATAATTACTTTAAACTTCTTTTTCATATTGATTGATTTAAGAATTAAATAATGATTTTATTTGTTGATTTTGAGCCTTATTAAAGGCAAGTTGTATAATTTCATCGAATGGCATTACATTATCAATGAGGCCATTCATTTTTGCATTTATTTCGCCATAATTGGCAAAAAAGGTGCGCCCATTAAGCGTTCCTTCAACTGCGGGGTTAACGTTTGGCCGGTTAGTCTTAACTGTTTCCTGAAAATGAGTAGCCCATGGAGTGAGTTCTTCACTGATCAATAATTCGGGGTTTCCTTTTTGGGCTTCAGTAATGGCTTTGTTTTTCCAATTGCTTTCGGGAGGTGTAACACGAATGAGTTTAATACCCATTTGTTTGTACATTTCATCATAGTTTGGAATATCGGCCATTACACCAATACTACCTACCTGGCACATTGGATCAATAGCGTTGATACTATCAAAGAATGAAGAGATGTAATAAGCTGAACTCATGTCAATATTATCCACTGCAGCCAGGCATGGTTTGTTTTTCTTTGCCATGATCGCTTTCATTGGAAATATTGAATCAACTGTTCCACCAGGAGAGTTAACACGTGCCACAATTGCTTTGATGGCATCATTTTCAAATGCATCCTCGAACATGGCAGCAATATCTTCAGTGCCATAATCCCACCATGATCCGGAACGAGTCAAAACTCCAGAAATGGGAATAACAGCAACGCCTTCCATTTCCTTGTCATCATCATTATTGCAGGGGTTGAGCATGTCATCGAAAATGCTCATTTTTAAAACAGGCTTATCAGGCAAGGTAAGAACCTGACCTTTGCTGATTGCTAATAAATAAGGATAGTATTTTACCATTGCTTCTGGAGTGACCAAAAGCGTACTGGTAAAAATTTCATCGAAGAATTTGGAATATTTCTGCATAGAAGCAATTTTAATGCAATGCTATACAATGCATTAAAATTGCTAAAGGACTATATTTTAAGAGGTAGAATATTAAAGTTCAATCAATTAAAATAAAAAATCAGTTGATTGACGTAAAAAAGTGTATTTAGTTTCTGATATTTTACGGGAGTTTGCAGAATAAACTACTGGATTATCCAGACTGCCCCAAATGGCTATTTGACCATCAGAAGTGCGTAATCTGAATATTTGCGGTTGTCTGGTTAGGTCAGTATTAGTTAAAGGATTAATATTGCCATTAACAGCCAGTTTCTCATCTATCAGTAAACCGGCAGGTGTATTTTTAGCATCTTGAGTAAAAGTTGCAGGCATTATATTTTCAATTTCACTAAATGAAAATCCTGGATAAAATGTTACAACCTGATCAGTAATATCTTTAACTGCGCTAAAGTTCACTCTTTCAATTTTATCACATAAATAAATTGTTGTGTTCATGGCAAAAAGTTTAATGAAGTTTAATAAAGTTTAATCGTGAGGACAATTAGCCCGGTTTCGTCTATGTAATTATTTTTTAACTCATTGATAATCAATATTAATATTTTTAGCAAATAATTCGATTTTGTGATTGTGCTTTTTGCTGATTTTTTCGAACCGAAACTAATATTTTCCAGCGTTGATAATCTTTGATTGCCCGATCAGAATATTTTGAATCAATATTACATTCATCAAGAAATAAATTAACACATTCCTTGTATGAAAAACCGCCATTTCTAAAATCTTTCATGCGCTCATGAAAATAAAAGCGGTAAGCCTTCTCAATTGCCCTTGCTAATACTTCATTTCGAGTAGTGCTGATGTAATTATAATAAAATGGATCCTTATCCGGTTGAAAAGGGGTCTCAATTATAAACATTTCCTCTCCAAAATCCGGGGTTTTATAATTTGGTGGGCTTGGCATCAAAAGATTATTGAATTTATATGCCAAACAAAGCTCATCAGCATCAGCCCTGGGAAATTTAAAAACCGGTTCACTTATCTGGTAGTAACCTCTTAAAAATTGTTGATAGAATGGTTCTAAACGAATGCGGGTTAGGATTCCACTGCTCATAGTTTTTTGGTTTTGTGTTAATATTAAATGATTAATTGTTAATAATAAAGGAAAGGATATATACGCATTGATTACAATCCTGTTACCTTTGCAATGCTTTTAACACTAGACAAAACCGTCACATTGCCCCGGCTGGTACCGGGGCTTTTTTATTATATAGAAATAGCCTCTATCGGTGATTTTGGGGCAAGCATAAGAACATCCTGCCCCGATAATCATTACTCCAAAATCGTCCAGTCATTTGAAAGCATATCGGTTTGAGATGCTAACCAGCCATTAACGATTGTTCCATCAGCAGCTTTCATACATAGATAAGCAGTAAACTTAACTTTGTCGTCTTCATCTGCTGGAGAAATGCGATTACCATTACCATCTAAAACATCTTTTAGATAAAAGTCCTTTACACTTTGTGGCAATGATTTAACCTTGTCAATTACCATGTCAATGTGTAGTTCATCGGCTGGCCGCATAAAAACAAACATGCCTTTACCGTTCCAACCTTGTCGAGCAATTCGCCCACCCGCTTTTGCAACTTCTAAAGCTGCACCAAAAGATAAATTTTCCATAAAATTGATTTTTAAATTATTAATATATAGTGAAATAAAAACTCATAATAATGCCAGCCCATAACAACAGCTGCGGCTCGTTAGGGCTCAATCTGAGTCATTTTTTAAAAATTAGTTTGGATCCACCATCCCCCTTAAATGGCAAATAGTAACCCTGCCCATTTTTATAAGGTATTGGCTCCATCAGGATACGATGGTTGGAACCTAACCAGGCGAAGCGACCAGGAGTGTAATCGCCAAAAGATAATTCGGGTTCGATTATACGTGTCCAAACCATTTCGTGGTTATGAATCCAAAAGTAACCATCGGACCAGGAGTAAATTTTGGCGCATCGTTCGATATCTACTGCCCCAATGATGAAACCCATGGGAAAGCTGAAATAATAGCCTTTATATCCATCATCTTCGCTTTCGTGTTTGTGGAGATAACCTATTTGAACCAACGCGCTTTTGAATGGCTCACGGATGCAAATTTCTGCCTGTTCCTTACTCCATTTTTGGGCAGAATGTATTAAATAAGTGCCTCGATGAGAAGTTTCCTTTGGGCGTGTTTCTAATTTTTTAATTTTATGTACATATAAGGTTGCCCAGGGTTGCCACAATGTTAAGACCTTTGGAACATCAGTATTCATCTGATCAATCATTAAATCTTTCATATCTAATAATTTAGTTCATGTAAATTTAAATCTCTCATTATCTTTAACTATAGTAGTCGTAAATGGAAATCCTTCATCCGGTATCTGTTGAATTACCTCAATTAAACCTCCTGCTGAAGTAAAAACGATGTGCTTTTCATTATCAACAGAGATCTGAAGCTGCAAACATTTACCGCTTCCACGTTCCTTGAAACATTTAGAGTCATCAATTTTGAAATGATATACCACGATTTCGCGGTTTAGGATCTTCGACATTTTAATTTTATCACCTTCGTATCCTTTTGAGGGTTCTTTAATTTTAAACTGACTAAAATTATTCATGTAATAACTTCTTTAATAAATGTATACTATTACAATGACTAGCCCAGCCATTGTATGATGCTATGGATTGTTTATTCTTATTGTTTACCAACATCCTGGCAAAGTTCTGTTTAATGCTTTTCCTTAAAAGAGTATGTGTATGATGGAAAACGTAACCTACAAAATCAATTCCCCTGGCCTTTACCGGAAAGATTTGATAATTATCCTTTATTTGCAGTTTAAGCCTTTCATTCATATATATTTTTATGTCTGCAAGCAATTTGTGTAAGTACGGTTTGCTATTCGATAAAATAACCAGGTCATCAGCATATCTGAAGTAATATTGTACATGCTTTTCTTCTTTCATCCAGTGATCAAAATATGACAAATAGAAATTTGCGAAATATTGGCTGAGATAATTGCCAATGGGTAATCCATCAGTGCTGTCAATAATTTCATCAAGGAGCCATAATAGATCCAGGTCTTTAAACTTTCGGCGAAGCAATTGCTTCAAAATATTATGATTTATGTTCGGATAGAACTTTTTAATGTCGAGTTTCATACAATATTGCGTTGCATCTTTATCTTTTAATGCATTTTTAACTGCATTAGCGCAAGCGTGAATTCCCCTTTTTTTAATACAACTATAAGTATCGGCGGTAAATGTTGATACAAAAATAGGTTCAAGTATATGCATAATTGCATGGTGAGTGATGCGATCAGGAAAATATGGCAACCTGAATATAATCCTTTCTTTTGGTTCGTGTATTGTAAAGGTTGTATAATCAGAAGTTTTGTAAGTTTTATTTATAAGCATTTCGTGAAGCTTCACTATGTTTTCATCCCTGTTTTTATCGTGTTCAATTATACCAGGTTGTTTTGATTTCCCTTTTCGGGCAATAATATCAGCCAATTGAATATTTTCAATGCTGCAGATCTGTTCGTATAAATTATTAATCCTTTTCATTTGCCTTTGCTTTTAAAAGATCGCATTCCCCGAAAGTACCAGCGCTCTTTATGGTAATGTTATTTTTTGCCATGCGGGCAAGGTTTATGTTGCAAATATTCGCATAGGTGAGAACTGACGTTCGTATTCGTGTTCGTATAGTTGTAATTCGAATTCGACAAAACGAACCTGGAACCGGAAGACACTAGCAGCTCTGGCAACATACAACCTTAATATCAATTAAAAAAAATAGTCCTGGTATTCGGCCTTAAACTGCTTTGCAATGTATAATGACTTTTCAGATGTATCAGTGCAAAGGCGAGAACCGACGTACGTAAACGCGATCGTATAGTCGTAACCCGAATCCGACAAAACGAACCCGGAACCGGAAGACTTAACTTCATACCATGGATAGTATTTATATTGATTCCAATCGGTATAATCAGCAATCCATCCATTGTTAATTGCCTGAAAGATGATCATCAGTTTATAAGCATTAATTATTGCTTTTCTTAAACCTTCAGGTAACATGGATACATCTGGAAGTTTTTCAGGATCCACATTTTCTTTTTTACAGGCGTCTTCAAAGCTTTTAATCATTTTAAAATTGAACTCGACCGTCTTTTTAACTGTTTTTTTTGCTTTAGTTTCCATTGTTTATTTGGTTTAGATTATAAAAAATAGTTGTAAAGATCAATGAATTGCTGTGCTACGTAGTTTGATTTTTCTTCGCTTTCAAAGCAAAGGCGAGAACCGACGTACGTAAACGCGTACGTACAGTCGGAATCCGAAGACGACAAAACGAACCCGGAACCGGAAGACTTTGTAAATACCGGGAACCATTTGGGTTGATTAGGATTGTTAAAGTCTGGAACAAAATTGCCATTTACTGCACTGATAACTACTTTTAATTTTTTATAGGCAATTTCATCAGGCGTATCAGAAGAATTGAAAACGATATCTTCCGGTTTAATGCCTTTAAATACACAGGCATCTTCTAAAGTTTTAATGTCCTCAAAACTTTGTTTATTGAAGGTTTTCTCTCCAAATTCTGAAACCAATTGTTCTTTGAACCAATCAGGTGAATCAGAATAGATCCTTTTTGCAACTGTTTTTGTTATTTCCATAGTACTTAATTTAAATTATTAATAAATTGATTTATATTAATTTAATGTTGATTTTTTACAGTTAGCCATATGTCCCCGTTTTGAATTTTCTGAAGGAAAGGTTTCATTACAATGTGGGCATATGCGTTTGGATAGCTCAAAAGCCTTAAATATCCTTAGCTCTTCGAGTTCAGTTTTCATTGCATCGAATAAGATCAGTTTATTTTCAGCTTCCAAAAGCATTTTAGTAGTATCAACATGTCTTTTCTTGATATCTGATTCATTATTGACATCCTTTTTTTCAGCAGCTAAAATGGCAAAATAGTAAATGGATATCGTGAACATGAAGCTGAAAACTATAGCAGCTATCAGGTTTCCCCAAGCGGCTTGCAGAACATAATCATATAATGGATAATAAATGAGACTGAGAATGAAAAGGCAGAATGTGTAAAAACCTGCAAAGCTTATTTTACCACGCCTTACCAGCTCAATAATTGATAATTCAATAATAACTACTACTACAACACTATGTAAATGATTCATCCAGTCGTAACTGAACCAATGCCGGGCAATGTTATAATGAACAAAGGCAAGGTGTTCAATATTATTGGTCATGACCAAAACTATAACCAAATAAGTAAATGTTCCTGAAGGAAGGTTTTTTAAAAGTTTCATTTTATGGTTTGGTTTTAAAAATGTAAAAAAAATCTCTTTTTTGAATTTGTGTTTTTTCTGCTCCAACGCTCCAACGATCCAACAGAAAATCATTAAATCATTAAATATTAACAATATAACTCTTTATTTTTGTTGGAGCAGTCCTAAAAAAATTGGTTTTGACGTTCCAACAGAAATTTTTAAAAAAAAGGGGTGTTCCAACAAAAAACCAACGGTGTTCCAACAGAAAAATAAAATAAAATTTACACCCATATATATATATTATTTATTATTAACTATTTATATTATTATTATATGGCTCATTTAAAATCTTGTTGGATCGTTGGAGCGTTGGAACACCTTTTTCGGTTTTCAATTTTTGGTTTTTAAAAGTCTTTTTTTTGATGTCCTGGACTCCCATTTTTGAAAAAATTTCGAACACTGCATTTTTTTATGATGGGGGTAACAGGGGGAAAATTGATAATAACCTTAAAAGGGTAAATCATCCTTATTGCCGTTTCCATTATTATTAAAATCCATCTTTATTTGTGACTCGTCAGCCGGACCATAATCAACTGCTATTTGAGGCGTACCGTCGCCATATTTTTCCAGGTCAATCATATCTTCGAGCAATTCATAATCTAATGCCAGGGCGCTTGTATTAGCAGTTGCTTCCCTTGCTATCTTTGTTACCCTTTTTTCAATCGGATCAAATTGCTCTTCAATTTCTGTCCATGAAAACCGGGTACTTTTAACTGTACCAATATAACTGACATGATCCTTCAAGTAATTCATCAGGTTGTTAAGCTTCAGAGATTCTGTTTTTCGTACATCCTGATACATGGCATGCAAAATATTGATGCGTAGGAATAATATCTTTTTTTCAGAAAAATTACGTTCTGCGGTTTCGTTCCGGTTCTCCATTACGGTTATTTTGCTCAGTTTTTCAATCTTAAATTCTTTACCAGGCTTAATTCCGTTTGGCCGATTCAATAGAAATACAATGGTGTCAAAGAATACGCTTACTCTATTGGTCGAGTTAATGGCCTCGCTCTGGGCAATTATCTTTGCCTTGGCGATATCATGAAAAGTTTTATAGGTAAATGGCAGTTTTAGCGATGGAACATGAACTTCCCAGAGTTTACACATAGCTGCAAAAAGCGAAACTGTGTTAAGAATACGTGTCTGGTGTGGCATGCCGCTTTTTGTCAAATCATCCTTTAATTGTTTGAATACAGCACGCTGGATCTTCTGGAAGTTATTGGATATAATGTCTCGTTGTTTGAGTACTTCAAGCAAAACATTTGATAATCCGGCTTTCTCTTTTTCCTTAAGCAACCTGAACCATATGGACTCATTTTCACTCCAGTCATCCTTTTTTGGGACATGGCAGATTATACACCGATTGCCTAATGATCCGTCATCCCGTTCTGGTCCTTCCTGACCTAAAAGAACCGGCACTGCATTCACTTTTGTAATATCAAGATCTTTACTGGTTGCATCCTTTCGCTTTTGCTTTCCTTCACCATCGTATACCGCTGCCTTAAGTCCCTGAAATTTAATGTCGGATATCTGGTAATCGTTATATTCTTCATAAACTACCGGAACATCCCTATAGCGTTCCAGGGTTGTAAAAAAGGCGGCATCGGTACCTGAATTTAAGTTAAAAAGGGGAGCATCTGGTTTCATGTATAAACTCCGGATTGATATGGCAATTTGCGACTTGCCTGATTCAGTAGGACCAATAAAAAAGAGCGAAGTGAATAACCTGTCTATTGGATAAATGATTGACCGAAAGGCTGCCATCAAACTAAATAAGATTGCCCATTTACCATTGTCGCTGAGCTTGTAAACATCATCCATTAATTTTGCCCATTCGGCAAAGGTTGTCTCATTGTTTTCGCGATAAACAAAGAATCGGTCGTTCTCGAATTTGTCATTATCCTGGCGTAAACCTGAAAAGATCTTGGAGAAGGCTGGTGAGTAATATGTTTTATCTTTAAAAGGCGCCAGGCCAAGATCATCAACATAGGTTATTTTATTATCGGCAAATATGGCGTTGGTGAATGCCCAGAAACCTTCATGTTGCTGCCCGAAAACATTCAACTCCCAACATTCCGGGAAATCTTTTGCAATGCTGGCTAGTATGGTTTCATGATGGTTCGATTTGCCTTTGGTAAATATGTTTCCGCCTTCATTAAATAATACCTTTTTGAACATTGCAAAATCGATCATGGCCGATGAGTTCATTTCAACATAATTGCTCCGGCATTGCTCTGCATTATTGATCTTTATAACACGTTTGTTTTTATTTGGGTCAGGATCCTTAATGTGAAAAAGAGGTTCTATATAGAAATTTCCTATTACCTGTAAACCGCCTTCCTGTGTGCGAAAAACATATCTTACTTTGTCGCCTTTGCTATTCTGATAGGGAAAATAACCCCAGCGAGCATAAAATTGCTGATCAACATATTCTGGCAACCGGTCGGGTTCAAATCGCATATTCTCAGCTTCTTCAAATACTTCATTTTGCAGGGCATACCTTGATTTATTCTTCTCCAGGAAGGGTTTCATTACCTTTTTAAAATCAGCTTCCTTTATGCCCAGCTTTCCCGCGTATGTTTTTGTATTTACATTAATATTGGTATTGTCCGATCCGGATAGAAGTTCTGCAGCGTCTTCGATGGCTTTGTTTCGTAACTCCTGATCGTACAAATTGGCGTTGATAAACTTTCCAGTAAGATAAAAGTAGTGTTCCATAAAAGAAATGGTTTCGGATACATACTTTTCATCGTCGGCATTTACTTTAAGGTTAAATTTGAAATTGTATAGTTGTTTGCAGAACTGTATTTGATCGGTAAGTTTATTGTCTTCTGTGTAAATCAAATCGATTGAATCTAAAAGATTGAGATTATGTGTTAAACTGTTAAGTTCCTGTATCTGGCTAAAAGTTAAATTACCACGGTAGGATATTGTATTTTCTATGCCTTCATCCCATTTTCGATACATCAACTCAAGGTCTAACGTGATAAAAACTTCGTCCTGTTCCCTGATTGGTTCAGTTGCCCAGTCGAGATAGATCCAACCTGATTTTATGTTCTCCTGGCTGGGTTCTTTATGCTTGATATTACGTATTGTCTTATCTACCAGCTTCACATCAATCTTAAATTTTTCAATGCATAACCTTTTATACATATCCCGGGTAACAGGGTCCCGGATGAGAGATATTGAAGTTAATAATTCCCTGATAAAATCAGCTTCCTTGAGCGGGTCCTTATCAGTTTCGGCCTTTAAAATTTCCTGTTTGAAAGTGATAAAGTCTTTTCTATGATCTTCAATATAGTCAGCAAGTTCTTTTGAAGTTTTTCGACGGGCGAAACTATCAGGATCGTCACCTGTAGGAAGTGCAATTGCACGGACGTTTATATCTTCTCCAAGCATCAGATCAATGCTCTTGAATGATGCCTTAATCCCTGCGATATCACCATCATAAATAATAGTGATGTTATTGGTAAACCTCCGGATCAATCTTATTTGATCAATTGTAAATGCTGTTCCGGATCCACAAACTGTATTTTCAATACCTGCCTGGTGAAAAGATGTAACATCAAAATTGCCTTCAACCAGATAACATTCATCTTCTTTTATGATTGCCTGTTTAGCCTGGTATAATCCGAAAAGAGCCTTTCCTTTGCTGAATAACTTAGTGTCCTTACTATTTAGATATTTTGCATCCTTTTCAGTCGCCTCCAGGATACGGCCAGTAAAACCAATTACATTACCTGATAAGTCGAGAAAAGGAAATATAACACGGTTCCTGAAGTAATCATAAGCGTTTTTTTCGTTCCTTCCAATAAGTGATGAATCAAGTAAGAATGATTCTTTAAATCCTTTTTTGCGGGCGTTCTCCAGTAAATCGTTCCAGGATGATATTGCAAAACCAAGCTTAAACTTTTCAATGATGGCGCTTCCCTGTTGACGTTCCAAAAGATATTTTTTAACCTCCGGATTATCAATATTCGAATGGAAATAACCAACTCCCCATTCATGAACTAGTTTAAGCGATTCGCGTTCATCGGCGTGGGCTTTTTCTTCAGGTGAAAGGTCTTTTTGTTCCACCTCAATGCCGTACTTTTTGCCCAACCATTTAACCGATTCAATAAATGTAAGGTTTTCGTGCGCCTGGATAAAGTCAATTGCATTGTTGCCGCCTTTGCCACAGCCAAAACATTTATATATGCCTTTAGACTGGCTAACGGTAAAAGATGGTGTTTTCTCGGAGTGAAAAGGGCAGCAACCGATATAATTAACGCCGCGTTTTTTTAATGAAACAAATTCTGAGACAACATCTACAATGGAAGATGCCTGTATAATTTTATCAATCGTTTCTTGTGGGATCATTAAAGACGTTTTAAAAGCCAGTATTCAATAGTAGAGTTTTCCTTTAATTCAGGATATTTATGGAACATCGCCTTTTTAAGTTCAACGGCTGATATGCCATAAGCAAGCATTGAAAATCCGTTCATCTTTTCAAAATCGTCCATGCTAACCGGCCACATACTAATAAAAACGGCTTTTGTTACCAGCTTTTTGTTTTTGGGGTCAGTCATTTCAACCAATGGACTGGCTCCGATCCGGGGTTCCTGGTATTCCCGCCTTGGTTGGGCTATAATGAAATAGTCGTTGTTTGGCGATCCGTGTTGAATTTTAATTGTCATTGCGTTGGTTGTTAGTCTTTAAGATTGTTAACATATTCCTTTAATTCCCTGCGATATTCAATTCGTTCCGTTTCTTCCATTTCCTGTAATTCGTCATATAATTGGGAATCGAAAATTTCCAGGATTGCATCTTCAAGCAAACGCATTAATCGTTCAGGCCTGACGGCATCAAGTTCGACTTGTCCTAATCCATCCCATTTGGCAGTCCTGGAATCGGTTTTTTTAGCTGGCGCCGGTGGAAGATCCCATTCAATAACCTGGTGTTTCATTAAGGCCACGCGTTTAACTTCCACGGTTACGCCAAAACGTTCAATATTTTGCTGGATGGATCGCGGGATATCTTCCCCAGATGGATCATAATCGCCGAAATAGATAATAATGGGGGTTTTGTCTTGAATTACGGCCTCTTTGAATCGAAGTGAAGCTTCATGTAAAAATGTTAATGACGGATATCCTTTACAGGCTCCAAGCGCGATGTCATATTGTCCACAAAGTTCCTGGAATACTCCTTGTAATGCTTTTTTTTCGATAAAAATTTCCGGATAATACGGCTGGTTTTCCCACCTGTTTTTTCTATAATAATGCATCCAAAAATTAATAGTATCCTTTCCTTTTTCAATTCCTTCGTTAATATTTGTGACTTCAAAATCGGTTTTCCCAACCATGGCCCGATCAAGATCCGAAAAAGTATCAAATTCTATTTGATCATCCCATCTGGCATCAATCATTGAATTGACTACCCGTTTGTAATGCTGCACATCATTGGTCATTCCCCTACCTACGAGCTGATAGTGCAATGCACGTAAGGTTAAAATTCCTTTCTCATATTCACTGCATATTTCAAGGGAATTAGCTATAATCCATTGTTTTGTAAAAATATCCTTTGCCATGATTCTAAGTGGTTTAATTATCGAATTTGTACGATTTGTTGCGATGCTCACTTTTAATTGTGCGCGCATTCTCAATTTCCAAAAGTGATTCCTTTATTTTTGTTTCAGAAAGTGTCATTGGGGTTCTGTCTGAAGGAGAAAGTTCGCTGTTAAACTTTTTAAGTTCCATCTCGAGACGTAAGGAATCGATTAAGGTTTGAGAAATTGTGCCGATAGTCCTGGCACGCTCCGGAGTAATTGTTCTTTCCTCAAGTTTTCCGAGCGTTTCAAAAAGCAAATTGCTTACTGATGATATATCCTTATTCATGTTTTATCTCTTTTACTCCAATTAGATCTTCACAAAAAGCAATGATGTCGTTTAGTTCCTGTAATGATGTATCAAAACTGTCATTCAGGTGGGATGGTAAGATATGCCTAAGGCGGTTGCGCACGCAAAGAATTTCGCGGCAAATTTGGGGATAACCGTAGGTCATGCTCAAGCCCTGGGCCATCTCTTTTAAAAAAGAAATATCGTCGAGTATTTTGGTATAGGATAAACTTTTGGTATACTCACCATAAGCGTTAGAATATACCTTGTCGGAATGACAGATGTATTTGTTAAGTTTGGTTAATAATTGATATGCTTCCATTTTATTCTATATTAGCGGTTTCACGTTTAATCATTAATTCTAAGTCATTAAGGTGACTATCCACCTTTTCAATTTCTTCGGCAATGCTGATATCATCTTCAATTTTTGCCTGTTTATTAAGGTATTCTTTTTTATTAAGTTCGGCTAAATAAGCCACATACGCACGCTTTTCGCGCCTAAAATTACGGTCCATAATTTTTAAGTTTTTAAGTAAGAAATTGGAAATCGTCGGGGAACGGCGGTTATTTAATGTTTAATACATACGATGCCATTATCACGGCACGTTTTTCGAAACAAGCAATCAACTGTTTCCAGATTGATTGTGCCATTATGGGTTATGTCTGGGATCCGATCCAGTTTACCCAGGTTACATGGTATCCAACGGCGCAGTTTATTGCGTTTGCTGGTTATACCATTTTGCTGTAACCGTTGCATACCAACACGGCCTTTGTTATTGGGTATTTTTAATACAAGATCGTAAATATCTTGTATCTGAAGTTCATCAAATTGTTCGAGGGGCTTCCATTCCTTTTCATTTCTGAAATAGGTTGGCGCCTGAAATGCTTTTTCGGCGCCTGGATGCCAAAATTCCATTTGTTCCATAGTGGTTGGTTGGTTAAAATTTATAAACTGCCTTACAAATTTCCAATTTGGTTTGATCTATGATCTGATTGTAATAATCAGCTTTTTCAGGGCGGCGTAAAATTAAATCAATAAATCCCTGAATGGCGCCTAGTTTATTGGTTACAACATGGATATTAGCTCCATTTGTTTTTGATAGTATTTCGTATCTCCAGCATGTAAATTCTTCTTGCGTAAATACCTCGGTTGTGGTTGTGGTCATTATCTTAATTATTAATTATTAATGGTTTCAAGAATGGGGAAAAGTTCTTCAATGGAATCAACCTGATATCCATTTTCATTCAAATAATTGAATGCCCACTTTCTTTCAGCTCCGTTGAAGTCGGAAAAATTGAATTCTTTCCTGCGGCGATCAAATGTTTGAAGTGAAATATTGAAATCGAGTATGTAACTTTTGCGAAAAGTGACCTTTTCGGATTTCTTCATTGATTTATATACACTTAATAAAGTTGGCATAAAAGTTGTTTTTGTTGATTTGATATATTAATTTGATACATCAAAACTACACAATTTTATACATACGGTAAAATAATACAGCTATTATTTTATATGTTGTGTAACATACAATAACGTCAATGAATTACGATAGATTAAAGGAATTATTAAGAAACAATAAGTATAGTATAGCTAAGGCGGCCCATGCAATTGGACGGACTGAAGGGTGGTTTCATAAAACAACTAAAATGGAATCCATGACAATTTCAGACCTTGAAAAACTTTTAAAGTTATGTAAGACTAATTTATATGAGTATTTCGGAGGTCAACCGAGCAATGTGGTTAATGAACTACAGGCCGAATATGGCAAGGATATTAAAGAACTGGAATTATTGAGAGAAATTCATGAATTGAGGATAAGGATCGATGACCTGGAAGCGAAAAAGAAACCTGAGCCGGTTAAAGCAAAGAGCAGTTAATTGAAAGGCTTATCATTGGCAATATATCTATAGTGAAATTAAACATTTTTCCTGAACTGCTTAGTATTTGTGGATTAATTGAAATATGTTTGATAACATACGATTATCTGATAAGTTAGACAAAGTGATTTTAAAGGAGATGATAATAGATGAAATAGATAAAAACAATGAGCTGACAATTAGATATATAATATAAACGGCGTAGACTCTCGTATTCTCCACAAAAACCACTGTAATTAATTGATAATAAACTGATTACAGCGATAAAAAACATTTAAAAAAGTTTTTCAGACTAAAAACTTGCGGAGAACGTCGGGGGACGCACATTCGAAGTTATAAATGAAAAAAAAACAGACTGATGTAGACGTAATCATGCCAAAGCTCGTACAGGGCGAAAAGGCTTGGTTTGTGGAATATTGTTGCTTCTGCCCACGAACTAATAAATTAGAAAAATTCAGGGTTTACAAAGGCTTCAAAAAGCTGAAGACTGAAAAAGAAAAGATTCATTTTGGAAATGAAATAATTAAAGTCTTTTCGAAGCAGCTTCTATCCGGTTGGCGACCCTGGGACCATACTGTTTATTTGTATCGTGATGAAATTCAATATAAATCGGTAACAAATAGTTTTGGAAACAAAAAAAACAATAGTTCCCACCTCCGAAAATATCTCTCAGATTTTCTAATTGAGACAAAGCGTCGGGTCTCAAAAAAATCATACGAAACTTACCAGGGGAAAACCCGCTTATTCTGTCAATGGCTCGAAGAAAATGGCTATAAAGACTTACGTGTATTCGAAATACAGAATGCTGTCGTTAAAAAATACTTCAATTATCTGATTGATACAAGAAAGTTGGATAAGGTCACGGTTGATAAATACTGTCAGAATATCAATCAATTGTTTAAATTCTTCGTTAAGCAAAAACTTATTGATAAGAATCCGGTATTTGATATTGTGCTTCCACCGAAACGAAAAGACATGGCCGCGCGCCCGATGGCGGATGATGATATGAAAGTTTTCCTAAATTATGTGGCGATCAAAGATGAGCAGTTCCTTCTGGCCTGTTTAATGCAATTTTTTTTATGTTGTAGGCCAGGCAATGAATTACGTTTGCTGAAAATACAAGATATTGACTTTTACGCCGGAGTAGTACATATTACTCAGGAAGATGGCAAAACCGGCACCCGTAAAATAACAATGCCATCCGCACTAATAGAATTGTGCAATAATTATAAATTGAGTGATTATCCACGAGCTTATTATGTTTTTTCCATTAATGGAAAGCCTGGAATGAAGGAATTAAGCCGTAACTTTTTTTACAGAAAATTTATAAAATATCGTAACGAACTTGGATTGCCACTCATATATAAGTTTTACAGTTTTAAACACACCGGCGCGGGTAAATTGCTGGAAAGTGGCGCAACGCTGAGTGAAATAATGAGCCATTTGGGACATACATCGTTGGAAAGTACATGTGCATACGTGAAGCGGCATTTTGGGCAAAAATCAGAAAAGGTGTTGAACTTTAGGCCAGAGGTGTTAAACGGAATTATTAAGTTTTAACCAGCGTTGTTTGTCCAAAACTTAAATTTTCACTTTTAGTATGGTTATAAAGTATTTCAGGTACAAGAAAATCAATTCCTCTAATCCGATATTTAACAGATCCATCATATTCGTTCAGTAATTTTTTAGGCCAGTAAATGAATGATTTGCAAATTTTAAAAATATCAACATTAGAATAAACGGTTTCTTTTAGCATTTTCTCATATAAGCCTTTATTCGTATCCCAACGGATGTAAAAGTTTTCATCCGGATTGAAATTTCCAGCAAATGGAAAAACATCACCACTGGCCCAGGGTATATTTATATGTCCGGATTCGAAGGGAATTGATAATATTCCATGATAATACAACAACCGCGGTGCCATCTTTACATCATTTTCAAAATACTTACATGATAAAGGCACATCCATTTTTGGAGTGAACTGCGTGCCTGATTTTACTGACAATAGCGGTGAAAATGCGCTTTCTACAACAAAACCACCATTGCCAACAACCACATCGAGCAGGTTATAACATAAAAATTTCCACGTGTTATCAGGATTTAAAAAGCTTTTTGTAAAATAATAATAAGCATTTTCGTCGATTACTAACCTAACATCATTGGTCTGACTATTTGTTAAAGGCAAATTGGCATGGCTGGCAACTGACGGCATTGGATTGTATTTATTCAAATCAATAGCTTGCACTGGAAGCATGGTTTTTACAAAATCGTCGTTGCCATCTGCTTTAAAAGTTAACTTGTAGCCATCCAACCCGGGATTTTGAACGTCAGTAATTTCGCCCGCATATTCGGAAATATCAATAAAATCGGATGATAAAAGAATATCTTTCATCGTCTTGATTTTAACATCATTATTACGAATAAAAGTTACAATACCTAATTTTAACCCTTCGTTTAAAAAGTCGTTAATTTTAATAGCAGGCATGTGATTTTTTGGATCAATGCCTGTAAAAACGCAACTTGTATTCAATAATAAATTAATTATTCCCTGGTTTGCAATTTTAAAAGCGCTAAATGGATAATCAGGACTATTGGTTGTTGTCCATTTATTAAATAAAATTGAAAGGTTATCTAAAGCAATAGTCCATGGCGCCGGTGCGTTTCCTGGGAAATAAATATATGCCTTTTTTGTATCAGCGGTATCGCCTTTAACAAAGACAAAACCAGAATAATATTGATTAGTAAGATGATAAATAGCATTATTCCAGCTTCCACCTGGCATTGTAGGTATATCGGCGCCAAATTCAACAATCAATATATTTTCGTGAATATATTGGTGAGATGTTGATATATTGCCCTGATCATCGAGAAAAGGAGCATCAGATGTAAGTCCTAATGTAATTGATGACGAAGTAAATGTTGTTTCCGTGTAAGCGCTACCCGACCAGGAATAATATTTTTGAGTGTCAAGCGCTTTATATATTTTGTCGGTTTCTCCGGGATTTGGAAATGCAGTTAAATTAGCAAATTCCAACACATCCTCGATTGTTAAAAATGTCGGGGCATATTCGGTGTAAGTTGAAAAATCTTCGCCTGTCAGTTTAAAATTAGTGGCATCCTGTACCTCAATTTGAAAAATACGGTTATTGATTGGCATTGAAGCAATACCGTCTAATTTTACAAATTGATTGGTAGTTAAATTATGCGGGATTACAGTAGTTGCAACCGGATCGGTAGCAGCTGTAATTTTAGATATTATATTGTTTTCTATTTTCACAACGGTTGTATTTAACCCAAATTCATTGATCATGTAATTATTTGGTACTATCAACCGACGTAGATCATCATTTTTGGCAAAAACATCCTCTGAAATTGTCATCCCGTTTTTACGGAAAATTGCCTGGTAAATATATTTAAGGTAAAAAAATGGAATGATAGGTTTTTGATTTGCTCCGGAATCGTCAACAAAGTTCTTATTGATTGGATCAAATGTCATTACAACGCCCATGGTGGAAGCCGACTTATCACCTACAGCAACCTGTGGAAATGCATAATCATATTCAATATCGGTACGGCTTAATTCGAGCATATAATCCCATATTGTGTTATAATTCAACACTGTATCGAATGCTATTTTATTGAATGAAATATCGGATAACATTTTATCAGCAATTGAAGAATAAAAATCTCCTGATTCTTTGAAATAGAAATGAAGCAAACCTCCTTGCAAATCAAATTTAATGGTGCCAATCCTTACAATGATACCATCTGTTATTTTACAAGGCAATTCGTTTGTTTTGTTATCGGAAATATCAGGACGGTTGATAAAACCACATATTGCACGGTTATTATCGGTTAAAGGCGCTGTATTTTCTAAGGAATATGATGTTTTTTGAGAAAATAACGGGATTGGCGATGTTAACGTCATTGCCAGGTCACCATCAAATTCGAATTTTTGGCCGTTTACTTCGATGGTATACATTACGTTATGTTTTCAAGTTTAAGATTATCAATAATAATCCAATCGGTTGATCTTAGAACATATGGAAATGAATCAAAGTCTAATACCATGTCTATTTCAGTAGCCAATATATTTGATGTAAAATCTAATGAATAATGACCTGGAGTACTAGCTTGTATACAATAATCCGGGTTGTAAGGTGTGTCAACATTCAACCCAATTATTACAACCAGGTTACTTCCTGATTTTTTTGAAATTAAATCAAAACTTAAGCGATATTTATTGCCAGCACGTATTATTTGCCAATTTGATGCCGCCGTATATATATTTCTACTAATGTTACTATCACACGAACATGGCGGGATATGGTTAGTTGTTGGATCCGGATAGTCTGGTACCGAAATTTTCATTTTATCCGAATCGGTTGAAATAGATACACCATAAAGATTAGGAAGCGTTGGATTTGGCACATTATAATTTGCCAATTGCGCTGTATTTGAAAAATCATCAAAGAAAAATGGAGTTAAAACAACTTCCGGAGGCGCAGGCTCTTCGCCTGTGAAATAATCAGTATTAAAATCAGGACTGAAATCACCTATTAAAATAGGTTCATTTGCGCTGAATTTTTCGGTAAAATCATCATGTATTGAATGAGTTATCTCTATATCAGCGTTCGGATTATAATCATCATCATCAATAGCAGTACGCTCATTATTTTGCGTAGTAATAGGGTAAGCCCTTCCAACTTTAAGCCAGTAAGCATCGTCACTATCAAGAAACTGTTGTAAATAATCGGAATATTCCTTACTTACATAACCTGTATTGATTGTATAAGCTACAATAGTTGTATTACTTACCTGTATTTCTTCCTTGTCAAATTCAGAAAAATTAACAGGCAAAGGAATATTAACAATTTCCTTATTGTTTTTTGGTTTTTTTATTGCCTTACCTGTTGTGCGGATAAGATCGTACACGCCTAAACTATTCTTAAATAAAAAGTACCTGGCATGTTTTTGATAGGTATAATCTATTATAAATGTACGAATTTCCGAAACAGCGTCGCCGCTATTATTAACGATATAAACCTCCCATTTGACTAATTTTTTGGGAGCATTTGTCCTTATTTTATCAAAGCTGACAAAAAATTCACGTACATCATATTGCGCGGCTGTAAATGTAACTAAGTCGCGTTCGTCAACTGTATTATCTGTATAATATTGTTTTATATGCACTTTGTAAGTGCCGGTTGTTAAAAATGCGAAATAAAGTTTTTCCGGAGCATATATATCAGTTGTTTTTATGGGCGGGGCAAAGGTCAGGAACATGCCTGTTTCCTGTAATTTATCCAAAAATGTTTTTTGCAGGTCGTTCAACCGGCCTTGACTAAAATTACTAAACTTCCCCTGAAGAATATTAAAAACTGATGAAAATGCGCCACCACGTTCAATTGGTGGGTTTCCAAACTTTTCGAAAACATATATCTGGTACGATTCTACAATACTGTGTAAGGTTGTATATCCGCTAGGTACGGGGAAGGTAAAATTACCATTTATGCGTTTTTTTAAAATATCAGCTATATCGACATTGATAATGCCGGTTTTATCGAGATCAAAACCAGATGGCAAATCATCATTATAAACAGCATGTTTAACAGGTAAATCGGACTGTGAAATGACCAACCCATTTTTTAATATATAAAACCCAATTTTGTAAAAATCTTCAATAGCATCTTCAGCAGGTAACTGATTAGTTGATAATAATCCTTCAAATAAAGTAAATGTAATATCGTAATCTGAGCCGGGTTGGCGGGCATCAATGTGTATATTATTATTAGGATCGAGATATAAATTAAAATCCCTAACCAGAATTGCATTTTTAATTAATGAATTAAATACAAAAGCATTATATTCCCATGGATCTATTCGATTTGGAGAAGGAAAAGTAAAAGGGCCATCGATAAGTGGAGATGTAGAATCTTCACTAACAAGGATTAGTGAATTATTACCCCAGGCAAAAGTTATTGAATCACCCGGATAATAAAGTGTTAATGTTGTTTTGTCATAAAATGATAATGTATATGATGCTTTTTGACCTTTGCTAACATATGCGTTTTTCCCGGCAACCTTTACGATCATTTGATTTCCTGTTAAGGATAAAAAGCCTGGCGAATTTAGGATTGCGATGTTTGACATTTTTTATGTTTTAAAAAATTGCCAGGCCTTTCTCTCCTGGCAATTTTAAATTTATTACAGATCAGCATTTAAACAATGAATGATCAAAACCTGACCGGTATTTGAAACTATCATTTGTAATGCGATTAATTCAGATAATCCGATCAATTTAGTATCCAAAACTGGAATATTTAATGTTACGTTAGCCGTTGGCGGAAAACTTTTGAAAAATAGTCCATACGCCAATAAAATACCTTTTACTCTCTCCATTTTCAATTCTTCCAATGATGCCGCAAGATCGATTTGAGATTGTGCATAGGCGGCTTGTGCGTCTGCCAACTGTTGTTCCATGGTCAATTCTTCAGCCTGCAAATTGGCAATTTCGCCAGCTACGTGGTTTAAGTCTTCTTTTAGCATCATATTAAGAATTAAATGGAGTTAAAAAATCGTTTGGATCAGAAATGTTATTGGCAGTGATATAATCTAAAATCTGATTCTTATCACCTGACATAACAGTGTTAAATTTAACAGATCCATCAGGATTTTTCGCATCCTGACTGTTGTCAATGCAAGATCCACCACCATAAACCTTGTTTAATGATGAAATGGTATTGGGAATAATTTCCACAACCAGCGAATAAAGTGGAACGCCATCGCCTAAAAGTACATTCATGATTTTTAAATTTAAAAGGTTAATATATAAAATGTTAATTATGATTAATTGTTATTGATTTTCCAGCAGCTGTAAATAGCGCATACAAATGGATAATATTAGTGTTACTGTTCCCATTCGTTGGCGCCGCGTTCGTTCCTGCGTTAATTGTTACGGATAAATTGGCTGTCGGAGGGTGCGCTGTGAAATAAGTATCCAGTGCGGAAAGTAAATTGTTAATGCTGGCTGTGTTTAGTGCACAATTGCTAAAATTAATATTTGTAAATGACTGATTGATAACCGGCATTGTTAAGGTTGTTAAGCCTGTATTGTTGTAGCCATATAACGTACCGCCAAGGTTGCTAATGGTTGATAAATCTAAGGTAGTCAATCCATTTGCATAAACATAATATCGAATAAAGATTGTAGAAGATATTGGGTTTGTAATTCCGGTTATTGCAGCAATTCCGGTAACTTCAAAATCAGATAAAACAGTTGCACCACTAATATCAAGAGTTCCGGATAAAGCAAGGGATGTTCCCTGAGCTAAAAATGTAGTTAATTTAGTTAACCCAGCACTTGATCCATTAATTGTTAAAGCATTTCCAATTAAATATAGAAAGTATAATTGTGGTTTGCTTGCTATTGATCCTGTAACTGTTAACGAATTACCCACTAATGATAATGCATATAAAGAACTTAATCCAGTAATTGATCCGGAACAAGTCATATTGGCACCAGATATTGTTAAGCTTTGTACTAAAGTTAAAGTTGATATATCACCTGAAACGGTTAAGGATGCGCCGCTTAAAATAATCGTCGTGGCTTTTGTTAAACCAGCAATTGATCCGGAGCATGTCAAACTGGAACCAGTAAGACACAATGTTACAGCATTAACAATATTCGTTATTGAACCAGAAAAATTATAATTGTTTCCACTAATATATAAATATGTTAGATTTACTAAACCTGAAATTGATCCTGAAATAGTTGTTGATGGCGTATTATATAATTCTAAAAATGTAAGATTTGAGAAATTATCAATTGTCCCACTTATTGACATATTGGGACACTCTTGCAAATAAAGTACAGTTAATCCGGTAATACCATTAATTGATCCTGTAAAACTTCCATTTAGACTCCTAAGTGTTAAAGATGTCAAATTGACTAATCCACTAATTGAACCATTTATTGTACTTGGTGATGCTCCAGCAATTAAAAGATATGTTAAATTAATTAAACCCGTTATTGAACCTGAAAAATTAAAACTGGAACCACTCAATGATAAGCTGGTTAAATTGACTAATCCAGTAATTGAGCCTGTGCATAAAATGGAATTTCCATTTAGTGCCAATGACGTTAAATTAGTAAAATTGGTTAAATCACCTATAACGTTAGAAATGTTATTTATAGATATACTTAAAATCGTTTGGCTTAATTGAGTAATATTTAAATAAGAACATGCAACACTAGAAACAGTAAATTCTAACAGTCCGGTAAAATGTGATACAGAAGTAAAATACCCTAAATCAATATTTGATGATGACGTTTCAAAATGCAATACAGAATCTAAGTCGCCAGTTATTGTTATGGTATAAGTTTGATTTTTACCTGCATAATTAGAAGTATATGCGGTATTTGATGTAGCTGTTACCGGAGTAATTGTACCATTACCCCAATTAATATAAGCGGTTTTGCCAACTGCCATACGCAACGTAATAGCAGATTGAACATTTGATGCGCCCTGGATGGAATACAAAGTCGGATTAATATTCCTGGATGGAAAATAATAAAATGGTCTTAACACTCTCCTTTTTGGAAATGCATCAAGGCCGCTTTGCAGCTTATTTTCAGGAAAGCCAAATAATCCGTTATTCATATTCTAATAGTCTCCGCCTTCAGCAATAATGTCGAATTGGTTACCTGTTGTGTCAGAAATGTGGGATGTTACCAATAATGATGCGCCATTTTTAAGCGTCAAACCGCCATTTATTGTAGCGGTCGCATCGTTATTAAAACCCGCAACGCTGGCCGATGGTGTTACGGCAGTGACCGGAATTTCCATATATAAAGTAATTCCGACGGCATCCTTAATAAATATGCGTATCATTCCCGCTGTTGTAATTGCAGCGGTTCCGCAGGCGTGAATTCGGATTTTGTCAACATAAGAACCATTAGCTCCCGCCGTGAAAAGAGTAAAAATGTTAGTTGCCAGGGTTCCGGAACCGTCTCTTGCCGTATTAAGGGCGGCGACACCTGAAATTCTTACTTTTCCCGTATTGGGTATAGCGCAAAATTGTGCAGTTGCTGACATATTATCTAAAGTTTTGGTATGCGTAAATGACCGAGAATGTACTTTGTGCTTGTAATGCCGCGTTAATTGCAGCATCAACATCCGATTTATTATAATAATTAGCA